>ERZ839767.711-NODE-711-length-55871-cov-12.064229_pt1 | contig 55871 bp, 52 predicted proteins | sample MGYA00519879_ERZ839767 | MGnify/ENA primary metagenome ERZ839767 (study PRJEB31850, sample SAMEA3708852) | human gut metagenome | biome: human gut; feature: human-associated habitat; material: faeces | place: China | collected 2014 ... | reverse complement strand
GAATTTGTTCGCTTTCAGCGAACAAATTATGCGCGCAGCAGACTGCAAGCCTTTTGTCCAAAAAGGGCGCTGCCCTTTTTGGACAGTCTCAAAAGGACCTCCGCCGCTGGCGGAGGTCCTTTTGTTATAACAACTCCTCAAAGCTGCGGATGACCCGGTGACACACCTGCTGCATCTCCGGCCAGGAAACGTGGAAAAAGGCGTCATACACCCCCACCACCTGCATTCCGGCCTCCCGGGCTGCCCGGCAGGCGGCCACGGAGTCGTCATACATGGTGCAGTCCTCCGGCGTCACGCCCATCAGTGCCGCCGCGTGGCGGAAGGTCTCCGGGTCCTTCTTGTCCATGCCCAGGTCGTGAGCAAAGAGGATGCGCTCGAAATACTCCGTCAGCCCCAGCCGTCCCAAGGCGGCCCGGCAGTGCTCCGGCACGCTGGAGGTCAGCACGATCATCCTCTCCCCTGCCGCCCGGCACCGGTCCAGATATTCCCGGACCCCGGGCTTGATGGGCACCCGCACGGCGTAGGCGTCCCCGGCCATCTGCATCCACTCGGCCATGATCTCTTCCTCGGACTCCTCCAGATGGCAATAGGCTTTGGTGAATTTCGCGGCCATGGGAAAAATGGTGTGGGCCACGCCCTCGTAATACTCCCGGGTATACGGATACCCCCGCTTGGCCAGGAACGCCTCGTCCACCTGCCGCCAGATCCCGTTGGAATCAATGAGGGTGCCGTCCATGTCAAAAATCAGCATCGCTGTGCCTCCCCTTGGTTTTTTGCGTTATTATACCAAAAATGCAAAGTCCTTGCAATACCGGGGAAAAGCTGATAAAATAGAGCCATCCCACAAAAGGAGACGCCGCCATGAAAAAGCCCGTATACTATGTGATCCTCGCCCTGCTTGTGGGCGTGTTCCTGTTTGCCGCCTACAAGGTGGGCAGCTACTATCTGGAAAAATACCGCAGCGATAAGGTCATTTCCGAGGCCAACCGCTTTGTGACCCTTCCCGGCGACAGCGATAACAGCGACCCGACCCAGGACCCCAGCGGCGACCCGGAGTGCCCCACGGTGCAGTTTGACGAGCTGCTGAAAACCAACGGCGACGTCATCGCCTGGATCTACGGGGCCAATACCCATATCAATTACCCGGTGGTCCAGGGCAGCGACAACGACTACTATCTGCGTCACCTGCTGGACGGCACCTGGAACGACAACGGCAGCATCTTCATGGACTGCGCCAACAGCGCCGACTTCTCCGACCAGAACAGCCTGATCTACGGCCACAATATGACGTCCGGGGCCATGTTCTCCAACCTGGTGAAGTACAAGCAGCAGGCCTACTATGACCAGCATCCCTACCTCTATATGCTGACCCCCCAGCAGAGCTACAAGCTGCACCTGTTTGCCGGGGTCATTGTGGACGCCTCGGGCTATATCCTCGACGGCAATGGCCAGGTGGCCTATTCCGACTGCAGCGTCTATCAGTTCCAGCTGACCCAGGAGTTCCTGCAGCAGATGGTAAACCACTCCACCTTCCGCCCCACCACCGGCGTTCCCTCGGCGGACAGTCATATCGTCACCCTGTCCACCTGCACCTATGAGTTCAAGAACGTCCGCTATGTGGTCCTGGGCGTTCTGGAGCCTATCCAGTAACCGGCTATATTCAAGCACCCGCTGCGGCATTACGCCGCAGCGGGTGTTCTTATGTATGTATTCCCTTTACCGCTTGTTGGACCGTAGCCAGATGCCCTGCTTTTCGGCGTTGGCGATCAGCTCGTCCCGGAACTTTGGGTGGGCGATGGAGATGAGCTTCTCCGCCCGCTCCCAGGTGCTGCAGCCCACCAGGTTCACGCCGCCGTATTCGGTGACGATGTAGTAGGCCAGGCTCCGGGGATCGGTGACGATGTCGCCGGGAGTCAGCAGCGGGTTGATGCGGGACACCATCTCCCCCTCCCTGTTGGTAAAGGAGGATGTGAGACAGATGAACGCCTTACCGCCCTTGGACACGGCGGCGCTCTCCAGGAAGTCCAGCTGGCCGCCGGTGCCGCTGATCTGCCGGGTGCCGGCGCTCTCGGCGCATATCTGGCCGTACAGGTCCACGGAGATGCAGTTGTTGATGGACACGAAGTTGTCGATCTTCCCCACGATAGAGGGATCGTTGCAGTAGCTGATGGGATAGGTCACCACACCGGGGTTCTCCCGGATCCAGTCGTACAGGTCTGGCGAACCAATGGCAAAGCCGAACACGCTCTTATAGCGGTCCAGGGTCTTTCTCTTGTTGTTGATCTTTCCGGCCTTGTACATATCCAGGTACGAGTCGCACAGCATCTCCGTGTGGATGCCCAGGTCCCGCAGGTCGGACCGGGCGATCATCTGGCCCACGGCGTTGGGCAGGGACCCGATGCCCAGCTGCAGGGTGGAGCCGTCCACCATATTCTGCACCACATACTCGGCGATCTTCATCTCCGTCTCGCTGGCGGCGGGAGTCTTGATGCCCGGCAGGGGGCCGTGGGGGCCCTCCACGATCATATCCACATCGTCGATGTGGATGCACTCGTCCAGCCCGCCATAGACCCAGGGCAGATTCTCGTTGACCTCCAGGATCACCACGTCGGCCTTATCCAGCACCGCCCGGGCGGAGGCGTTGGACACGGAGAAATTGAAATACCCGTGCTCGTTCATGGGGGTCACGCAGGTGATAGCCACGTTTACCGTGAGGAAATGGTCATAGTAGGCCCCCAGATTCCGGAACACCATAGGGTTGAAGTTGCACAGGCCCCGGTCGCAGAGCTTCCGCTCATAGCCGGACATGTGCCAGCTGTTATAGATAAAGTGCTCCCGGCTGGGGTCGCACTCCACCATCTGAATGGGCTGCTGGATCAGATAGCCCCGGATCTTCACGCCCCGCAGCTCGTCCTTCCGCTTGGCAATGGCCTCGTCCATCAGGGACGGGAAAGCCCCGCCCATGGAGATATCCAGCCAGTCGCCGCTTTTGACCACCCGGGCCGCCTCCTCCGGGGTGCGCAGCTTGCGTTTGTATTCCGACGTATAGTCAAACGGTATCGCCATAGCCTCTCCGCCTCTTTCTCTGTTTTGGTATTGTTAATTAAATCACCTTTTCCATAGTTTGTCAATAGATTAACAGAGATTCCCGAAAAAAGTCGGCTTTCGCCTCGCTGCGGGCATAAAAAGGGGCCCGCCAGGCGATCTCCGCCGGCGGGCCCATATGGTGTGCGCGAGCAAGTCTGTAAGCCGGGTTCTGTATTTGACAGTCATCTATCTAAGCGCGCCGTTGCCGGTGCGCTTCAGCCACCTCGGGAGCGGACGGGCCGCCCTATTGCTCCCATACCGGTGTTGCTCCGGATAGAGTTTACAGCATCGGACACTCTCGAGCCGATGGGTGAGCTCTTACCTCGCCTTTCCACCCTTACCTCCAACGGAGGCGGTATATCTCTGTTGCACTTTTCCTGAAGTCGCCTTCGGCGGGCGTTACCCGTTATCCTTGCCCTGCGGAGCCCGGACTTTCCTCATGAACAGGCTTTCGCCTTGTCCCCGCGACTGTCTGGCTTACTCGCACAAGTATTGTACCCGACCCGCTTCGGAAAGTCAACCGATTTTCGCGGAAATTGATTGAACCCCGCCCCGGAATGCGGTATAATAACCGGGTCAGATACGATAAGGAGGTTCATCCTATGACTTTGCAGGAATATATCGCCTCTCTGCGGGGCAGGACCGTGGCCGTTATCGGCATCGGCGTCAGCAACACGCCGCTGCTGCGTCTGCTGCTGCGGGAGGGCATCGCCGTCACCGCCTGCGACCGCAGCGACCGGGCGAAGCTGGGCGCTCTGGCGGAGGAGCTGGAGGCCGCCGGGGCCGTGCTGCGGCTGGGCGACGGGTATCTTCAGAATCTTTCCCAGGACGTGATCTTCCGCACCCCGGGCCTGCGGCCCGACGTGCCGGAGCTGGAGGCCGCCCGGGCCAGGGGCAGCGTCATCGCCTCCGAGATGGAGGTCTTTTTCCAGGTCTGCCCCTGCCCCATCATCGCCGTCACAGGCTCCGACGGCAAGACCACTACCACCACCATTATTGCCGAGCTCCTGCGGGCGGCGGGACACACCGTCCATGTGGGCGGCAACATCGGCCACCCGCTGCTGGCCGAGGCCGGGTCCATCCGGCCCACCGACTGGGCGGTGCTGGAGCTGTCCAGCTTCCAGCTGATGACCATGACCCGCAGCCCCCACATCGCGGTGCTGACCAACCTGGCTCCCAACCACCTGGACGTCCACAAGAGCATGGAGGAATATGTCTGGGCCAAGGAGAACATCTTCCGCCACCAGCAGCCCGGCGACATCGCCGTGTTCAACCTGGACAACGCCATCACCCGGGAGCTGTCCGCTCATGCCCCGGGCCGCGCCCTGTATTTCAGCCGCCGGGAGGAGCCGGAAAACGGCGTATTCCTGCGGGGTGACGCCGTGATCTCCCGCCGGGACGGTCATGAACGCCAGATCATGACCACGGAGGACATCCGCCTGCCCGGCGTCCACAACGTGGAGAACTACATGGCCGCCATTGCGGCGGTGGACGGTCTGGTGCCGGACGACGTGATCCGCACCTTTGCCCGGGCCTTCAACGGCGTGGAGCACCGCATCGAGCTGGTGCGCACCTGGCGCGGCGTCCGGTTCTACAACGACTCCATCGCCTCCAGCCCCTCCCGCACCATCGCGGGCCTGCGCTCCTTCAAGGAGAAGGTGATCCTCATCGCCGGGGGCTATGACAAGCACATTCCCTTCGATGTGCTGGGTCCCGAGGTGGTGGAGCACGTGAAGCTGCTGATTCTGTGCGGCACCACGGCAGATAAAATCCGGGCCGCCGTGGAGCAGGCCCCCGGTTACCGGCCGGGCCATCCGGAAATACTGGATGTGACGCCGTTCCAGAAGGCCGTGGAGACCGCCCGGGACCGGGCCGTCCCCGGGGACGTGGTGACCCTCTCCCCTGCCTGCGCCGCCTTTGACCAGTTCAAGAATTTCATGGAGCGGGGCAAGACCTTCAAGGCCATCGTCAACTCCTGGCAGGAGTAACGACCGCTCCCCCTGCGGCATATATTGACCCATAGGGGGTGTGTGCCGTGAGAAGAATGCGTTATCTGCGTCTCACCGGGCGGCAGCGGCGGCTGACCTGGCTGGTGCTGGCGGTCCTGCTGACGGCGGGCCTGGGCTGCGCGGCGGTGCTGCATATGCGGCCCATCATCGTCAGCCTGGCCACCGCGCGGGTGTCCAACGCCGTCAACCGCATCGTGGTGGACGCCGTCCGGGACGCCATCGACAGCGGCCAGGTGGACTATAACGTGCTGATTCACCTGGAAAAGGACGAAACCGGCCGGGTGGCGGCTCTGGAGAGCAACATGGCGGCCTTTAACCGTCTGCGGTCCCAGATCGCCGACGAAATTCTCCGGCGGCTGTCGGAGGTATCCACCAGCGAGCTGTCCATCCCCGTGGGGACCCTCACCGGCTCCACCCTGCTGGCGGGCCGGGGGCCCTGCATCCGGGTGCGGATGCAGGCGGTGGGCTCCACCGACGCCAGCCTCCGCAACGCCTTTTCCGCCGCCGGTATCAACCAGACCCGGCACCAGATTCTGCTGAGCGTGGACGTGTACACCAGCATTCTCCTGCCGGGCTTCACCGCCTCCACCAAGGTCAGCAACGAGATCGCCGTGGCAGAGACCGTCATCGTCGGCTCCGTGCCGGAGACGTACACCTATTTCAGCACCACGCCCGATGAGCTGGAGGATACCGCCCGGGACAACATCATGAACAAAGGATAAGTGAAACATGGACTATAAAACCGAAATGAGGGAGCTGCGGGACACCCTCAACGCCCACGGCTACCGCTATTATGTGCTGGACGCCCCCACCATCAGCGACTATGAGTACGACCATATGCTCCGCCGCCTGGAGGACCTGGAGCGGGAGCACCCGGAGGAGGTGACCCCGGACTCCCCCACCCAGCGGGTGGGCGGCCCGGCCCTGTCCCAGTTTGAACAGGTCCGCCACGACGTACCCCTGGAGAGCCTTCAGGACGTCTTTGACGGCGAGGAGGTCCGGGATTTCCTGCTGCGGGTGGCGGAGACCATGCCCCAGGCGGAATACAGCGTGGAGCCCAAGGTGGACGGCCTGTCCGTGGCCCTGGAATACCGGGACGGCGTGTTCGTCCGGGGGGCCACCCGGGGCGACGGCCAGGTGGGCGAGGACGTGACGGAAAATCTGCGCACCATCCGCTCCATCCCCATGACCCTGCCGGAGAAGCTGCCCCGTCTCATCGTCCGGGGTGAGGTGTATATGTCCCGCAGTGTGTTTGAAAAGCTCAACGCCCGCCGGGAGATCGAGGGCAAGCCCCTGATGGCCAATCCCCGCAATGCGGCGGCAGGCTCCCTGCGGCAGCTGGACCCCAAGATCGCCGCCCAGCGGCAGCTGGACATCGCCGTGTTCAACCTCCAGCTGGCCCAAGGCCGCAGCTTCACCACCCACACGGAGACCCTGGATTATCTCCGCTCCCAGCACTTCAAGGTCATCCCCTATCGCCTGTTGCGTACTCATGCCGATATCATGGCGGAAATCGACCGCCTTAACGACACCCGGATGGAGCGTCCCTTCGACATGGACGGCGCGGTGGTGAAGCTCAACGACCTGGCGGACCGGGAGACCCTGGGCAGCACCGCCAAGTTCCCCCGCTGGGCCATCGCCTATAAATATCCCCCGGAGCGCAAGACCTCCCGCATTCTGGACATCGTGGTCCAGGTGGGCCGCACCGGGGTGCTGACGCCCAAGGCCCAGCTGGAGCCGGTGCGCCTGGCCGGGACCACCGTCACCTTCGCCACCCTCCACAACCAGGACTATATCACCCAGAAGGATATCCGCATCGGCGACACCGTGGTGGTGCAGAAGGCGGGAGAGATCATTCCCGAGATCGTGGAGGTGGCGCCGGAGCACCGCCCCACCGGGGCGGTCCCCTATTACCTCCCTCAGACATGTCCCGTGTGCGGCGCACCGGTGGAGCGGGACCCGGACGGCGCGGCCCTGCGCTGCACCGGCGCGGAATGCCCGGCCCAGCGCCTGCGGAACCTGACCCATTTCGCCAGCCGGAACGCCATGGATATTGACGGCCTGGGCCCGGCAGTGCTGAATCAGCTCATCGAAAGCGGCCTGGTGAAAACCGCCGCCGACCTGTACGACCTGACCGCCGCCGACATCGCCCCCCTGGAGCGCATGGGCGAGAAGTCCGCCGCCAACGCCGTGGCCGCCATCTATAAAAGCCAGGACAACGACCTGTGGCGTCTGATTTTCGCCCTGGGCATCCGGCAGGTGGGCGAAAAGGCCGCCAAGGTCCTGGCCCGCCGCTTCGGCACCATGCAGGCCCTGTCCCAGGCCACGGAGGAGGAGCTGACCTCCATCGACGATGTGGGCCCCATCACCGCCGCCTACATCCGCCAGTGGATGGAAAGCCCCCAATCCCAGGACCTGCTGCGGCGTCTGGAGGACGTCGGGGTCAATATGAGCTGTAAAGAGGAATTGGTTGACAGTCGTTTTGCCGGAATGACTTTCGTCCTCACCGGAAGCCTGGAGCGCTTCACCCGGGAGGAGGCCGGTCAGATGATCGAGCAGCGGGGCGGCAAGTCCGCCTCCTCGGTGTCCAAAAAGACCAGCTATGTGGTGGCCGGGCCCGGCGCGGGGTCCAAGCTGCGCCGCGCCCAGGAGCTGAACATCCCCGTCCTGACGGAGGAGGAGTTCCTGGAGCTGCTGAAATAAATAATTCTCACCAATATAATAATTTTTATGCAAAAGTCATGGAGCCAGTTACCGGCTCCATGGCTTTTTGTTTCTTTCCACGACTCCCGATTAGATTTTACGGAAAAATTCAATGAAATCATTTGTTAAATCATTGACATCTCAATTCAAAGTGCTAAAATGAAAAATGTATGTATAGGTCGGACGGCGGTCTGTGTGGGGCCGCCGCAAAAATGTGTGAGGAGGAACCTATATGAGCAAGCTCCTGAAAATCTGTGACGGCAACGAAGCCGCCGCCTATGTTGCCTATGCCTTTTCCGAGGTAGCGGGCATCTATCCCATCACCCCGTCGTCCCCCATGGCGGAGAAAACCGACGAATGGGCCGCCAACGGAAGAAAGAACATCTTCGGCCAGACCGTCCGCCTGGTGGAGATGCAGTCCGAGGCCGGCGCCTGCGGCGCGTGTCACGGCGCACTGGAGGCCGGTGCTCTGGCCACCAGCTTCACCGCCTCCCAGGGCCTGATGCTGATGATCCCCACCATGCACCGCATCTCCGGCGAGCGTCTGCCCGGCGTGCTGCATGTGGCGTCCCGCACCGTGGGCACCCACGCCTTCTCCATCTTCGGCGACCACAGCGACGTGATGAACTGCCGCCAGACGGGCTTTGCCATGCTCTCCAGCGGCAGCGTCCAGCAGGCCGCAGACCTGGCCGCCGTGGCCCATCTGTCCGCCATCCGGGCCCGGATCCCCTTCCTGCACTTCTTCGACGGCTTCCGCACCAGCCACGAGATCCAGAAGATCGACGTGCTGAGCTATGACGAATACGCCAAGCTGGTGGATTACGAGGCCCTGGCCAGATTCCGCGCCAACGCCCTGAACCCCGAGGATCCCCGGATGCGCTCCCTGGTGGATAACCCCGATATCTACTTCCAGCTGCGGGAGTCCAACAACACCGACTATGCCAACCTCCCCGACGTGGTGGAGGACTACATGGCCCAGATCAGCCGCCTGACGGGCCGGGAATATCACCTGTTCAACTATTACGGCGCGCCTGACGCAGAGCGCGTCATCGTGGCCATGGGCAGCGTGTCCGGCTGCGCCCAGGAGGTCGTCAACTATCTGAACGCCAAGGGCGAAAAGGTGGGCTTCCTGCAGGTGCACCTGTTCCGCCCCTTCTCCCGCAAGCACCTGATGGCCGCCATGCCCAAGACCGTGAAGCGCATCGCCGTGCTGGACCGTGTGAAAGAAGCCGGTTCCATCGGCGAGCCCCTGTATGAGGATATCTGCGCCGCCTATATCAACGAGGCGGACCGCCCCCTGATCTTCGCCGGACGCTATGGCCTGTCCAGCAAGGACACCACCCCCGCCCAGCTGAAGGCCGTGTTCGACAATCTGCTGCTGGAGGAGCCCAAGAACCACTTCACCATCGGCATCGAGGACGACGTGACCCACCTGTCTCTGCCCGTGGGCGCTCCCCTGCTCACCGAGCCCGAGGGCACCATCAGCTGCAAGTTCTGGGGCCTGGGCTCCGACGGCACCGTGGGCGCCAATAAGAACTCCATCAAGATCATCGGCGAAACCACGGATATGTACTGCCAGGCGTACTTTGAATACGACACCAAGAAGTCCTTCGGCATCACCAAGAGCCACCTGCGCTTCGGCAAGCACCCCATCAGCTCCACCTACTATGTCAGCCGTGCCGACTTTGTGGCCTGCCACAACCAGACCTATCTGACCAAGTACGACATCATCTCCGAGCTGAAGCCCCACGGCAGCTTCCTGCTGAACTGCGAGTGGACCGAGGACCAGCTGGAGCAGCACATCCCCGGCGACATCCTGCGCTATATCGCGGAAAACGACATTCATTTCTACATCATCGATGCCAATAAGGAATCCCAGGCCCTGGGTCTGGGCAACCGGTCCAACATGGTGCTGCAGGCGGCGTTCTTCAAGCTGGCTAATGTCATCCCCGTGGAGGACGCCGTGGAGCACATGAAGGCCGCCGTGAAAAAGACCTACGGTCTCAAGGGCGAAAAGGTGGTCAACATGAACATCGCCGCCGTGGACGCCGGCATCAACGCCCTGGTGCAGGTGCAGGTGAAGCCCGAGTGGAAGAACCTGTCCGGCGCCGCCATCCAGCCGCCCCGCGCCGATGTGCCCGACGTCATCAAGAATATCCTGGTGCCCATCAACGCCCAGAAGGGCGACGATCTGCCGGTTTCCGCCTTCCGGGGCATGGAGGACGGCACCATGCCTCTGGGCACCTCCCAGTATGAAAAGCGCGGCATCGCCACCCATCTGCCCGTGTGGGACAAGGACGAGTGCATCCAGTGCAACCGCTGCTCCTTCGTGTGTCCCCACGCGGTGATCCGTCCGTATCTGCTGAACGAGGACGAGGTGAAGAACGCCCCCGCCGGTCTGGAGCTCACCGACGCCAAGGGTCCCCAACTGGCCGGCCTGCGGTACACCATGGGCGTGTCCACCCTGGACTGCACCAGCTGCGGCAGCTGCGTGGCCTCCTGCCCCAAGAGCGGCAAGGCCCTGCGCATGGTCCCGGCCCACGAGGTATCCCTGGACCAGACCAACTGGAACTACCTGCAGACCATCCCCGAGAAGAACGACCGCTTCGACAAGTTCACCCTGAAGGGCAGCCAGTTCCGCCAGCCCCTGGTGGAGTTCAACGGCGCCTGCGCCGGCTGCGGCGAGACCCCGTATGTGAAGCTGCTGACCCAGCTGTTCGGCGACAAGATGTTCCTGGCCAACGCCACCGGCTGCACCCAGGCCTGGGGCGCTGCCATGCCCTGCGTGCCCTACTGCAAGAATAAGGAGGGCAAGGGTCCCGCCTGGTCCAACTCCCTGTTTGAAAACAACGCCGAGTTCTCCTATGGTATGTGCCTAGCGGTGAAGCAGCTGCGCGCCGCCGTCACGGACTACGTCCATCAGCTGGACGACATGACCGAAAACGCCGCCGTCAAGGCCGCCATCGCCAAGTGGCTGGAGACCTATGACGACCTGGACGCCTCCACCCCCGCCACCCGGGAGCTGCTGCACCTGCTGGAGAGCCAGAGCTTCTCCGCTCAGGAGCAGGCCGTGGTGGACGAGATCCTCAAGCGCCGCAAGGATATGTCCAAAAAGACCATGTGGATGTACGGCGGCGACGGCTGGGCCTACGACATCGGCTACGGCGGTCTGGACCATGTGTTCGCCATGGGCGAGGACGTCAACGTCCTGCTGGTGGACACCGAGGTGTACTCCAACACCGGCGGACAGTCCTCCAAGGCCACTCCCGTGGGCGCCGTGGCCCAGTTCCAGGCCAGCGGCAAGAAGACCAAGAAGAAGGACCTGGGCATGCTGATGATGACCTACGACAACGTCTATGTGGCCCAGTGCTCCATGGGCGCCGACCCGGCCCAGCTCATCAAGGCCATCCGGGAGGCCGAGGCCCACAAGGGTCCCTCCATCGTCATCTGCTATGCGCCCTGCATCAACCACGGCATCAAGAAGGGCATGGGCTGCGTCCAGCAGGAGATGAAGGACGCCGTGGCCTCCGGCTACTGGAACCTGTACCGCTACAGCCCCGAGACCCACAAGTTCACCCTGGACAGCAAGGAGCCCAGCATGGCCCTGTACGACTTCATGAAGGGCGAGGTGCGCTACTCCTCCCTGGAGCTGAGCTTCCCGGAGAACGCCAAGGTCCTGTTCGCCGAGGCGGAGGACGCCGCCAAGGCCAAATACGAGTCCTATAAGCGCCGGGCCGAGGATCAATAAGGCCGGGCACAATGCAGCCAGATAATCACAACGCCGGATAATTAAAAAGCGATAAGAACCTTTCGTTTTCAGAGAGCGGCACGGCTTCGGTCGCGCCGTTCTCTTTTGCGGCATTTATCCCGACAGAGGCTCCGTTCCCCGGGCATAACGGCCAAAAAACACGTGTGCTTTTTGGCATATACCACAATCTTTCCAAAAATACAAAAAGTCCGTTGCAAAACGGCTGCAACGGTGTTGTATATAGTAGGGGTGAGAGCTTCCCACCGCCATATAAGAGGAAAGAGAGAAAACATATGAAACCGTTCCGACACTTCGCCATCGCGTTCTGCGTGTGTTCCTTGCTTTGTATGCTGACGGCCTGCATGTCTTCAGTTACCGTTTGGCCTTCATTCGTTGATTTATCAAAAAAGGATGTCATCCTGCGGGTAGATGGAACGGAAACTGCCATGCTGTATTGGTACGATGCACCAAACGGCAATTACGAATGGAATGTTTTTCAGGCCCTCGACAATGGACAGGTCGCTCCCGTTCCTGTGCGTTACACCGATAAAGTGGCACAAATAGAGGACAACTTGTGCCACATAACAGAGTGCTTCGTTCCGGACTATGGAGACCACTATATTCACCTTACTTACATGTCGACAGATCAGGATCCGCTCCCATCCGTGTCAGACTCCGCATTTTCTACATTTTACTCCTACGAAATTGAAAATGGGGTGGCTCGAATGTATTGCTTTTTTGCCTACATTCCCGAATTCTCTGAAGGTTACACCGTGTATATCAACCAGGATGCTGTTGTGATAAACTGAACCAAGAAGGGAAAAAGTCGGCCAGGTTTCCATTCCGAGCTTTGATGGCCATCCTTTTTGCGTGATCGGGCTATGGCCGAACCATCACGGCAATCCAGGCTCGGGAATTTATATCAAAAGCGGGAATCCGGCAAGTCGGATTCCCGCTTCAACACATTTATCTTCCGCCCAGGTCCACCGCGTGGCGGACAAAGCTCATAGGCGGCACCGGATGGGGCAGCTGCATGGTAAACACCATCTGCGGCGTTTTCGGCTCCGTCAGCGGCAGCCCCTGGCTGTCGGTCATCATGGGGGACGTCATGGTAAAGGGCTTGGTGTCCGGCCCCACCACCTCCACCTGATCCCCGCAGGCAAACTTGTTGCGCAGGCTCAGGGTAGCCAGGCCCTCCGGCGTGCAGTCCGTCACCACGGCGCAGATCTGCCAATCACGGATGTACCGGGCGTCCTCATAGAACTGCCCCGGCTGGCCATAAAAAAATCCGGTGGAATAGTGCCGGTGGCTGACATGCTCCACCTCGTCCCGCCACACCGGGTCCACCGGCCGCCCGGCGGCCACGTCGTCCAGCACATGGCGATAGGCCCCGGTGACAATGGCGGCGTAATAGGCGGACTTGGCCCGCCCCTCGATCTTCAGGCAGTCCACCCCGGCGTCCATCAGGTCGTCCAGGTGGTCGATCATGCACATATCCCGGGAGTTCATGATGTAGGTGCCCTTCTCGTCCTCGAACACCGGGAAATACTCCCCGGGCCGTTTCTCCTCCATCAGTGCGTACTGATAGCGGCAGGGCTGGGCGCAGGCTCCCCGGTTGGAGTCCCGCCCGGTCATATAGTTGGACAGCAAGCACCGCCCGGAATAGGACACGCACATGGCCCCGTGGCAGAAGGTCTCCAGCTCCAGGGCCGGGTCCACCCGGCGGCGGATCTCCCGTATCTCGTCCATCCCCAGCTCCCGGGCCAGCACCACTCGCTGGGCCCCCAGGTCAAACCACGCCTGGGCGCAGGCATAGTTGGCGATGGACTGCTGGGTGCTGATGTGCCGCTGGCACCGGGGGGCATATTTCCCGGCCAGGGTAAAGGCCCCCAGGTCCGCCAGAATCAGGGCGTCCACCCCGGCGTCGTTGAGCTTTTCCAGGTGCTCCGGCAGTCGGTCCACCTCGCCGCTGCGGGGCATGGTGTTCACGGTGGCGTGGACCTTCACCCCGTGCCGGTGGGCAAAGTCCACCGCCCGGGGCAGCTCCTCATCACTGAAATTTCCCGCAAAGGACCGCATGCCGAAGGACGTCCCCGCCAGATACACGGCGTCCGCCCCGTACAGCACGGCCATCTGCAGCTTTTCCCAGTCCCCTGCCGGAGCCAGCAGCTCCGGTTTTTTTCGCTCCGCCGTCATCCGAACTTCCGCAGATTGGCGTTGTGCTCGGACAGGGTGCGGCTGAACACATGCCGCTGGGTATCGGGATTGAGCACATAGAAATAGTAGTTGGTATCGTCCGGCTGCAGGGCGGCCTGGATGGAGGCCTTACCGGCGTTGGCGATGGCCGTGGGGGGCAGGCCCTGGTGGGTATACAGGTTATAGGGGCTGTCCAGGGTCTGATAGTCGTCCTCGGTGATCTCCCGCCCGGCGGCATACACCAGGGAGGCGTCGATCTGCAGCAGGTGGGCCGTCTCGCCCACGTTCTCCAGGCGGTTGTGGATCACGGAGGAGATCAGCGTGCGGTCGGTGCCGTCGGTCTCCTTCTCAATCAGGGAGGCCATGATGACGATCTCCTTCAGGCTGTAGGAGGAGTTGGCAATCAGCGGCGCCAGGTCCGGATCGTCCACAATACGGTCCTGGAAGTTGGCCAGCAGGCGGCTCAGGGCCGAGTCGGCGTTTTCCTTCACATAGAATTCGTAGGTATCCGGGAACAGATAGCCCTCCAGGCGGCTGATGCTGCCCAGATTCTCGTTGTCCACGAAGTCGAACTTGTCGAACACATGGTTCTTGGCGGCCTCCTCCAGGGCGGCGGCGTCGGACACGTCGTTCTCCGCCAGCAGCTGGATGATCTGCTCCACGGTGTAGCCCTCGGGGATGGTGACGGTAACGGTGGCCGCCACGCCGCCGGTGGGCTGCATGGACTTGATGAGACAGTTGAAGTCCATGTCGGTGTTCAGCTCATACACGCCGGGCTGGATATAGCGGCTGGCGTGGAACACGGGGCTGGTGATCATGAACAGCAGCTTGGAGTTGATGAGCCCCGCCTTCTTCAGCTTGGTGGCCACCGTCCCCACGGAGTCGCCGCTTTCCACCTCGATGGTGGCGGTCAGGGGGGCCTTATTCAGGGCGCACACATCGTTGACGGCCAGCCAGCCGATACCGGCCAGCAGGAACGAGGCCACGATGACCCCCGCCAGATAGCCCAGCCACCCCAGGCGGCGCTTTTTCTTGGGCTTCGGTCCCTGGCCGGAAGCCTGCTTACGGACCTCCTGGGCATCCCATTTGGCCGTATCGGAGTTCTGATAATCGGACATATGATCGGTTCCTTTCTCTATTTTTTCCGCCGGGCACACCCGGACAAGATACGCCGGAGCCATCTCCGGCATAGAATAGCCCATACAGGAAACAAGTGAGGTGAATCGCATGTGCTTTGACAACAACAATTGCTCCTGCATCTGGCTGATCGTGATCTTACTGCTGGTGTTCTGCTGCTGCGGCAGCGGAACCGGATCCCGCTGCGGCTGCGGCAACGGAGGCGACGGCTGCTGCTCCTGCTGAGGGCCGTACATACCTTCGCCCGGAGGGGACGCGCAGGCGTTCCCTCCCTATTTTATGCCCTCCAGCAGGTCCCGGAGCCGCTCCATGACCTCCCGGTGGATGTCGTCCACGGAGCGGACCTGTCCGTCCCGGGCGCAGTCAATGCGGGTCCACCCGCCGTAGTCCACCACCATGGCGGCGCTCTCCCGGCAGGACCGCAGGTATGCCTCGTCCCGCTCGTGGATGTCGGCGGTGGTGTGGGTCAGCTGCTCCCGGCGGCGCATCATCTGCTCCGACAGCTCCGTGGGCACGTCCAGATACAGCACCCGGTCCGGCTCCGGCAGCCCCAGCTTCCGGTATTCAAAGTCAAACAGCCAATCCAGAAACGTCTGCCGCTCCTGAGGCGGCAGCTTGGAGGTCTGGTGCACGGCGTTGCTGGTGGTGTACCGGTCGGCGATGACCAGTCCCCCCTGCCGGTACCAGCCGCCCCAGTCCTGCTTGAAGGAGGCATAGCGGTCCACGGAGAAGAACGTGGCGGCGGCATAGGCATTGACGTCCGCCGGGTCGGTGCCGAAGGCCCCGCTGAGATATAGCCGCAGCAGCGCCGAGGACTCCTCCTTGTACCGGGGAAATTCCAGCTTGCGGAAGGGCACGCCCCGGCTCTCCAGCTCCCGGCACAGAAGCGCCGTCTGGGTGGCCTTTCCGGAGCCGTCGGTGCCCTCGAATACGATCAGTTTTCCGCTCATCCTATGTTTCCTCCCCCGGCTCGACATATGCATTCAGGTTATTCTACCACGGCCCGGCCCTTTTGTCCATGAAAAAGTTTTCCGCCCCGTCCGGAGGCCTCATCTATACATTTTCATTTTCCTGTACAGAATCCGTAAAAATCAGGTGACAAATCCGGACAAAGGCAGTATAATATAGACAAATCATCACCATTGACGGGGTGCAGAAAGGATGTTTTCGCATGAAAAAGCAGATTCTTATCACCATTGGCCGCGAATACGGCAGCGGCGGGCATGACCTGGCGGTCCTGCTGAGCCAGCGGCTGGGCATCCGGATGCTGGACCGGGAGCTTATTGACGAGCTCTGGAAAAATGACCTGGAAATGCAGCGGCTGGCCCAGGAGTACGACGAGCGGCCGGTGAACCGCATTCTCAGCCGCAAGATCAACGAATTTGACAACTCCATCCCCCACAACGTGGCCCAGCGGCAGTTCGACATGATCCGCCAGATCGCCGACAGCGGCGAATCCGCCATCTTCGTGGGCCGCTGCGCCGACTATGCCCTGGCCGGGCGGCCGGGCCTGCTGCGGATCTTCTGCCGGGCGGACCTGACCCAGCGGATCAAGCGCATCCAGCAGCGGCACAATCTCTCCCCGGAAAAGGCCGCGCTGCTGGTGGCCAAAACCGACCGGCACCGCCGGGTCTACTACCACCACCACACCGGCAAGTTCTGGGGCCACAGCTCCTGCTATGACCTGACGGTGAACACCAGCGTCCTGGGGGTGGAGAAAACCGCCGAAGCCCTGGAGGCGTATATCCGGGCATTTCAGGAGCAGGACTGACCGCCGCACATATTTTGATACAAAAAAGCACCGCCCGCAGGCGGTGCTTTTCATATGGTTCTTTTACTCGGCGGGGTAAACAGAAACCTGCTTACGATCCTTGCCCAGACGCTCGAAGCGGACAACACCGTCGGCCTTGGCAAACAGCGTGTCATCGCTGCCGATACCGACGTTGGTGCCGGCGTGGATGTGGGTGCCGCGCTGGCGGACCAGGATGTTGCCGGCCAGAACGAACTGACCATCAGCGCGCTTGGGGCCAAGGCGCTTGGACTCGGAATCACGGCCGTTCTTGGTGGAGCCCATACCTTTTTTATGGGCAAAGAACTGCAGACCAATGTTCAGCATAATGCAGTACCATCCTTTCTATGAGATGATTGCGGGGGAACAGGAGGGTTTCACGCCTCCATCACTTCAATGTTTTCCGGATACTCGTCGTGAAGCTGGGCCAGATACACCATCAGCCCCGTCAGAAGATTCTGGCAGGTATTCTCCGCCATGGGAGCCAGACCCCCGGGCAGACGAAAGGAGATGGCGGCGTCCTGCTCCCGGACTTTCACCGCGGCACACAGACCCATCACGTCATTGATGGTGGCTTCTACCAGGCGCACGGCGCTGGTAACGGCGGCGCAGACGATGTCCTCACCCTCTGCGGCGAAGCCGCTGTGTCCCTGTGCATCGAAACCGACGATGCGGGCTTCCTCTGTCAGGAATGTAACGGTCGTCATGCTGTCACTCAGAAGGAGATCTTGCCGATTTCCACCTTGGTGTAGGGCTGACGATGACCCTGCCGTTTGCGATAACCCTTCTTGGGGGTATACTTGAAGATACGGATCTTCTTGCCCTTGCCGTTCTTGACGACGGTGGTGTCCACCTTAGCGCCCTCCACCACGGGAGTGCCGAACTTGGTGTTTTCGCCGTCGACGATGGCCAGGACCTGGTCGAACACCACGGAATCACCCGCGTTGACGTCCAGCTTCTCGATAAACAGAGTGTCACCCTCGGAGACGTTGTACTGCTTACCACCGGTCACGATAATAGCCTGCATACTTGTTGCACCTGCCTTTCCTTTATTACGGACTCGCTGTCGGGGGCGTCCGGCAAGGCCGGAACTTTTGACCCATTCAAAGCGGCTTATAGAGTATAACAGAGAAATTCACCTTTGTCAATCACTTTTCGCCGTTTTCCAAAGCAAATTTGCCCGCCTGCCGCTTTCGCGGCAGGCGGGCGCTTATCGCCTTATGCCCCGGGCTGTTACACGGTGCCCGTTACCGTCAGGACGCTCTGTCCCGGGGTGACGGTCCAGGAGCCGTCGGCGTTCTGGGTGAACGCGGCCTCCGGCACCGTCAGCTTGCCGGCCACCGTGGCAAAGGCGCCGGTGGCGGCGTCATAGGTGTAGTCCTCCGGCGACGTCCAGGCCGTGCCGTTGAAGGTGACGCCGGTGATGTTCAGGATGGGATCGAAGGTGTCGGTGATCACGGCCCCCTCCTGGCCGGTCAGGGCGGTGTTGCCGGTGTTGCGGATGGTAAAGGTATAGGTCAGGGGTCCGTTGCCGGTGACCACGGCGGGAGACAGGGCCTTGCTGATGGTCAGCTCCGGCTCCAGCCGGGCCGCTGTGGTGGCCGTGGCCGTCAGCGGCGTGGCCAGACCGCCGCCGCTGGCGGTGACGGTGTTCCGGATCTCGCCCTCCACCCCCGGCGCGGCAAACTCCGTGACCCGGGCCTGATACACCAGGGTGGCATTGCCCCCGGCGGGCACCGTAACGCCGATGACGGTCATAGGCGGCCCCGCCGTCACCGTGGGGGCGGGCTGGGCCGTGCCGCCGTTATAATAGAGGACGCTGCCCGGCACATAGGCCAGGGGATACACGGTCCCGGCGGCCGCGGTGCTGCCGCCCAGATCGTCGGTCAGAGTCAGCCCCGTCAGGGCCGCCGTGCCGGTATTGCTGAGGGTCACCACATAGGTCACCGTGTCGCCGGGCCGGTAGCCGCCGGATACCGCCGTCTTGGTGATGGTCAGCGCGTCCTGCAGCTCGCCGGTGACCACGTTGGAATTGATCTGGCTGCCGTTGTAGGACAAGGTAGCCATGTTGGTAAAGGAAGCCATAGAACTCCTCCCGGAAAACGGATGGGTTTTCCCGCCCCTGGGGGCAGGAGCCGTTTCCGCATTCCAGTGTATGCGCCATGGCCCGCCGCCGTCATCCCTGCCTGTCCAGAGACGCCTGCACGAAGCCCACAAACAGTGGGTGGGGCCGGTTGGGACGGCTCTTGAACTCCGGGTGGAACTGCACCCCCACAAACCAGGTATTGGCGGGTTCCTCCACGATCTCCACCAGATGCCCGTCCGGGGACAGTCCCGCCAGCCGCAGCCCGGCGTCCTGCAGCTCCTGTCGGAACTGGTTGTTGAACTCATACCGGTGCCGGTGCCGCTCGGAGATGTCGGCGGTACCGTAGGCGTCCCGGGCCAGGGTACCCTCCGCCAGCACGCAGGGGTACTTGCCCAGCCGCATGGTGCCGCCCTTGGCGGTGATGCCCACCTGATCCGGCATCAGAGCGATCACCGGATGGGCGGTCAGGCCGGAGAACTCCGCACTGTGGGCGTCGGCCCACCCGGCCACGTGCCGGGCATATTCGATGACGGCGATCTGCATCCCCAGGCAGATGCCGAAATACGGCACGTCCTTCTCCCGGGCGTATTGCGCCGCCAGGACCATCCCCTCGATGCCCCGGTCGCCGAAGCCGCCGGGCACCAGAATGCCGCTGCAATCCCCCAGCACCTGCTCCACGTTCTCCGCCGTCAGGCCCTCGGAGTCCACCCACTTGATGTTCACCCTGGCGTCGCAGGCCGTTCCCGCGTGGAACAGGGACTCCGCCACGCTGAGATACGCATCATGCAGGCCGGTATACTTGCCCACCAGGGCGATCTGCACGGTTTTGTGCACCCCGTTGATCCGCTGCACCAGGGCCGTCCACTCGGCCAGGTCCGGCTCCCGCTGGGGCAGTCCCAGCTTCCGGCAGGCCACCCGGCACAGGCCCTCCCGCTCCAGCAGCAGGGGCACCTCATACAGGGTGGAGGCCGTCAGATTCTGGATAACGCAGTCCTCCTCCATGTTGCAGAACAGGGCGATCTTCCGCCGCAGGTCCTCCGGCAGGGGACTGTCCGTCCGGCACACCAGAATATCCGGCTGAATGCCCACGGACAGCAGTTCCTTCACGGAGTGCTGGGTGGGCTTGCTTTTCAGCTCCCCGGTACCGGGGATGGACACCACCAGGGGCACATGGATATACAGCACGTTTTCCCGGCCCTTCTCCGCCGCCACCTGGCGGATGGCCTCCAGATAGGGCTGGCTCTCGATGTCGCCCACGGTGCCGCCTACCTCGGTGATGATGATGTCCGTTTCGCCGTCGTCCATGGCGTAAATGCGCCGCTTGATCTCGTCGGTAACATGGGGGATGATCTGCACGGTGCCGCCCAGATAGCCTCCCTGCCGCTCCCGGTTCAGCACGTTCCAGAACACCTTGCCCGAGGACACGGACGCGTTCCCCGTCAGGGACTCGTCCACAAACCGCTCATAGTGCCCCAGGTCCAGGTCCGTCTCCGCGCCGTCGTCGGTGACAAACACCTCGCCGTGCTGAAAGGGGCTCATGGTGCCGGGGTCCACATTGAAATAGGGGTCGAACTTCTGGTTCTTCACCCGGAAGCCCCGCTGCTTCAGCAGCCGCCCCAGGGACGCCGCGCAGATGCCCTTTCCCAGCCCGGACACCACGCCGCCGGTAACAAAAATATGCTTCATCGTGACCACTCCTTACCCGCAGAATACCATATTAAAAATACTTTCAAATTCTACTGCCGCCGCCCTCCCCCGTCAAGACGGAATATTTATCAAAATAAAGAATCCCCTCCGGCGCTTCCCTGCACAATCAGCCGAAATTGCGGAATTTGCGAAACTTTTTCTTGCAATCCGCCTACCGGCGTGGTACGGTAGATTTGAACCCGCCTTATCCGGCGTCCTCTCCCCTACCGCAGCCCGGGAATGCGCCTGCGCAGCACCGGGCACAGCAGGGCCGTCACGGCGATTTTCGCGGCGTCCCCCGGCAGATAGATCAGCATCCCCGACCAAAGCAAGGCCGGCGCGCTGATGCCCTTGCCCAGATAGCCGTTGAGGATCAGCGCCATATAGGGCACCCCCACGGCATAGAGAACCGCCAGCCCCGCCCCGCAGGCCAGGGCTAGTCTCACCGGCGAGCTGCTGCGGCGGCTCAGAGCGCCGATAACGGCGGCGGTGGGGATCAGTCCCAGCAGGAACCCGAAAGAGGGCTGAAGCACATAGCCGAAGCCGCCTCCGGCGGTGAAGATCGGCAGCCCCACAAGCCCCAGAGCCACATAGACCCCCTGGCTCAGGGCTCCGCCGCCCGGCCCCAGCAGTACCCCCGCCATGGCGGTAAACAGGAACTGCAGGGTGATAACGGAGATCCCTATCGGAATACGAATAAACGCGCCTGCCGCCGTCAATGCGGCCAGCAGCGCGGTATATACCAGCTTTCGTGCGGACATGGCCCCTCCTGATTTGGAAAAGATTGGGGCCATGATACCATAGCAGCCCCTGGTTGTCAACGAATTGACAACCAGGGGCCGTTTTTCATTCTGCCTCCGCCTGGGGATAGACCAGGCTTTCCGGCGTCCAATCCCGGATCCGGTCTGCATACCAGGCGCAGCAGTCCCGGGCCAGGGCCGTGTCCAGATTGCGGAAGTTGCCGCACTCTGCGGCGCTTTTGCCGGGCATGGGACCGTCATAGACCGCCCCGGCGGCGAACACCCGCTGCACCAGGCGGATGGCCGCCTCATCCGTCAGGCGCCGACTGTCGAACAGGAAGTAAAACCCCGTCTGGCAGCCCATGGGGCCGAAGTAGATCACGGCGTCCTTTTCCGGGCTGTTGTGCAGGAAAGTGGCGATGATGTGCTCCACCGAGTGCATCTGGGCATTGGTCAGCAGGTCGCCGGTGTTGGGCTTTTTGAAGCGCAGGTCGAAGGTGGTGACGTCCCCGTCCCGGCGGGACAGGTACAGGCCGGGAACCAGCACGTCGTGGTTCACCGTGAAGCTGGCGATCCGTTCCATGTCACGCCTCCAGCTGGTCCACAAAGGCCATGACCACCCGGTTCAGGTCCCGCATGGCCGTGGGAAAATTGAAAACGAAGTCGTGGTGCTCAAACAGGCAGTCGGACACGGACTTGATGGACATGAACGGCACGTTGTTGCGCAGGCACACCTGGGCGTCGGCGCAGCCCTCCATGTCGCACAGCAGGGGGTGGAAGGTGTCGGCGATCCAGTGGGCCCGGGGGGTGTCGGTGGCAAACCAGTCGCCGGTGGCCACCCAGCCAGTGCGGTAAGGGACGCCCACCCGGTCCATGGCAGCCCTGGCCCGGTCCAGATCGCTGGTGGGGAACTGCACCCGGTTCACCGTGGACACCAGTCCCACAGGGTCGCCCAGGGCGCTGGTATCCACATCGTGCTGCAAAAAGCCCTCCGCCAGAACGATGGAGCCAATGGGCATATCCTCAAAGCACCCGGCCACCCCGGCGTTGAGCACCAGGTCCGGCTGATACAGGCTGATCAGCAGCTGGGTGGCCATGGCGGCGTTGACCTTGCTGACGCCCCCGGCGCAGGCGATGACGTCTGGCCGGATCTGATAAAACGGCACCCCGGCCACGGTCTGCAAAGGCTGGGCATTCTCCTGGGTCAGCAGGCTTTCAATCTCGCCGGTCATGGCGTATACAAGTCCGATCTTCATGGTTGGTTTCCTCCCGATAAATTCGATTTTCACCCTATATTGTAAGGATTCACCGGGTGGATTGTCAAGAGGATTGCAAAATTTCCCAAAATGCGGTATAATGAGCTGAGAAATGAACCAAAAGTGCATTTTTAAGCAGTGTGGTGATTAATATCCTATAACCTGTACAAAATGCCGGGAAGACTGTCGCAGAATTGTAACCGGTTTGTAACTATTTGTAATTTTCTGGGAAGGGGTGATCGCATGCCCGTTTTCGGCGTGATCTGCGAATATGACCCCTTCCATCTGGGGCACCGGTGGATGCTGGAGCAGCTGCACCGGCAGGGACCGGTGGTGTGCGCCATGAGCGGCTGCTTCACCCAGCGGGGGGAATTTGCCGCCGTGAACAAGTTCGCCCGGGCGGAGATGGCCGTTCGGAACGGGGCGGACCTGGTGCTGGAGCTGCCCACGCCCTGGGCGGTGTCCGGGGCGGAGCGCTTTGCCCGGGGCGGCGTGGAGCTGCTGCGGAAAACCGGCCTGGTGACCCACCTGGCCTTCGGCAGCGAGTGCGGCGACCTGGAGGCCCTGCAACGGGTGGAAGCCTGCCTCTCCGGCGAGAGCTTTCAGGAGACCCTCCGGCGAAGATTGGAGGGCGGCGAGACCTTTGCCCGCTGCCGCCAGGCGGCGGTGGAGGAGCTGCTGGACCCCCGGGACGCGGCGCTGCTGTCCCAGCCCAACAACATCCTGGCCATCGAGTATCTGAAGGCCCTGCGCCGGGCGGATTTTTCCATGGAACCGATAACGTTCCCGCGCCGGGGCGGACCCCACGACGGCGGCGCGGCGGATGGGATCGCCTCCGCGTCCCACATCCGCAGGCTTCTGCGGGCGGGGCACACGGAGGAGGCCATGGCCTTCCTGCCCCGGGAATCGGCGGAGGTGCTGCGGCGGGAAATGGCCGCAGGCCGGGGGCCGGTGGATATGCACACCTGCCAGCGGGCCATTCTGGCCCGGCTGCGGACCATGTCCCAGGAGGACTTTCTCCCCTATGACGGCGGCGGCGAGGGGCTGTACCGCCGGTTTTACCGGGCGGTGCGGCAGGCCGCGGACATAGACGGCCTGCTGGAGGCCGCCAAGACCCGGCGCTATCCCCTGGCCCGGCTGCGGCGGATGCTGCTGGCGGCGTATCTGGAGCTGCCGGAGCCGGAGCACATTCCCTATCTGCGGCTGCTGGCCGCCAGCTCCCGGGGCTGCACCCTGTTGCGGCAGATGCGCGGGGCGCCGGTGCTGACCAAGCCCGCCGACGTATCCCGCCTGGGGCAGACGGCCCAGGACCTGTTCACCCGGGAGGCCGGTTGGACCGATTTATATACTCTGGCGTATCCCGACCTGTCTCAAAGCGCCTGCGGCGCGGACTGGCGGGCCACCCCATGGATCATGTAAGGAAATGCCTATGAAGAAACTGTACATCATTCTGATAGCGGCCCTGCTGCTGACGCTGGCGGCGTGCCTGACGGCCTGCAGCGCCAAGCCCGTGTCCCTGCGGGGCACCGAAGCGCCCAATCTGCCCGGCCCGACTAATGACGCGCTGAAGGTCACGGACGAGGGCCAGGACTGGAACATCACCCTGGAGCAGGTAGATAAGGAGAACTTCGCCGAGGACGACCGGCTGCTGGCCAAGGGCAGCTATCAGGTGTTCCAGCTGAACCAGGAGGGCTCAGGGGACACGCTGACCGCCACCGCCGCTGCCGCCGAGGGCATCAACGCATATTTTGAGCAGTGGCGCAAGGACCAGCTGCAATTTCTGGGAGACGTGACCAACCTGGCCCGGGATGCTTACGCCGGTGTCAACGGGGAGGACTCCCGCTGGGAGCAGCCGGAGTATGTGTACTCCGATACCGTTACCACCGACTATTGGGTGGGGCCCAAGCTGCTGTGCGTGGAGATGCACTACAGCTCCTATTCCGGCGAGGCCCACCCCAACTCCTGGCGCGTGGCGGTGAGCTTCGACTTGAACACCGGCGAGGCCGTCAAGATCATGGACCTGGCCGAGGACAGCGAGGGCCTGCGGGCCGCCGTCAAGGAGAATCTGCTGTACCAGATCCGAGAGAGCGACATCTGGGCGGAATACGGAGCCGAGGCCTTCTTCGAGGACTATGAGGACACCGTGGGCAACTGGGCGGATCAGTGCCTGGTATTCGATGACAATGGCCTGACCGTGGTGTTCAACCCCTATACCATTGCTCCCTATGCCACGGGAGAGCTGTCGTACCTGATTCCCTACAGTCTGATGCAGCCCTATCTGAATGGCCGGGCCATGCAGCTGCTGGGTCTGAACTGAGTCAATTCTTTGGATAAATAAAGGGCTTCCACCCGACCGGAGGAAGCCCTTTATTATGTCGTTGTTACAGGATGGACTTGGCGTCCACATAAAGCTCCCGGACCGCCGGTGCATCGGCGGTGACGGGCTCCGGCTGGTGGTCCCGCTTCTCGATGAACTTGGGGGCCACCTGGGGGAACAGGGCCAGGCTCAGCACATCCTCGTCGGACTTTGCAAGGCCCCGGAACTCCTGGCGGTACTTCTCCAGCTCCGGCTCCAGCAGGTCGGCGGGACGGCAGGTGACCACGTCCTCGGGAGCGATGCCCGCCTTGGCCCGTACCTCCGGGTTCACCTGGCCGGGGAGCTGGCCGTACTCGCCCTTGAGCATGGCCTTGGACTCCTTGGGGAATACCTTGTACCGCTCCCCCATGATGATGTTCATCACCGCCTGGGTGCCCACGATCTGGCTGGAGGGGGTCACCAGGGGAGGATAGCCGAAGTCCTTGCGGACCCGGGGAATTTCCGCCAGCACGTCGTAGTATTTGTCCTCCTTCCCGGCCTGCTTCAGCTGGGAAATGAGGTTAGAGAGCATACCGCCGGGGACCTGATACAGCAGGGTGTTGGTGTCCACCCGCAGGACCTTGGGGTCCAGAATGCCCGCGTCCTGAAGACGCTGGGCCACCTGGCGGAAGTGGACGGCAGCATCGGACATCTTGCCCAGATCCAGGCCGGTATCGCGGACGGTTCCCTTCAACGTGGCCACCAGGGACTCGGTGGCGGGCTGGCTGGTGCCGTTGGCCATGGGCGACAGGGCGGTGTCCACGATGTCCACCCCGGCATAGGCCGCCATCAGCAGCGTCATGTCGCCGGTGCCGGAGGTGTTGTGGGTGTGCAGGTGGATGGGGACGCTGACGGTCTCCTTCAGAGCCTTCACCAGGGAATAGGCGTCCATAGGCAACAGGAGGTTGGCCATGTCCTTGATGCAGATCATGTCCGCGCCCATCTCCTCCAGCTCCCTGGCCAGCTTCACGAAGTAGGCCTCGTTGTGGATGGGGGACATGGTATAGCTGAGGGTGGCCTCCACCTGTCCGCCGTATTTCTTGGTAGACTTAATAGCCTGTTCCAGATTGCGCACGTCGTTGAGAGCGTCGAAAATGCGGATGATGTCGATGCCGTTTTCGATGGACTTGGCGCAGAAGGCGTCCACCACGTCGTCGGCGTAATGCTTATAGCCCAGGATGTTCTGGCCCCGGAACAGCATCTGCAATTTTGTGTTCTTCACGTGCTTGCGGATGGTGCGCAGACGCTCCCAGGGGTCCTCCCCCAGAAAGCGCATACATGCGTCAAAGGTTGCGCCGCCCCAGCACTCCAGGGAGTAGTACCCGATGGAGTCCAGGGTTTCCAGGGCGGGCAGCATATCCTCGATGGTCATGCGGGTGGCCGCCTGAGACTGGTGGGCGTCCCGGAGGATGGTATCGGTAATCAGCAGGGGCTTATTCGATAAAAATTCCATAATTTACCTCCTATCAGCCGAACAGGGAGATCAGCACGCCTGCGGCGATGGCGGAGCCGATGACGCCCGCCACATTGGGGCCCATGGCGTGCATCAGCAGGAAGTTGCCGGGATTGGCCTCCTGGCCCACCTTCTGGCTGACCCGGGCCGCCATAGGCACGGCGGACACGCCGGCGGAGCCGATGAGGGGATTGATCTTCTCCTTCAGGAACAGGTTCATGAACTTGGCCAGCAGCACGCCGCCTGCGGTGCCGAAGCCGAAGGCCACCACGCCCATGCCCATAATGGCCAGGGTCTTGGGGCTGAGGAAGGTGGTGCCGGTGGCGGTCGCACCCACGCTGATGCCCAGGAAGATGGTGACGATGTTCATCAGCTCGTTCTGCATGGTCTTGCTGAGGCGGTCCAGCACGCCGCACTCCTTGGCCAGGTTGCCGAACATCAGGCAGGCGATCAGCGGCGCGGCGGAGGGCACCAGCAGGGCCACAAACACCGTGACCACAACGGGGAACAGGATCTTCTCCCGCTTGCTGACCTCCCGCAGGGGCTTCATGACGATCTGCCGCTCCTTCTCGGTGGTCAGGGCCTTCATGATGGGCGGCTGGATGACGGGCACCAGGGCCATGTAGGAGTAGGCCGACACGGCGATGGGACCCAGCAGCGCCGGGGCCAGCATGGCGGTGACGAAGATGGCCGTGGGGCCGTCTGCGCCGCCGATGATGCCCACGGAGGAGGACTCCGCGCCGGTAAAGCCCAGCAGACGGCAGCCCAGATAGGTCAGGAAAATGCCCAGCTGAGCGGCAGCGCCCAGCAGCAGGCTCTTGGGGTTGGCGATCAGGGGGCCGAAGTCGGTCATAGCGCCCACGCCCATGAAGATCAGGCAGGGATAGATGCCCAGCTTGATGCCCAGATACAGCACATCCACCAGGCCCGCGGAAACGGTGACATTGCTCATGGTCAGACCGCTGGCGGCAGCGAACTGCTCTGCGCTGGCCAGGGTCTGGATCTGTACGGCGATGGAATTCACAGCGTCGCCGGTGGCGGCGGCCACCTGAGCGGCCACCTGACTCAGTGCATCCGCGCCAAACATGCTCTGGGCGGCGGTCCACAGGGAGTCCGCATAAGGCTGCAGCACATCGGCGGATACGCCGCTGTTCAGCATTTCAGACAGAAAGCTGGCCGTGATGGGCTGGCCGCCGAACAGCTCCCAGTGGACGTGGCCCCCGGCAAAGAGGATCTCGTGGAACATCCCCGCCCCGGGCAGATTGGTCACCAGCATGCCGATGGCGATGGGCACCAGCAGCAGAGGCTCAAACTTCTTCACAATGCCCAGAAACAGCAGGACACAGGCAATCACCAGCATAATGGCGCTTTTCCAGTTCTCCCCCTGGAAGAACTGATAGAAGCCGGTACTGGTCAGGAAATTGGCAATTGCTTCCATATGCGGCCCTCCGGGGTCAACCGATGGTGCACAGCAGGGTGCCGGACTCCACGGCGGCCCCCTTGGTGACGGACACGGAGGTGACGGCGCCGTCGCAGGGCGCCATGATCTCGTTTTCCATCTTCATGGCCTCCAGGATCATCAGCACGTCGCCCTTCTTCACGGCGCTGCCGCTCGTCACATTGACGGCCAGAATGGTGCCGGGCATGGGGGCGGTGATCTTTTCGCCTCCGGCGGGGGCGGCAGGTGCAGCGGGGGCAGCCGCAGCAACCGCAGGAGCGGCGGGCGCACCGGTCATTTCCTCGATCTCCACCTCGAACACGGTGCCGTTGACGTTGACTCTGTACTTTTTCATGGTGCGTTCCTCCTTACACTTTCTTCATGGATACGATACGGATGGCGGAGACGTCGGTCCCCAGGTCCTCGGCGATGGCAGCAGCCACAGCCGCGATCATGGCGGGGCTTACGGCCTCCGCAGCCGCCGGGGCGGCGGGAACCGCAGCCTTGGGCGGCGTCTGGGTGCCGGCAGTGCGCGTGCACACCCAGCTCATCAGCGAAACCAGCAGAATGATGCACAGAAGTCCCGCAAACACCGTTCCCAGGCCCATCAGCACGACAAATAAGTTGGAATAGTCCATTTCTTCCTCCCTCATACTCTCTTTGCGCAGACGGTGCATATCCCGGAAGATTTGTCCTTTGTCTGCTGTCTGCGCGGACAAGACGTGGACAAATTTCTTTGATATGTTGCTCCATTATACACACAGATGGTGAATCTGTCAACAGTAATCCGTCACAATTTTAACAATTTGTGCAGAATGACAAATGTACCCGGCGGCATGTTTATATAAAACCACAGAAAAAGCGCACCTCCCAGGGGGGAGATGCGCCGATCCGTCATCTGTTATACATAGCCGTTCAGGCCCCGCACGGAGACCTCGCCGCAGCGCAGCGTGTCCACCGTGCCGTCCCGGCGGCGCACCACAAGGCCGTACTGCCGGTCAATGTCCAGGGCCGTCACCGTCTCCCCGGTGTCCGGGATGCGCAGCGTCTGTCCCAGGTTCAGGCACAGGCGGCGATAGTCGGCGGCGTAGACCTCCGGGGTGTGCAAGTGTCCGAAGGCCTGGCACAGGGCCTCCGCCAGGGCCGTTTCCAGGGCGGCCCGGTCCGCGGGATAGCTCTGGGCCTCCAGGGACGTGGCGATCCGGGCCACCTCCGGCGAAAAGTCATCGGGCCGCTGCCGCAGGTTGACGCCGATGCCGATGACCACATAGTCCACTCCCCTGCCGGACAGCGACGCCTCCGTCAGAATGCCCGCCAGCTTCCGCCCCTCCAGCACCAGGTCGTTGGGCCATTTGATCCGCACCGGTGCGCCGGTGACGCGTCGGATGGCCCCGGCGGCGGAGACCGCCGCCATGGGGGCCAGGGGCAGCAGCTCCTCCGGCGTCCCCTCCGGCCGCCACAGCACCGAGAGGTACAGGCCCAGCCCCTCCGGCGATTCAAAGCTCCGGCCCATGCGGCCCCGGCCCGCCGTCTGCCGCCGGGCGATCACCGCCGTGCCGCTGGGCGCGCCCTGGGCCGCCAGGCTCTTGCACACGGTGTTGGTGGAGTCCACCGTGTCATAGCGGAAAATCTTTGGCTGCTCCATCCGTACTGCCTCCCTTCGTTTTTTCCCATGGTAACATGGATTTCCCCGGACGTAAAGAGTCCGATTGCCCAAAGAGGGGCAACATCATGTGCAGCCCCCTGCTTCCCGAAAGTGAAAGCAGAGGGCTGCCTGATCCGATTACACAAACCACTCGTTTTCCGCCCGGCGGGTATAGACGTCCTCCAGCTCATGCTGGTGGAACAGATACCCCGGGTCGTCAAAGTACTTGGCCCCGGAGGGGCATTTTTTGACGCAGGCGCAGCACTTGATGCAGATGCCCCTGACCTGGGACACGTCCACCGGGTCGATGGAGCCCATGGGACACAGCTCCGCGCACAGGCCGCAGCCGCCGCACTTGTCCGGGTCCGTTTTAGGCTTCACCTTCAGGATGTTGATGGGGTTTCCATGGCGGTCCCGGGGGGTGTAATAGGGGCGGATGGGCGTTTCGCCCCGGACCGATACGGGGGCCATTTCTGTCCCGGCTTGTCCCGCCAATTTCTCGCAGATTTCCCGGGCAAAAGCGGATTGTTCCGCCATGTCCCGATGGTCCGGACGGCCCGCCCCCAGGGTGCGGGAAAAGCTGTGCTCCCCCACGAAGGCTCCGGCCGCCACGCAGCGGAAGCCGTCCTCCCGGAGGATATCCCGCAGCTCTATGAGGGCGTCGTCATAGTTCCGGTTGCCGAACAGCACCACCGGCACCGCCAGCGCTCCCCCACCCCGGACCTTTTCCCGCAGGAACGGCAGCAGCACATTGGGCACCCGCCCGGCGTATACCGGCGTTCCCAGCACCACCAGGTCCGATTGGCAGAAATTCAGCTCCTGCTGCCGGACCTGGGGCCGGGTGAAGTCCAGACTGCGGCAGGGCGCCGCCAGCAGCCGGGCAAACTCCCCGGCAATGTGCGTTACCGTGCGCTCCGTGGTGCCGGTGCCGCTGAAATACACGGCCCAAACGGTTGTCATGATATTTCCCCTCTTTTGTGTATTTTTGTGGGTTTTATAGGCTGAAATCTTCCTCTTTCAGTCCGTCAGTAGACAACTGAGCCGGACGGGGCGGAACCCGCTTCAGGGGGTCATACCGGAAGCGGAAGCAGTGATTCTCCGCCGACACAATGCCCTTTTTCACGCAGGCCACCTGGGTCTCGTTGATGCGGACCCCCTGGGCGCAGTAGGCGCACCGGGGCTCGATATCCTTGCGAAACAGCATGAAACCGCCCTCCTTACAGTGTATCCAGCCGCACCTTGCCGTCCTCTGCCGTGGCCCGCAGTTGGGTGATGGGGTGCTCGAAGCTGTCGATGATCTGAACCGCCATGGGGTCCTCCAGCTCCTTCTGGATGCAGCGGCGCAGATTCCTGGCCCCGTAGGCGGCGGAATAGGAGGAGTGCACCAGGTGGGAAACCAGCGCGTCGTCATAGGTGAAGGTATACCCCTTCTCCCGCAGGGAATCCCGCAGCTCATCCAGCATGATTCGGGCGATGGCGGCGAAGTTCTCCTCCGTCAGCTGGTGGAAATAGACGATCTCGTCCACGCGGTTGATAAACTCCGGGCGCAGGAACTCCCGCAGGGCCTTCATGGTGCGCTCCCGGCCCTGGTCATCGGCGCTGCGGCCAAAGCCCACGGACCCGGCGGCCTTGTCGGACCCGGCGTTGGAGGTCATGACGATGACGGTGTTCTCAAAGTTCACCTTGCGGCCATGGGCATCGGTGACCTCGCCGTCATCCAGAATTTGCAGCAGAATGTTCAGCACATCCGGGTGGGCCTTCTCGATCTCGTCAAACAGGATGACGGAATAGGGCTTGCGGCGGATCTTCTCCGTCAGCTGGCCCGCCTCGTCATAGCCCACATAGCCCGGAGGAGAGCCCACCAGGCGGGAAACAGAGTGCTTCTCCATAAACTCCGACATATCCAGGCGGATCAGGGCGTCCGGAGTATTGAACAGGTCGGCGGCCAACTGCTTTACCAGCTCCGTTTTACCCACGCCGGTGCTGCCCACGAAAATGAAGCTGACGGGCTTATGCTTGGGGGAAATGCCCACGCGGCTGCGGCGGATGGCGGCGGACACGGCGGAAACCGCCTCGTCCTGGCCCACAATGTGCTGCTTCAGCCGGTCCTCCAGCTGGGACAGGCGCTTGAACTCCTCTTCCTTGATCTTGCTGGCGGGAATCTTGGTCCACATCTCAATGACCCGGGCGATGTTGTCCATGGTCAGCTGGGGCATACCCTTGGCCTCCAGGGCGGAAAGCTCCTGCTGCAGCCGCAGCTCCTGGCTGCGGAGCTGGGCAATGCGGGCATAGCGGGCGTCCAGCTCCTCCTGGGTGAACTCCTGACCCTCCGCCGGCTGGGCGGACATGAGGTTCTCCCGCTCGAAGGTAACGTTTTCCAGGTCCCGCTTGACCTCCATCCGGCGGTTGATATCCGGGTCGTGAAGGTTCATATCGGAGCAGGCCTCGTCGATCAGGTCGATGGCCTTGTCCGGCAGGAAACGGTCGGTGATGTACCGCTCGGACAGCGCCACCGCCTGGCGCAGCACCCCCTGGGGGATGGAGACGCCGTGGTAATTTTCATAATAATGGGCGATGCCCTGGAGAATTTTCAGGGTATCCTCCAGGCTGGGCTCGTTGACGGTCACCGGCTGGAAGCGGCGCTCCAGGGCGGTGTCCTTTTCGATGTGCTTGCGGTATTCGTTGAAGGTGGTGGCGCCGATGACCTGAATCTCGCCCCGGGACAGGGCGGGCTTGAGGATATTGGCGGCGTTCATGCTGCCCTCGGCGTCGCCGGCGCCCACGATGTTGTGGACCTCGTCAATCACCAGGATGATGTTCCCCAGCTTGCGGATCTCCTCGATGAGGCCCTTCATGCGGCTTTCAAACTGGCCCCGGAACTGGGTGCCCGCCACCAGCGCCGTCAGGTCCAGCAGGTACACCTGCTTATCCCGCAGCTTGAAGGGCACGTCCCCGGCGGCGATGCGCTGGGCCAGGCCCTCGGCAATGGCGGTTTTGCCCACGCCGGGCTCGCCGATGAGGCAGGGGTTGTTCTTCTGGCGGCGGTTCAGAATCTGCACCACCCGCTGAATCTCCTCCTCCCGGCCGATGACCGCGTCCAGCTTGTCGTCCCGGGCCCGCTGGCTGAGATTGATGCAGTAGCTGTCCAGGTACTTGTGCTTTTTCTCGGCCTTGCGGCCCTTGGTGGCCTCCTCCCGGCCAGAGGGGGCGTCGGACTTCTCCGCCGGGGGATTGCTGCCGCCGAACAGGCGGTTCAGGAAGGGGAAGGTGGCGGTCTTGCCGCTTTCGCCGTCGTCCTCGTCGTCCTCATCCTGGGGGGCAGGCATGTCGCTGAGCTCCTCGGCCCCGCCGAAGGCCTGCATCATCTCGTTGTTGATGTTCTCCAGGTCCTCCGGAGAGATGCCCATTCGCTTCATCATCTCCTCCACCTGGGGCAGGCCCAGCTGGGCGGCGCATTTCAGGCACAGGCCCTCGTTGACCATCTCGCCCTTTTCATTCTGCCGGGAAATAAAGACCACGGCCACATTTTTCTTACATTTGGAACAAAGAGTCGGTTGCATGGTTTCCCTCCGTTATCTGGGTAAATTGTTCACAGCGCCGCCAGAAGGCCCAGCGGCGTCTGGGTTGCAAAGAATTTCAGCAGTGTGGTGTTGTCAATCAGTTCAGGGGTCAGAAGCCAGCCGAAGCGCTGCATGGCCCACACGGCCACAAACAGCGTAAGGCCGCCGCACACCAGACCCAGGGCCGCTCCGCCTAAGCCGTTGACGGTGCTGACCAGGGGCAGCCTGGTGACCAGGGCGTTCAGGGGCTTCATCAAAAGCCACAGCAGCACCAGCAGAATCAGGAACACCACCACATACACCGCCGTCCCCGCCACGGAACGGGCGATGCTCTGGGCCACGGCCCGGATGACGGTCTCGCCGGTTTGCTGCACCCGCTGGTGAACGGTATCCAGCATCTTCTGGAGGCCGCTGCCCCGGAAGCTGAATGCCTGGAGCATCTGTCCGGCGTCGGCGGCGTGGCTCTCCTCAATTTTCTGTTCCACCCGCTGGGTCACCCGGGGCTCGATCCACCGGGCCACAGGCTCGGACAGGTGGTCGGCGGCCCAGGAGGCCCCCAGCAGGGCCACCACGACGATCAGCAGGCCCGCCAGGCTTTTCAGCAGGCCCCGTCTGGCACCCAGCCAGGCGGCGGCGATCAGGGCCGCCAGCACCAGAATATCAGCAAATACGGACATGGACACTCTCCTTTCGGGGTCAGGGCAGGAACACGCTGGCAGCGGCAGAGCCCGCCAGCACCGCAGAGCCGTCGCTACGCATCAGCACATCACCGGCGCTGCTGACGCCCTGCAGGGTGGCGTATTCCTTGAGGTTTTTGTTATAGATCACCAGCCGGTCGGCAAACAGAACCGCCACATACCGGCCGCAGGCGGACATGCTCAGCACATCGCCGTCCAGGTCCAGGGACCCCAGCTCCTTGCCGTCGCTGTTCACCGTCACCAGGCGCAGCTGGCTGCCCACCTTGTAACGGCCCAGCAGCACGGCGGCATAGCCGTCGCCCCCCAGGCTGCACCGGCGCAGAACGCCGCCGTCATAGCTGTAGGACGCGGCGGCCCGGCCCTTCTGGTCGATGAAATGCAGGCTGTCCTCCGCCACGGCGCAGTAGCGCTTCCCTACCAGCCCCAGGTCATACACCGCCACGCCGGCCAGGTCGCAGGTGGCGTAGGCCTCCTGCCGGTCCAGCTTATACAGGACGATGCTGCTGGTGAAGGAGCCCTGGGACTGGCCCATGGTGACGGCAGCCATCTCCTTGCCGTTCCGGGACACGGAGGAGGTCATCAGAAAGCTGTCGGCAGAATGAAAGGCAAATTCCTTTACACCGTCCTCGTCGTATACCTCCACGGCGGCCTTGTAGCCCCGCTCGTTGAGGGTCACCGCCAGGCGGCCCTCCCGGGTCAGGGTAACGGACAGAATCTCGCCGCCGCAGGTGATTTTGCGGACCAGGCCCTGGGCATTGAGGACATACACGTCGCTGCCGCCGATGTCGTAGGCGGCGGCCAGGCTGCCGGTTCCGGTCACTGTACAGGAGGTCCACTTTACAGTCTCGTTGCAGACCACCTGGCCGTCCTCCTGCATCACCAGCAGCTGGCTGTTGGTGACGATAGCCAGGCTGCCGTCCAGAGAGGCAAAGCAGCTGGTGCGGTCGGCGGCGTAGTGGTACAGCTGGGCGCAGCCGGTCTCGTCCTTTTTGGCCCGGGCATAGGTCACGCTGCGGCGCAGCCCGTCGAAGGCGGTGGTATCCGTCAGGGCAGCGATGAGCACCACCGCCAGCAGCACCACGGCCACCGCCGCAAACCATATGGGCTTCAGCTCCGGCCGCTTCCGGCGCTGCACCCGGCGGGGCGCCTCCTCCTGGAGGTTGCCCTGGTCAAATTCCATCCGGTCCATTGAGTCTTTCATCTTCATACCACACCCTTGTCAGGTACAGACCTCCCGGCGGGGCGGTGGGCCCGGCCAGGGTACGGTTGCCGCTGTCCAGGATCACAGGGATCTCCTCCGGCGTCAGCTTCCCCTCCGCCGCGTAGAGCACCGTGCCGGTGATGGCCCGTACCATATTATACAAAAAGCCGTTGGCGCAGACCTTCAATTCCAAAAGTTCCCCCTGCCGCCGGACCCTGCAGTAGTAGATGGTGCGGACGGTGCTGCGGACGTTGGTGCCCATGCTGCGCACGGCGGCAAAATCGTGGGTCCCCTCGAACATCCGGGCCGCCCGGTCCATGACCTCCTCGTCCAGGCGCTTGGGGTAAAAATACGCCCTGTTTACGTAAAACGGGTTCTTTACCCGGGAATTGTAAATGCGATAGGTATACTCCTTGCGGATGCAGGAGCCGATGGCGTTGAAATCCTCCGCCACCTCATAGGCCGCCTTTACCACGATATCCTCGGGAATGTGGGTGTTGACGGCGAAGGGCAGCCGGTCCACGGGAATACGGGAATTGGTGCGGAAATTGGCCACATAGTGCTCGGCGTGGACCCCGGCGTCGGTGCGGCCGCAGCCGGTGCACTTGATGGGCTCGCCGCACACCATGGACAGGCCCCGCTCCAGGGTCTGGGCCACGGTGACCTCGGTTTTCTGCACCTGCCACCCATGATAGGCGGTGCCGTTGTACATCAGGATCAGTGCGATGTTGCGCATAGCATACCTCTTTCAGATTCCCAGCCGCCCCAGGGCGATGACCCCCGCCGTCAGGGCCGCAAAGCCCGTCAGGACCCACAGGTCCGCCGGGCGGAAGCGCAGCACATGCAGGGCGGTGCGGCCTTCGCCGCCGTGGTAGCAGCGGCACTCCATGGCCGTGGCCAGCTCGTCGGCCCGGCGGAAGGCGCTGATGAACAGGGGCACCAGGATAGGCACCAGGGCCTTGGCCCGCTGGAAGATATTGCCGGATTCAAAGTCCGCGCCCCTGGCCTTCTGGGCGGACATGATCTTGTCCGTCTCCTCGATGAGGGTGGGGATAAAGCGCAGGGCGATGGACATCATCATGGCCAGCTCGTGGACGGGCAGACGCAGCTTCTTCAGAGGGGACAGCAGGCTCTCCAGTCCGTCCGTCAGGGAGATGGGGCTGGTGGTGTAGGTCAGCAGGAAGGTGCCCATGATGAGCATCACGATCCGCAGCACCATGAAGATGGCGGAGCGCAGACCCTCCTGGGAGATATGGCTCAGCAGCCAGCCGGCGCCCAGGGGGGTACCGCTGGTGAAGAACAGGTTCATAATGGCCGTGAAGGCCACGATGACCCAGATGGGCTTCAGGCCCCGGGTCAGGGACCGGAAGGGCACCCGGGAGACGATGATGCACAGGGCCAGCAGCGCCGTCACGATGGCGTAGGTCACCACCCCCTGGGCGTTGAACAGGGCCACAATGTACAGGATCACCGCCAGGAGCTTGGTGCGGGGGTCCAGCCGGTGGATGAAGGTATTGCCCGGGAAAAACTGGCCCAGGGTGATATCTCTCAGCATACGCCCGCCTCCCCTCTTATGGAGAGCAGGGCCTGCTCCAGCTCGTCCACGGTGTAGACCGCGGTGTCGATCCCCAGGCCCATCCGGCGCAGGGCCAGGGCGATCTTGGTGGCCTGGGGCACGTCCAGGCCCACCTCCTCCAGGTCGGAGGCCCGCCGGAATACCTGGCGGGGCGTGCCGTCCATATACACATGACTGCCCCGCAGCACCAGGATGCGGTCCACGTTGCAGGCGATCTCCTCCATGCTGTGGCTCACCAGGATAACGGTGGTGCCGCGCTTGCGGTGATAGGCCCGGATCTGGGCCAGAATGGCCTCCCGGCCCCGGGGGTCCAGCCCCGCCGTGGGCTCGTCCAGGATCAGGACCTTGGGCTCCATGGCGATGACCCCGGCGATGGCCACCCGGCGCTTCTGTCCGCCGGAGAGCTCAAAGGGGGACTTTTCCAGCTGGTCCTCCGTCAGGCCCACCAGGGCCGCGGATTCTCGGACCCGGCGGTCGATCTCGTCCCGGTCCAGGCCCATGTTGCCGGGACCGTAGGCAATGTCCTTGTACACCGTTTCCTCAAACAGCTGGTACTCCGGGTACTGGAACACCAGGCCCACTTGGAAGCGGACCTGTCGGATTTTCTTGGGCTCGGCCCAGATGTCCTTCCCGTTCAGCAGGACGCGGCCCTGGGTGGGGCGCAGCAGTCCGTTGAGGTGCTGGATCAGGGTAGACTTGCCGGAGCCGGTGTGGCCAATGATGCCCAGGAACTCGCCGGGCATGATATCGAGGCTGACATCCTCCACCGCGCTGCGCTGGAACGGAGTCCCGGCGCTGTAGGTGTGGGTCAGGTGTTCTATACGAATGATCGGTTCCAACTCTGCTTACTTCCCTTCCGCGCCATGGAGCGCCTGGAATATGGCGCGGGCACACTCGTCAACCGTGATCGCCGTCAAGGGCAGATCCATGCCGTGCCGGTTCAGCCGCCGCAGCAGCTCCACCGTGTCCGGGGCCGCCAGGCCCAGGGCCTGCAGCTCCTCCACCCGGGAGAAAATTTCCCGGGGCGCGCCGTCCATGGCCACCACGCCGTCGTTCATGACGATGACCCGGTCGGCGTCCTCCGCCTCGGACATATGGTGGGTGATGTGCACCACCGTGATGCCCCGCTCCCGGTTCAGCCGGTGAACGGTGTCCAGCACCTCCCGGCGGCCGGAGGGGTCCAGCATGGCCGTGGCCTCGTCCAGGACGATGCACTCCGGCTCCATGGCGATGACCCCGGCGATGGCCACCCGCTGCTTCTGTCCGCCGGACAGCAGGTGCGGGGCGTGGCGGGTGAACTCCGTCATGCCCACCGCCGCCAGGGCGTCGTCCACCCGGCGGCGGATCTCCGCCGTGGGGACCCCCAGGTTTTCCGGGGCGAAGGCAACATCCTCCTCCACCACGTTGGCCACGATCTGGTTATCCGGGTTCTGGAACACCATGCCCACCCGGCGGCGGATCTCCAACAGGAGCTCCTCCTTTTTCGTGTCCATGCCCTCCACATACACCGCGCCGCCGGAGGGCAGCAGCACGGCGTTCATATGCTTGGCCAGGGTGGATTTGCCGGAGCCGTTGTGGCCCAGCACCACCACAAAGCTGCCCTTTTCGATGGACAGGGTCACATTGTCCAGGGCGGTGGTCCGGCGCTGGCCCTCCTCCACCGGGTAGGAAAAGGAGAGGGCGTCGGTCTGAATCATTGGCTGCATTGCTTTGTCTCTTTTCTGCGAAATTTTATTTGCTCATCCAGCGGCCGGTGGCCCCGCAGGGCAGCGCCATGCCGGAATCCGTGCACGGCAGGCCCAGCTCGTCCCAGGTGACGTGTCCGCCGAAGCGGCGGCCCACCAGCATTTGCAGGATATAGCCCAGCACCGACGGGGCCAGGCCCGTGGTATAGGAGTTCAGGATCACGAACAGGGGCTTGTCCGACAGCACCCGGGCGCACAGCTTCACGAAGGGATAGAGATTCTCCTCCAGCTTCCACACCTCGCCGCCGGGACCCCGGCCATAGCTGGGGGGGTCCATGATGATGGCGTCATAGGTCTTGCCCCGGCGAATCTCACGCTCCACGAACTTGGCGCAGTCGTCCACGATCCAGCGGATGGGGGCATCCTGCAGGCCGGAGACCCGGGCGTTTTCCTTGGCCCAGGCCACCATGCCCTTGGCGGCGTCCACATGGCAGACGCTGGCCCCGGCGGCGGCGCAGGCCACCGTGGCCCCGCCGGTATAGGCGAACAGGTTCAGCACCCGGATGGGGCGGCCCGCCCGGCGAATCTGGTCCATGGCAAAGTCCCAGTTGGCGGCCTGCTCCGGGAACAGGCCCGTGTGCTTGAAGTTCATGGGCTTGACCTGGAAGCGGAGGTTTTTATAGGCGATGGGCCAGCTCTCCGGCAGCTTGTTCTTGTCCCAGTGGCCGCCGCCGGTGCTGGAGCGGCTGTAGCGGGCGTTGGCCGTGCGCCAGCCCCGGTTCTTCCGGTCCGACTCCCAGATGGCCTGGGGGTCCGGCCGCACCAGAATCTGGTCGCCCCAGCGCTCCAGCTTTTCTCCGCCGCCGCAGTCCAGCAGCTCATAATCCTTCCAGCCATCCGCGATCCACATAATGGGTATACCTCCGCACATTAAATCAACCCATTATACAATAGACCCGTCCCAGCGTCAAGTGCGGCTTTGGGGCGCAAATTGTGAAAAAATTGTGACCGGAAGCGGGCGGAACCCTTGACAACGGCCGGATCTGTGGTAAAATACAGAACGTCAAAGGCAATGACGAGAAGAATCTGCCGCGGAGTGCGCCGCAAGCGAGGCGGGAAAGGGTGTGAGCCCGCCGGGTCACAGGGCAGAGGGCCGTCTCCGAGCCGGCGGCGACGAGCCGCACGCCCCATCCCCGTTACCGGATGACTGAGACGACGGCTGCGGCCGTTAATTAGGGTGGTACCGTGAAGCATCGCTTCGCCCCTATGTGGGGCGGGGCGTTTTTGTTTATCAGGAGGCGATTATGGAGCGGCGTATAATTGATATGGAGAAGGACCCCCGGCGGGAGCAGTTTCAGCTGTTCAGCAGCTACGCTTTCCCCTATGCCGGGGTAACGGTGCAGCTGGATGTGACGGCCCTGGAGCTGCGGCTGCGGGCGGAGCACAAGCCTATCTTCCTGACCATGCTGTATGTCATTCACCGGGCGGTGAACCGGGTGCCGGAGCTGCGGCGGCGCATTGAGGACGGCCAGGTGGTAGAGTATGACGAGTGCCCGGTATCCTTCACCGAGATGAAGCCAGACGGCAGCTATGCCTATTGCCGGATGGAGTCGGCCCGGGTGCCCTATGAGGACTACATCGCCATGGGACGCGTGCAGCAGGCGGCGGCCCGGCAGGGCGGCACCATCGAAACGGACCGCCGGGCGGAAAGCCCCAGCATCTTTGCCTCCTGCCTGCCGTGGCTGAACTACACGTCCCTGACCCACCCGGCCTGCACTCCGGCGGACAGCAACGTCCGGGTCAGCTGGGGGCAGCTGTTCATGCGATGCGGCATGACCCAGCTGTCTGTATCCATCCAAGTCCACCACGCCCTGGCGGACGGATGGCACATCGCGCAGTTTTACCGGGCCCTGGAGGAGGAGATCGCCGCCCTGTGCCCCACAGAAGAAAATCAGTAAAAACAATTTGAGATAAAGGAGTAATGAACCATGTCCCATCCCTATCACGGCCTGAACGAGCTGCGGGAAATGTTCCTGAAGTTCTTTGAAACCAAAGGCCACCTGCGTCTGCCCAGCTTTTCCCTGGTGCCTCAGAACGACAAGTCCATCCTGCTGATCAACGCCGGTATGACCCCCATGAAGCCCTGGTTCAAGGGCGAGGAGGAGCCGCCCTGCCACCGGGTGTGCACCTGTCAGAAGTGCATCCGCACCGGCGATATCGACAACGTGGGCAAAACCGCCCGCCACGGCACCTACTTTGAGATGCTGGGCAACTTCTCCTTCGGCGACTATTTCAAGCACGAGGCCATTGCCTGGAGCTGGGAATTTCTGACCAGCCCCCAGTGGGTGGGCCTGGAGGCCGACCGGCTGTATCCCTCCATCTATCTGGACGACGACGAGGCCTTCGACATCTGGAACAAGGAGATCGGCATCCCCAAGGAGCGGATCTTCCGCTTCGGCAAGGAGGACAACTTCTGGGAGCACGGCTCCGGCCCCTGCGGCCCCTGCTCCGAGATCTACTATGACCGCGGGCCGGAGTTCGGCTGCGGCAAGCCCGGGTGCACCGTGGGCTGCGACTGCGACCGGTATATCGAGATCTGGAACAACGTGTTCTCCCAGTTTGACAACGACGGCCACGGCAACTATACCGAGCTGAAGCAGAAGAACATCGACACCGGTATGGGGTTGGAGCGCCTGGCCTGCGTGTGCCAGAATGTGGAGAGCCTGTTCGATGTGGACACCGTGATGAACATCACCCACAAGGTGTCTGAGCTCACCGGGGCCCACTACGGCGAGACGGAAAAGCGGGATGTGTCCCTGCGGGTCATCACCGATCACATCCGCTCTGCCACGTTTATGATCTGCGACGGTATCCTCCCCTCCAACGAGGGCAGGGGCTATGTGCTGCGGCGGCTGCTGCGCCGGGCCGCCCGCCACGGGAAGCTCCTGGGCGTCAATGAGCCGTTCCTGTATCAGGTGGTGGACACCGTGATCCATGAAAACCAGGGACAGTATCCTGATCTGCTGGAAAAGCAGACGTATATCACCAAGGTCATCCGCACCGAGGAGGAGAATTTCGGCCGCACCATCGACGGCGGCATGAAGATCTTCTCCGACCTGCTGGCGGAGCACCAGGCCAAGGGGGAGAAGGTTTTCTCCGGCGCCGACGCCTTCCGGCTGTATGATACCTTCGGCTTCCCCATCGACCTGACGGCGGAAATGGTGGCCGAGCAGGGCATGACTGTGGACGAGGAGAGCTTCCGCCAGCTGATGCAGGAGCAGAAGCAGCGGGCCCGTGAGGCCCGGAAGGCTCTGGGCGACCTGGGCTGGGCCGGTGTGGAGTTCGGAAAGGACATCCCCGCCACGGAGTTTGTGGGCTATGACCACGACGAGTTCGACGCCACGGTGGTGGCCCTGGTGGCCGACGACGAGCTGCGGGGCGAGATCCCCGCCGGGTCCGACGCCGTGGTGGTGCTGGACAAGTCTCCCTTCTATGCGGAGATGGGCGGCCAGGCGGCCGACCACGGCACCATCAGCGCAGACGGCATTCTGTTCACCGTGTCCGACGTGCAGAAGAACAAGGGCGGCAAGTTCATGCACTATGGCCGCCTGACGGAGGGCACCCTCCATGTGGGCGACACCGTCCACGCCGCCATTGATACCGAGCGCCGCAAGGCCATCCGCCGGGCCCACAGCACCACCCACCTGCTGGATGCGGCCCTGAAGAAGGTGCTAGGCGAGCATGTGCACCAGGCGGGCTCCCTGGTGGAGCCGGACCGTCTGCGCTTCGACTTCACTCACTTCGAGGCCATCACCCCGGAGGAGCTGCATCAGGTGGAGGAGCTGGTCAATGACGCCATTCTGGAGGGCTATCCCGTGGTGACGGAGGTGCTGCCCATCGAGGAGGCCAAGAAAAAGGGCGCCGTGGCCATGTTCGGCGAAAAGTACGGCGACACCGTCCGCGTGGTGGAGATGGGTGATGTGTCCATCGAGTTCTGCGGCGGCACCCATGTGGACAACACCGCCAAGGCCGGCCCCTTCCGGGTGAAGTCCGAGACCAGCGTGGCCTCCGGCGTGCGCCGGATCGAGGCCACCTGCGGCAAGCTGAGCCTGCAGGGCATGGAGCGCAGCCAGGGCGTTCTGCACAAGGCGGCGCAGTTCCTGAAAACCGCACCTGCCGGACTGCTGGAGCGCATGGAGCAGCAGGCCAACGAGATGAAGCAGCTGCGCCAGGCACTGGATAAGCTAAAGGCCGAGGCGTCCCTGGGCGAGGCCAAGCAGTTCCTGGCCTCCGCCAAAACCGTGAAGGGCCTGCACGTGATCACCACCACCCGCACCGGCATGGACACCGCCGCCATGCGCACCATGGGCGACTTCCTGCGGGATAAGGACCCCAGCGTTGTGGCGGTCATCGCCAGCATCAACGGCGAAAAGGTATCCTTCCTGGCCGTGTGCGGCAAGGAGGCCGTGGCCCGGGGCATCAAGGCCGGCGACCTGGTCCGGGCCGTGTCCGCCGTGTGCGGCGGCAAGGGCGGAGGCAAGCCAGATTCCGCTATGGGCGGCGGCACCGAATTGCTGAAGGTGGACGACGCCCTGGCTTCCGTGGACGATTTTGTGTCGGAAAAGCTCTCCTGAAGCCGGGAGAGTGGAAATAACGAAAGGAGCATGACTATGCGAGACGACAACTGCCTGTTCTGCAAAATTGTCGGCGGGGATATCCCCTCCAACAAGCTGTATGAAGACGAGCTGTGCTACGCCTTTTACGACATCGCGCCTCAGGCCCCCACGCACTTCCTGGTGATCCCCAAGGAGCACATCGGCTCCGTGGCGGAGGTAAACGGCGGCAACAGCGCCGTGGTGGCCCACATCTTCGAGGTCATCGCCCGGCTGTGCCGGGAGCAGGGGCTGGAGAGCTACCGCGTGGTGTCCAACATCGGTGAGCAGGCCGGTCAGAGTGTGCATCACCTGCACTTCCATGTGCTGTCCGGCCGGGATATGACCTGGCCTCCGGGCTAAGGAACATGAAAAAGGCCTGTATCCTGCTGGCCAGTCCCCGGAAGCAGGGCAACACCGCCGCGCTGACGGCGCCCTTTGCGGCGGAGCTGGAAAAGCTGGGCTGGTCCTGCCGGACGGTCTGGCTATATGACCTGGAGGTCCGGCCCTGCCGGGCCTGCCGGGTGTGTCAGCAGGATTGGACGGTGTTCGGCTGCCCCCAGGAAGACGACATGCAGGAGATTTTCGACAGCGTGCTGGCCTGCGACCTGTTGGTGCTGGCCACGCCCATCTACTCCTGGTACTGCACCCCGCCCATGAAGGCGGTCCTGGACCGGCTGGTATACGGAATGAACAAGTATTATGGCCGGGAGAAGGGGCCGTCCCTGTGGGAGGACAAGCCTGTGGCCCTGATCGCCACCTGCGGCTATCCCGTGGAAAAGGGCGCGGACCTTTGGGAGGCCGGGATGCAGCGTTACTGTAAGCACTCCCGTCTGCGGCTGCTGGGTATGCTGGCCCAGCGGCACCGGGGCTATGACACGGTGTTCATGGACCCGGAAAAGGCCCGCTTGGCGGCGGAATTTGCCCGGAAGGTAAACGAAAGCATCTGAATACGCACAAACGCCGGGCCCCGATGGGGTCCGGCGTTTTGTTTTATTCTGCCAGCGGCAGACGGACGATGAAGGTGCTCCCCTCCCCTATCCGGCTGTCCACGGTGACGGAGCCGCCGTGGAGCCGGGCCGCCTGCTGCACCATGGACAGGCCCAGGCCGCTGCCGTCCTTGCCCCGGGCGGCGTCCACCTGGTAAAAGCGCTGGAAGATGCGCTCCCGGTCCTCCGGGGCGATGCCGCTGCCGTCGTCCCGGACGGACAGCACGGCCCATTGGCCCTCCCGGCGCAGATCCACCCACACATGGCCGTTGGGCTTCCCGTAGCGATAGGCGTTGGAGATCAGGTTCGTCAGCAGCCGGGACAGCCGGGTCACGTCCCCGTTTACCAGCAGGTCCGGCTGGGTATGCACCGCCAGCGTGGTGCCCTCCGGGGCCAGATGGGCCTGCTCCTCGCAGAGGACCTCCACCAGCTGGCTCAGGTCCGCCGTTTCCAGCTGGAGCTTCTGTGTGCCCTGCTCCAGCCGGGTGATGTGCAGCAGCTTTTTCTCGTGGCCGCCGTCCAGTTTTTTGCGCAGATAGCTGATGTATACGTCCACCCCGGTGGTGCCTCCGGCGTAGTCATAGTTCCAGAGGTTGTTTTCGATCTGCTCCCGGGAGAGGATGATGCCCTTGTTGCGGATCAGATACTCCAGCAGGGCGTATTCCCGGGCGGAGCGGCGCAGCTGGGGCTGATCCTCGGCAAACAGAAGGTGCATAGGGGGATCCCTCCTCTTTTATAAAGCATGGCGGCACCGCCCGCAGGATGGGATAGGCGGCGTCGCCGGGTCTCGGTATCAGCGCAACAGATTTTGGCCGGTTTTTCAAGAGGCCAGCTGGAGAATGGTGGCAACATCCGCCACGCCCCGGTACTTCTCCACCAGGTACTGCTCGATGTAGGCAGCCTCGGCGGCGGTCTGCAGACCGTCATACTCCTCCAGGGGGCGCTGGAGCATCACCCGCAGGTCGATGCCGTTCTCGGTGACCCGGCGCTCCAGGATCAGGCCCTCAGCCAGGCGGCAGGTGGTGATGGTGTCGATATGATTACGGATGGTCTTTTTCATAAGTTGTTCCTCCTTATTATTCTTGTTCCGGGGTGTCGTTCCCCTTCGTTCTGGTGCTATCTTACGGCGGAAATATTAGAGGAACATTAATGCTTTTTAAATTAATTATAAACTGCCGGGCAGAAAAACGGGGGCCTCCTGAATGGGAGGCCCCCGGGGCTGGTTGATTGATTTTACACAGAGAACAGGATGTCGGCGTAGGTGGGATAGGGCCAGTATTCCGCGGCGGTCAGGGACTCCAGCCGGTCGATGGACTGGCGGGCCTCCTCCATGCGGCGGCCGATCTCCTCCCGGTAGTACCGGGCGGCCTCGATGCCGCCCTCGGCGTCGGGGGCCTGGTCCATGGCCTGCTCCATGGCCGCCATGGTGTCGTACAGGCTGGCGGTCAGGCTGGAGAGCTTGGACAGCAGGTCCTCCTCCACTCGGCAGGGGACCACCAGCTCCCGCTTGCGCAGGATGGCCTGGGTCAGGTCCGCCGTGTAGCGGTTCACCGCCGGGAGAATGCCCCGCATGACCATATCCCGCAGGGTAGCCGCCTCGATGGACGTGACCTTGCAGTAATTCTCCAGGTGAATTTCATACCGGGCCCGCATCTCCGTCTCGCTGAGGATGTTGTGGCCGGAGAACAGGCGGATGTTCTTGGGGTCGATATAGGCGGGCATGCAGTCCACGGTGTCCCGCAGGTTGCTGAGGCCCCGGCGCTGGGCCTCCCGGACCCAGTCCCCGCCGTAGCCGTTGCCGTTGAAGATGATGCGCTGGTGGGCCTTGAAGGTGTCATGCAGCAGGTTCTGCAGGTCCGCCCGGAAGTCGTTGGACTGCTCCAGAATGTCCGCGAACTCCTCCAGCTCCTGGGCCATGATGGTGTTGAGCACCACGTTGGGGCTGGCGATGGACTGGGAGGAGCCCAGCATACGGAACTCGAACTTGTTGCCGGTGAAGGCCAGGGGCGAGGTACGGTTGCGGTCCGTGGTGTCCTGGGGAATCTCCGGCAGGGTGTCTACGCCGATCTCCAGCTTCCGCTTGGCCTTGTCCACATAGGCCTGGCCGTTGATGATGGAATCCAGGATGGCCGTCAGCTCATCGCCCAGGAACACGGAGATGATGGCCGGAGGGGCCTCGTTGCCGCCCAGCCGGTGGTCGTTGCCGGGGTAGGACACGCAGCAGCGCAGCATATCCTGATATTCGTCCACGCCCTTGATAAACGCCGCCAGGAACAGCAGGAACTGGGCGTTCTGGCTGGGGGTCTTGCCGGGTTTGAGCAGATTCTCGCCGGTGTCCGTGGCCAGGGACCAGTTGTCGTGCTTGCCGCTGCCGTTGATGCCGGCAAAGGGCTTCTCGTGCAGCAGGCACACCAGACCGTGGCGGTCGGCCACCTTTTTCAGAAACTCCATGGTCAGCTGGTTGTGGTCGCAGGTGCTGTTGGCATCGGAATACACCTGGGCCACCTCGTGCTGGGCGGGGGCCACCTCGTTGTGCTCCGTCTTGGCGGGAACGCCCACCTTCCACAGCTCCTGATCCAGCTCGTGCATGAATTCCGCCACCCGGGGCTTGATGGCCCCGTAATAGTGGTCGTCCAGCTCCTGACCCTTGGGGGGTTTGGCGCCGAACAGGGTCCGGCCGCAGAGGAGCAGGTCCTCCCGGCGGCGGTACATCTCCTTGTCGATAAGGAAATACTCCTGCTCCGGACCCACCTGGGCGGTGACGTGCTGGGCCTGGGTGTTGCCGAACAGCCGCAGGATGCGGATGCTCTGGGTGTCCAGCAGCTTCATGGAACGCAGCAGGGGGGTCTTTTTGTCCAGAGTCTCGCCGCCGTAGGAACAGAAAATGGTGGGGATATACAGGGTCTTGTCCTTCACAAAGGCGTAGGACGTGGGGTCCCAGGCGGTGTAGCCCCGGGCCTCGAAGGTGGCCCGCAGGCCGCCGGAGGGGAAACTGGAGGCGTCCGCCTCGCCCCGGGACAGCTCCTTGCCGGACAGCTCCATCAGCACGCCGGCGGGCCCCTGGGGAGCGATGAAGCTGTCGTGCTTCTCAGCGGTATAGCCGGTCATGGGCTGGAACCAGTGGGTATAGTGGGTGGCCCCCTTTTCAATGGCCCATTCCTTCATGGCGGCGGCAATCTCGTCGGCGATGGAGCGGTCCAATGACGTTCCCTGCACCAGGCACTGCTGCCAAGCATCGTAGATGTGGGCCGGCAGACGCTGTCGCATCTGCTCCTGTGTGAACACCATGCTTCCGAACAGTTCAGGGATACTTGTGACTTTTTCGTTCATTGTAAGGCTCCTTTCGCCGCACTTGCGGTCTGTAGTTTTATCTTTCAGCGGGCAATGCCCGCAGGAACAGCATCAGATCAGCCGCGCCAGCGCCTCCATAACAACGGGGGTGACATACGCCTCCACGGCGGCGGCCGCCAGCAGCAGGGGGACAATGTGCATCACCAGCAGCCGCAGCAGGTTCAGCACCACCGGCCCCAACAGGCCCTTCTCGTTGCGCCGCACATAGCGCACCAGGGTCCGGCACAGGTACAGGCCACCGGCCATGGCCATAAACAGGGCGGGCAGCTCAAAAATGCCGTGGGGCAGCGTGCCTGCACCGTAGTACCACAGGGGCAGCCCCAACTGCACATAGTACGAGGCGAAGCCGCCGAACATCATGGCGTTGATGCCCAGGGACACCGCAGGCAGATACAGAAACGGGATGAATCCATAGCCCATGGCCAGGGCGCAGGCCTGGAGATTGTTGAGAAACAGCCCCAGAGCGCTGAAATTCCCTTCCGCGTCCACGATGCCCCGGTCCGCGATCTGCTCCCGGAACAGCTCAATCAGCCGCTCAATGGGGGCGGGATAGCGCAGGGTCACCAGATAGCTGACCACCATGACCACGGCAAAGGCCAGGGCCGTCATGCCGAAGGCACGGCCGAAGCCGTCCCGGTAAAACCCGTGCAGCTGCTGCCGCTGCCGCACCAGCCATTTCAGCATGCCGTCAGCATGGAGAGCCCCTGGCGAAGCCTGCGCAGGGTCTCCTCCCGGCCCAGAATGCGGCAGATCTCCACCGCGCCGCCGGGGGTCACCAGCTTGCCCGCCGCCGCAATGCGCACGGGCCACATGAGGGTGGCGTTCTTTACCTCCAGGGACGCGGCCAGATTCACCAGGCCGTCATGGATGCTCTCGTCGGTCCAGTCCGGCAGGGCCTCCAGCATGGGAATGGCGGCCTCCAGCATCCGGGCGCACACCTCGGGGTTGGTCTTGGACTTTTTGTTGGTATAGAAATCCACCGGGTACTCCGGCAGGGTGTCGAAGAAGTCCACCTTCTCGGGAATCTCCGTCAGCCGCTCGCACCGGGCCTGCAGCAGGGCGGCGATGGCCGCCGGGTCATAGGCGGGGTTCTGGACGCTCTGGCGGATGTAGGGTTCCGCCGCCCTGGCGAAGGCCGCAGGCTCCATGCTCCGCAGATACACGGCGTTGAAGTGGTCCAGCTTGGCCCGGTCGAAAATGGCCGGGGACTTGGAAATGCCGGTGATGTCGAATGCCCGGGTCAGGCCCTCCAGGTCGAAAATCTCCTGCTCCGCCAGGTCGCCCTTGGGGCTCCAGCCCAGCAGGGCTACATAATTGAGGATGGCCTCCGTCAGATAGCCCTGGGCCTTCAGGTCCTCATAGGAGGGGTCCCCATGGCGCTTGGACATCTTGTTCTGGGCGTCCCGCATCACCGGGGAGCAGTGCACATAGGTAGGCACCTCCCAGCCGAAGGCGTGATACAGCAGGTCATACTTGGGGGCCGAGGACAGATACTCGCTGCCCCGGACCACATGGGTGATGCCCATCAGGTGGTCGTCGATGACGTTGGCGAAGTTATAGGTGGGCAGGCCGTCCCGCTTCATCAGCACCTGGTCGTCCAGGGTGCTGTTTTCCACGGTGATGTCGCCGAAAATGGCATCATGGAAGGTGGTGACGCCCTCCGCCGGAATCCGCTGACGGATGACATAGGGCTCCCCGGCGGCTACCCGGCGCTCCGCCTCCTCCAGAGGCAGGTCCCGGCAGGGGTCCGCCGCCCGGTCAAAGTCGCCGGAGTCCTCCTCGGACTCGGTCTTTTCGCAGAAGCAGTAGTACGCGCCGCCCTTTTCCACCAGCAGACGGGCATACTTTCCATAGGTGTCCCGCCGCTGGGACTGGATATACGGGGCCACGGGGCCGCCCACGTCGGGGCCCTCGTCATGGGTCAGGCCGCACTCGGCCATGGTGCGGTAGATCACGTCCACCGCGCCGTCCACATAGCGGCCCTGGTCCGTGTCCTCAATGCGCAGGATGAAATCCCCGCCATGGGACCGGGCGATCAGCCAGGTATACAGCGCCGTCCGCAGGTTACCCACGTGCATATAGCCCGTGGGGGACGGGGCAAACCGGGTCCGGACCCGCCCGTGGGGGATTTTGGCCTCCATCTGCTCGAAATAGGTCTTATCCAACGACATGCTTTCTTCCTCCCAAATTTAGATAACTAAACGGTTAAATCCAAAATACACTCATTTATTATATTTTGTTCCGGGAAAATGTCAATCATAAATTCCTGCATTTTCTCACAAATCGCAGGGGAAATACGGCCCAATCCTTGACTTTTTGCCTGTCAGACGCCAAAAATCCCGGTTTCGGAATTTTCTTCAAAAAATGCTTGCAATTGTCCGGGAAAAGTGGTAAAATCACAGTTGCCTTTGTGAAAAGGACTTTTGTACCAGAAAGAGGTGAACCAGAGCAATGAAGGAAGGAATCCATCCCAATTATCAGCAGACTACTATTAAATGCGCCTGCGGTAATGTAATTGAGACAGGTTCTACGAAGAAGGATATTCGCGTAGAAGTCTGCTCTAAGTGTCACCCCTTCTTCACCGGCAAGCAGAAGCTGGTGGATACCGGCGGACGCGTAGCCAAGTTCAACAAGCGTTTCGGTCTGGACAAGTAAAGACACTTTTACAGGACCCGCACCCGTTTTGGCTGCGGGTCCTGTTTGCATTTGCCGCCGGGTATGCGAAAATCTTTGGTAAAAAACACCGGAAACGAGGGCAAATATGGAACAAACGACCTTACAGGAAGAAAAGCGCGACTATGCGGTGCTGGTGGGCCTGCGGTCCCCGGTGCTGGGAGACGACAGCGCCGACGAGGAGAGCCTGGCGGAGCTGTCCGCCCTGGTGGACACCGCCGGAGGCCAGGCCGTGGGCATGATCCTGCAGAGCCGGGACAAGCCGGACCCCCACAGCTTCATCGGCGAGGGCAAGGTGGAGGAGGTCCGCCGCATGGTGCAGGAGGAGAAGGCCACCATGGTCATCTTCGACAACGACCTGTCCCCCTCCCAGCTGCGGGTGCTGACGGAGATGACCGGGGTCCAGGTGCTGGACCGCAGCGGCCTGATCCTGGATATTTTCGCCCAGCGGGCCAGGACCCGGGAGGGCCGCTTGCAGGTGGAGCTGGCCCAGTATCAGTATCTGCTGCCCCGGCTGATCGGCATGTGGACCCATCTGGAGCGCCAGGGCGGCACCAGCGGCAAGGGTCCCATCGGCTCCAAGGGCCCCGGCGAGACCCAGCTGGAAACCGACCGCCGCCACATCCACCGCAAAATCGACAAGCTGAAGGCGGAGCTGGAGGAGGTGCGCCGGGTCCGGGGCACCCAGCGCCAGCGCCGCATGAAAAACGAAATCCCCGTGGTGGCCATCGTAGGCTATACCAATGCCGGGAAGTCCACCCTCTTAAACGCCATCACCGGGGCCGGGATCCCCGCCAACAACCGCCTGTTCGACACCCTGGACACCACTACCCGGCTGCTGACCGTCAGCGATACCCTGGACGTGGTGATCTCCGACACCGTGGGCTTTATCCGCAAGCTGCCCCACCAGCTGGTGGAGGCCTTCAAGGCCACGCTGGAAGAGCTGGAGTACGCGGACCTGCTGCTCCACGTCATCGACGTGTCCAATCCCCAGTGGCAGCAGCAGGCCGCCATTGTAGAGAGCCTGATCCGGGAGCTGAAGGCGGATCAGATCCCCTGCCTGCGGGTGTATAACAAGTGCGACCTGGCCTTTTCCGGCCAGCGTCCCGCCGGGGAGGACTCCGTGTCCATCTCCGCTCGGACCGGCGAGGGGCTGGACCGGCTGCTGGCCCTGATCGACAAGCGGCTGGACAAGGGCACCCGCCGGGTGACCATTCACCTGCCCTATGACAAGGCCGGACTGCTGGACGGCCTGTACCGGGAGGCCAGGGTGGAGTCTGTGGAGTACGCCGCCACCATCGACGTGGCGGCCGTGTGCACCCCCAAGGTGCTGGGCCAGGTGAAGGACTATATCGAAAACTGGCAGGAGCCGAAGGAGGACTGGGAGCTATGATGCAGCTGGAAACCTCGCGGCTGATTCTGCGCCCGTGGTGCGACAGCGACGCCCAGGCCCTGTACCGCTGGGCCAGGGACCCGGAGGTGGGCCCCTCCGCCGGTTGGGCGCCTCACACCTCCGTGGAAAACAGCCGGGAGATCATCCGTACCGTGCTGTCCGAGGAGGGCACCTTTGCGGTGCTGCTCAAGGGCGGCGACGGCGGTCCCATCGGCTCCGTGGGTGTGTTTCCCACGGCGATACCGGTGGGGAAGGGAGAGCCGGAGATCGGCTACTGGATTGCCCACCCCTATTGGGGGCAGGGGCTTGTTCCCGAGGCTGTGGAGGAGCTGCTGCGCTGGCAGTTTCAGGAGATGGGAGTCCAGCGCGTATGGTGCGCCCATTCCCCGGAAAATGAGAAGTCCCGGCGGGTGCAGGAGAAGTGCGGCTTCCGCCATGTCTGCGATACGCCGCCGTCGCCGTGGCCCGACGGAACGGAGCGCCCCGGCGTGTGCCAGGCCATCACAAGACAGGAGTGGGAGGTCCGCCATGGGGGATAAAATCTACGTTCCCTATCAGGAGGCGGAAAGCGAGTTTGTGGAAAAGCGCTCCCGCTTCATAGGCCATGTGTGGCCGGTGGACAGCGAGGACCAGGCCCAGGAGCTGCTGCGCCGGGTGAAGAAGCAGCACTACGACGCCCGGCACAACTGCTGGTGCTATCTGCTGGGCGGCAGCGTGGTCCGCTACAGCGACGACGGCGAGCCTCAGGGCACCGCCGGTCAGCCTATGCTGGCGGTGTTCCAGCGGGAGCACGTCACCAACGTTCTGTGCGTGGTGACCCGCTATTTCGGCGGCATCCTGCTGGGGGCCGGAGGGCTTACCCGGGCCTACAGCAAAAGCGCCCGGGACGCGCTGGCCGCCGCGGGCGTGGCGGCCATGGGCCTGTGGACCGCGGCCCGCTGCACCTGTCCCTATCCCCTGCTGGAGCGGGTGAAGCTGGAGGTGCAGGCCGTCGGCGGCACCGTGGACGCCGTGGACTACGGGGCGGAGGTGGCTTTGACCCTGTCCCTGCCGGAGGACGCCCCCCGGCGGCTGCAGGACCGGCTGACAGAGCTGTCCGCCGGACGGCTGCGGCTGGAGCTGTCCGGAACGGAGCTGCGCCCGGGTCCCCGGGAGGACATCTGATAGATTACAGAAAGGGAGACGCAACATGGACGACAACGAAAAGAGACTGGAAATTCTCCGCCGCACGAAAAAGCGCCGCAAGCAGGTGGACATCACCTTTATTCTGGCGGCTCTGGCTGTGCTGTTCCTGCTGGCCGGGATCTACCTGGGCCAGGCGGTGTATTATATCCTGTTCGTGGCCTGCGTGCTGTCGGCGGTTCTGATGATCGTGGACCTGCGCCGCACCAAGCGCCAGCTGGAGGAGCAGGACCGCAGGGAGCAGGAAAAGAACAACGCCTGATTCCTCAAAAATCAAAAACAGAGCATCCCTTCCGCGCCCGGAGGGGATGCTCAAATTTTTATTCACATTCGTGCTTCAACCGGCGGAGCATGCCGATGACGGTCTCGCGAGTCAGGTTCAGATCATACGCGCGGTTCAGCAGCTGGGCGATGCGCCCTGGCGGCCAGGCATAGGACACATAACGTTTCATGTCTTCCAGTGCGCCATCCGGCAGATCCGTCAACTCAATCACGACGGGGATGCTCCTTTCCGCATACCCGGCCCAGTCCGCCGGGCGTTTCTCACGGTAACAGGATAAACCCTTACAGCCCCACTGTCAAGACAATTATTCCATTTTCTCCCAAAAAGTGCCCTTTATGTGCCAAAGAGTGCCTCCCCTGCCCGGATTATTTCTCCCGGACCAGCAGGCGCAGGGCCTGGGCGATGTTCTGCACCGGCAGCAGCTCCAGCCCCGGCAGGGGCTTGATCTCCCGGGCCCGGCGGGCCGGGATCACGCACTGGATGAAGCCCAGACGGTGCACCTCGGTCAGCCGCTGCTCCAGGTGGCTGATGGAGCGGATTTCCCCGGAGAGGCCCACCTCGCCGATGGCCGCCATATGGTCCGGCACCGGCTTGTCCAGATAGCTGGAGGCGATGGCCACTACCGCCGCCAGGTCCGCCGCCGGTTCCTCCAGGGTCAGCCCGCCGATGATGTTCAGATACGCATCGCACTGGGACACCTTCAGCCCGCCCCGCTTCTCCAGCACCGCCAGCAGCATGGCCGCCCGGTTATAGTCGAAGCCGTTGCTCATGCGCCGGGGGTTGGAGGCGCTGGCCGGGGCGATCAGGGCCTGCACCTCCGCCAGGACGGGCCTGGCCCCCTCCATGGCGCAGGTGACGCAGGTGCCGGGGGCGTCCTTGGGCCGCCCGGACAGCAGCATCTCGGAGGGGTTCTCCACCTCCCGCAGGCCCCGGTCCATCATCTCGAACACGCCGATCTCGTTGGTGGCGCCGAAGCGGTTTTTTGCCGCCCGGAGGATCCGATAGGTCATGTGCTGGTCCCCCTCGAAATACAGCACGCAGTCCACCATGTGCTCCAGGACCTTGGGCCCGGCGATGGAGCCCTCCTTGTTCACATGGCCGATGACAAACACGGTGACCCCCTGGCCCTTGGCCAGCTGCATCAGGGCCATGGTGCAGTCCTTCACCTGGCCCACGCCTCCGGCGGGGGAATCCAGGTCCTCGTTATACAGGGTCTGGATGGAGTCCACGATCAGCACGTCCGGCTGCTCGCTGCGGACGCACTCTAAGATATTCCCCAGGCAGGTCTCCGACAGAACGTAGAGATTATCGCTCTCCGCGTCCAGGCGCTGAGCCCGCAGCTTCAGCTGGTGGGCCGACTCCTCGCCGGACACATACAGCACCCGGGCGAACTCCCCCAGCTTCTTGCAGATCTGGAGCATCAGGGTGGATTTGCCGATACCCGGCGCGCCGCCCACCAGCACCAGGGAGCCTTTCACCGCGCCGCCGCCCAGGACCCGGTCCAGCTCCCCCATACCGGTTGAAAAGCGGATCTCATCCGCCGTGCCGATCTCTGTAATGGGAACAGGCTTTACAGCCCTCGCCGACGCTGGCTTTCTGCCGGATTTCACCGGCTTATCCGCCTGCTCCACGATGCTGTTCCATGCGCCGCAGGCCGGGCAGCGTCCCGCCCACTTGGGGGTCTCGTTGCCGCACTCGGTGCAGTAAAATACGGTTTTGGTTTTCATGCGCTTGCTCCCTCCGTGTCGTGCTGGAGAAATCCGGCGGCGATGCACACCGCCAGCTTCAGCTGATACCCGCCGGTCAGCAGCTGCCCGGTTTCCGTCCGGTTGGACAGAAAGCCACACTCCACTAAAATGGCGGGACATTGTACATTTTTCATCAGATAGATGGTACTGTCGATGGCCTTGGCGTTTTTCCCGTTTCCGGCGTTGACGGCGCCGTTCAGGGCCGCCTGGACCGTCTCTCCCAGCCGTAGGCCGGAGGCCGCGCCGTTATAAAACACCTGAGCCCCATGGACCGACGGGTGGTCAGGCATACTGTTCTGGTGGATGCTGATGAGCACCGCCTCCGGCTGGCTGTTGATCAGGTCCACCCGGTTTTTCAGGTCCGACACCTTCTTCTCCCGCAGGGTGACGGCCTCCGGCGAATAAATCGCGTCCTCCCCCGTCCGGGTCAGCACGGTATCCCGGCCCAGAAACAGCAGCACATCCCGCAGCCGCCGGGTGATGGCCAGGTTCAGGTCGCTTTCCACCACCCCGTCCGGGGACACCGCGCCGCCGTCCTCGCCGCCATGTCCAGCGTCCAGAACGATGGTCCGGCAGCCCGCTCCGGCAGCGTTTACAGCGGCAGGCCGTCCCGGCCGCAGGACGGCGGCGGCTCCCGCCAGCAGCAGCACCGCCGCAGCCGCCGCAAGATACCGGCGGCGAAGTATAACGATCATCTCCGCACCCCCTTCGGCTCACCGTATGCAGGGGATGCGTTTTCTATACCATACCACATTTTCCGATAAAAGGGAATCCCCCGTTTCCCGCCGGGGGAGGGGCACATATACTGGAGTGAGCCCCCGCGCGGGGGCCATACCCACGATTTGTGAAGGAGGAATCCCCTTGTACACAGAAACAAGCAGCTGCACCCCTGCCAATGGGTGCCCGCAGAACCAGGGCAGTCTCCCCGGCGGCTGCGGGGCGCTGGCCTTTCCCTTTGTGGCCATGCAGCAGCAGGACCCGCCCCGGTATGACCAGCGGGAGGCCCTGCAGCAGGGAACACTTTTTCCCGGGCTGGACCTGCCGTTTCATAAGGAGCTGCGCAGCCGGTTCCCAGCGGCCAACAACGCCCTGTCGGAGCTGATGGCCCTGGATTTTGCCATTGACGAGCTGGGGCTGTATCTGGTGACCCACGCCGACGACCAGGAGGTCCTGAACCTGTACTGGAAGTATATCGCCCTGGCCAAGGAGGGCCGCGCCCGGTATCAGGAGCAGTACGGCCCCCTGACCCAGACCACCGTCACGGAGGGCGGCTATCGGTGGCTCAACGATCCGTGGCCCTGGGACGAAGGAGGTTCGGACTGATGTTTGTATATGAAAAGAAGCTGCAGTACCCCGTGCGCATCGCCAATCCCAACCCCAAGCTGGCGGCGTTTATCATCAGCCAGTACGGTGGTCCGGACGGCGAGCTGGGAGCGTCTCTGCGCTATCTGAGCCAGCGGTACTCCATGCCCTATCCGGAACTGAAGGCCCTGCTGACGGACATCGGTAGAGAAGCCTCTGAAATGTTCCATTCAGAGGCTACGGCTTTTT
>ERZ839767.708-NODE-708-length-56024-cov-11.654041_pt1 | contig 56024 bp, 48 predicted proteins | sample MGYA00519879_ERZ839767 | MGnify/ENA primary metagenome ERZ839767 (study PRJEB31850, sample SAMEA3708852) | human gut metagenome | biome: human gut; feature: human-associated habitat; material: faeces | place: China | collected 2014 ... | reverse complement strand
TTTCTGTGTCCATTATACCTGAAGACTTACCGATGTGCTGAACCTTTCACTTACCGATGTGTTGAGCTTCTCCACTTACCGATGTGCTGAACCCGCACCCAAAAACGTGAAGGAGCGGTGGAATAAAGCTTGGTAACACCAAAATATTATCACCAGATGCAGCTTGGCAAAAGAATAATGGAGGTACTTTGCTAAAGGTCGGAAAGACTTTCAGAATTGATGTTGGTTCAAATACATTATTGCATATGCATATTCCCAAGGTTTCTTCGCATATTCGGATTGGTACAATTGGTGCTGGTATATATGGAGGGTTAAGATGAGAAAACCTAAAGTTGCTTGTTTTCGTTATAAGAGACATAATGATGTTTATGTTAGCAACGTGTCTTTTTCAACCGATGTATTGCTATCAATGTTAGATGCTTTTCTAGAACAAAAGATAATTGTTCTAATAGAATCAGATGAAAATACTATCCAAACATTATCGTCGATAGGCAAAAGCGTAGGAATAGTAGAGGTAGTGTCCCATTTTCCTGTGCCAAGATTTTCGGCATCTTGCAACAAAACGGAGTTGCATTGTTTGTTCAATCAAGTTAATGTGAACGATTTTGAAGGGGCGTTCATAGCCAGTATAAACAATGGCATTATACCGAATGAGTTAATCTGTTCTATAGCCCATACAGCAAGCTCTATGGTAAAATGCGGAATGTCTGACATATCGCTCTCTATCAATTTCCATGAGAATCAAACGGTAATATCTTTTGCTAAGGAAAAATATAAGTGATGTCTATTAAAGATAAAATCTGTAGCATTTTGGGGGACTAGAATACCACTATACCAGCAAGCATCGCCTTTTGGGGACAAGAGACAGACTGCTGGTATAATCCCAAGCCCTTAAAGGTTTCAGGAGCACACCTGACAAGTTTTGCCTTTGTGGTATCACAAAGGCGATGCTTGCTGGTACATAGCAGATTACTTGCAGTATGTAAACATTTTGTGAACATTTGGAGGGGCTTCTCTCCCCCCCAACTGTTATTCTCACGGTAAAGGAGGCAACTATGGGAAAGATCAAGCTGATTGTTCACGAGTGTTTCGCAGGCAAGCAAAATCCGGAAGATGTCTTTACAACTGTATTTTGCAAAGCGTTGCCGTTCCAGCATCATAGCTGAAGCGGAGGATCTCGGTGCTGCTGCCGGAGCCAATCGTCATGCCTATCAAAAGGCTGCCGTTGTAATAATAGTTTGTTACAACGCCGTTGGAGTTTTTCAGCGTCCGTATGCCGTCATCGTTGTATGCAAAGTTGACATACTTTCCGGATTTGCCCCAATACTTGAGCTGTTTGCCCGCCCAAGTCATGGCCGCACCGAGGTAGCGCGTCGGATTGCCCATCGCGTCATACGAGACGGTATCATTTTGCTTTGAACCGGTCGACACCGTTCCGTCCGTAACCGCCGTCAGCAGATCGCCCCACTGCGAATCGGTGTACTGATATTCCGCAACGGTGATCCCGAGCTTGTTCGCAATTGAACCCGTTGTATATGCATAGTGATACTTTCCGAGCATGTTGCCGTAGGAATCGTATGCATAAGTGTAAGTTGAATTTGCGGAATCATTCTCACCGTAGTACAGATTTTCACGCACAAGCTGATTCATTGAATCATACTCATAGTTTCTTCTTTGCTTGGTGAAATAACTCATTCGCGCGGCAGGAAACCACGAAAAATGCACTTTGATTGTGTGCATTTATGCCGAGTCTCCCGCCGCGCGGTCGGAATTCGGATTCACTTATTCGCATTCGCGAAAAGCTTTTGATCAGGTGCAATCCATAACGATTCGTTCTTCGCCCGTGTCAACGTCAACAAAATGGTGTTCACGCTGATCAGCATTAAGCCGTACCGTTGAAACGTACTTCATCGGTTTGCCGTTATTTGCGGGCCAGTCGGGCTCCTGAATCCAATACGGCCATTTTCTCCCTTCAATGTGAAAGGCATCCTTAATCCGGCTTCTTGCAAGCGCAATTCGTTTGCTTTTCGACAGGTTTTCGGGCAACTCTCTAATGATATTCTCTATCGTTTCAGTTACCTCCACGCCGCCGATATAGCTCGGGCATGCGTCCAATGACAAACCATACATTTCGTTCACTTCATCCGTCAGATTGATCTTCATGTCGGGAAAAGCTGCCTTAACGAGCCTACTAATGACGCTAAATATATCAACTCGAACTCCCAACGAATACTCTCCTTTGCCTCCGAACATTGTCTTTTCTTGTTTAATGAAGAGACGAATATCGAACGGAACAGTGCGGCTTTCATAATGCCCGTTAACGAATTCGCCGGCTTCCATCCTCTGGTCTTCCGGCACAATGCTCTGTACCCAATCAAGCAGCTCGGGATGAGTTTCGAACAGTTCTTCAAGCTCTGCTGGCTTGATTCTTCCCTCAAGATAGTCGATAATCGTTTTTTTGCAGTCCATGTTTTTACCTCCGGTATTTATTATTTGTTAAACAGAAACGGGTGAAGCATTCTAAAAGATCCCGTATGCGTTGTTGCCAGCATCTCTGTATATTCATAGAAATCGTTGACGATACCATAAATATGGTGCAACACTACAGATTTGTCGTCAGTTCCAATCGGCGCACACCCACGAAGCATTCGGTTCAAATTGTTCTTTGTCACTCTGTATAACCCACTTGGCGACATTTCATTGGTTGGGCCGTTTGCGTATGAGGCTGCTTGTCTCTTCCAGTAATTCCTTCGTTCGCTGTTCCAACGGCTGTTATGATTGCAGCTATTATGCACCAGCACAAACTCATCCGAGTCCGCGTTTACCGAAACATAATAGGTGTGAAAATCCTCGACTTCAAAGTTATAGACTTTGATCGGACTCTCGAGCAGTTCATGCTGAATCTGCTCAACAACGACATACTCACCGTTGCTGAGAACAAGAATATCTCCCGCACGAAGTGAGATTGCGCTTGTCCAGCCTTTTTGTGGAACATAGAACGGATGGGACGGGGTTGATTTTATCGTTTCACCGTTTACCGTTACTTCAACAAGCTCATTCGTTTCGTTTACAAATGTTCGTACAACTTTTTTATATGCAACCTCTCCGGTTTCCGGGTTTGCCGCAAAAACACGGTCGCCCTCTTTGATATTTTCAATTGCAGTGCTTCCGTCCGCCGTCTCGACTTGCGTTCCCGCAACGAAACAGACATTGCCGCCCTTTGCGGTGTAATAAGAACCGCAAATCATGGTTCCTATTTGCGCTGCCGTTGAAAATATTCGCTTTTGCTTCTCGTATGCATCGGCGTTGCCTCCCATAATCCAGTCGCGAACAAAGTTCGTTCCGTCATTTGAAGTATCGCTCGATGCGGTTAGCCCCTCACCGATTTCTGCCATTCCGTTAACTACCGTTGCAGTCCCCGCAACAACTGTTGCTGTTGCGACCGCAACCATTATCGGCGCGGCTGCTCCGCATGTCAATATCGTTGCTGCTGCCGCAATCGCAGTTACACCGATTGAAACAAGCTTTGCACCTGAAAAAAGGCTCTTGAACGAAAAGTTGCCGTTGCCGTCAACACTATTTATCGGATCGTTCAGGCAATAAGCATAAGCGTTATGCCCCAGGACGCCCTGACCGGTTGACAGGAGGACGTCCGCAGAGATAAACCTTCCGACTGAGGGATCATAGTACCTGCTTTGGAGGTAATAGAACCCCGTTTCCTCATCGAACACGTATCCACGGTAGCGGAACGGGTTATCCTTTCCGAGTGCGGAAGCAAGTGAACCTGAGGTTGACAGCAGTTTGCCCCAACTGTCAAACCTCAACAGCGACTCAATCGCTGTTAAGGTGAGTATATTCTACAACGGTTGCTCCGGTTTTGTCAATGAGTTTCACAATGTCATTCTGTGCATTGCGAAGGTAATAGTAGGTGTTGAACGTCGTGCCGTTATCGGTTGAATAATCCACCGCAACAACGCTGCCGGAAGAATCGTAGCTGAAGCGGAGGATCTTGGCGCTGCTGCCGGAACCCACCGTCATACCTATAAGAAGGCTGCCGTTGTAATAATAGTTTGTTAAGATTCCGTCGGCGTTTTTCTGGGTGCGTATGCCGTCCTCGTTGTATGCAAAGTTGACATACTTTCCTGACTTGCCCCAATACTTGAGCTGTTTGCCTGCCCAAGTCATGGTCGCACCGAGGTAACGGGTCGGGTTACCCATTTCATCATATGAAACGGTGCTGTTTTGCTTTGAGCCGGTCGATACCGTTCCATCCGTAACCGCCGTCAGCAGATCTGATCCACTTGACAACATCATTGCTATGGGACAATACGCTCAAAGCCATGTTTCGTCAGAATGCAAAAGCCGATGTACTGACTATATAACAATTATCTGACAAACTGCGCTGAGCAGATTCGTTGATCCAACTTATGTCCTTTGGCTGCCGCTCCGTTTCGTCCGCGTTAACGAATAAAGAGTAATTGCAACTGATTGGCTGTCCGATGAATCCGATAAGTAGGAAATGGTCAACGATATTAACAAATCCGATATCGTTTGCCAACATACATGCTGCAAAACTTTGCAGCAGTTCCATATCTTCATCGGAAATATCAGTGCTTTTGCACTCGGCAAAAATATCCTCCTTCAGCTGAACCAAAGTGTCCGTACGAGCATCACAGTAATCTGCTCCGCGACGCGGACTGTATATGCACAACCGTTTAATGTTATCCTGCGAATACAGAAACTTGGCAAATCTTTCGATTTCATCCCGGTATTGGTAATAACAGTTCTCAACTGATTCAATCACTTCATCTTTAGATTTCCTGTTCTGAGTAAGTGAATCAAGCAGTCGGACAGAGCATCCGGATGATGCCAATGTCGCAAGAACAAGAAGTGAAGCCAATAACATGTTCAGAGTGATTTTTTTCATTTTAAAATAACCTCCCGGTTTGTGTCTTTCGCTGATGCAGCGTTAACTTTTGGTTCTTTATATGAAACTCGGCATGTACCGGCAGGCCGATGTTCACATCAGAAGTATATCGAAGTTGAACATCATTTGTCAAGTTTTCGAGTGAAAATATTCGTTGAAATACAAAACTGTAGAAAAATATGAATTCTTTCTGAAAACTACATTCAACATTTTACTTCCGGAACCACTTGCTGCAAATCACGGCTTATGCAAGTTGTTGAAACAAACACCACTGTATGGTACAATGTATGCAGCAAGTGAGTTTTTGCGGAGGAAAACAGGATGATACACTTAGAAGAAGTCAGCCCTGACAACTGGAGACTTGACCTGCATGTTCGCAATGATCAGAAGGACTTCGCAGCGAATTCAATTACGCTGTTGGCAAGAGCATATGCCTACAGGAATTCCGGAAGTCGCGCTTTGATTATATACAATGAAGATATACCGATTGGAATGGCTCTGTATTATTATATAGATGGCGCATACGACTTCAGCCAGTTTTTTATTGACGAAAGATATCAAGGCAACGGATTCGGATATGAAGCAGCCGGGCACGTTCTTCGGGAAATGCAAAAAGACGGGGTTTATAACAGAGTTGTCCTTTGCTATATTGAAGGAAACGAAGCGGCAAAACAATTGTACCTTAAACTCGGCTTTGACCATACGGGAGAAACTGACGGCAACGAAATCATTATGGAGAAAAAACTGCGGTAGTTTTGCTGTATAACATGAACGTGCCTGTCGGCAAAAAGCAACGGCGAATACGCGGTTAGTACTCGGAGCAGGCTGCTTTAATTAAAAAATATGTGCTTCTGAAATAGCCGCAATAAACAATCCGAACGTAAGCCTGAGTGAAAGCACTTCGATGCGAAGCGGCGGAGCAATATTACTGCGAAGGCGGAAATGTTAATGATTTGCGAAGGATGCTATTATAAATACGAGGGCAATGTTTATTTTGTTGCGGAGCCGATATGTTCGAACGGCATGTCGAGAGTATTCAAATGCGAACAAATTGATGATGCTTCAAGAACTGATTATCACATTGTCGGAGAATCTTTTTTGATGCCGAGAGACGAACTCTATGATGCAGCCAACCTTTGCGAAAAATGCTTCACTTGCAGATATGCGGTAGAATCACTGCGGGTTATCCGTTGTACATTACATGGAAAGATCGAGAATGAACCATATCCGAAGATTTTGCCCGACTGTAAGTTTTTTTCTCCGTTGTCCTCCGAACCGAAACCTGTCAAGAACCCACCGGGAGTTGAGTTTAAAAAGCTATTTAATGAAGTGAGTCGCAGGAATAAACCTGTTTACCTCAATTCGCCATACTATACAATGCCCCCGAACGTGTTCGGCAAATTGAAAACTTTCCTCAACGGAAATGAATTAATTTATTTCGGCACGGGTAATTCTGAAATGCTTGGAAAACCCGGTGTTTTTTGCAGCCATGAACGCATCGATGAATACCTTAATTGTTTGGGTTCGGAAAGAAACTTTGTTTGTTATCGCGCTTGCGATATATCCGAAGAAACATATGAGAAAATCTCTACCGACCTGACGGATGCAGAGCTTACTTATTGCGTCTTATGCGTTCCTTCAATCAGTTTTGCATGTTTTGGTGATGATTACAGTGTGAGCTATGATTGCGGCAACGGATACGTTGTTTTTGCAAATCCGAAAATCGCAGAAGCGTTAAAAACCGAAAACGACAGAACGGATTGAAAAAAATACATACACTATTTGCAAACAAATTGACGCCGGAACGCACTTTGGCGGCATAAATGACGTGGCTGCATTGTCAGAATAATGTGACGAAGCATTTCGAACCGCACAGTTTTTGCGACGGGAAATAATGCTCCGCAGGACGCTGAGTATTCCCGCCGCAAGAGTACAAAAATGTGCCGTTCGGGTTCCGAAAGGTTTTGAACCCAAAGTGCCTGTTATTTTTCGTACTCTTTTAATTCCTTCAAGAACTGACGGTAGTCTTCTTCCGACCAATAAAACGTAAGTTCTTCCTCTGTGTAATCTTCCGGGTTGCCGCGCATAAAATTGCTGCCGACATCATAACCGAATTTATGCAAAACCGTTTCTGCAAACTCGCGGAAGAACATGCCGATGCCGGTGATTACATTCCCGTCACAAACGATTCCTTTATGTATAAAATTCTCGTTTTCAACAAAGGAAAATGTCTCTGCCATCTGCATAAAAAAGCCGGCAGTAAATTTTCTGCCGTCCAACACACCTGCCTTTGCCAGCAGAACAGGAGAGGACGAGATTGCTGCAAATGTTACGTCAGTGTTGATTCCGCCGCGCAAAAACTCAATCAGCCTATCATCATAAAGTGCGGGAAGCGGATTGATCGTACCCGGAAGAACAATGCATTTGTAGTCTGTGATGTTTACATCTGCAATTGTCTTTGTCGGCATTACCCGCAAACCCTCTTCGCTGCAATACTCCCTGTTTTCACTTGCGATAAAATCGATTTTTTCTTCAAACCATACTGACAGAGCCGAAGTCAGGCAGGTAATTTCCTGCAAGGAAAAATCAGGATATAGGATTACTGCAAATTTACTCATTGGTATTACCTCCGTAAACAAACCCGTTTCAACACAGGCTTTGGATAAGTATATCATGAATTCGAATTTTTTCAACCATTACACGTCGGGCACAGCCGATTTTTGATGCCGGAGCATACTCCGTTTTCCCCGTTTCCATATTGCACGGGCACATGTCCTGTGCTATAATCGTTTTTACAGGTTCGAGTAACACGAAGTCAAGATTTTTTGAATTATTCGGTGTAACAGAGCATACACTGCGTTTTTATACCGATGAGGGACTGCTGCCCTGTGAGCGGGACGGCGGCAATCGCCGAATTTCAGCGGGCTCGGACGTCAAAAAAATTCACAGACAATAACAAACAGCGGGATGCATTGACAACCGTTCAAAACAGCGGCAGATTCAGTCCGATTCACAACATATCGATAAATGCAATACCGATATGCGAAAAGGGCAATTCCGATTTTGCGCGAATTATGTTACTATACGGTTCGGAAAAACATATGAACCAACGAAAGGAATGTTTAACATGAATAAAATAACCATCATCGGCACCGGCAGTGTGGGCGCAACCATTGCATACACACTCAACACAATGGGCATTGCGTCTGAAATTGTCTTGATCGACATCAACACCGAAAAAGCGCTCGGCGAAGCACTCGACATTCGCCAGGGCAATTCATTTTTCGGCGGCAATTGCTCCATCTATGCGGGCGATTACTGCGATGCGGCAGGTTCCAATATCGTTATTTTGACTTCCGGCATTGCCCGCAAGCCCGGACAGACCCGTCTTGAGCTTGCGCAGACCAACGTCAACATCACAAAATCCATTCTGCCGCAGATAACAAAATATGCGCCTAATGCGATTTATATCATCGTCAGCAATCCTGTTGACATCCTGACATATGTGTTTTTCAAGCAGTCCGGACTTCCTGCAAACCATATCATTGGTTCGGGCACCGTTCTGGACACATCGCGCTTGCGTGCAAGGCTGTCTGAGTATTATAATATCAATCAGACCAATGTACATGCATATGTATTCGGTGAACACGGCGATTCGTCCTTCGTTCCGTGGTCGGTTGCAAATATTTCCGGAGTGCCGATTAAGGATTGCCCGCAGCTTATCACAACTCCCGGCATGATAAGTCCCGCGCTTGACTTTGCAGAGATTGAGACTTATGTAAAAAAATCCGGCGGAAGAGTTATTGCCCGCAAAGGTGCAACTTTCTATGCTGTTTCGGCGGCGGTATGTCATATTTGCAAATGCCTGCATTCCGGCATCGAAACCACAATGACCGTTTCGACTCTTATGAACGGCGAGTACGGAATCGATGATGTTTGCCTCAGTACGCTCAACCGCATCGGAAGCAACGGCGTCAGCGGCAAGGTCAACATTGCGCTCACGGATGAAGAAATCGGAAAGCTTCGCCGCAGTGCCGATGCATTGAAGGAAGTTATCGGCGGGTTGAACCTTTGATAATGCCCGAATACCTGAATGCACTCCGCAAAACGAATAAAGGCTCCACATTGGTTTTTGACAATAAAGAGAGCTTTGGAAGAAAGGATGCTCAAATATGATGAAAGTCAGCTATTTCCCGGGCTGCACGCTGCGCACAAAGGCCAAAGAGCTTGACAGGTGTGCGCGCGCCTGTGCGGAGATTCTCGGCTTTGAATTGTGCGAAATAGAGAACTGGCAGTGCTGCGGCGGTGTTTACGTTTCCGCAAAGGATGAAATTGCAACAAAACTTGCCGCCGTTCGCGCACTTGCTGCCGCACGCGATGCCGGAAGGCCTCTTGTTACGGTATGCTCTGCATGTCACAATGTTATCAAGCAAACCAATCATGCCATGCGAACGGATGAGGACTTTGCAAAAAAGGTGAACCTTTATCTGTCACAGGATAAAAATCCGCCCGCTCCTTATCACGGAGAGACGGAGGTTCTGCATTACTTGGAGCTTGTGACACGCGGCAGCGGTTTTGAAAAAATACATGCTGCGGTCAAAAACCCCTTAAACGGAAAACGTGTTGCGGCATATTACGGCTGCATGCTGCTGCGCCCGGCAAAAGTCATTGAGTTTGATGATCCGGAAAATCCGCAGCTCATCGAAAAACTCATTGCCGCACTCGGAGCCGAACCCTGCATTTTTCCGGAAAGAAACGAATGCTGCGGCGGGTATACCGTCATGGATGACCCGAATACAGCGGCAAAACGGAGCAGGAAGGTTTATGGGAGCGCATGCATTCACGGTGCGGACGAAATCGTGACTGCATGTCCGCTTTGCCGATATAACCTTGTTAAAAACGGCATGGGTGAAGAAGCATCCGTTCCCGTTGTTTATTTCACCGAACTCATGGCGGAAGCATTCGGCATTAAGAACGGAGCAGCAAACGGCAGCGCGGCAGGGGAGCACTGCGGCTGCGCTGTCAACGGAAAGGAGTAACTGATGCAGAACAACAAAACCTTACGCGAAAAGGAGCAGATACTCCGAATCAGCGGAGTAAATCCGCTCAGGTGCATGCGCTGCGGCAAATGCTCGGCAACATGTCCGTCATATGAAGAGATGGAATATCATCCGCATCAGTTCGTTTACATGGTTGAAACCGGAGATATCGAACCGCTGCTGAATTCGGAGTCGCTTTACAAATGCCTTTCGTGCTTCGCCTGCGTTGAACGATGTCCGCGGGGAGTTGAACCGGCAAAGCTCGTTGAAGCGATACGGCTCATAAAAATCCGTCAAAAGGATGCAAACCGAATGACTGCCGATGATGTGCCGCCGGCAGCTGAAGCGGATGCGGATTTGCCGCAGCAGGCAGTTGTCAGCGCGTTCCGCAAGTACACAAAATAGAAAGGAACACGAAACATGCAAAGAATAGGTGTTTTTGTATGCCACTGCGGCACAAATATTGCGGGAACCGTTGACGTGAAAGCGGTTGCTGCGGCACTCGGGAACGAGCCGGGCGTCGTTGTTGCCGAGGATTATCAATATATGTGTTCCCAGGCGGGACAGGATTTGATAAAAAAAGCAATCCGCGAAAATAATCTTAACGGAGTGGTTATCTGCTCATGTTCACCGCGCATGCACGAGGCAACCTTCCGCAAAACAGCCGCCTCTGCGGGTCTGAACCCATACATGGTTGAAATCGCGAACATTCGCGAACAGTGTTCATGGGTGCATAAGGATATGCCGACAGGAACCGAAAAGGCGATCATACTCGGAAAAGCAGCTGTTGCAAAGGTCAACCTTAATGCACCGCTTACGGCTTCCGAAACGCCCGTCACGAAACGTGCGCTCGTGATAGGCGGCGGCATTGCGGGTATTCAGACTGCTCTTGATATTGCAGATGCCGGGTTCGAAGTTGATATTGTCGAACAAAAACCTACAATCGGCGGGAAGATGGCTCAGCTCGACAAGACTTTTCCGACGTTGGACTGCGCCGCTTGCATTCTGACTCCGAAGATGGTCGATGCAGCTCAAAATGATAAAATCCGAATTTTCACATATTCGGAAGTGACGGAAGTCCATGGCTTTGTCGGAAATTTCGATGTTACCATAAAGAAAAAAGCTCGCTACGTCAACGAGAACATTTGCACCGGCTGCGGCGCATGTACCGAAAAATGTCCCATGCGGAAGGTGCCGAACGAGTTTAATCTCGGCATGGACAATCGCAGTGCAATTTATATCCCGTTTGCGCAGGCAATTCCGAAGGTTGCAACTATTGACCCCGAGCATTGCATGATGCTGAAATCCGGGAAATGCGGGTTGTGTTCAAAAGTATGCACGGCGGGTGCGATTGATTATAAAGCAAAGGATGAATTCATAACGGAGAAATACGGCGCAATCGTTGCCGCAACCGGGTTCAATCCGATTTCACTCGAAAAGTTTGATGAGTTTGCATATTCTCAATCCAAGGATGTTGTAACGTCGCTTGAATTCGAACGGCTTATGAATGCTGCGGGGCCGACCAAGGGCACGCTGCTTCGCCCGAGCGACGGTAAACATCCCAAAACCATTGTTTTTGTTCAATGCGTCGGTTCGCGCTGTGCGGCCTGTGCGGATAAGGGCAAGGAATATTGTTCGAAAGTCTGCTGCATGTACACAGCAAAACATGCGATGCTCACAAGGGATAAATATCCTGATACGGATGTTTATGTTTTCTACATTGATGTGCGCACCCCGGGAAAGAATTTTGATGAGTTTTACCGTCGTGCCGTTGAGGAGTACGGCGTGCACTACATCAAAGGCATGGTAGGCAAGGTTTCGCCTGAGGGGGACAAGCTGAAGGTTCAGGCATCGGATTTGATTGCGGGGAAACAGCTGCATATCGATGCGGATATGGTTGTGCTTGCTGCGGCAATGGAACCGGATAAATCCGCAAGGCAGCTTGCAACTATGCTTACTGCAAGCATGGATACCAACGATTTCTTCACCGAAGCGCATCCGAAGCTTCGCCCGGTTGAAAGTCCGACGGCAGGAGTGTTCCTCTCGGGAGCGTGTCAGGGGCCGAAGGATATTCCGGAGACGGTCGCGCAGGCCGGTGCTGCCGCAAGCAAGGTCATAGGTCTTCTTTCCAAAAACAGACTGACAGGCAATCCTTGCGTTGCCCATTCGGACGAGATGATGTGCAACGGGTGTTCAACTTGTGAAAAAGTTTGCCCGTACGGTGCGATTACATACATTGAAAAGGAATTCCGTATGCCGGACAGAACGACGAGGATCCGCCGCGTTGCAAGCGTGAATGAGGCGGTGTGCCAGGGCTGCGGTGCATGTACCGTTGCATGCATGTCCGGGGCAATGGATCTTAAAGGCTTTATGAACAAACAAATCATGGCGGAGGTGGATGCAATATGCCGATGACGGATAACAGCGGGAAATATAAACCCTTGATAGTTGCGTTCTGCTGCAATTGGTGCTCATATGCGGGTGCGGATCTTGCGGGCAGCAATCGCCTCGGTTACCCCGCGGATGTTAAAATCATCCGTGTTCCCTGCTCATGCAGAGTGAACCCGATGTTCATTCTGCGCGCGTTTCAACGCGGAGCGGACGGGGTGATAATATGCGGCTGTCATCCCGGAGATTGCCACTATACCTCCGGAAACTATTATACGCGCCGCAGAATGGCACTGCTGTTTTCAATGCTTGACTATCTCGGCATTGAGCGCGAACGAACCCGCGTTGAATGGGTCAGTGCGGCGGAAGGCGCAAAATTTGCCGCAACGATGAATGATTTTGCGGAAAAGGTTGCCGGCTTGGGCAAAAACAAGCGTCTGGAGGATTTGAGATGCAGCAAATAACCCAAGATTATCTTGCAAACAAAGCAAAGGAGCTTTTGAACAGCGGAATCTGCAGCAGAGTTTTCGGTTGGAAAAGAGGCGAATTTGATTACGACCTTACGCCCGCTGTTTTCACGACAGCCGAACAAATAGACAGGGAATTTGTTTACAACGGCTTTTGCGCCGCAAACTTCTCAAAATACCTTGTTAACGAAACGCGCAGGGACGCCGGCAAAGTTGCGGTTTTTTTGAAACCGTGCGACAGCTACAGCTTTAATCAGCTGCTTACCGAACACAGGTTCGACCGAGAAAAGGTTTACGCAGTCGGCATACCGTGTGAGGGAATGGCTGATATCAACAAGGTCAGGCAGGCGGTTGACGGTATTGCAAAGCTCACCTTTGACGAAAACGGAAATATTATCGTTGAAACTCTTTACGACGGAACGGCAACACTCGACAGAAACGAGTGTATGCTTGAACGCTGCATTCACTGCAAATCCAAACGCTGCGTTGTTTATGATGAGCTTCTCGGGGAGAATGGTGAAGTTCTTGACGATTCCCGCTTTGATGAGGTCAAAAAACTTGAAGCAATGACGGCGGATGAACGATTTGCATTCTGGCAGGGTGAGCTTTCACGCTGCATTCGCTGCAACGCCTGCCGCGATGCATGTCCTGCATGCACCTGCGAGAAATGCGTGTTCGACAATCCCACATCAGGTGTTGAAAACAAAGCAGCCGCAGATTCTTTCGAAGAAAAAATGTTTCATATAATCCGTGCGTTTCACGTCGCCGGACGCTGCACGGATTGCGGTGAGTGTTCGCGCGTTTGCCCCCAGCATATACCGCTGCATCTTTTGAATCGAAAGTTTATAAAGGATATCAATGCCTTTTACGGCGAATATCAGGCGGGCGCGGAAGAAGGCAGCAGAGCCCCTATCGTGAACTACACAAAGGACGATATCGAACCCTCAGCTGCGGTTGAAAGGAGCGGAAACAATGCGTAAAATTGCAAAATCAGAGCTGAATTCGCTCTTTGCGGCAATTGCCGAACGTGCAAAACTGTATGTGCCGCAGGATACGGCAGGCGGAGCAAAGTTTTCCGAGTGGAAAAACGGGAAAAAGTGTTCCGCAGCTTTGAACACTGTTCGCAGTGCAAAAGACTTTTTCTTTCCGCAGACCGAAAACCTGATGGACTTCAAACTGAGCGGAAAAACAATAGAGATTATCGATACCCGCAGTGAAACGGAGGATTTTGTTCTGTTCGGCGTCAGGGCGTGTGACGTGAAGAGTTTCGAAATTCTGGACAGAGTTTTTCTTTCCGACCCCGTTGACACCTACTACAGGAACCGCCGCGAGCACGGCATCATAATGTCACTGGCATGCTCCCGTCCGCAGGAAACCTGTTTTTGTGCATCATTTGGAATTGATGCAGGTGCGCCCGAAGGTGATATTGTTTGCACGGAATCCGAAGATACACTCTATCTCGATGCAAAAACAGCGAAGGGCACCGCTCTTCTGGATTCGCTGAACACACTCACCGAGGAGGCGGACGGGGAAGCGGATGCGGCAGAAATGAAAGCTGTTTACGATACGGTTTCGGCTCGGATTAAAAAACTTCCGCTTGCGGGTTTGAAACCCGATGCTTTCGGGGCGGGGAAGACGGATGAGTTTTTCAATGCACCCGAGTGGAAAGAACTTTCGTCACATTGCCTCGGCTGCGGCACGTGCACATTTGTTTGTCCGACCTGCCAATGCTACGATATTCGGGATTTCGACACCGGTCACGGTGTAAAACGGTTCCGCTGCTGGGATTCATGCATGTATTCGGAATTCACAAAAATGTCTGCGGGACAGCCGCGTCTGACTCAAACGGAACGGTTCCGTCAGCGTTTCATGCACAAACTGGTCTATTATCCGACAAACAACAACGGACTGTTTTCGTGCGTGGGATGCGGCAGGTGCCTTGCAAAATGCCCGATAAACATGAACATTGTGAAAGTCATGAAAGCTCTTGCGAAGCCGCAGAACCGTGACTGCGAAAACGGTGAAACCCCCGAAGGGAGGAAATAAAATGTCTGTTACAGCAACACGAGATCCCCTGATGCCAGTTATCGGCGTTGTTACTGATATAAGGATAGACACGCCGGACGTTAAAACTTTCCGCGTTGTAACTCCGGATGGAAAAAAAGCGTTTGAACACCGTCCGGGGCAGTGCGCAATGCTGTCCGTACCCGGAGTCGGCGAGGCGATGTTCTCAATAACTTCATCCCCGACAAATACGGAATTCATGGAGTTTTCAATCAAAAAATGCGGCTGCGTGACAGAATGGCTGCATTCGATGGAACCGGGGCAGCAGATTACGATACGCGGGCCGTACGGCAACGGCTTTCCTGTGGACGACGTTTTTGCAGGCCGCGATCTGCTCTTTATTGCAGGCGGAATCGGGCTTGCACCGCTGCGTTCCGTGATTAACTATTGCCGGCATTATCGTGACAGGTACGGCAAAATAGATATTGTTTACGGTTCGCGCAGTATGCAGGATTTGGTGGACTATCATGAAATAATTGATGAGTGGGCTGTTGATACGGGTGTCAGCGTACACCTCACAATCGATAAAGAACAGCCGGAGTGGAGCGGTCATGTCGGTTTTGTTCCGAACTATGTCAAGGAATTGGGCTTTTCAACCGACAAGATCGCGATTCTCTGCGGTCCGCCGATAATGATTAAATTTACCCTTGCCGGACTGTGCGAGATCGGATTTGATAAAACTCAAATATACACAACAATGGAACTTCGCATGAAATGCGGCATCGGTAAATGCGGCAGGTGCAATATCGGTTCGAAATATGTCTGCAAGGACGGACCCGTTTTCCGCTGCGACGAACTGGATGCACTTCCGAACGAATACTGAGGTTTTTGGAGGAGATGCTTTAAAATGAAAGAAAACACGGTTGACATCTACCTTTTCGGCAAAAAATACACCGTCCCCGATGATTTGACGATCATGCGGGCAATGGAATATGCGGGCTATCAGCTTGTGCGCGGCTGCGGCTGCCGCAACGGATTCTGCGGCGCATGTGCAACGATCTACCGCATCAAAGGCGACCGCGAACTTCACGCATGTCTTGCCTGCCAAACCAAGGTTGAAAATGACATGTATGTGGCAACGCTGCCGTTTTTCCCGCTCGTCAAGCAGGTTTACGACATTGAAAAGGTTAAACCCACCGAGCAGATAATGATGCAGCTTTATCCGGAGATATATGCCTGTGTCGGATGCAACGCATGCACAAAGAGCTGCACGCAGGGATTGAACGTAATGCAATACATTGCATATGCTCAGCGCGGCGAGTTTGACAAGTGCGCGGAGGAATCCTTTGACTGCGTGATGTGCGGCGTTTGCTCTTCACGCTGTCCTGCCGGAATATCGCATCCGCAGGTTGCAATGCTTGCAAGAAGACTGAACGGCAAGTATCTTGCGCCTAAATCCGAGCATCTTGAGAACAGAGTTCGGGAAATTGAAAACGGAACGTTTGACGAGCTGATGGAAGCTCTGATGGGCAAACCTGCATCGGAATTGCAGGAGCTGTACAACAACAGGGATATTGAAAAATAAGGGGGCAAAGAAGGATTATGTACTCAAAGGAATTCCGTGAATCCCTTAACGCTGTTGAAGCGGCAAGGGAAGCAAACATTGCCCTTGAACCTGCGCGAATGACGGCGGAAGAAAAGGAAAAACTGCTCAAACAGTACCATCCGGATTATAAAACAAGTGAGTTTGCGGTGCTTAAAGTCGGCGCAAACAGCGGCGAGGAAGTTCCGCATGAGCTTTGTGAAATGCTTCAGGCACACAGTCGAATCAACCCATGCGAGATTGACCTTGAAAAAATCGATTACGACGTTGATGTGCTTGTTATCGGAGGCGGCGGCGCGGGAGCGTCGGCAGCGATTGAAGCTCATAATGCGGGCGCAAACACGATGATCGTCACAAAACTTCGCATAGGCGACGCAAACACGATGATGGCGGAGGGCGGCATTCAGGCGGCGGACAAGCCGAATGATTCTCCCGCGATTCATTTTCTTGATGCATACGGCGGAGGGCATTTTGCAGCAAAGCGCGAGCTGCTCCAAAAGCTGGTATGTGATGCTCCGGGTGCGATTCAGTGGCTGAACGAACTCGGCGTTGAGTTCGACAAGGCTCCGGACGGAACTATGATAACGACTCACGGCGGAGGAACATCCCGCAAAAGAATGCATGCGGCAAAGGATTATTCCGGTGCGGAGATAATGCGCACGCTGCGGGATGAGGTTCTTAACCTCGGCATCCCAGTTGTGGATTTCACCTCCGCAATCGAGCTTATTCTTGATGAAAACGGAAATGCGGCAGGTGCGGTACTCCTTAACATGGAGACAGGCGAAAAGCTTGTTGCGCGTGCAAAAACCGTGATTATTGCAACGGGCGGTGCGGGCAGAATGCACTATCAGGGATTCCCGACTTCCAATCACTACGGTGCAACGGCCGACGGTCTTGTTCTCGGCTATCGTGCGGGCGCAAAGCTTCTGTATGCGGACACGCTCCAATATCACCCCACGGGCGCAGCGTTCCCGCAGCAGATTTTCGGTGCGCTCGTTACCGAAAAAGTTCGCTCTCTCGGTGCGAAGCTCGTGAATTGCGACGGTAAAGTGTTCATGCATCCGCTTGAAACCCGTGATGTTGCGGCTGCATCGATAATTCGTGAATGCACCGACAGGAACAAGGGAGTTGACACAGGCAGCGGCAAGGCCGTTTGGCTGGATACCCCCATGATAGAGCGTATCGGAGGCGAGGGTACAATCGAAGCAAGGATTCCGGCAATGCTCCGAATGTTTATGAATCACGGCATCGATATACGCCGCGAACCCATTCTTGTTTTCCCGACGCTGCATTATCAGAACGGAGGACTTGATATCAATGTTGACGGCATGACTCCCAATGTTCCAAACCTCTATGTTGCCGGTGAAGCTGTCGGCGGCATCCACGGCAGAAATCGTTTGATGGGCAACTCGCTGCTTGACATTATCGTATTCGGCAGGAGTGCGGGCAGAAATGCGGCTCATCGTGCAGCCGAAACAGTGCCTGCAAAGCTGACGTTGAACCATGTTGCAGAGTTTGAGGCGCAGCTCAATGCGGCAGGCATAGAGACAGAAGCGGTCTCTCCGAAACTGCTTCCCGATTACCGCAGAAAATAATGCGGTATTGTTGAACACAAAACCATGCGGCGGACGGAGAACAACGTCCGCCGTCAATATGAATATAACATCCGCATCGCGGAAAGAAAGGGAAAACTATGTTGGATTTTTTGGAGGCAGCAACAATATTCTGTTTTGGTCTTTCATGGCCTATATCGATTCGCAAATCCATTGTGTCACGCACGGCAAAGGGCAAAAGCCTGTTTTTTGAGCTTTTCCTGCTGCTCGGCTATGCTTGCGGAATTGCGCGCAAGATAATGCAGACGGTTGACGGAAGCAGCGGATTCCTGTTCTTCCTCAGCTTCTTCTTCTATATTCTAAATTTTGTTGAGATTTCAATCGACGTTGCGCTCTATTTCAGAAACAAAAAACTGGATGAACTGGCCGAAAAAGCAGCAAATTGATGCGCCTTGCAACATGACTTTCGGCTGAATTTCAGCGTGAATTGAAAAGCCGCACCCGGGTTTGACTCGGATGCGGCTTTTCGTATGTGAGGTTTGATTGGCTGTTTCATCGGAAGCATCTGTTCAAGACTGCTCGGTTCGGGCAATTTGCCTTGAGGGCGACCGTGGATGATGTTGTAGTCATACACGGCGGTAAGCCCTGAATGGAGTTTGTAGGTAAAAGTTGTTGCGCTGTCGCGTTTTACGGATGCAATGCGCGGATCGCTTTCAAGCATTCCGATAAGCTCGGCAACTGTTTCCTCGGGAGCTTTTCCTGCTTTGTATTGCTCGGAATCAACAGCAAGCAGGTCTTTTTCAACTTCCTGATGCGCTTTGTTCAAAATGCGCAGATCTCTTGCGGCGGAGTAGCTTTCCGCAATTGCCGAAACAGGCAGCATGGCTGCAAGCATCAGCACCGCAAGAAGAATGACGATGATTTTGTTCAGCCGCTTTTTTTCATTTTTTCCTCCTGCAAATTGAATATATCAGAGAGCATGTATTGCTCTTTGATATCATTATCAGCCGTTGTTGATCGTTACTCGGTTGAACCCGTTCAAAACGACTCGCCGTTTAATGAAAGGTCGTGCTCAAACCCGACCGATTCCGCAAGCTTACGTATGACACGAACGGCATAATTTCGAATGTCAACAGCTTTAATGCGTTCGACGGCATCGGAACGCATGGCTTCGGGAACATTGTAGGCCTTTAATGCAATATCAAGAAAACGTTCCAACTTTTGCTCAAAAGTGAAATAGCGATTGCAGGGGTAACGCATATATCCGCTCATTACCGCAGCAGTACCGATTTCGGTTTCAAAGCAGCGGCTTTCACTCCAATCGGGATTGAACGGACGGAACAGCTCAAACAGTCTTGCCGCCGTTCTGTCATGTATATAACAGAGCGTTTCGCGGTTGGTGTATGCTTCGACGTAGATCTCCCGCAGGTTCTCGCTTGTTTCGGCAATGGCAAGCTGAATTGCAGTTTCAAAAACATAAAGCATGTGCGGCTCGGAATCGGCGGGAAGGAGTGAATCCGCGGCATCAAACTGTCCGTTGAACATATTAACAACAAGCTCCATCAATAAGCCGTTCTTTGTTCGAAAAACGTTGAAAAAGGAACCGTTTGAAACATCCGCAAGCCTGCAAATATCCGATACGGTTGTTTTATGGTAGCCTTTTTCAATAAAAAGCTTTATTCCCGCGGAAATGGTCCGCCGCCTTACTTCCTGACTGTCGTAGCGTCTTGCCATGATAAACCCTTTTAAACAAACAAAAACTTTTGTAGAGTTGAGAATAATTCGAAATTAGTTCACACTCTATTTCCGAGTACTATAATAACAGATTATGTACTGAATGTCAACAGCATCAGTCACTTTTTCGGTAAAAAGGACGGTATGCGCAGAGTTTGTCTCAGAATAATGCGGCTGCCACTTGCGATTTTCGGCGTAAGATGATAAAGTATTATAATGAGAGGAGAATTCATGCCATGCGTGAAACACGCAGGGGCACCTCTTGAAAATGCGACTTTTGACGAGGAAAATATGGAAAGTATCAGTGAATTTGCGGAACAAATTATTTCCTGCGGTGCGCACAGGATCGTGCTCAGCGGTCCGCGCGGGGAAAAACGATACAAGAAGAGCACGTTTTCACTTGTAAACGGCCAATATTTCATTGAAAGGCTGACAGAGAAGCAGGCGTTCCATGAGTATTGCGAAAAAAACGAGGCTGCGATGCGCATATGTTCCGATTTTGAGGGATATACGCAGGTTAATGCGTGGAACGGCGAGCGCGAATTTACGGCAAAGCTGACAAAAAAGGGCAATCTGCTGACCGGCAGCCGCGCCTGCACTGCAGCTCCGAAGGCGGTTGAATCGCAAAACCGAAAGAAAAAATACATCCTTGCAGAGGGCACTGTCATCCCCCCGCTGGCGGACATGGGCGTTATGGCAAGTAACGGTGCGGTACACAAGGCCATGTACGACAAGTTCAAACAGATAAACAGATTTTTGGAATTCATCGACGAAATTGTAAAAGATGAGGCTGTTGACGGAGAAAATAATGACGCAGAGAAGAAACCGATGAGAATTATCGATTTCGGGTGCGGAAAGTCATACCTCACGTTCATCGTGTATTATTATTTCACTTTTATTCGCAAAATCCCCGTACAAATGACAGGAGTCGATTTGAAGGAGGATGTTATCGATTTCTGCACGAAGCTTGCAGAGAAATACGGTTATTCAAATTTGCATTTTCAAGCGGGAGATATAGCGGACTGCGCTGCGGATGAGACAATCGATATGGTGATAACGCTTCACGCATGCGACACAGCGACGGATTATGCACTGTATAATGCAGTGAAGCGAGGTGCAAAGTACATTCTTTCGGTGCCTTGCTGCCAGCATGAACTGGCGGGAAAGGCTGATTATGCTGCATTGCCGATATTTGACGATAACGGGATACTGCGGGAGCGTGTTTCGGCATTGATAACGGACTCGATACGGCAAAAGCTTCTGACGGCATGCGGATACAGGACGGGATTGATGGAATTTGTTGACCTTTCGCACACGCCGAAGAACCTTTTGCTTCGCGCAAAAAAAGCGAATTTGACCGAACGTACCCGCCGCAGCGCATTAAAAACGGCTGAGGATACGCTCGAAGTTTTAAAGACGGAACAAAAACTGCATGAGCTTTTGAAAAAGGACGGTTACTTTGACTGAACGGATTCGGACTCGGTTGAAGAACAAAAAATACGAAAAATATACAAACACCGAAAAAAGCACAAAGCCCGAGGTGAAAACGAATGAGTAACAGCATCATGCGCAAGATTGCGAAATTTATCGTGGAAAAGCATATAATTATTATGCTTCTGTTCGTTGTGCTCGTTATATACAGCGCGCTTTCAATAAGCAAGGTTCGCGTGAATGAAGATATAACGGCACTGCTGCCGCCGAAAACGGCGACGAGGCGGGGCCTTACCATCATGGAAAATGAGTTCACGGCTTTTGCTTCGGCAAATGTCATGGTTTCTAACATTACATATGAGAAAGCCGCAGAACTTGCCGAGAACCTGCGTGAAATTGAAAATGTTGCAACTGTTTCTTTTGATGATTCGTCGGAACACTATGCGTCCTCATCTGCGCTTTTCACGGTTGCATTTTCTGCCGAAAGTGAAGATGAGCGTGCGATCGATGCGCTTGAACAGATTAAGGACAGCCTTTCGGATTATGAAGTAAGCGTTTCAACAACTGTCGGACAGGATTACGTGAAGCAGATTGCGGGGGAAATAACGCAGGTTCTTATTCTCGCACTCATTGTAATTGCGGCAGTGCTTTTGTTTACGTCGAAAAGCTATTTTGAGGTTATAATCCTTTTCATTGTTTTTGCAGTGGCGGCGGTGCTGAATATGGGCACGAATTATTGGCTTCGGGAGATTTCGTCAGTAACGAATTCCATTGCGATCATTCTTCAGCTTGCGCTTGCAATAGACTATGCGATTATTTTCTGCCATCGTTTTCAGGATGAATATGACAGGCAGCGCAATGTTAAAAGCGCGCTTACGGATTCACTTGCATATTCAATAATTGAAATATCGTCATCAAGCCTGACAACGATTTCGGGACTTGTTGCTCTGATGCTGATGCAGTTCCGCCTTGGTTATGATTTGGGTCTCGTTCTGACGAAAGGCATCATATGCAGCATGCTCACGGTGTTTTTGCTTATGCCGGGACTCATTATGCTGTTCCACAAGGCTTTGCTTAAAACCCGCCATAAGAATCTTGTTCCGAATATAACGGGTTGGGGAAGATTGCTTTCAAAAAAAGTTCCCGTGTTCCTGATTATATTCGCGTTTTTGCTGCCGGCTGCGATCGTGTTTTCGGCAAAATGCGAATACACATTTTCGGATTCCGAAACGGACAGGATTACGCTTTCGGAGCAGGACAGAATAAAAGCCCATATCTACAACACGTTTGATGAAACAAATATGATAGCGGTACTCGTTCCTGTCGGAGATTATACAAAGGAGAAGGCACTTATTTCGGAAGTTAACGGTCTTCCGGGGATACGTTCGGCACTCGGGCTTGCAAGCATAGAGATTGAGGAGGGGCGTGTGCTGACGGATCCGTACACCGCCCGCGCCGCTTCCGAACTTCTGGGTGTTGATATTGAAACCGCAAAGCTTCTGTATGCGCTGTACGGCTATGAACATGACAGCTTTCAGCCCATTCTCGGCGACAGCGATGCGTTTGCTGTGCCGCTTATTGACATGCTTGAGTTTCTTTTTGAAGCAAAGGACAGGGGAATGATAACTCTTGATGACGACAAGGAGCAAATGATTGAATCCATGCGCGGAACGCTGGATGATGCGCTTGTGCAGCTGCGCGGCGAGCATTATTCGCGAATCGTATTCAATGCCGCCGTGCCGGTTGAAGGAGAGGAAAGTGTTGCTCTGATTAAAAACATTGAATCGGCTGCACGCAAATTATATTCCGAAAACGGGAAAACGGAGCTTTCGGAAGATGCGATAATCGTAATCGGGGACATAACCAGCGCAAAGGATCTGGAGGATTCATTCAGAATGGACAACAATCGTGTGTCTTTTTTGACGATTGCATTTGTTTTTGTTGTGCTGCTGTTCACATTCCGTTCGCTCGGTGCGGCCGTGCTGCTGATTCTTGTGATTCAGAGCAGCATTTGGCTTAACTTCTCTTTCCCGTATATCACGGGGACGAACCTTTTCTTCGTTACTTATCTTATCGTAAGTGCGATACAGATGGGTGCGACGATCGACTATGCAATTGTTTTGTATAACAGGTTTCAGCTCAGAAAACAGGATTATGCGCCGAAACAGGCGATGGCAATTGCCGTTAACGAAAGCTTTTCAACAATACTGACTTCCGGAACAATTATGACGGCGGCAGGATTTATTATTGCTTTGCGGACCACCGATCTCTACATCAGCTCAATCGGGCTGACGCTTGGACGCGGTGCATTGATTTCGGTGATACTTGTGCTCACGGTTTTGCCGCAGGTGCTTTTGGTTGGAAATAAACTGATTGAAAAAACAATGATTGATTTTAAAAAATTGCTCGGAGGCGGCGCGGATGAACAGGAAAAGCTCGATGAAACAAAGTAAAAAAAAGACGATGACGGGCGACTGCCCGGCTTGCTCCGGGCGAGGTGTTAATCAAAAACTCTGCTTTAAACTGCGGTTGTTTGCTTGCGGAATGCTTCTGGCTGCAACCCTGTTTTGCTGCCTGTTCGTGCCGATGCGCTCAGTTGCGGCGAGCATAAACACGGTGCGCATTGCAACAAAAGCGGAATGGCTGGAGTTTAAAGAGAACTGCCGTTTGGATTCGTTTTCAAAGGGCCTTTCGGTAAAACTGACTGCGGATATCGATTTGAGCGGAGAGACGGATTATGCCGTTCCCGTGTTTTTCGGAAACTTTGACGGCGGCGGACATACTGTCAGCGGAATGAAGCCGAATACGGATGCGGAAAGAACAGGGTTGTTTCGAATTATCGAAAAGGATGCAACTGTATGTGAGTTGAATGTCAGCGGTTCCGTGACCGTAACCGGACAATCCGGAACGGCGGGGATGATTTGCGGCGTGAATCGCGGCACGATTCGCAATTGCGCTGCAGCGGGCAGACTGGATGCATACAACGCTGTCGGAGGAATCGCAGGCATAAACGAACAAAGCGGGAAAATAATCGAATGCAGTTCTTCGGCGGAGCTTTCGGGAACATACAAAATCGGCGGCATTGTCGGTGTGAATGCGGGAGAAATCCATGAGTGCACGAATACCGGCGGGGTTAATCTTTCGGCAAACGAACGGTCAAGAAATATCGGCGGCATTGCGGGGACGAACACAGGAACGGTGACGGGCTGCATGAACAGTGCCGAAATCGGATATCTGCACACGGGTTATAATGTCGGCGGCATTGCGGGGCTCAACAGTGGCTTTACAGGCGACTGTATTAACAACGGAAATGTTCGCGGAAGACGCGATATAGGCGGAATCATCGGTCAGTCCGAACCGTTTTATAAAGTTGAATACGGGAAGAATACGCTTGAAATATTGAATGAAAGCATACTGGGCTTTTCGGACGCCTTGGATGAAACGATATTGAATCTTCGACAGGCTGTGCAGGACGGTGGAGAAGGGCTTCGCAATGTGCTTGAGGAAGCGGAAGAGCTTAGAGAAGGGTTGTCTGCCGATTTTGATATCATTGCGGGTGATGCCGCATGGCTTGCCGATGCGGAAAAGTATTTGGACACCATTGAACAAAACCTTGAAACTTTGTGGAAAGCATTTGCGGATTCAGCGGAAGTAACTCAGCTGATTGCCGAAATTGAATTGATAATCATAGAACTACGGAATGCAGAACCGTCCGAGTGGGTTGAACTGCTTCAGGAATTGGAGGCAAAGATTGAGCAGCTGCGCATCCTGCTTGGCGATATTGCTTCGGCCGCTCCTGCATTGAAGGCACTTGCGGAGGCACTGAACGGGCTGTTGTCCGTGTCAATCAGCGGTTTGCGGCAGGCGGCGGAGGATTGCTGCAAGCTTATTAAAAATGCCGAACAAAAACTTGATGAACTCACAAAAACAGCAAGCGAATACCTTGAACTGGTTAAAGCAGACGGTAACAGACTGGAAAAAAGCGTTCAAAAATGTGTGAAGTCAATGCGGCTCCTCCGCGAAAACATACGCAACGTACTGAACGGAAACGGCGGGAACATTAAAGATATTTCCGAAAATGCGGAACGTGATGCTGAAAATCAAGCAGGCGGAATGGCCGCAAAGTGCAGAAATTTCGGCGATGTTTCCGGCGACTATGGTATAGGCGGAATTATCGGGAACATTTCAAAAGAACTTCCATCCGACTTAGAGGAAATAGACATTCCGTCAATCGATGATGTTCTTTTCACCGATACGACCCTTTTTATCAGGGCAACCGTTTTCATGTGCTCAAATGATGCGGTGATTTCGGCAAAGTATGATAATGCAGGGGGGATTCTCGGTTACGGCAGCCGCGGCTTTTTGCTTGGCTGCGAAAGCGGCGGCAGCGTTAAGGCGGGAAGGGAATACGCAGGCGGTATTGCCGGAAGACTTTCCGGAACAATTCGTGAATGCGGCAGCATTACTGCACTCGACGGCAAAGCTTATGTCGGCGGAATTGCGGGAAGTGCGAAATCGGTGATTGACTGCGCGGCGGTACCGACAATGCTGTTGGCCGGAAAAGCAAGCTTTGCCGACGGAGCCTATATCGGCGCAATTGCGGGAGAACTGACGGAGGAGTGCAGAAACAATATCTTTGCAGACACATCTAAGTTTAATGACTCGTTCGATTCGGTGCGCGGCTTGGGCGGCATTGACGGCATAAGCTATGCAGGCATTGCGTATGCGGTGAGTCTTAACGAACTTGCCGAAAAAGCAAAAACACCGAATTTGTTCAAAAAGGTAACGGTCAAATTCAGCATAGACGGCAAAATCACGGAGGTTTTCGAGGTTCCCTGCGGCGGCAGGATCACGGATCTTCCGCAAGTCGGGAATGAACAGGGCAAGTATTGGCGGTGGGATGATTTCGGAGCGGATTGCGTAACGTTCAGTCAAACCGTGAGCGGGGAGTGGCACCGAATGATAACAACAATTGCAACAAACGAAGAGATTCCCCAAATACTTGTTGAGGGCATTTTTGACGATGAAGCATATGTCGTTGCCGAAGATGCGGCGGAGTTTGCGTTAAAAAACGGGTTTGGCGAAGGAGTTCCGACAGCTGCTTTCCGCGTTCGCGTTTTCGGCGCGGAGGCCGGCGAAAGCACGTACATCGTGCGCTGTCTCTCGGAAGAGGATTGCAGGCTGAGCGTATTGACCGATGCCGGTTGGACTGAGCGCGAATTCGAGCGTGACGGTAAATACATTGTGTTTGAGCTGAACAACAATGGTATTTTTGCCATTGAAAAAGTCATAAAAAAAGACCGTACGCCCTATATCATGATCGTATGCGGTGCGATTATACCGGCTGCGGCCTTTGCGGCGGTTATTGCGGTGAAACGCAGGCGCGGCAAAAACAAGGCGGAGTGAGGCAGAGTCAACCGAGTGAACGTTTCGGAATGGGCGGCGACAACGGCAGTAAAAAATGCCGAATGCCTTTTGAAAGGAAAAGAATGATAAAATTCATCGAAAAGACACCGATAACCCAAGGTTGGTCGGATGATTATAAGTATTTTGCATTGGGTGCCGACGGCAAAAAGTACCTTTTGCGCGTTACCCCGGGAAAGATAAATCCCGATTTTATAACTCTGTTTGAAGCACAGAAGAAATGCGCATCGATAATTAGTGCGGCCGAAAACATTCCGATGCAGCAAGTTCCGATGAGCATACCGATCGAGTGCGGTAAGCTTGATGATATCCATGCTTTTTGTGATGATATTCGACAGCACACCGAAGGAACATATGCTGTTTATGCCTGGGCGGACGGCGGCGCGGCCGAACCCGCTGTTGCAGTGATGCCCGCTGCAGAACAGTACGCTTTCGGATTGAGGGCAGGCAGAATTTTGAAATACATACACGAAGTTTCGGCTCCGGACAATGTGCAGAACTGGGAGAAACGCATTAATGTATCCATAGAGAACAAGTTAAGGCTTTGCCGTGAATGCAGCATCAAAAACGACGTCGCGGATTCCTTCATCGAGTATATCAAGGCGAATCGGCATCTGCTGAAAAACAGGCCGCAGACTTTTCGCCACGGGGATTATCATATCGGCAATTTTCTTGTAAACGATTCAGGCGAACTTATCGTTATAGATTTTAATCGCTCGGATTTCGGCGATCCGTGGCAGGAATTCAATCGCCTTGTGTGGAGCGCACACCTTTCACCGTATTTTGCATCCGGAATTGTGAACGGCTATTTTGATAATGCCGTGCCGCCGGAATTCTGGAAACTGCTCGCACTGTATACATGCATAAACGGGATTGCATCCGTGCCGTGGGCGGTTAGATTCGGAGAGGAAGAAATTCAGGTTATGCTCCGTCAGACCCGTGAGGTTTATGAATGGTACAACGGTATGACGAATGAGATACCGTCATGGTACATCGGCGTTCCCGAGCTTTGAGATGCATACACGGAAACAGGTGAGCGCACCGAGCAGCTCCTGATACGCGGGGAGCCGATACCGGAAGGGTTATACCACATTGTTGTTGAAGTTTTGGCAGTGCATCAGGACGGTTCGGTTCTTTTGACACGGCGAGATTACAATAAAGGCGGTTATCCCGGGCTTTGGGAAAAGCAGTGCGGGCGGTTCGGTACAGCGTGGAGAAGATCCGGAAACCGCAGCAAGACGAGAGCTCCGTGAAGAAACAGGGCTTGCCGCGGATGTGCTTCAGCCTATATTTACGGACATCTCGCAGGATTCAATATATATGGGCTATTTGTGCTTTATCAGCGCGAAAAAAGACTCCGTTGTATTGCAGCCGGGAGAAACTGTTGAATATCTTTGGGCGGATAAAGAAGAATTTATAGAAATATATAATTCGAAAGAGTACGTTCCGCCGCTGCGTAAGCGTCTGCGTGAAACGGTTGGAAGGCTGTTCGGAGAAAATGCGGCAGAATAAAATGTTTAAAGGTCGGGAAATGATTCAATATTAAACATGCCGAGTCCCTGTGAGTTTTTTGAACCGAGACCTGCGTCATAAAGAAAGTTGATAAGCTTGCCGTTGCCGCGCAAAACATAGCTGCCGCCGTATGAAACGATGGTGGATCTTTTAAACCTTGAAACGATGCGATGATTCTGAACTAACTCCGCCGGAGGAAGGGCAGGTTCAAAGGAAAAATCCGTCGGTGCGGGCGTGTTGAAATAGCTCTGCCATTTTCTGAGCGCATTGTTGACCACAGCAGTATAGAACAGAGATTCATCGGGGGCTATAAAGCGGCGATAACCGCTTCTCTCGGTTTCAAAAACCGTAATAGGCGACAGCATTGAGATTTTTGCACAGCAGGTATTGGGTGAATAATCTTCAATGCGGCTGTCCAGAATTTCAAGTGTGTTTTCAAACAAATTGATTTGGCTGCTCGGACACAGCACCGAACCGAGTTGATACACGAAATTCGGATCAACGCTGCGAACCTCAAAATGCACGGTATCCTTAAAGATGATTTCACGTTCGCTGTGCATGAACGGTCCCGAAAGACGGCCGAAAGTAAAAAGCTTATAATTGCGCGCGCCGCAAGAATATCCGCTGTTGTGTACATAATTTGAATAATGCGGATTGCTTGCAAGAGCATGATAGAGCATTCCCTGCAAGGCGTATCGGTGCGACAGCGGCAAACGGACATGCCGAGCGCTGAATGTCAAATGTAACTGCATAGTTGTCCCTTTCTGAGTTTTTAAAGAATAAACAAGAACGGTTCCCGATAAAATACCGCACTCGGTGATTATCCGAAAACGAAATAAACCAATGCCTGCTGTATAGTTTTAACCGGTCTTTTTGCGGAACGGCTGTTCATGAAATATATAACCCGCATTGCCGCAATCAGACAATGTGAAGTTGATTGCATTATGTCGACTGAACTGCGGCTCCGCACAACATAAGCTGTTGCATTTTTGCCCGCTGCGGGCAGCTTAGAAGTCGTATTATCTGTTTCGCGCACTCATTATATCATAATAAAATGCGATTGCAACACCGTCATGTATAAAAAAACTGCCTCTTATGCTTTTTGGCTTTAATGCAGTTACTGAGCGTAATAAAACAAAAAACGAGGTTGTGCAAGGTTCAAAATGAAAACGGCGGCTCGGTTGAGATGTTGTCAGATGAAACAGAATTGCGGCATACGGAGCGGTGCTGTCGGATTAACCACAGATATGTATCAAAAAAATGCGGCATGAACGGGTACAAAATTTGACAAATGCGGCGCAGCGGGCTATAATAGATATGTTTACAGTGGGAAGTATACATGATGCTTCCAATACCCGCTGAACAATGGGAGAATCAATACGATGGAAACAAACCGAAAGCGTCGCCGCGGCGACCGCAAGGACGCGTACCTTTTGAGAGATCTTGATGCAATGCACAAATTTATTCCGTATCTGCTTCCGAACAGGTGCGATAATGAGGCAGTGATGAGCGAGCTTATCGACCTTACCGCCGTGAATGAATACGTTGCAAAAAAGAATGCATCAAATCCCGCATTCAGGTACACTTTGTTTCATGTGCTCTGCGCTGCTATTGCAAAAACCGTAACCCTGCGCCCAAGGTTGAATTGCTTTGTTGCGGGACATCGGGTTTACGAGCGCAAGGCATTGAGTGTCTCCTTTGTTGTTAAAAAGCGTTTCGAGGATAATTCCTATGAAGCACTTGCGATTGTAGACATTGACAGGCAGGGGCAGCCGCCGGTTGATCAGATTCACGATAAAGTTGAAAAATTCGTAACTTCCGTGCGCAAGCACGACAAGACGGACGGCACGACCGACGCAATGGAAACGTTGACAAAAATGCCGCGCTTTCTTCTTCGAATCGTGGTCGGCATTCTGATGTGGCTGGATTATCACGGTTGGGTTCCGACATGGCTTACAAAGGATGACCCATACAATTCATCCGTTTTTATAAGCAATCTCGGAAGCATCAAGATGCATGCGAGCTATCATCACCTGACGAACTGGGGCACTAATTCTTTATTTGCTATTATTGATGAAAAACATTTGCACCCGTTCTTCAACGCTGACGGAAGCTATGAAATGCGTGACGCGCTGAGACTCGGGCTGACTGTTGATGAACGCATTGCGGACGGCGTTTATTTTGCAAAAAGTGTAACGCTGCTAAAAAAACTGCTCAGCGAGCCGGAATTGCTTGATCTGCCGATTCAGACTCCTGTTGAGTTCTGAACAAACGCAAACAACAACGGAACAACGGCACAGCGGTCGGACAATGACGCAAAACAGAAAATGCGCGCATTGTCCTCCGTGTGTTGCTGCGTATTTCGATTTTCCCAAAAATCGAAAGGAATAATATGCAAAACAATCAAATGAACCCGTTGGAACAGGGCGCACCGTGGCTTGCAAATTACGGTGACGTTCCTTTTCACCTTGAGTATCCGAATGTGAGCATTGCGGATGCGGTGCTGAAGACGGCAGAAAAGGAAAAGGATTTTCCTGCAATTTCCTTCATGGGCAAAACATTCAGCTACACCGTTCTTGTTGAAAAAATCAATCAAGCAGCTGCGGGATTTGTAGCTCTCGGCGTAAAAAAAGGTGATATGGTCACAATTTGCATGCCGAACGTTCCGCAGGCGGTGTTCTGCATGTACGCACTCAATCGAATCGGTGCGGTCGCAAGCATGATTCATCCGCTTTCGGCTGTCAGCGAAATAATTTACTACCTTAGGGAAGTAAAAAGTGACTATTTGCTGACGCTCGACCAGTTCTATTCAAAAGTTGCGGAGGTTGAAAAAACATATCCTGTCAAAAAGGTTATCATAACTTCTGCGGCTGATGAGCTCGGCGCCGTCAAGTCCGCTGCATTCAAGCTGATGAATGCAAAAAAGAACAAAGTCAACAAGGCGGATTCTTCCGTTATCTTCTGGAAAGATTTTATCGGGAACGGAAAAAAAGTCGATCTTGCAAAATATATCGTTCATATGCCGGCGAATGAAACGGCTGTCATACTGTTTTCGGGCGGAACAACGGGTGTCACAAAGGGCATTCAGCTCAGCGGAATGAACTTTAATGCTCTCGGACTGCAAACCGCGGCTATGTGCAACAGCGTTGTGCGTCATGCAAGAATGCTGGCGGCAATGCCGATTTTCCACGGTTTCGGACTCGGCGTCTGCATACACACGATGCTTGAAGTCGGCGGAACAAGCATTCTTGTTCCTCAGTTCAATGTTAAGAAATATGCAGAGCTCATCAAAAAGGAAAAGCCCAATTATATCGCGGGTGTACCGACCCTGTTTGAAGCGATAACGCGCAATCCTTATCTTGACGGCGAGAAACTCGACTACCTGCGCGGCGTATTCTCGGGCGGTGATTCGCTTTCGGTTGAATTGAAACGCAGATTCGATGCATTCCTTGAAGCGCACGGTGCAACAGTTCATGTTCGTGAGGGCTACGGAACGACCGAATGCGTTACCGCAAGCTGTCTTACGCCTTACAATCAGGAGCGTGAGGGCAGCATCGGCCTGCCTTATCCAGACACATACTATCAGATTTGCGCTGTCGGCACAAACGATGAAGTTCCTTACGGCGAACTGGGCGAAATCTGCCTTCGCGGACCTTCCGTAATGATAGGTTATCTCAACCACAAGGAAGAGAATGCAAACACATTGCGCACGCATTCGGACGGCCATGTGTGGCTGCATACGGGCGACCTCGGCAGCATGGATAAGGACGGATTCATCTATTTCAAACAGCGCATTAAGCGAATGATTGTTACGAGCGGATACAACGTTTATCCGTCCCAGCTTGAAAACATCATAGACGGACACGATGCCGTTCAGATGAGCTGCGTCATTGGCGTAAAAGATCCGTACAAGATGGAAAAAGTGCTTGCATACGTTGTCCTGAGGGACGGGTTCGAGCCCTCCGAGGAGCTGCGGCAGGATATTCTGAACTATTGCAAAAAGCATATTGCAAAATACGCAATGCCGTATACTATCGAATTCCGTTCGGAATTGCCGAAGACTCTTGTCGGCAAGATTGCATACACGGTGCTTGAAAAGGAAGCCAATGCGGATCTTGCAAAGGAACTCGTAAGTTGATTTGAATAACAAGCGGCTCTGCTGCGGGCAGGTTCGGAATTGAACCTGCCCGAGGCAGAGTTTTTTTGAAAACCGAGAGCGTCCACGTTCCGAGGATACGGGCATTGCGTCACAAATATGTGTAATAAACTTGCACGAAATTGACTCTGCCGCAGATTTTTTGTTGAAAATGTGGATTCTTTTCGTTATTTTGCAAAAGACTGTATACAAGGACATGAAAGTGTGATAACATATAAACGCAAGAAAATTGTGTAATCGGCAAACGGAGTAAACCTTGATAAGTAACCTTTTGCGGAGAAAGTTCACAGATTCGGGCTTAAACCCATAAAGAGAGTATCCGGGTGTACTTGAAAAACTTTAGAACCAATCAAAGCACTCATGAAAGTGCGGCATTGCATCGGGTTTTGTTTTGCAGAGTCAATACCAAACGAAAAATCGAAAGGAAACGTGAAACATGATTTGTCCAAATTGCGGTAAAGAGGCGGCTGACGGGGCATTATTCTGCACAGGGTGCGGCGGAAGACTCGATAATCTGCCTAAACAGGAAAAAATGACTGCTTCTGAGAACAGTAATAATGATGACTCATCCGTAATGAATGCGGTTTTCACATCGGATGCAGCGGACGGAACGCATGAAACAAATTCAGGGAATACCGTTGCAAAAAACAGTGACGTCGCCGGCGCAGACGAAAACAGCGGCGAACGAATGAGTGCAGCAAACGATGATAATCTCAAAGCGCAGCCTGCAAACGAAATTTCGACAGAAAAGGATAAAAATGCTGCACCTTGCGAGTCTGCAGCAGCGGTTCAGCCGCCGGTGAAACCGTTAAGTACATGGAGCTTTATTTGGCGCAAGCTCCTGTTCATGATTCCGATTGTGAATATAGTTGTGCTGTTCGTTTTTGCATTTGCGGAGGGCATCAACAAAAACAGTCGTTCGTACGCGCGTGCCGCGCTTATCGGTCTGCTTACAGCGGCGGTGCTTTTTGCAGCTGCGGCAGTGCTGTGTTACCTTTACACAGATGAAATTATCGGATGGGTTCGCTCTTTGGTGGAGAAACTCATGAGCATGGCAGCGTGACGGAAACAGTTCCGAACGGAAAATCAAACCGTTCTGTGCGAAATCGGTCCCAAGCTGCATTGTTCAAAAATTGATGGCGTCGGTTTTTTCTTGACAAACGAAAAAAAACGGCTATAATTATACTTGCATCAGGTGAACGGCAGTGCATTCCGTTAACCGAGAGTATGCTTGGATGACTGCCGCAGTTCGAATTGCTGAAGTACGGAAGTCATGTGCAAATCATGTTAATAATGCTACCGGCTTTGAAGCGGATATACAAACACTCCGAGGCATAAGAGAACCGTCGGTATGGTGCGAGACGGTGCAAGGGGTTTGTTGCTCACCGCAGAGCTTTTGCCGCGAGGCAGGGGAGACATGTTTCAATATTAAAAGCTCTCCTGCATTAGCTGCAAACGCAAGCCCGCGTTAAGGGCATTGAGCGGTTTTGCTGCGCATATTCAGTGTGCGGCAAAGCAACCGGAGTGGTACCGCGTGGGCAGATTATCGTGTGTTTCCCTCGTCTTCGGATCGGCAGTCAATGCCGCATTCGAGCGGGGGTTTTTTTATGAATTGAATTCGAAACAACACCAAGAAGGAGAATAAAAATCTATGAGTGAACGTTATGAACATTTGCCAATCGAAAGAAAATGGCAAAAAATATGGGATGATACGCATTGCTTTGAAGCAAAAGACGACTTTACAAAGCCGAAATATTATGCTCTAATTGAATTTCCGTTTCCCAGCGGAGCAGGGCTGCATGTCGGTCATCCGCGCAGCAACACAGCGTTGGATATCATTTCAAGAAAACGCCGCATGGAAGGCTACAATGTCCTTTTCCCGATCGGTTATGACAGCTTCGGTCTGCCGACGGAGAATTATGCAATAAAAACCGGCGAACACCCCGCAAAGGTAACTGAGCGCAATATGCGCGTTTTTCACAATCAGCTGAAAATGCTTGGATTTTCGTTTGATTACTCGCGTGAAATCTATACGTCCGATCCTGCATACTATCGTTGGACGCAGTGGATTTTCCTGAAACTTTTCGAAAAGGGCCTTGCATATAAAGCGGAGCTTCCTATCAATTTCTGCCCTTCCTGCAAGGTTGGTCTTGCGAATGAGGAAGTCGTTGACGGCAACTGCGAACGCTGCGGTTCGCCCGTTGTGCGAAAGGTTCGTTCTCAGTGGATGCTGCGCATAACGGAATATGCAGACAGGCTGATTGATGACCTTGATACCGTTGATTTTATCGACAGAGTGAAATCATCGCAAAAAAACTGGATCGGCCGCAGCATCGGTGCGGAAGTAACTTTCAAAATTGAAGGGTATCCCGAAGGACTGCGCATATTCACCACTCGCCCGGATACGCTGTTCGGTGCAACATATATGGTAGTTGCACCCGAGCATCCGATCGTGAACGCAATGGCTGATAAGATTACAAATATGGAGGCCGTTAGCGCTTATCGTGAACAGGCGGCGCACAAGAGCGATTTCGAGCGCAGCGAGCTTGCAAAGGAAAAAACAGGCGTGCCGCTTGAAGGCATCACTGCAATTAACCCTGCAACGGGCAATCCGATTCCCGTATGGATTTCGGATTATGTCCTCATGGGGTACGGAACGGGCGCAATTATGGCTGTTCCCGCACACGACACGAGGGATTATGCCTTTGCAAAGAAGATGGGACTGCCGATAGTTGAAGTTGTGTCGGGCGGAAACATTGAAAATGAGGCATTTACGGACTGCGAAAACGGTATCTTAGTAAATTCCGGCTTCCTGAACGGAATGCAGGTTGCGGACGCAAAGAACGCAATGATTCATTGGCTTGAAGAAGAGGGCATCGGAAAGAAAAAGACGAATTTCAAGCTCCGCGATTGGCTGTTCAGCCGTCAGCGTTACTGGGGAGAACCGATACCCCTGGTTCACTGCGATCATTGCGGTTGGGTTCCCGTGCCGGAGGATGAACTTCCGCTCAAATTGCCCGAACTTGATGACTTCCGTCCGGCTGAAGACGGTTCATCCGCTCTTGCAAGGGCGACAGAGTGGATCCATACCACCTGCCCGAAATGCGGTGCACCTGCTGAACGCGAGATAGACACAATGCCCAATTGGGCGGGTTCAAGTTGGTATTATATACGTTATTGCGATCCGCATAACGATACCGCAATCGCGGATAAAGCAAAGCTCGATTACTGGCTGCCCGTGGATTGGTACAACGGCGGAATGGAGCATACAACGCTGCATCTGCTGTACTCAAGATTCTGGCATAAATTCCTGTATGATATCGGCGTTGTAAGCTGCCCGGAACCTTATATGAAGCGCACCAGCCACGGAATGATTCTTGCCGAGGACGGAAGAAAAATGAGCAAATCTTTCGGCAATGTTATCAATCCCGATGACCTTGTGAATGAATACGGTGCAGATACCGTGCGCATGTATGAGATGTTCATAGGCGCATTTGACCAAACGATTCCGTGGAGCACGGCGGGTGTTAAGGGCTGCCGCAGATTCCTTGAGCGTGTGTGGCGTTTGCAGGATATGCTCACGGAAGGCGAGGGCATTCGCAGGGAGCTTGCTCCGGCAGTCCACGGCTGCATCAAAAAGGTAAGTGAAGATTACGAACGTATGAAGTTCAACACCGCGATTGCGGCGATGATGAGCCTTGTAAACGATATTTACGCAAAGGGCGATGTCACTCGTGATGAGCTGCACACACTGCTTGTGTTGATGAATCCCGTTGCGCCGCATATCACGGAGGAAATGAACAGCGTCATCGGATTCGACAAGCCGATTTATGAAACTGAGTGGCCGAAGTTCGATGAGGCAGCTCTCGTAAAGGATGAAATGGAAATTGCTGTTCAGATCAACGGCAAGGTTCGTGCAAAGATGAGCATACCTGTCGGCATGGAAACGGAAGCTTTGTGCAAACTTGTGCTTGAAAATGAAGAAGTTCTGCCGTGGGTCGAGGGCAAGAATATTGTGAAATTCATTGCCGTTCGCAACATCGTGAACATCGTTGTAAAATAATTAATCAGGAGGCAGCGTACATGAACGAAAATGCTGAAAACACCCGCGCAACGGCTGCATCGCGCGAAGCAATGGAAAAAGTTTGCCGGTTTTTGAAGGATACAGGGACATACTACCTTGCAACATCGGACGGCGAGCAGCCGAGAGTACGTCCGTTCGGCACGATTCATATCTTTGACGGCAAACTGTATATTCAAACGGGCAGAGCGAAGGATGTTTCAAAACAGCTTGCAGCGAATCCCAAGTTTGAACTTTGTGCGTTTAAAGCAGAAACGGGTGAATGGCTTAGGCTGAGCGGGGAACTTGTTGAAGATAACAGGGTTGAAGCACGCAGGTCAATGCTGGATGCTTATCCGTCGCTTCGTGCAATGTACGATGAAAACGACGGAAACACACAGGCTCTTTACATCAAAAATGCAAAGGCAGTGTTCAGCTCGTTCACAAATGAACCGTTGGAAGTCGAATTCTGATTTGAAACATATTGCGATGACATTGTTTCACAAGGCTGAAAACTGTTGATTGATTAAAAGCCCGGCGCACGGAATAACATTGACTGCGGCGGGCTTTTGCATAATTGTTTGAATCTGAAAGAAGCATACGGTTTTAACCTTACAGACGAACAGCGATAATTCAGCTTTCGGGGATATATTCAAGCCCTGTCCAAAGCTTAAAAGCCAGTTTCCCCTGATGAAAGAGCATTCGCTCTCCGCCGAAGGCGGTCAAGCCTAAGTGTACGGCATCCTGCACGAGCTTTGTGCCGTTTGTTCGATAGACCATGTCTGCAATAATGCAAGAGGGCTTAAGACAATTCAAAAATGAAGTCTCTTCATAATCGGAGCAGTCGTTGTTCATGCTATGCATACCGATAGGAGTTGCGTTAATCAGAATGTCGGCAGAAGAAAGAAGACGGGATTCTGTTTCAGCATGTTTAATTGCGGAAAGCATGTCAATTCCGTTCTTCTTATCACGGGTAACGAATCTGATTTCGGCTCCGGCGCGAAGAAGCGCAGCGGCTGCGCCGTTTGCCGCGCCGCCGTGTCCGAGAATGACAACTTGCGCACCGCTCAGCCCGGCTCCGGTTTCCCTGAGCGCGTTTATCAAACCGTCGCCGTCGGTATTGTGTCCGACTAAGGTGCTTCCGTTATTGCTTATTGTAACGATGTTTACCGAGCCGCATTCGGCGGCAGTTTCATCAATCCCGTCAAGCAGCGGAATAATTGCCTTTTTATGCGGCATTGTAACGGCAAATCCGCTCAGTGAACGCTCAGACACGATTGAGCGTATGCGGCATAATTCCGATTCTGCTACGCGGATTTTCAAAAAAACGGCATTGATGCCGAATTGTCCGAACATGGGCGCGTATATTTCCGGGGAACGACTGTGTTCAATCGGATCTCCTATGACGGCATAGACCGCCGTACCGTGCTCGGCAGCTTCCGGCAGAGCTCGGCATGTATTCGGGTGCAGTTTGTTCAAGTTCTTTTTCATGCTTTTGATTATACCATAACGCAGCGAATTGTGCTATAATGTTGCTAACAATACGAAAGGCACAAAAAAATGAAACTTGTTGTTATTAACGGTCCAAACCTGAATTTGACAGGGATGCGCTCTCCGAATGTATACGGAACGGATACACTTGAGACGATTACGGAAGAATTGAATGGCTATGTCATATCCTGCGGTTCGGAACTTGCAGCGTTCCAATCCAATCACGAGGGTGATATCATCGATGCAATACATGCCGCAATGAACGAGTTTGACGGAATCATAATCAATCCGGGAGCATACACGCATTATTCATATGCAATCCGCGACGCAATAGAGGCGGTCGGACTGCCGACTGTGGAGGTTCATTTGAGCGATATTCATGCCCGTGAGCCTTTTCGTGCCGTCAGCGTTATTGAACCTGTCTGCATTGCGCAGATATGCGGAATGGGTAAGCAGGGCTATATCGAAGCGGCAAAACTTCTGCTTTCAAGGGCAATGAACTGAAATTCGGGCCTGAACAGCACAAATACCAATTTGTATTCACCGTTTTTGGAATATAAAAAAAGAAAGGCAACGACTTGCAGCTGCCTTTCTTTTTGTGTTCAATGTACGCAAATCAAATTCGACAAATCAGGCCCAGTCGGCGGGGACAAACAGGCGCGTGTAGTCGCGCACGGCGTATCTGTCGGTCATGCAGGCGATATAATCCGCTGCAATGCGGTCGGGGCCGTCCTCATCAATATACTTTGTGAACTCCGGCGGCAGCTCGCTGACATGTTTGAGATAATGATAATACAGCCGTTCGATAACACCTTCCGCCTTGCCTTCCTCGGCTTTTGCGGCGGAATCATGATACAGGTTATCAAAAAGAAATTGGCGGAGCTTCTCAAATTCGGAGCTGATTTCGCCGCTCATTTCAACATGATTCTTGCCGCTGCTTGTTTGAAGAATGTCAAGAACGAGGGTGTTTATCCGTTCGCCGTGGGTTGCGCCTATGGCTTCAATACAGCTTTTGGGAAGAATATCGTTTGACAGGAGTCCTGCGCGAACGGCATCGTCTATATCGTGATTAACATAGGCAATTCTGTCGGCAAGGCTCACAACAACACCTTCAAGCGTTGAAGGATGCCCGCTCTTTTTATGATTCAGAATCCCGTCGCGAACTTCAAAAGTCAAGTTGAGTCCTTTGCCGTTTTCAAGCTTTTCAACGATGCGAAGACTTTGCTTATTGTGTTCAAAGCCGCCGGGAACGATTCTGTTCAAGACGCTTTCGCCGGAATGGCCGAAAGGCGTATGCCCGAGGTCGTGCCCCATGGCTATGGCTTCGGTCAAATCCTCATTGAGCAGAAGTCCGCGGGCAATCGTTCGGGCGATTTGAGCAACCTCCAATGTGTGCGTAAGCCGCGTTCTGTAATGGTCACCGACGGGTGAAAGGAACACCTGCGTTTTATGCTTAAGGCGGCGGAAACTCTTGCAATGAATTATCCTGTCGCGATCACGTACAAATTCGGTGCGAACAGGGCAGGGGTCAATGGGATATTCCCGACCGCGTGTTTCTGCACTCAAGGCTGCATAGGGCGAAAGCGTTTGACGTTCCCGCTCTTCAATTATACGTCTGTAGTCCGGCATTGCTTCCTCCTAACCGAAAAATGAACCCGTTAAGTGTGTATGCAATTCGAATCAGAGAACACGGAAAATACGCCTGAACAGCTCCTTTTTCGGAAGGAATTCAAGGTCACTGTTGCTGAACGGACGAAGCAGGATCATAAGTCCTCCGTATACTGCCACGCCGACGCAGAGCGAGGCAAGCGTTGCAAGCGTCGGATGTCCGAGCTTTGAACCGAGAGTGTACACAGCGAAGACGGCGAAGCCCATGACAATGCTTGAAAACAGAGGTTTTGCGAATGTATCCGTATAGCTTATGTTCATTCGTGTTTTTCGGATTACGTAAACAGTATCGGCAATTCCTGCAACCGCATAGCAGAGCACGGTGGACAATGCAGCCCCGAGAATACCCATGTTTGTGAATTGCATAAGAATCACCATGCTGACCACTTTAACAATGCCGCCGAGAGCAAGAAAATAGACCGGAACGCGCGGCTTGCCGAGACCCTGTATTATGCCGGTGAGAGTTTGAACAAGTGAAAGGAAAAGAACCCCAACGGCAGCGATATACATAACCTGCTGAGCCTGGATGAACCTGTCCTGATTGTTGCGGACAGCCGAATAAAGCAGGGACATTATCGGACCGCCGAGAATGAACAGTCCTGCTGCGCACGGTGCACCGATAAACATGGCAAGCTTGATGCCCGTTCTGCTTGCGGCGTTAACAATGCGCTTTTCCTTGCGCGTAACGGCTTGGGAGATTGCGGGAACGAGGCTCATTGAAAGCGAAAGTGTCAGCACGGCCGGCATGTTGATAAGCGGAGTGACGTAGCTGCGGAGAACAGTGTATGCAACACGCGCATTTTCGTTTGCGATTTCTTCCGCAATACCCATTGCAATATCGTGCTTTTCAAGGAAATTGATAATGAACACGGAGTCGGCAATTCCCGTAACGGGCATTATTGATGCGCCGATGGTTATCGGAATTGCAATTGCAAGCAAACGCTTGATGATTGAGCCGCGAAGCCCGCTTTTTGCGCCTTTTGTTGAAACGCAGACGGGAAGAGAGCGATTGCGAATGCGAGCATCATAATAAAACTTGATGACAGCAAGCGCAACAAGCTCTGAAACGCTGACGCCTATCAATGCTCCCATTGCCGCCAACTCAGGGGCATCGGGGCGTGTTTTGACGAATAAAAACGCAAGGCCGAACCCGAATATGAGTTTGATGAGCTGCTCAACGATCTGGCTGATTGCTGTTCCGGTCATGCACTGCATTCCTTGCAGATACCCGCGGTAGGCACACATGACGGACACAAAGAGCAGCGCAGGCGACAATGCCATAAGGGAATACCTTGCCGGTGCTGCACCGGAAAGGTTTGCGATCGGTGATGAAAGAACAAACAGAAGAACGGCAGTGACAATTCCGATGACAAAAAGCAAGCGCAACGCTGCACGAAATACACGTTTTGCTCCGACGATATCGCCCAGTGCTATTCGTTCGGAAACAAGTTTGGAAATTGCTGTCGGAAGTCCCGCAGAGGATATGACGAGCAGCCAGGAATAATAAGGGTAAGCAACCTCGTAATACGCCATGCCGCTTTCGCCGACAATGTTTGCAAGCGGAATTCTGTACACCGCCCCAATGATTTTGACCAAAAGCCCCGCAATGCCGAGAATTGCAGCTCCCTGCACGAAACCGGCATTTACTGCGGATTTAGTTTGTTTTTTCATGTTAAAAATCCTTTAACCAGCATCAACCGTCCCAAAGGCGGCTGTTGATAAAAATATTATAGCACAAAACGGTGCAATATGCCAACACTCCGCGGCAAAGGTCTTAAAATGCTTACACAGGCTTTACAAACATCAGCGATGCTTCTTTACGCCTGAACGCTTATCGGATGTTTTAACCGTTTTTTTGCCTTGAACACCTCTGTTCGGCCCATTGCTGCGGCTCTGTTCAACGGAACCGAAACGGGTATTCTGCCGTGCATCTTTCCGTTTGATTGCCGAATGTTCCGTCGCTCCATACTGCGAACGGTGATTGCTTTTTGTCGCAGAGGAAGAGCCTCCGCTGTGTGCCGGGCTTTGATACACATCCGGCACGAGACAGTTCCTGCCGCTGCCGATGAGATCATCCCTGTCTGCAAGCCTGAGAGCTTTTCGGACGAGAGGCCGATTCTTTGGAATGAAGAACTGCATGAGGGCGCGCTGCATTGCTTTTTCCTCGGGCGAAACGGGAACATAAACCGGCTTCATAGTTCGCGGGTCAAGTCCCGTATAGAACATGCAGGTGGAAAGAGTGCCGGGAGTGGGATAAAAATCCTGAACCTGCTCCGGACGCTGCCCGCTCGCCTTCAGGTATTCTGCAAGTGCGATTGCAGAGTTCAAAGTGCTGCCCGGATGGCTTGACATGAAGTACGGAACAATGTATTGGTTCATTCCGAGAGCATCATTAAGCTGCTTATATCTTCGAACAAAGCGTTGGTACAGTTCACCGCCGGGCTTGCCCATCATCTCAAGCACGTGATCATCGATATGCTCGGGCGCAACCTTAAGTTGTCCGCTTATATGGTATTTAATAAGCTCCTTAAAAAATGTTTCATCTTTATCGTACATCAGGTAATCGTAACGAATACCTGAACGGATGAACACACGCTTCACACCGTCCAGTCTGCGGAGCTTGCGCAGAAGTTCAACGTAATCCGTATGGCTGACTTCAACGTTTTTGCAGGGTGAATATCCCAAACAGGTTCGGTCTTTACATACACCCTTCGTAAGCTGTTTTTTACATGCAGGCTGACGAAAATTCGCCGTTGGCCCTCCGACATCGTGAATATAGCCCTTGAATTCGGGCATTTTGGTCATAAGCTTGGCTTCGGCAATCAGCGATTCGTGGCTTCGGGATTGAATGACGCGTCCCTGGTGGAAAGTAAGCGCACAAAATGCACATTGGCCGTAGCAGCCGCGGCAGCTGACAAGGGAAAAGCGAACCTCATCCAAAGCGGGAATATGCTCGGTGTAGGAAGGATGGGGAAGGCGTGTATAAGGAAGATCGTAAACAGCATCCAACTCGTTGCGTGAAAGCGGCATGGCGGGTGAGTTCACAACAACAAATCCGCTCCCGTGCGGCTGAACAAGCGTTGCGCCGCTTATCGCATCCTGTTCACGGTATTGTGTCATAAACGCAGCACAGTAAGCTTTTTTGTCGTTTGATACTTTTTCAAAGCTGTCAATAAGAGCGTACTCATACACGCGCGAGAGGTTATCCGCCCAATATGCAGTTCCCTTAACATAGGTAATATCCCGTGCAGCAATGCCGCCGTCCAAAGCCTCCGCAATGTCGATAATCTGGCGTTCACCCATGCCGTAAATCAACAAATCCGCACCTGAGGATACAAGAACGGAAGGTAAAACACGGTTGTCCCAATAATCGTAATGAGCAAAGCGGCGGAGGCTCGCTTCAATGCCGCCGATAACGATAGGAATATCTCCGTAGATATTACGGATACATTTACAGTAAACATTAACGGCACGATCGGGCCGCTTCCCGCGCTTCCCGCCGGGCGTGTAGGCGTCTTCGCTTCGCGGTTTCTTTGCACTCGTGTAATGATTCACCATGGAATCCATGTTCCCGGAATTCACAAGAAAGCCAAGCCTGGGTTTGCCGAAAACTTTGAACGATTCAGCACTTTTCCAATTGGGCTGAGCAATTATTCCGACAGAATAACCGTGTGAAAGGAGAACTCTTCCGATTATCGCTGTTCCGAACGACGGATGATCAATGTAAGCATCCCCCGTAACAAGAACAAAGTCGGGAACATCCTTTCCGACCTGCTCAAAAAGCTCCGCTTTGGACATCGGAAGCGGCTGTTTTTTATCACATTCGCTTCTTTCGGAAAATCCGTCATAGGAGTTGTCCGAATTATAAATTTTATATGAGCTGCAAAAACTTTTGTCGGCATATGCAGCATCGGCGCGGTTCTCATTGCGCTTCTGATTGCTGCTTCGTTTTCCGCGAGGAATGTTTCGGTTGATACCGGCAACGGTTTTTTTCTCCGTTTTTTGATCTATCGGCTGCATTTTTGCTCCTTTTATCCCATTGCGCTCTTAGCTTGCGGATGAAACCCGCTCTACGGCGGTGGGTTTGTGAACATATTATAAAGGAAACGCGAATAAAGCGCAAGAAGGACGCACCAAAGCTCCGAACGGTTATGATTTACCCTGCCCGACGGCATACAGTGCGGGATGCATGGGGTACTCGGTCTTATCGATCGGAACCCTGCGAATTATTTCACCATTCAGAGAGTAAACACGATAGCTTTGATATGTGCTGCCTGCAATGGCCTTTCTTTTCAGAACACATTCGCCGGGTTCAAGTGCTGAATCAAGAACGAACTGAGGCTCGGAAGGCGGAGTTGAAGATGTAAGTTCCGAAACGGTGTCCACTCTGTCGAAATCCGACGGAAAAGGACAGCCGTATATTTCACAGCACAAAGTTTTTTGCGATTCATCAACCCACATAAAAACGTAAATATCGGAATCGGTGTTGTTACGGAAAACAAAGTCCTTGTCTTTGCCGCTCAGTGCTGCATCCAACCCGCCGCCGATATAACGCACCTTGCGCGTGTGCCCGCTTCTTGCAATGATTTCAAGATCGCTGCGCAGAACTGCATTGTACAGCGTTGTGCTGATTTGGCAGATTCCGCCGCCGTACTCCTGCCGTGTTTCAGCCCCTCCGTTTGCAAATGCGGTTGCGGGCAGCCAACCGTTTTCCCTGCTTCGCACTCCGAGAGAATCGTTGCACGAGAAGGTTTGCCCGGCAGGAACAATGCTTCCGTCAATAAGAAGCGCGCCCTTTGTGATATTATGAACGCGATTCTCGGAACATAAGGAACCGGCGGCAAAAGATGTTGAAAAGCTTGCCCGCAGCTCAGGCATTTCGGGTATTTTATCGGTGCATAAAACCGTATGCAGAGGCAGCGAGAAACGGGTTTCACCGCTGCATATTTGTTTGACGGCGGCATCACGGTCGATTTGACAGCCGTTGACGGGTGCCGTAAGGCAGAAACGTGCATTCTTTTTCAACACGGGCAGCTCAGAACAGCCTGCGGCGGAGTGAGTCAGGATTTGTGCGGGAACCGGTGTTTTCTCTGCAATTTTTGCGACCGAATCGATACTGTTTCGGAGCTTTATGTCGTCAACGGGTTCGATTGCAGTCGTATACTGTCCCGCCCCGCACTCAAGTGCTTTTGACATAACGGCCTCCAAATCGTCTTTCAACGTCAGATCCGTTCCGTTGATGATACAGATTGAACTGTCGTTTTGCTGAAATTCAATTTCTATGTGATATTCGGATTTTGCTCGTTCAAGCTTGGGAGAGAGCAGGGTGCGCACGGCGTCTTTTGTCATGTTCGAAACGTCGATAGAATTAATATATGTTCCGCTTGAGAATAACGCCGTCTCGAAAGTCGGATCATCGCCGGGAATAATCGTATCTGCATTTGCTCCCTGCTTGATGTCATCGGAATTTTGACCGCTGCAGCAGGAAAAAACAAGCAGGAATAAGAGCGCCGCCGTGCTGAGCAAAATTGCGGCACAGGCCTTTATTGCGGGGAAACGTTCATCCATGAAAAATTATTGCCTCCGAAAGTACACATTTTTGTTATTAGGTTGTTCCATTTCGGCTCAAAATATGATATAATTGAGTGATGAAGGAACAAAACGAGATTTCAACAGTATATATGCTCGATGCGCTGGATGAAGCCCGCACTGCCGCGGCGGCGGGGGAAGTTCCTGTAGGTGCATGCGTTGTTTGCGGCGGAGAAATCATATCCCGCGCACACAACCTTGTTGAAACACGCAGCGATGCATCCGCGCATGCAGAATTGCTTGCGCTCAGCGCAGCAGCAAAAAAACTTGGCACTCGCCGCCTGAACGACTGCATACTTTACGTTACGCTTGAACCCTGCGCAATGTGCATGGGTGCGATAATGAATTTTCGCATTGCGGCGGTTGTCTTCGGTGCGTTTGACCCAGAGGCCGGATGCTGTGTTTCAAGGTGCGAACTGTCGTGCGGGATGACGAATATCAATATTCCGTACGTTGGGGGCATTCGAGAAGAAGAGTGCCGAAATTTACTGACAGCTTTTTTCAGGAATAAGCGTTAAAAATCGAATGCTTCCGAATCGGGAACATGATGAACGGCATTGTGCCCGCCGACGAAAACTGATTTGTTTTGGCGGAAAACCATCACTGCATTATCAATGAAACAAATGCGGAGCATCCGCGTTTGAATAAAAAACGGAGGAAATCCATGAAGAAAACCTTGACAAAGCTTGTCGCGATGCTTATGGTCGCGGCAATGGCGTTTTCTTTCGTCGGCTTCATGCCGAGGGAGGCAAACGCAGCTCCGGTGAGCATACTTGAAAATGACTCGCCGGCACGCAAGCGCAGCAGCGAACCTGCCGCCGAACCCGATGAGATCGTTCCGATCATCGTAAAGCTGAAGGATGCACCGGTTCTTACAAAGACCGATGTATCGAATGAGCGTTCCGCAGAAATGTCAAAAGCGCTTGCTGCAAAGCAGGACAAGCTTTTTGCGGCAATCAACAGGAAGCTCGTTAAGGGCGGAAATCTCGAAATTTCATATCACTACACGCTTCTGTTCAACGGTTTTTCGTTCCGCGGAGAGTATCGTCTCATTGAAGAGATTAAAAAGCTCAACGGCGTTGAGGATTGTTATCGCGCAGCCGAATATGAGCTTCCCGAGGACGCAAAGCCCGACGGAAACCCCACAAAGCTCAGCACTTCCGTGGGCTTCATAAACGCGGATGACATGTGGGCCTTGGGCTATACCGGACAGGGACAGACGATCGCGGTTATTGACACCGGAATCAAAGTTAATCACACGAATTTTGCAACCGCACCGCAGGATCCGCATTTCGATGCGGCAGGAATTCAAAGCGTGCTCAACCGCTACGATCTCTGCGCGGAGGAACGCTATAACGGCACTCTGACCGGCGCAACGCTGTACCACAGCGCAAAGCTTCCGTTCACATTTAACTATTATGCCGGCAATACGGATGTAAGTCACGCAAATGCAGGCAGTGATCACGGCACGCATGTAAGTTCAATTGCTGCCGGCTGCGACAGTTCGTCACGCGGTGTTGCATATAATGCACAGATCATATCCATGCAGGTTTTCCAGAACGGCGGCGCGGCATGGACCGAGATCCTTGCGGCACTTGAGGACTGCGCTTGGCTCGAAGTTGATGCACTCAATATGAGTCTCGGCTCGGACAACGGCTTCACTCAGGGTGAGGCAGATATGGAAGAAGTTTTTGCTCTTCTTACCGCACACGGCGTGAATTGCGCAGTTGCGGCGGGCAACAGCGGCACTGCGGGTTCCGGCAATAATTACGGCAGCAAACAGCCCACATTCAACATGGACAACGGCGTTGTTGCAAGCCCCAGCACCCTCGGCGGTTCCCTTTCAGTTGCGGCAAGCAGCAACAGCTCTTCGGCGACTCCCACAAGCTACAGCTCCTGGGGCACAACGGCCGACCTCAGCATCAAACCTGAAATCATGGCTCCCGGCGACAACATTCGTGCGGCAACGGATTCTCAGTACTCCTACAGCAACTACGGCACAAAGAGCGGCACGAGCATGGCCTCTCCGCATGTTGCGGGCAGCATGGTTCTTGTCAATCAGTACGTCAACACAGCGTTCCCGTCCCTGTCCGAACAGGCACGCATGGAGATGGTAAACACCCTGCTTATGAGCACTGCTGTTCCCAGCAAGTCCGGAAACACTCCGTATTCTCCCCGTTGGCAGGGCGCAGGTCAGGCAAATCTTACTGCTGCAATCAACACAAAGGCTTATATTGAGGTTGAAGGCAGTCTCCGTCCGAAAATCGAACTCGGTGATGACGACAATCGTACCGGCGTTTTCAATTTCAGCTTTGACATTGTAAACTTCGGCAGCACTGCAAAGACCTATACTCCCACAGTTTATGTTCTGACTGAAAACACCGGCACGGTATCCATCGGAGGGCAGTCATATTACACTATGGCGGGCTCTGCTTCGAACATCACTAACAACGTGAATGTTACTGTTCCTCAGTCCGTGACCGTTCCCGCGAACGGCAGAACAACAGTGAACGTTACCGTTAATGTAAGCGGTTATGCCGCAACGCTGAACGAAAAGTTCCCCAACGGTGCATATATAGAGGGCTTTGTTACTCTTGCAGGCGATGTGAACCTTTCGGTTCCCTATCTCGGATTCTACGGCGATTGGGAAAAGGCAAGCGTTCTTGACAGAGATTTCTATTATGACCAATATCTCGGAAACGGCGATCCTATTCCCGCTGAATGGGGCATCAACACCGCCGGTTCTTCCATCGGCGGCGAAAACTATATCGCATTCGGTGAAAATCCTTTTACCGACACTGAAAACTTCCTGTTTGACCGTGCAAGCATAAGCCCCAACGGCGACGGCAAGATGGATGCGGTTGACACGGCATACAACTATCTGCTCCGCAACTGCGAATACTTTGAGTATTCAATCGTGAACGCACAGACAAACGAAGAGTATTACAACCTTCAGGTGCCGTGGGCACGCAAGTGCAGTGCAAAGAGCTGGTATACTGATATCGAACCTCTCGGAACGTACGAAGAAGAGCTTCCCGACTGGGACGGCAGCAACCTGCCTAACGGAACGACCGTAAAACTCAGGATGACAGCTTACATGCATTCCTATGATGAATTCAACCCTTCCGCAAATGAATGCGCTTATTGGGAAATCCCGATAACCGTTGATGCACAGGAACCCGAAGTTGTTTACTGGAACATGCAGAACGGTCAGCTTATGCTGTACGTAAGCGATAATCATTACGTATCTTATGTCGGCATCTACTCAGACAGTGCCTGCACAAACCTTATCACCTCTGCTGCCGTTGAAGAAACGACCCGCGGAGCACTCACCATGCTTGAGTTTGACGTCGGCAATCGCACAACGGTTTATGCAAAGGTGGGCGACTATGCATACAACATCAGCACTGCACAGATTACCGAAGGTGAAGGCGGTTCCCTTGAACCTGTCGAGCTTCAGGGAATAAGCTTTGCGGAACAGGAAATTGAAACTTATCAGGGTTTCGGCGCTGCACTTAACATCGTTCGTGAACCCGCAAATGCAAACAATTATGAAGTTGTTTGGACAAGCGCGAACGAAAACATTGCAACCGTCCGCGGCGGCATGACAAAAGCAACCGTAACCGGCGTTGCAGAAGGTACAACAACCGTTACCGCAACTGCGACGGATAAGGACACGGGTGCGTCATTTACCGCAACGATTTCCGTAACCGTAAACTATTACCCGAGCCTTAACGATGCACTTAACGTGCAGGGCGGCAATCTAAACTTTGTCTCGACCGGAACGTATGCATGGCAGATTGATATGACGACTTTCAGTGCACGTCTTGCCGGCGCAAGCACCAACAGCGGCGCAGGCAACAGTCAGTCCGCCGTCACAATGGATACGGTTCACCTTTCCGCCGGTGATAAGCTCACTTTTGCATGGGCAGTCAGCAGCGAGGCGAATTATGATAAGCTCAAGTTCTATGTAAACGGCAACGTCGTTGAAAACATCTCCGGCGAAACCACAATATGGAACCGTTATGAGTACACTGCTCCTTCCGACGGCAACTACATATTCAAATGGTCCTACGAAAAGGACAGTTCCGTCAATAAGGGACAGGACAAAGGCTGGGTTGACGATATCTCCATTACGTACGTAAACCCGCCGTACACTCTCGGCGATGTTGACAACGACGGCAGAATAACCATTTCCGATGCGCTCATGACAATGCGTTATGCAATGGGAACGGCTGCGCTGACCGATACTCAGATCCTTGCGGCGGACTTTGACGGTAACGGCACGGTTTCAATCACCGATGCGACCATGATTCTTCGCGCAGCAATGATTGCCGATTGATTCGGACAAAATGCATTAAAGGTTAGATTCTGATTCTCTGCCAAAATTAATGCATGACACGCCTGCTCCTTTTGCACAGAGCGTGCATGGGGGGCAGGCATTTCGGTGCGTTTACATAAAATTTGTGAAAAAAAGGATTCACTGACGAAAAGAGACAGGACGTTAATAACATGAAAATTGCACTTGCTTCTCAACCGACGCTTGATGATTCAATAGCACTGAATGTTAATCGTATTGAAAAGGCACTTGCCTCACTCCGAAAAAAAGTTGACCTTGTTGCGTTCGGAGAAAGTTATCTTCAGGGCTTTAACAGCTTGAAATGGAATTTCGAAAGGGATAGAACAGTTGCTGTAAGCGTCGATTCACAGCCGATAAAGATGCTGCGGTACACAGCAAAAAAATACTCCGTTGCGGTTTCGTTCGGTTATTACGAGCTCTGCGATGAAGCGATTTACAGCTCGTATATGTTCATCGGAAAGAATGGAGAAATCGTAAACAACTTCCGTCGCGTTTCAAAAGGATGGAAGGAGTACGATATTACCGATGAGCACTATAAGGAGGGCGATGGTTTCAAAACCTTTACATATATGGGTAAACGAATCGCCCTTGCCGTTTGCGGGGACTTATGGTACGAGGAAAACATTGAACAGATAAACAAAGAAAAATTTGATTTTTTGCTTTATCCCGTATATGTAACATACAACACGGAAATGTGGCGCACAAAACTTGTTAATGAGTATGCCGAGCAGGCAAAAAAGATTCCGCGTCCCGTTTTCCTTGTGAACAGCATATGCGATGCTGACAATACGCGCGGCGGATGTTATGCTTTCCTTAACGGCAAAACCGTGTGTGAAGTGCCGATGGGACAGGATGGCTATCTGCTGGTGCGCGTGTGACGGGGGTACTGCCATAAATGGATGATTTTCAAATTTTACGCCCGCATCATGTGTTTTGCATTCTGAATTATCGGCAAAGCGGCTACAGCGAGGAATTTGTTGAGAATATGACCGCCATTGTCGAGAACCTTCGCGCAGATACGAAAATTGAAATCGTTTCAACGAGCGATGCCGTATGCAAGGCATGCCCAAACCGAACGGAGCCGACGCCGGGGGATGACGTGTGCTGCCGATGTGCGGAAAAGGTCAAAAGATATGACTCGGCGGCAATGCGTCTTTTAAAAGTTGAACCGGGCACGGTGCTGAAATGGGGAACACTTTCCGAAAAAGCTAAATACATTATGGCTGATGCACTGCTTTTTAAAACTGTCTGCGGAGACTGTGAATGGCATGAAATCTGTCATTCGGCGCATTCGGATACTGCGATTGAGCCTAAATCGGTTTAAAACTGATTTGTGAAAAGAAAATTGAACTGAAAAACAGCCTGTTTTTATGAAAGGGACGGTCGGAGACAAATCCGGCTTGTCCTTGTTTTGTATTGAAAAGAATCAAACAGTTTAATAACGGTGCAGTGCCGAATCAGATATAAAAAGAGCACCGCACAACCTGATCTGCGGCTGTGCGGTGCAGCATGGATTCATAAGCTGAGCCCTGTCAGAGCATAAGCCCGTGCTCAACTTGAAAAATATCAAAAAGAAACCGAATTATTTACGGATGCTTGCAGCACCTGCTTCGATTGCTTCTTCATTGAGGGGGATGAGTGCAGCTTTCTTCTCGCCCAGTTTATAGAGCAGTGCATCAAGAACACTCTTGGTCTGAACAGCCTTGGTTGCTTCAAGGTACGCACCGAGCATTGCCATGTTGGCGACCTTGGGGTTGTTGAGCTTGTCTGCAATTTCGTTGCAGGGCACGTAGTAAACATCGATATCGGTGCGGGTTGCCTTTTTGTCGATGATGGAGCTGTTGATGAACAGCTTGCCGCCGGGAAGAACATTCTGCTCGAATTTGTCGAGAGAGGGGCGGTTCATCGCGATAACGCAGTCGCACTTGTTGATAACGGGGGACGCAACGGGTTCATCGGAAACAACAACGGAGCAGTTTGCGGTACCGCCGCGCATTTCAGGGCCGTAGGAGGGAAGCCAGCTGACATTTTTGCCCTCATACATGCCGGCATACGCAAGGAGCTGACCGATGAGCAAAACGCCCTGACCGCCGAAGCCTGCGAAAATATTAGTCCAAAGCATAACTTATACCTCCTTGGTGATGTCTTTCTTAACGCCGAGAGGATAATAGGGGATCATGTTCTTTTCGAGCCATTCCATAGATTCAACGGGACTCATACCCCAGTTTGTGGGGCAGTTGGACAGAACCTCTATAAGGCTGAAGCCCTTGCCTGCGAGCTGGCATTCAAAAGCGTTCTTGATAGCCTTCTTGGCGCGGACGATGTTAGCGGGGGAGTTGACGGCAACGCGCTCAATGTATGCGCTGCCTTCAATGGTTGCGAGCATTTCCGCAATGCGGATGGGGCTGCCGCAATGATCCTTATCACGGCCGTAGGGGCTGGTTGTGGTCTTTTGTCCGACAAGAGTCGTGGGAGCCATCTGACCGCCGGTCATGCCGTAAATTGCATTGTTAATGAAGATCGTGGTGATCTTTTCGCCGCGGTGTGCAGCGTGAACGATTTCAGCCGTGCCGATGGAAGCAAGGTCGCCGTCACCCTGATATGTGAAAACAACATTGTTGGGGTTGGTGCGCTTAACACCGGTTGCAGCGGCGGGCGCTCTTCCGTGTGCTGCCTCAATGGAGTCGAGGTTGAAATATTTATATCCGAATACTGCGCAGCCGACGGGAACGATTGCGATTGTGCGATCCTGAATGCCGAGCTCGTCAACAACTTCCGCAACGAGCCTGTGAACGATACCATGACCGCAGCCGGGGCAATAATGAAGCACCGCGTCGGTCAGGATAGGGGTTTTCTTAAATACGGTCTGCATAATTAAGCCTCCCTTGATTTCATGATATATTCTGCAATTTCTTCGGCTGTCGGCGTGTAGCTGCCGGGTTTGCCGTAGAACTCAACGGGCTTGGTGCCGTTTACGGTCAGCTTGACATCTTCAAGCATCTGACCTGCACTGATTTCAACAGCGATTGCTTTCTTTACGCTGTCCTGAGCCATTGCTTTCGCAAGCTGCTTCTCGGGGAAGGGCCATGCGGTGATCGGGCGGAACAGACCGACTTTAACGCCCTGCTTTGCGCAAAGACCGATTGCAGCTTTGCAAATGCGGGCAACGGTGCCGTATGCGCAAACGATAATTTCCGCACCTTCGGTGTTGTAAAGCTCAGCGCGGGATTCATTTTCACGAATGTGCTGATACCTTGCCTGAAGCCTGTCGTTCAGCTCCTGAAGCTCTTCAACTTCAATGTAGAGAGAGTTGACGATTGCACGGGGGCGATTGCTTGCGGGACTCCAACCGGTTGCTGCCCAGTCCTTTGCGGGAAGCTCGCGGGTTTCCTTCTTCTCGTGGAACTCAACGGGTTCCATGATCTGACCGATGATACCGTCGGCAAGGATCATAACGGGAGTGCGGTAGATGTCTGCAAGGTCGAATGCATCTTGCATGAGATCAACGGTTTCCTGAACGGAAGCGGGAGCGAGAACGATGGGATGGTAATCGCCGTGTCCGCCGCCGCGGGTTGCCTGGAAATAGTCGCCCTGGGAGGGCTGAATGGAACCCAATCCGGGGCCGCCGCGAACCATGTTAACAACAACACAGGGAAGCTCTGCGCCTGCAAGATAGGTCATGCCTTCCTGCTTAAGGCTGATTCCGGGGCTGGAGGAGCTTGTCATGCACCTTGCACCGGCAGCTGCTGCGCCGTAGACCATGTTGATTGCAGCAACTTCGCTCTCTGCCTGGAGGAAGCAGCCGCCCACCTGAGGAAGGCGACGCGCCATGTATTCGGGAATATCGTTCTGGGGAGTGATGGGATAACCGAAGAAGTAGTGGCAGCCTGCCTGAATAGCAGCTTCTGCAACAGCTTCGCAGCCCTTCATCAATTTCTTTGCCATGTTCTTTTCCTCCTACTCTTTTTCAATGGTGATAACTGCATCGGGGCAGGTGCGTGCGCAGCTTGCGCAGGCAACACATGCTTCGGGGTCAGTCATCATTGCGGGGTGATAACCCTTTTCGTTGAGCTTTTGTTTTGCAAGCTCAAGAAGTTTCTTGGGACATGCACGCACACAGAGGCCGCAGCCCTTGCAGCGATTCTCATCAATGGTTAGTTTGACCATAAGTGAACCTCCTTGAATTTAAAGGACGGGGTGAGCCGTCATTCGGTTATGAATACTATTATAGCACTAATGTCATGAATGACAAATACCTGAACGCAATATATATTTTATTTTGGACGTTTTTATCGAAAAAAGAGCCTCTTTTTTGTGTGTGGGTTCCAAAACAGGGGAAAAGACCCTGTTCGGCGACTCCGAGGTGCGCTTTTGAAGCAAAGACCGCCCTGCCGAAAAAACAACAAAAGCAGCAGGGCGGTACCGACGATGAAAATGCAGGAAGGAAAAAACCTGCAAAGGAACATTGCAAACGTTATCCATGCCGATAATACAGAGGCATGAACGGAAAACATGACAGAACCATGCTTAGAGCCTGTCTTGAGTCAAACCGACTTGGATGTTTGGATTAAGTCAGGCGTTGGGCGTAAGTGCGGCAAAGTCAGATCCGTAGCCTGCAACTGCCGAAAGACCATTTCCGGATGTGAGCAGCAGCGGACGAATCGTTGCAATGAAACTCTCCGGACTTAGGGGCTCCTTTTCGTTGAGCCAGTACTCAAATGCGCTTGCAAGCATTCGGGAAAGAAACTTTGCGGAGTTTCGGGTACATCCGGGCGAACTTGCCGCAAGTGCTGCGCATATGCTCTCAAGCGTTGCCGTGAAATAATCATAAAAAGAATTCTGTCCGCGAATGAGCAGTGCATTTCGATAGAATGCTTTGCAGCCGTACATATAACGGCTCATGTCGGAAAGCAGATCCCAATCAGAAACATAATGCTTTTGGGATGCGGGCAGGATGAACTCGGTATAGAACACGTTGTTGACAAGGTCGAACTTGTCTTTATAGTGATAATAGAAACTTTTGCGGTTTATATGGCAGAGGTCGCAAATATCGTTCACGCGAATTGAGCGGAACGACTGAGTGGACATCAGCTGCTTGATTGCAGAAATCAGCTGCCGTCTTGTGTTGCCGGATATCGATCGTTCTGCGGACATTGGTTATTCTCCCTTCTCTTTTTATGGTTGTATTATACAGAATCCTTTCATAAAAAACATCAATTTCGGTTAAAAAAACTAAAATAGATTATATATCACAGTACGCTTAAAGAAAAGACCGCCTTGAGCGGCGGTCCTGTAAAAAATAACCGGAAAATTTGTGCATCGTTATTCAAGGTTAATGCAGCGGTTAAAATAATGCATTGCAATTTGGTTGCTGCTGAGCAAACGAGAGCATCAACCGACGTTGGAAGGCGAATTTTCCGAATGAATATTATCGCTCAACGGTTCGGTTTGAATTTGCTCGCCGCTTTGCGCTTTGTTTATGCGATTCTCGCGGCGGCGAGCCAAAACAAAACCGACGATGCCAAATATTATCATTGCGATGCTGATCCACTGCGAAGTTGACAGGCCAAGGAAAATTCCCCGGATTTCATCTGCGCGGAAATACTCAAGGCAGAAACGTTCAATGCCGTACAGAATGGCATAAAGAAACAGAACACTCCCTGCCTTCAACCGTTTGCGTGTGTATATGAGCAGAATAACAAACACCAGGATATTACATGCGGATTCGACAAGCTGAATCGGAAAAACAGGAACACCGACAGGTGCACCGCCGATCGGATTGCGGTAGCATACGGAAATCGGAGTGTCAACTATTCGCCCGTAACAGCATCCGGCAAGGAAACAGCCGATTCGCCCAATGGCGTGGGCAAGCGGAATTGCGGGAACAATAACAGCCGCGTATTCATAGAAGCTGGCTTTTTTTGCGTGCAGATATATCCAACCGGAAAGCACGCCGACGATGAGCCCTCCGTAGAATACCAATCCGCCGCTTTTGAAAACACTGAAGCTGCCGTCAACAATGCTTCCCCAGATTTCACTGAGGGAATAAGTAACAAAAATGTAAAGCAGGTATGAACCCGCAAGGCCGCATGTGAGCGTTATTATTGCAAGCGTCAGCAGCGCATCGGTGTCAAGTCCGGCTTTGCTTGTTCTATAATATGCAATAAGAATGGCTGCAATGAATGCCAATGCCATCATCAATCCATAACTCGGAATACTCAGCCCGAAAAGGTTTATATAAGGATACATCTTTTGCCTCCAAAGATTTTTTGCTGTGCTGCGGCTTGTGCCTTTGACCGACAGAATCCGAAACGGACGCAGCATGACCGGTATTATCGGTTGAATTGCACTGCCGCTGCATTTGCACTATAATCTTATACTAATTTGTGCTTTGTGTCAATATGTCTGCATGGCGACATCCGACAGTTATGCTGAATGAAAACCGAATTCCTAAAAATATACCAAAACATTTTTGAACAAGTTTGTATATTCGAGTCTTTTCGGGCGAATTTTTGCCTCTAAAAAGGGGTTGAATGATATATAACGCTGACGGAAGAGTTGGAAATTTGCCTTTAAAATGTCTGAAAGTAATCTCAAATATGCGATTATACTGCAATT
>ERZ839767.706-NODE-706-length-56053-cov-5.076842_pt1 | contig 56053 bp, 35 predicted proteins | sample MGYA00519879_ERZ839767 | MGnify/ENA primary metagenome ERZ839767 (study PRJEB31850, sample SAMEA3708852) | human gut metagenome | biome: human gut; feature: human-associated habitat; material: faeces | place: China | collected 2014 ... | reverse complement strand
GCGTAAGCCAGCAGATTTACAGTCTGCCCCATTTGGCCACTCTGGTATTTGCCCATTCCACATAAGAGATATTGTTTCTCTCAAACGCGGTGCAAAGATACAACTATTTTCTTAAACTGCAAGCAAAATCAATCATTTTTATTGCAGTAATTGCACATTCGTCTCCTTTATTGCCCAAACAGCCACCACTTCTATCTTCAGCTTGTTGCATCGTATTGGTAGTGATTAGACCGTAAATAACTGGTACATTACCAGTTGTATTTAATTGTGCGATACCTTGAGTAGTGCCGGCACATACATAATCAAAGTGAGGCGTATCTCCCCGAACCACGCATCCAATAGCAATGACCGCATCGACCAACCCGCTTTGTATCATTTGCGAAGAGCCGAAAGTCAGCTCAAAACTTCCCGGAACAGTGCGTACTATTATATTTTCCTCTTTGGCTCCATGCAACTTCAGGGTCTTTACAGCCCCTTCCAGCAAAGCACCGGTAATATTTGCATTCCATTCCGAAACAACTATTCCGAAACGCATTGCACTTGCATCCGGAACCGAATTAAAATCATAGTCTGATAAATTGTGATAAGCTGTTGCCATATTGTATATTCTATTTAAAAAATCGGCGTGAACTATACATCCCGCATAATCCACGCCTTATCATATCAATTATTAATTTATAATGAACTTTCTATTATTACTTAGATGCACGCTCAATATACTTATCGATATCCATCGCCTGATAAGAACTAAAGTATTTATCCTTAATCAGCGTGTAAGCTTTTACCGCATCTTCTTTCTTGCCTAATTTCTCATAAATCTCACCGGCCTGAATCAAGTAAACAGGACTCAAAGAATGAGCGTCTGCCTTTTCGGCTGCTTTCATTAAAGTAGAAGCAGCTTTCTCCAAATCGCCCAGTTGAGCGTAACAGTTACCCAAAGTTCCCATTACCGCCGGAGCAATAACCTGGTCATCACCACTGAATTTATTCAAAAAATCGGCAGCTTCTTTATATTTACCCAGTTGAGCATAGCTAATACCTGCATACGCATTTGCCAAATTTCCGGCATCTGTTCCGCTGAACTCATCTGCTACTTTAAGAAGACCTTTGTATCCGAGCGAATCACCGTTGAGTGCCAATTCGTATTGCTCAGCCTCGAAATATTGCTCGCCTTTATACAACGCTTCCGATGCCTTACGTTCCCGCGGTTCCGAGATGAAGTTTTTATAAATCACTACACCTGCAATAATTACAACGACTGCTACGATGACACTGATAATCATCTTTTTGTTTTTCACGATAAACGCTTCCGATTGGCTCAATGCTTCCTCTACATTCATCGCATCTTGCTTGTTCTTCTGTTCTGCCATTTTTATATGTTTTTTATTATTTTACGTATTACGGTATTTTTCGGTCAGCAAAAGTAGCTTATTTCTATCTATTAATAAAATTTCAGGCCATCTTTTTTTAAATATTTACGCTGCCGGATTTGAGAATGAAGAATTATGTCTAAATTTGCAATATGATATTGAAGCACATTTCCATACTGAATTATAAGAATCTGGAACAGGTGGAGTTAGATTTTTCTCCGAAAATCAATTGTTTTATCGGACAGAACGGAATGGGTAAAACCAATCTGCTGGATGCGATTTATTACCTTTCATTTTGCAAGAGCTCGTCCAATCCCATTGATTCCCAGAACATTCGTCACGACCAGGACTTTTTCTTTATCCAAGGTTTTTATGAGTTGGAAGACGGAAGCCCGGAAGAGATTTATTGCGGATTGAAGCGTAGACAGAAGAAACAGTTCAAACGTAACAAAAAGGAATACACCCGTTTATCGGACCACATCGGCTTTATTCCTCTAATTATGGTATCGCCTTCCGATTCGGAACTTATAGCCGGAGGAAGCGAAGAGCGCCGCCGGTTTATGGATGTGGTGATATCGCAATATGATAAAGAATACCTGGAGGCCCTTATCCGGTATAACAAGGCATTGGCCCAACGCAATATTTTACTAAAACAGGATGAAGAGCCGGACCCGGAACTGATGGTGGTTTGGGAAGAGATGATGGCTTCTACGGGAGAGATTGTTTTTCGGAAACGGACCTCTTTTATTGAGGAGTTTATTCCGATATTCCAGTCTTTTTATTCTTACATTTCACAAGATAGCGAACAAATAAACCTTTCGTACGAATCGCATTTGCAAACCCGTTCTTTTCTGCAAGCACTTCAAGAGAACCGTGTCCGCGACCGGATTATGGGATACAGCTTAATCGGTATTCATAAAGACGACCTGAACATGCAAATTGGAAACTTCCCTATAAAACGGGAGGGTTCGCAAGGCCAAAACAAAACTTATCTGATTGCTTTAAAGCTGGCACAATTCGATTTCCTGAAACGAACCGGCAGCAATACGACTCCTCTTTTATTATTAGACGACCTGTTCGATAAACTGGATGCTTCGAGGGTAGAGCAAATTGTAAAGTTGGTGGCCGACGACAGCTTCGGACAGATTTTTATTACCGATACCAACCGGGAACATCTCGATAAGATTTTGCGCAAAACAGAACAGAGCTACAGTCTGTTTCAAGTAAAGCAGGGATATGTAGAGGAGTGTAAGGAGGATAACCCATGAAAAAGAAACAAATAGAGTTGATAGGTGAAATGATTCGGAAAGTAATGCGCGAGCAGGGACTTGAATCGCCATTAAATGAATACAAACTAATTCAGGCTTGGAGGGATGTATTGGGAAATGCCATTGCTTCTTACACCACCAACTTATATATAAAGAATCAAATACTGCACGTCTATCTTACCTCACCGGCCTTGCGCCAGGAACTAATGATGGGACGCGAACGGCTCGTTAAAAGCCTCAACCAATACGTTGGCGCACAGGTCATTGTTAACATCATCTTCCATTAATCACTAAGCCAACCTTCATCGGTTAGTACCGCATCCATCTTTCTATCGTAAGGTTCACAGGGAATCTGGTCGCTCACCTGAAAAGCATAACAGATACCTATATTATAAGAGGAGAGTTTAGGCAACAAGCGGTCGTAATACCCTTTGCCTCTTCCTAACCGATTCCTCTCTTTGTCAAAAGAGACTCCCGGAACAATGGTCACATCTATCTTTGAATAGTCGGTAAAGAGTTTGCCTACTGGTTCTTCTATGTTATAGGCTCCTATTCTCAAGTCCTCCTTCCCCGTATAATAACGCAACTCCAACTCCTCCCCTTTTACGACAGGGAGCAAGAGGGTCTTTTCTTTTCGCCAGCGTTCTACAAACTCGTGGGTAAAGACTTCATCGTTCAAAGAATAATAGAGTAATATGGTATGGGCTTCCACAAAACGAGGATGCCGTTCCAGTTGTTTCAACAGAACGGCAGACAGCGCTTTGCGTTGTTCTATAGAATAGAGGGCTTTACGCTGCGCAATGATTTTACGCAGCGCCTTTTTTTCTTCCTTCATTTTTCTTACCGGTTGTTTCAGACGGGGCTTTAGGGAAAGCTTCTCCTTTTTCTAAAACTTCAATGGCTTTCAATACCGTCGGGTCACTTTCGTTCAAATATTCCACATAAGCCTCCATACCCAACATCGTATAAATGACATTTCCGTATATGGCTCTTTCCAGCAGTTTATATGATTTGTTAATCATCAAGTTACGACGTTTCAGTCCTCTGGTCTCGGCAAAACGTACAAACTTATCGACTAGATATTGTTTCTTCAAATAGGCTAACATGGAATGCATATCCTCAAACTGAGAAAGTTTCTCACGGTTTTCATCCGTATATTGGAATGCATATTGAATTGTCAGTTTGTTATTCATAGCCATGTAATAATAAGAGGTATAGCCTGTTGTATCCTGAGGTACGAAAATATCCGGCATGATACCTCCGCCACCGTATACGGCACGTCCCAACGAAGTATGGTAAGCTAAACTCTCATTTTGCTTAATACTATCCTGAGAGAAGAACTCTCCATGGTCGAAACGTTTCTGAAGGTCATACTCGTAGTTTTCATCCTTTCCGTTAGAATAAGGTTTCTGGATACATCTGCCCGAAGGGGTGTAATAACGGGCTATAGTCAGACGAATAGCCGAGCCGTCGCGGAAATCGATAGGTTGCTGTACCAAACCTTTTCCAAAAGAACGGCGTCCGATGATGATACCCCTATCATTATCCTGAATAGCGCCGGAAAAGATTTCACTGGCAGAAGCCGAGAATTCGTTCGTCAAAACAATCAACGGCGTTTTCTGATTGGTTCCTCTTCCGTCCGAACGGAATTCCTGACGGGGCGATTTACGTCCTTCCGTATAAACAATCAATCTGTTCTTAGGTAAGAATTCATTCACCATTTGAATGGAAGCTCCCATATAACCACCCGCATTATCGCGCAAATCAATCACCAGGCTTTTACAGTTTTTTTGCTGTAAAGTAGCCAATGCTATAATCATTTCCGTATAAGTGGTCTCACCGAATTTGTTTATTCTGATATATCCTATATCATCTGTCAACATATAGGCTGCATCCACACTCTTTACCGGAATATCCCCTCTCACAATCGTAAAATAAAGGATTTCTTTTACTCCCGGACGGAGAACACCTAACTTCACTTCCGAACCTTTCGGACCTTTCAGCTTACGCATCGTACTCTCATTGTTCACTTCCTCGCCAACAAAAAGGGTATCGTTTACCGAAATAATACGGTCACCCGCAAGCATGCCCACTTTCTCCGACGGGCCGCCACTAATGACTTCATTTACAAAAATCGTATCACGCTGAACGGTAAACGCTACGCCAATACCGCTGAAATGTCCTTTCAACTCGGCATTGGAAGCTTCCAGGTTTTGTGCCGGAATATACGTGGAATGCGGGTCTAACTCCGCTAAAATCTGAGGCATGGCTTTTTCTACCAAATCCGACATATTTACGGTATCTACATATTGGTCGTCGACAATACGCAGCAAATCGTTCAATTTATTAGAGGAAGTATTGATGATGCTCAACCGATTTCCGGAGAAATGATTGGCATAAAATGTTCCGATTAAAATACCTACCACTACACTGAGTGCAATGATAATAGGAATGAAACGTGAAGAATGATTATTGTCGCTCATACCGATTACTCATTAGGATTAACATAAATAACTTCTATCTCTGCTCTCTTCAGCAAGTCCAGCCCATCTTCCAATCTGTACTGTTCCGAATACACCACCCTGCGGATTCCTGCCTGTATAATTAATTTAGCACATTCGATACATGGAGCCGCCGTTACATACATCGTTGCCCCGGCACTGCTATTACTCGAACGGGCTATTTTGGTAATCGCATTCGCTTCTGCGTGAAGAACATAAGGTTTGGTTACGTTATTCTCATCTTCACATACATTTTCAAAACCGGAAGGAGTTCCATTATATCCGTCGGATATAATCATTTTATCCTTCACAATGAGGGCGCCCACTTTTCTACGCTGGCAATAAGAGTTTTCGGCCCAAATGCCGGCCATGCGTATATAGCGTTTGTCTAATTCGAATTGTTTAAGTTCTGCCTGTGTCATGTGTTTTCTCTACTTTAATGGCATTAACAATAAATAAGGCCCGCTTGCCTGACGAATAGTCATTTGATTCGTATCCCCCTCATATTTCGTAGCGTTCTGCAATATCTCTATCATCTTTTTGCTTACGGCTCCCGGTGGGTTCGGAGTGTTCTTAAAAGTAAAATGAATCTCATGTTTTTTTCCATCTACACTCCAAGTACCGTTAAAAGCATCGTTCAGGGTCTTTCCGGAGAATACTTTATCGGTAAAAGTGATGATATAACTTTCTCTGGCACTCTCCGATATCTCTTTCTGCTCATCCGAAGTCGGTTCATAAATACTTTTGTTATTCTGCATAATGGTTGTCAGTTTCCACGTCCTCCCCATAAAGATGGCATCAATATCATCCTCATCGCTACATGCCGCCAACAAGGGCAACATAAGTAATCCTATTATCCAATATTTTAAATTCATTCTACTTTTATATCTTAGTTCGTACTTTTTGTTTTAATTCCGTTGCGTCTCAACAAAGCGTCGATGGTGGGCTCCTGTCCCCTGAAGCGCCGATATAAAGTCATCGGATGCTCCGTTCCCCCTTTCGAAAGAATGTGTTCACGGAAAGATTCCGCCACCCCCTTATTAAATATGCCTTTCTCTTTAAACACCGAGAACGCGTCGGCATCCAGCACTTCGGCCCATTTATAGCTGTAATAGCCGGCAGAATATCCGCCGTCCATAATATGGGAGAACTGAACACTCATGCAGGCATCTTCTACCGTGGGTAACACTTGCGCCCGCTTCCACGATTCTTTTTCGTATTGCTTTACATCGCCTGCAAACTCCGTATCACGGTTATACCAAGCCATATCCAACAAGCCGAAACTTACTTGCCTCAAACAGGCATAAGCCACATTAAAATTAGCCGCATCTACTATCCGGCGAATGTATTCATCCGGCAAAAGCTCCCCGGTTTGATAATGTTTGGCAAATGTATGCAAAAACTCTTTCTCTATGGCAAAATTCTCCATTATTTGCGAGGGAAGTTCCACAAAATCACGATATACGCTTGTCCCGCTTAAAGAACCGTAGGTACTGTCGGCAAACATGCCGTGCAGGGAATGACCAAATTCATGCAAGAAAGTTTCCACCTCGTCCAAAGTCAGCAAAGCCGGTTTGGTAGCCGTCGGTTTCGTAAAGTTCATGGTGATGGAGATATGCGGACGGCTGTCTTTTCCATCCTCCTTCCATTGTCCTTTAAAAGCGGTCATCCAAGCTCCGGATTGTTTGCTTTCCCTGGGATGGAAATCGGTATAGAGTACGGCCAGATAACGTCCGTCTTTATCAAATACTTCGTAAGTATCTACATCCGGATGATACACCGGAATTTCTTTATTCTCCTTAAAAGTAATGCCGTATAGTTGGGTTGCCAATCCGAAAACACCCTCTTTCACTTTACCCAGTTCGAAATAGGGACGTAATATTTCCGCATCCAGACGATACTTTTCATTCTTTAGTTTCTCGGAATAATAGGCCCAATCCCAAGGCATTATTTCAAAATCCGTACCTTCCATACGGGACGCAAGCGCCTGAACCTCTTTGTATTCCTTCTTGGCAGCAGGAGTATAGGCTTCCAATAATTGATTCAACAAGTTATATACATGGTCGCTGTCTTCCGCCATCCGTTTCTGCAATACATAATCGGCATAGGTTTTATAACCCATCAGTTGAGCTATTTCCATACGGATGTTGACAATTCGCTTTACAATGCCCTCGTTGTTATATTCATTGTCATGCGAGCATTGCGTTTGGTAGGCCATGTACACCTCTTTGCGCAAATCCCGGTTCGCACAATAAGTCATCAAAGGGATATAGCTCGGTGCCTGGAGGGTGAAAGCCCATCCGTCCACTCCTTTTTCTTTTGCTATCTGAGCAGCTGCGTCTAGAGCAGACTCCGGCAATCCTTCCAATTGCGCCCGCTCCGTAACGACCTTTAAAAAGGAATTGGTTTCTTTTAAATGATTCTGGGCAAACTGAACGGTCAGTTGACTCAATTCGGTGGTCAATGCCCGGTATTTCTCTTTCGCCTCTCCGGTCAGGTTCGCTCCGCTCCTTACAAAACCGTCGTAAGTCTTTTGAAGCAGCATTTTATCTTCTCCCGTAAGGGAAGCGTATTCCTGCTCATAGACTGCTTTGATGCGGGCAAACAGTTGCTCGTTCAGGCTAATACGATTGCTGTGTTCCGACAACGCCGGCGACAGTTTTTGCGCCAGCTCCTGCATGGCGTCATTCGATTCTGCTTCAAGCAGATTAAAAAAGACTTCGGCCACCCGGTCCAGTAACTTACCCGACCTTTCCAATGCCACAATGGTGTTTTGAAACGTCGGCGCTTCGGGATGATGGATAATGGCTTCTATTTCCGCATCCTGCCGTTTCATGCCTTCCAGCATGGCAGGTTCGTAATGTGCTGTCGTTATCTTGTCAAAAGGAGGTGTTTGGTGAGGGGTTGTATATTCTTCCAAAAAAGGATTCAGAGCATGAAGTGTTGTTGTCATAGACAATATATATAATTACTTATTTTAATGATTTCATAAAGTAAAAAGTACTACCAATCGGCTTTTAACTTTTCAAGAGCCGGCACTTTAAAGCCCATCCGTTGTAAACTGATTAGCTTTTTATCTTCCAGATTATTCAGAGCCAGCGATATTTTATTACGGGTGCAGCCCAACAGTAAAGCCAAGTCTTCCATCCTGATGCGCACAATCTTTTCCCCGTATGGTAGGTCGGAGAACAGGAACAGAAAGTCTACAATCTTCTTTTCCGTGCTATTGCCATAAGAAATCCGTCTCACCCGTTCATATAAATGTTGTGTTCCGTTACTCAAGAAATTAATAAAATTGATGCGGAAGGTTTCGTATTTATTCAGTTCGGTAGATAAGAACTCTTTTTCAATAGTCATCATACTCACATCCGTTTTGGCAATGTATGTAGACATGAAACGTTGATGCAATCCAAACAGAGAGAAAGGTTCTATCAGATAAGGAGCCGTTAAAACTTCTCCAAAGACAAACTTTTCTTCTTCAAAATCAGATTCGGCTATCATACTTCCCGAAAGTAAGAACACAAGATTCCTGCAAGGTTCCCCCTTTGCTATGATTTTCTCTCCAGCCTTGTAGGTCGAAAAATGGAATTTTACTTTACTCAGGATATTCGTAAAGTCATTCTTCCCTAATCCCTGGAAAAGAGGAAGTTGTAATAACATATCATACATCGTTGTTTCCATATTCCTGTTTCTTTTTAGGCGCATTCAATACTAACTATACAAATATAACTACGAAAACGACGGGAGGCTCTCTTTCACCCCTCTTTTTTTGTTTTTTTTATCTTTTCTTAAGTCTGCTATTTGTGTTTCTTTTCCTTGGGTTTTGTATAGAATTTAAATATATTTGCACGCAAAAAAGGAGGTAACATGTTCTCAGCATTCAATTTTCAAGAGTTAGTCAGCGCGTTCATTGTGCTCTTTGCCGTTATCGATATCATCGGGTCTATTCCTATTATCCTCAATTTAAAGCAAAACGGACGGGCTGTTAACGCTAACAAAGCAACGCTGATTTCGTTTGCATTGTTACTCGGTTTCTTCTATGCCGGAGACATGGTGCTAAAACTCTTTCAAGTAGATATTGCCTCCTTTGCCATAGCCGGTGCCTTTGTTATCTTTTTATTGTCACTGGAAATGATTCTGGATATAGAGATTTTCAAGAACCAGGGTCCCATTAAAGAGGCCACACTTATACCGCTGGTATTCCCATTGATAGCCGGTGCGGGAGCTTTTACCACACTTTTGTCACTACGTTCCGAGTATGCACCTGTCAACATCGTGCTGGCACTTATCTTAAACATGGCATGGGTGTACTTGGTGTTGCGCTCTACCAACCGGATAGAACGGTTTCTAGGTAAAGGCGGCATCTACATGATTCGTAAATTCTTCGGCATCATCCTTTTAGCCATTGCTGCGCGTCTATTAACAGCGAACCTGACGCAGCTGATTTCTCAGATGCAACAATAATAAGGCGATAAAGAATTCGTTTCTCTATGGATAAGGATTTATAGGGCTGTATCCTAACGGTATATTGCCTATCTGATAACTAACTATGTGACGCCTTCTAACATTAAGAGTTATTCGAATAACTAACTATGTCAGAAGACGCCACATTAAGAGTTATTTTGCCTCACATTTTGTCCGAAATAAAAGGCCGGATATTCTATTCCAGCCTACATAACTCCTATAATTATCTCATAAAGATTCACGGATAAGCCGGAAGAGTTTGCCGGCATTATTTTTCATCTTTCAGATAAGACTTCATACCGTCGGTAAAGCAGGTAGCCATATCTCCGTTTTCATCTGTATAGATAAAATAAGCGTCTAACTCCGGATGCCTTGCGCACAGCAGTTTGGCAGAGTCTAGTCCCATGACCATAAAAGCCGTAGCGTAAGCATCGGCCGTGGCACAATCTTTGGCAATCACCGTAGCGGATAAGATACTGTGCTGCACCGGATATCCCGTGCGGGGGTCTATGGTATGAGCATACTTCTTTCCGTCTTTATAATAGAAATTACGGTAGTTCCCCGAAGTCGCCATGCCTCGGTTGCTTATACTTAAAATGGTCTGTAACTCTTGGTTCAAGGAAAGAGAATCGTCTATCGGCTTATTTACTCCGATTTTCCACAAACCCTTTTTCTGGTTTTGTCCTTTCATTACAATTTCCCCACCAATTTCAATCATATAGTTTCGAATACCTTTCCTATCGAAAAAAGCTGCCACCACATCGCTACCATAGCCTTTTGCAATCGAACTGCAATCCAACATCACGTTTCCATTCGATTTAACAATAAGTCCGTCCTCTTTCCATACCTTCTCAAAACCTATATATTGCCGCAAGCTGTCTATCGTTAACGAATCCACTCCCGTTCCGGCCTTAAATCCAAAGCCCCAGGCGTTTACCAAAGGAGCTACCGTGATATCGAAAGCACTATTGGTTTCCTTCGAAACAACCTTTGCCAAATCGAAAACCCTTAAAAACAAGGAATCGGGAATCACCTCCTCATTACGGTTAATGCGGGTTATAATGGAGGTATCATTGAAAGGGGATAGCGCCGCATCCACCTTTTTCAATTCCGTTTCAATCTCCTTTTGTAAATCTTTATCATACTGATAAGTGACATTATAAATGGTTCCGAAAATGCGTCCTTGGTTATTCTGATACGGAGCATTACTATGCCGACGCAGAATGAGCACCGTACCCACAATCAATAAGATAAGAAAAGGCAACTGCCAGCGAATCTGTTTGTTCTTCATAACTTTAGCACATTAAATGTTCATACAAAATCTTACAACCAATAGCAATTAAAATAAAACCTCCCCACCGTTCCACCGGCCAATAGAAGCGTTTACGGAAGAAGATACCTATCAAGAGTCCGGCCATGGAAAAGAGAAACGAAACCAACCCTATCACCAAAACAGGCGAAAGAATAGATTGAATGGTTTTCATTCCCAAACAGGAAAAGGAAATCCCTACGGCCAAGGCATCAATACTTGTCGCAACAGCCAAAGTGAGCACTACTTTCAAACGGGTAGGATTAAAGAGATGACATTCTTCTTCGCTTTTAAAGCTCTCCCAAATCATTTTACCTCCTAAAAAGGCGAGCAAAGCAAAAGCAATCCAATGGTCGTAACTCTCAATTAAATGACTGAAAGCATTGGTACACGCCCATCCGATAAGAGGCATCACGGCTTGAAACACCCCAAAAAAGAGTGCCATCACCAACATGGGACGCCATTGTATCTGTTTTAAAATAATACCACTCGCCACAGAGACGGCAAAACAATCCATTGCCAAACCAACGGCAAGCAACCAGATTTCTAAAGAAGTCATGTTTTATATCTTATTATGGCAATAAAAAACGCATCCCGACATACCGCCGGGACGCTCCTTTCCTTACCAAGGTAAATAATAAATCAAATTATAAGTCGCTCCGAACAAAGCCGAATCGTTAATTCCGAATCCCGGTATATACCATGCGTCCGAATTCGGGTTCTCCTTCACGCTCAACCTTCTCTTATAGCGAAGCGACCATCCCATGTGGAAATTCTTCACAATCTGCGTCCGCAAGCCCACTACAATTTCAGCCCACGCCGCATTCGATTTCAGTCCGTCGTAATAGAAAGGAACCGAGCCTCCCCACACCGGGTCGGTCAAGTCGGGAGCACTGATATCATAATTAAAAGAGGTGAAACCGAAACGAATACCTCCAAAAATATAACTCGGCGTCTCTTTCTTATAAAAGAAATTATAGTTCATACCCACCCGAAAATAAGGGGCAGCCACTTTATAATGAATATCCTTATCATCATCCGTCATATCAGTGGAACCATATCCTATCTCCACGACCGGAAAGAAGCGATTCTTCAGATTCATCTCAGCCGACACCTCATAACTTTGGTAATCATTACCGAAAACCTTACCAATCACTCCAAATAAGTCCGCCGAAATAGAGAGACCCTTTATAAGTCCCTGTTTTTTCTCCGTCTGCTCCTTGCCTATAGAGACTCCTTCTTTTCCGGCCGGTTTGGACTGTTCGGATTCATTCTGCGCATTCATCGGGGCGGCTAAACCCAGACTACACACCAGCAGTATAATATATTTTGATATTTTCTTTTGCATCGTAAGTTACTTCTGGATTTATGATTTGAATGGAATCTATCGCGTTGTTCGTACTACGTACTCCCTCAAGAAAATGATACATGCCCGTTCCGCAGTCCATTGAAATAAAATGGGGGATATTGGCATGCTTTACAAAAATAGAATCCACTATCTTCTCGGTATAGTGAACAATAAAAGTGTCTTCCGTATGGGTATACGACAAAGGTAACTGGAATTGTTTCGGATTCGCTTCCTGATTAATCAGTACGGAATCTGTTCCGGCAGCTGTTACGGAAATAGTTCCGGACAAAGAAACAGCCTGTCCCCTTTCATTATAAAACCCATAATTCGTATAAGACGTATTGGTGATAACACAATCCGTATTGCTACAAGACGTGCCCAGCCACCCTATCAGCCCGATGCCTACTATAAGACCAATTATCGCTTTTCTCATTCAATCACCTTTTCTATTTTATAATTATTCCTGTCCGGAGCATTACGCGTCACCAATTCACCGATAAAGCCGGCCAAAAAGAGTTGAGTACCTAGAATCATCATAGTCAGCGCCAAATAAAAATAAGGAGAATCCGTTACCAATATATAAGGCATACCGTGACTCATGGCATACAACTTCGTTACACCCACTATGACAATGGCAATAAAACCAATAATGAACATCAGCGAGCCCAGGAAACCGAAGATATGCATGGGCTTTACTCCAAACTTCGATAAGAACCACAACGACAGCAAATCCAGATAACCATTAAAGAAACGATTTAAGCCTCCAAACTTGGTTTTACCGAATTTACGTGCCTGATGACGTACTACCTTCTCGCCTATTTTGGGGAATCCTGCGTTTTTTGCCAGATAAGGAATATAACGATGCATCTCCCCGTATACTTCTATATTTTTGATAACCTCTTTACGGTAAGCTTTCAGTCCACAATTAAAATCATGCAGATTATGAATACCCGACACCGCACGCGCCGTGGCATTGAACAATTTAGTGGGAAGGGTCTTCGATAACGGGTCATACCGTTTCTGCTTCCAACCGGACACCAAATCATAACCATCTTCCACAATCATACGGTACAATTCCGGAATTTCGTCCGGACTATCCTGCAAATCGGCATCCATTGTAATCACCACATTTCCTTCGGCACGTTCAAACCCACAATAAAGAGCAGGTGACTTTCCATAGTTCCTACGGAATTTAATTCCTTTTACACGCCCGGGATTTTCTTTTTGCAACGACTCTATCACTTCCCACGAACGGTCTGTACTACCATCATTTACAAAGATAACTTCGTAAGAAAAGTCATTCGCTTTCATTACGCTGTCAATCCATGTATACAGTTCAAGAAGCGATTCATCTTCATTAAATAAAGGTATAACTACAGAAATATCCATAATGCTTAACTATATAAAATTAATATACGGGAATCCTTCTACGCATCACCAATAAAGCCGTAGGAAACGATACGAGAAATCCCGCATAAAATATGTTTTGTGAAACAAGTTGCATGGTCAATTGGATAGGTGATAATTGTCGGAAAACATCCAATACCCCATTCATCTGCTCTACGAGCGATTCCATACCTTCCATTTTGCCCGCTTGTTGTAAAAGGAGCTCGTATGAACTAAACAAAAAACCATTATCAATATATTGAAAATAGATGTAATGTGCTACCGCAGTCAAAATAGAAGCGAACATATACATAAGAAAACAAAAGGCAAACGCCTTAAAAAAAGAGATATACCCTTCGCAATAACGGTCGCGAAAACGACGGACATATACATATCCGAGTACCGGAACACCGATAGTCAGTACCATAAAAAGCACTTCCAAAATAGGGAACTTTAATCCCATTGGAAAAAAGATAAACTTGAGAATCCAGTAAATCCCCATGTACGTGCCATACTGCATGGCGTATCCTCGTAAGTTTGTTTTCACCTCGGCCATCTTCCTATCTAAAAAAATCAGTTGCAAAAGTAGTATAATTTAGTAGAAGTAAAGCCAAATAAGTACTTGAAAATGCTAAAAAGCATAGATTTATTTCCCGAATATGAAAAAACTTCACTTTCTATACACATTTTAATTCATTGAGAGTTAGCCTCTTTCATATCCCATATACAAAAAAGAGAGAAAGACCCCTTGCAGAATAAGAGAAAATGTCTACCTTTGCAGCCGGGTAAGTCCTATACGGCCAGCTCCCTGTGAATCCTCCAGGGCTTGATCGCAGCAAAGGTAATAGGTCGTAGCGGCGCGATGTAGATAGCTTACCCACTTGCCTCTTTAGCTCAGTTGGCCAGAGCACGTGATTTGTAATCTCGGGGTCGTTGGTTCGAATCCGACAAGAGGCTCAGAAAAAACTCTTCAATATGGGAACGTCCCTGTTGAAGAGTTTTTTGTTTTCCATCCCCTTCTTTCATACAAAGTCATTCACCGGGGCAACGTAAAAGGGTACCCGATAATCGTTGGGAAGGAGTTGCCATTTATCGTTTTCCATCAAATGCTTACATAGGTCACACAACACAGGTTCAGCTTTACTTTCTTTAGCGACTTTCCTATATCTCCTTTACTTCCTCAGTGGAGCGATAACTCCTTTTACTACTATTTGCATAAGAAATACAGTATCCCCATCACTCCGGCATCAAAAATTACAGGATTCTATATAAATATTCCATAGCAGGAAACAGCTAAAAAGGTATTTTTGTCACCGAACAAAATAGATTTCTAATGATGAAAAACAACTCAAACAAATTTACCTTATTATTTATAGGACTCCTTCTATGTACCAGTTCCTGGCTACAGGCGAGAGAAAAATACAACTTCAACTCCAATTGGCGTATTCAAATCGGAGATGTGAAAGGAGCAGAACAAAACTCCTATGCGGACGAAAGCTGGAAAAGTGTAACACTGCCTCATGCGTTTAACGAAGATGAGGCGTTTCGTGTAGCTATTGAGCAGTTGACCGATACGGTAGTTTGGTATCGGAAACACTTCCGCCTGCCTAAAGAAAGCAACGGAAAGAAGGTCTTTATCGAGTTCGAAGGCATCCGGCAAGGCGGAGATTTCTATGTGAACGGCAAACAGGTAGGATTGCACGAGAACGGAGTCATGGCTGTAGGGTTCGATATTACACCTTATATTAAATACGGAAAGGAAAACGTTATTGCCGTACGCATCGACAATAACTGGGATTACCGGGAGCGCAGCACTAATACGAAATATCAATGGAGCAACCGTAACTTTAATGCAAACTACGGAGGCATCCCTAAAAACGTATGGTTACATGTCACGGATAAGCTTTACCAAACATTGCCTTTATACAGTAACCTGAAAACAACAGGCGTTTACATTTATGCAGACGACATCCGCGTAAAAGAGCGCAAAGCGATGATTCATGCGGAATCACAACTGAGAAACGAATATTCGAAGAAGATTGAAGTAGGATATAAAGTCGATATTTACGACCGGGACAATAAACTGGTCAAATCATTCGATGGAGAAACCCTTTCCATCGCTCCGGGAGAGACAGGCACTATCAAAGCACAATCGGAAGTCGGCGGTTTGCATTTCTGGAGTTGGGGATATGGGTACCTTTATACGGTAAAGACTTCGCTGATAGTAGACGGAAAGCCAACAGACACCGTCCATACACGTACCGGATTCCGCAAGACACGCTTTGCCGACGGAAAAATATGGCTCAATGAACGGGTGCTTCAGATGAAAGGTTTTGCACAACGCACCAGCAACGAATGGCCGGGTGTAGGCATGTCGGTTCCGGCATGGCTGAGCGATTACAGTAACGGCATGATAGTGGAAGGATGCGGCAATCTGGTTCGCTGGATGCACGTCACACCGTGGAAACAGGATGTGGAATCGTGCGACCGCGTCGGATTAATCCAGGCGATGCCGGCAGGGGATGCCGAAAAAGATTGTAGCGGCCGGCAATGGACACAGCGGAAAGAAGTGATGCGGGATGCCATTATCTACAACCGCAACAACCCCAGCATTCTGTTCTATGAATGCGGAAACGAATCCATCAGTAAGGAACACATGGTTGAAATGGTGGCTATCCGTGATGAATTCGACCCGCACGGCGGACGCGCCATCGGTTCGCGTGAGATGCTGGATATCCGCGAAGCCGAATATGGAGGCGAAATGTTATACATCAATAAAAGCATGCACCATCCGATGTGGGCCATGGAATATTGCCGCGACGAAGGGTTGCGCAAATATTGGGATGCCTACAGTTATCCGTTCCATCCGGAAGGAAAAGGGCCTTTATACCGGAATAAGGAAGCCGGCGATTACAACCACAACCAGGATATGCTGGCTATCGCAAATATCAAATGCTGGTACGACTATTGGCGTGAGCGTCCGGGAACCGGTCGGCGGGTAAGTTCCGGAGGAGCCAAGATTATATTCTCGGATACCAACACGCATTGTCGCGGAGAAGAGAATTACCGCCGTAGCGGAGTAACCGATGCCATGCGTATACCCAAAGATGCTTACTACGCCCACCAAGTGATGTGGGATGGCTGGGTGGATACAGAAAAGCCGCGTACTTACCTCATCGGACATTGGAACTATGAACCTTCTGTTACGAAACCGGTCTATGTGGTATCCAATGCCGACAAAGTGCAATTATTCTTAAACGGGAAATCACTGGGATGGGGCAAACAGGAATACCGTTTCCTTTATACATTCGAAAATGTAGCCTACGAAGCGGGCGTATTGGAAGCTATCAGTTATGATGAGACGGGAAACGAATGCAGCCGTGCCCGGTTGGAGACAACCGGAGAACCGGAAGCGCTCCGTTTGAAACTGATTCAAAGTCCTCAAGGATTCAAAGCGGATGGCGCCGACATGGTATTGGTAGAAGTGGAAGTTATTGATAAGGCGGGACGTCGTTGCCCGTTGGCCAATGATGCCATACAGTTCAACCTGGAAGGTCCGGCCGAATGGCGCGGAGGTATTGCACAAGGACCGGACAACTATATCCTCTCCTCTACCCTGCCGGTAGAATGCGGGGTGAACCGTGCACTGATACGTTCCACCACCCAAGCAGGCAACATACGTCTGACGGCCTCTGCAAAAGGATTGAAACCGGCGGAACTCTCCTTCGCCTCTGCCCCGATTGAGAGCCAAAACGGACTGAGCACTTATCTGCCCGGAGAGCTGTTACAAGGCAGTTTATTACGTGGCGAGACCCCTTGCACTCCGTCTTTCCAGGAAACAAAAATCGATGTGCCCATTCTTTCGGCCCGAGCCGGAGTCAATCAGGAAAGCGCAGCAAATAGCTTTGATGATAATGAACTGAGCGAATGGCGCAATGACGGAAAACTGGAAACCGCCTGGATTACTTACCGCTTTGAGCGGAAAGCCACCGTCAACGAAATCTGTATGAAACTGGCCGATTGGCGTAACCGCAGTTATCCGTTGGAAATCTATGCAGGCGACACACTCATCTGGAGCGGAGATACGGAAAAGAGCTTGGGCTATATCCATTTGAATACCCAACCGGTAGAAGCGCGTGAAATAACTATCCGCCTGAAAGGGGCCAGCAAAGAGGGCGATGCTTTCGGACAGATAGTAGAACTTGCAGCCGAGAACGAACCTGAAGTGAAGGGCAGTTCAAAAGCGCAACACCGGTTGAGAATTGTGGAGATAGAGTTTAAAGAATGGATACAATAGCCTTCGCGTGCAGGTACTCCATCAAGCGTTTATTAAAAACAGATGATTAAAACAATATAAATATACCCTTTTACCATGAAATGGATAAGCCTATTTTGTTGCATCGGAATCGTTTTCACGCATGCCGCCGCCCAACCTCGCTATGATTACTCCCAACTGCAACGGGAACACCTGGGACGCGGAGTGATAGCCATCCGTGAAAACGCCTCTACCGTAGTCTTGTCATGGCGTTATCTTTCTTCCGACCCTATGAATGAAGCTTTTAACGTATACCGGAATGGAAAGAAACTGAATAAAAAGCCACTCAAGAAGGAGACATTCTTTAAAGATACTTATGCAGGCAACGAGGCTGCGCTCTATTCCGTAAAGGCCTTAAAAGGAAATACGGAAGCGAGCTATCTCCTCCCCGCCAATGCTCCGTCGGGTTATTTAAACATTCCGTTGAAAAGGCCGGAAGACGGTGTGACGCCCGATGGAAGAACTTACTCCTATACTCCCAATGACGCAAGCATAGGCGATGTGGACGGAGACGGGGAATATGAGATTATTTTAAAATGGAGCCCCTCCAACGAGCACGACAACTCGCACGACGGATATACGGGAATGGTACTTCTTGACTGTTACCGGCTAAACGGAACCCTTTTATGGCGCATCAATCTGGGTCGCAACATCCGTGCAGGCGCGCACTATACGCAATTCATAGTTTTCGATTTGGATGGAGACAACCGGGCGGAGGTAGTGATGAAAACAGCCGATGGCACAATAGACGGGACAGGTAAAATCATCGGAGATGCGGAAGCTGATTACCGCAGCTGGAACGGACGTATCCTAAGCGGCCCGGAATATCTGACTGTTTTTAACGGGCTCACCGGAGAAGCCATGCAAACAATCGATTATGTACCCGAGCGTGGCGACCTTAGAAGTTGGGGAGATAACCGCGCCAACCGCAGCGACCGTTTTCTGGCATGCATCGCTTACCTGGACGGAATACATCCGAGCGTAGTAATGTGCAGAGGATATTACACCCGCACCGTCCTGGCCGCATACGATTGGGACGGGAAACAACTCCGTCAGCATTGGGTATTCGACAGCAACACTCCGGGAAACGAAGGGTACGCCGGACAAGGAAATCACAACTTGCGTGTAGGAGATGTAGATGGGGATGGCTGTGATGAAATTATCTACGGACAATGTGCCATAGACCATAACGGGAAAGGACTTTACAGTACGCACATGGGACATGGAGACGCCATCCATTTAACCCAATTCGACCCATCCCGCCCCGGATTGCAGGTGTGGGGATGTCATGAAAACCGCCGCGACGGTTCCACTTATCGGGATGCGGCTACCGGAGAAGTACTTTTTCAAATGAAAAGCAACCAGGATATAGGACGTTGCATGGCAGCGGACATAGACCCTACCCACCCGGGAGTGGAAATGTGGTCGTGGGCTACCCGTGGAGTGGTGGATATTCATGGAGAAACAGTAACCACGAATATGAGAAATATACCCACGAATATGGCTGTATGGTGGGACGGAGATTTGCTTCGCGAATTATTAGACAAAAACAGAATAAGCAAGTACGATTGGAAACGAAAAGAAAGTCACATTATAAAGACCTTCGAAGGATGTGTTTCCAACAATTGGACCAAAGCCACGCCTTGCCTGCAAGGAGATATCGTAGGAGATTGGCGGGAAGAAGTTTTACTAAGAACCGAAGACAACACGTCCCTCCGGCTCTATGTAACCACCCTCCCCACCGATTACCGTTTCCACACGTTCTTGGAAGAGCCTGTATACCGAATCAGCATCGCCACCCAAAATGTAGCCTACAACCAACCTACCCAGCCCGGATTCTATTTCGGTCCGGAACTGCGTGGCACGCTATTCAGAGGCTTCAGGATACCGAAGCATACAGAAGAATAGGGAAAAGTATTTCAAAGTGAAATTTTAGTCTGTATCATTCATACTTGGGAATCAAGCAGACTAAAATAAATAGAAATCTCTCTTTTCATACCTATAGCATTAGATAGCGTCCTGTCATCACTCCGGAACAGAGTTTGACAGGACGCTTTTATACTGACTTATTGGAATCAGTAAACTAAGGTATATCCGATTCTTCGGGAACGTTTATCATGGCTTTTATACTGACTTATTGGAATCTGTCACTTATGGAGATAAGCGTTTTAGTTTTGACATACACTCTTTTTCTGCCTCTTTTTTCCATTTCTCAATTATCTTGACTATTTTTGTCTATTATTTATATTGATTTAATCTTTGTCTATTATGAAATACAGAATTCCTCTTCTTTTCATTCTATTGGCTTTTTTCATACAAAAGACATCTGGCAACGAAATAGAGCTTCGTTCTAAATATATGAACACCACCAACGGACTCTCCAACAACTCCGTCCGTTACCTTTATCAAGACAGTAAAGGCTTTATTTGGATGGGAACACTAAACGGACTAAGCCGCTACGATGGAAACACCTTCCGGAATTTCTATCCGGAACGAAAAGAACACGGTCAGTTCTCCCTCTCGGAAAGCCATATATACAACATACAAGAGGACAAAAACGGTTTCCTTTGGATTGGAAGCAATTACCTTTATAGTTGCTACGATTTACAAAACGACCGATTCATTGATTTCACAGGCAATGGAGAGCTGGAACAAATTTATTCGAACCTTACCATTGCCTCCAACGGAGACGTATGGCTATGGCATCAATATAACGGAGCACGCCAGATTATGCATCAGCCGGACCGGAGCATGACTTCCGTTACTTACAAGACAGAAGACGGAAACTTATCGGACAACAGAGTCCAGTTTATAGAGGAAGACCCCTCCGGAAGAATCTGGATTGGAACCCAAAGGGGGCTCTCTTCCATATCCAATGGGAATGCAATGATAATAGACAAGAAAAGCGATTTCAGGTTCGCGACATCCTATGGGCAAAACATGTATTTCCTTACTTCCGACGGAAATATCTATAGTCACCAGACTGCTTCCGGCCAATTCGCTCTGAAAGCATCAATCCCTGCCGATACTGAAAGAATAACTCCTACAGGCCACCTGATTTTGAAAGACAAATGGGTTCTCTTTACCAATACGGGAGTTTACGACTACCATTTCGAAACAAACCAACTGACCAGCCATCCGGGATTAAATATCAAGCATGGAGAAGTGTATACCGACAACCACCATAATTACTGGATATATAACCATACCGGACGAGTTTATTATATCCTGTCGGATACGGAAGCTATCAAGGAATTCCAACTGATACCACCGGATAAAATCAACTACATTGATTACGAACGCTATCACTTTATACACGATTCAAGAGGCATCATCTGGATATCCACCTACGGCAACGGACTCTTTGCCTATAACGTGAACGAAGACAAGTTGGAACATTTCGTTTCCAACGCCAAAAACATCAGCCCTATCACGTCCGATTTTCTATTGTATATGATGGAAGACCGCAACGGAGGCATCTGGGTAAGCTCGGAGTTCTCCGGCTTGTCGTACATCAACATCTCCAACGAGGGCATCACCCGTATCTACCCCGAATCGTCCGACCTCTTCGACCGCTCCAATACCATCCGAATGTTAACCCGTACCGAAAACGGAGAGATATGGGTAGGCACCCGCCGGGGAGGATTATATAAATACGACCTTCAATTAAACTCCAAGACAAAAGAATTTATGGAGTCGAATGTGTATGCCATTACAGAAGATGAGAAGGGAGTACTATGGATAGGCACCCGGGGAAGAGGATTGAAAATAGGCAACACCTGGTATAAGCGGGTTCCGTCCGACCCTTCCACCATTTCTTTCGACCATATATTCTCCATTCATCGCGACCGGAAAAAGCGGATGTGGGTGGGTACGTTCGGAGGTGGATTGAACATGGCCGAACCCACTGCCGAAGGAGGATACAAATTCCGGCATTTCTTTGAAGACCAGACAGGGGTAAAGGAAGTACGAAGCATAGCGGAAGATGAAAATGGCATGATATGGATGGGTACCAGCGGAGGCATCTGCATCTTCCATCCTGACTCATTGCTGGCAAACCCCCATAATTATCATCTGTTCAGTTACACCAACGGAAAGTTCAATTCGAATGAAATCAGGTATTTATGTCCTGATAAAGAGAAGGGAATGTGGATTGGTACTTCCGGTACGGGAATCAATTTGGCTACTGTATCCAATGATTACCAAACATTGGAATATAAACATTACGGAGTAACGGAAGGATTGGCCAACGATATGGTACAATCTCTACTGAGTGATGACAACGGACATTTATGGGTGGCCACAGAATATGGTATATCCAAATTCGATACGAAGACCCATTCTTTTGAGAACTATTACTTTTCCTCCTACACGCTGGGCAACGTATATAGCGAAAACTGTGCCTGCATGGGAGCGAATGGTAAACTCTATTTCGGTACCAATCACGGATTAGCGGTTATCGACCCCCGTTATGTGCCAAGCAACCGGTTCCTCTCTCCGGTGGTACTGACCAACCTCTATGTGAACGGTATTCAAATGAATCCGGAAATGGAGGATTCACCGTTAAAGAAATCATTCGCTTACTCCGATGAAATTACCTTAAAGTACTTTCAAAATTCCATTATTGTTGATTTTACCACCTTCGATTATTCCGATAACGAACAGACCCAATATACCTATTGGCTAGAGAACTACGACAAGGAATGGAGTAAACCCAGCCATACCAACTCGGCTACCTATAAGTATCTGTCTCCGGGAACCTACACACTCCACGTTAAATCGTGCAATAGTGCCGGCATTTGGAACGAGAAAGAGACCACCCTCAAAGTGGTTATCACTCCCCCGTTCTGGATGACTATCTGGGCCTTGTTCATCTACCTCATCCTCCTGATAGGCGGCCTCTATTTCGCCTTCCATGTTATCCGCAACTTCAGCCGGTTGCGCAACCGCATCAATGTGGAGAAGCAACTAACGGAGTACAAGCTGGTTTTCTTTACCAACATCTCCCACGAATTCCGCACCCCGCTTACCTTAATTCACGGGGCATTGGAGAAGATACAACGTAACGGCAACATCCCCCGCGAGCAAGTCGGTCCGTTGCATATTATGGAGAAAAATGTACAGCGAATGCTGAGGCTTATTACCCAGTTGCTTGAGTTCCGGAAGATGCAGAACAATAAACTGGCGCTCTCATTAGAGAAGATTGATGTGATAGCCTTTCTTAAAGATATATTCGTGAGTTTCAGTGATGAAGCAAAGCAAAAAGAGATACAATTCAGCTACCAGCCCTCTGTGGCATGCTATCCAATGTTTACCGACACAGGCAAGCTCGACAAAATTGTGTACAACCTGCTGTCGAATGCCCTTAAATATACCCCTGCGCAGGGAAGTGTTACCTTCTCGGTGACTGTGGATGAAGACAAAAAGCTGCTGCAAATGCAGGTGTCCGACACCGGCGTAGGCATTCCGAAAGAAAAGCAGGGTGAACTCTTTAAACGCTTTATGCAAAGCAATTTCTCCAGCGACAGCATTGGAATCGGGCTGCATCTGACCCACGAACTGGTTTCCGTACACAAGGGGAGCATCTCTTATCAGGAAAATAACGGAGGCGGTTCTATCTTTACGGTCTGCTTGCCTACGGACGAAAGCATTTACGCCAAAACAGATTTTCTCGTAGCGGACAATGTATTGATAAAGCAACCTATAGAGCCTGTTTTACCCCCCCCCACGAGATTTGAAGAGTTATCCCCTCTTCCGGAACCTTCCGTCAATCCTCTGAACAAACGGAAAGTACTGATTATTGAGGACGACAACGACATCCGCCAACTGCTGAAAGAGGAAATAGGCATCTATTTTGAAGTGGAAGTGGCGGAAGATGGTATCTCCGGATATGAAAAGGCGTGCACGTATGATGCCGACCTGATTATCTGCGACGTACTCATGCCGGGAATGAATGGTTTTGAAGTGACAAAGAAACTGAAGAGCGAGTTCCAGACTTGCCACATCCCCATTATCCTGTTAACGGCACTCAATTCCGAGGAGAAGCAACTGGAGGGCATCGAAGCCGGAGCGGATGCCTATATCTCCAAACCATTCAGTATCAAATACCTACTAACCCGTGTATTCCGCCTGATTGAGCTACGTGAAAAGATACGGGAGAAATTCTCTAAAGAACCGGGTATCATGCACTTGGCCATGTATACGACAGACCGCGACAAGGAATTCGTAGACCGTATGACGGCTATTTTAGAAAAGAACATCATACGTCCGGAATTCTCGATTGAAGAGTTTGCTCAAATGATGAACCTTAGCCGAAGTGTTTTCTATCAAAAGGTAAAAGGCATTACCGGCTATGCTCCCATCGAGTATCTACGTATTGTCCGCATGAAGAAGGCCGCCGAAATCATCCTGCAACAAAGCGATTTAACCATTGCGGAAGTGGGCTATATGGTAGGATATAATGACCCGTTCTATTTCAGCAAATGTTTCAAGTCGCAATTCGGTATTTCTCCTTCCGTCTATAAAAAGGGAGAAGAGAAATTGGAGCAACAGGGCATGGAAACCGACAACGGCCTCAGTAATGAATAATTAAATGTAACAACCATTTTAGTAACCACCTGCTAATAGGAACAACGATTTCAGTATAAGTTACTTCACCTGCCTGTGCCGCCATTTCATGCCACGCTAGCGCCATAGTTGTGCCAACAGCTTGGCACAGGTGTGACAGATAGCTTGGCACACTTGTGACAGATAGCTTGGCAAGGTTGTGACAGACGGCTTGGCAAGGTTGTGACACACGCTTGTGGCACAGGTGTGACTACGGCTTGGCAAAGTTGTGACACAGGCTTGTGGTACAAGTACTCCATACGTATAGGCAAAGGTACGCCACCAACACAGCATGAAACGGAAGATACGGAACTTCTAACCAGATACTTACTAACCATCGGCAAAGGATTGCCCTCCCGATAACCAATGACCAAGAAAACCTTCATTGAATAAAAGATGCCGCACGAAACAGACTATTCTGCTCATGCGGCATCCACACTTATACCCATCCAAAACAACTTATCCTAAAACTCTTCTGTTAACCCACTAATGAAGAGAAGTTCCATCTATATTCCAAGGAATAAAGTAATTGCCGGCTTCTAATTTGCCGCGGACTTTCTCGCTTACCGCCTCAAAGCCCACTACATTCTCATATTTTCCACACACTAAATCCGCCATCACCTCATTGTCATATCTACGTGCCATACGAATCATGGTGGGAAGTGTTTTGCCTTCGCCCGGGAACTCCAACACATACTCCTTCAATATTTCCATATCGTTGTGACGGATATTCTCCTCCGTCAAATCGGTCTTCATATCACGAGCCACCAATCCCAAGCAACCGCGTACGCCTTTGTCACCTGCTTTTTTTACACTCACCTCATACTTTACCCAATACTTGCTAAATCCTTTAAACCGTTCGAAGAAAACCTCCAAGTCACCTTTACATACATCCGTAAAGTATTTATCGCATCCACTGTTCATTAAGGTCTCCATTTCAATGCCACGGTCTAAGTGGTTGAAAGCCTCTATCAGCATTAAATAAAACTCTACGCCCCGATACAGATAGATAGCACTCTCACTACTCCTGTATCTCCTCAATTTCCATTCCGTATCCGATTGAGAAGCATAGTTCTGACTTTCACGGATATCTTTTGCATTCGCTTTCAACGGATTGAAGTCGGTATCGGTATACCGCTTCATAGCCGCCTCGGAAGCCAGTAAAATGGGAGCCGAGTAATAGTTCTTCGAAAGTGTATTGGTTTGAGCTTTCTTACTGTTATACGTAATGGCTCCCGCCGCTACATGGCCGAGCGGAGTAGTAGCACTGAAAATTCGGGAATAATTATTAGCCGAATAATTCTCGCTGCACATATACACATAATAGCTGGGTGAAGTTTCAAAAGCATTATTCATAGCCGGCAGAAGAATATCCGCTACCCGTTGGTAATCTTCCTGCCACAAAGCCAACTCGGCAGCCAAGGCAAAGTAAGGCGGAGTCATCATATTCCAAACGCCCCAGTTTCCTTCATTCTGATTCTCGGAACCTGCCAGCCATTCGCTCCAGTCAAACGTATGGTTAGCGTTCACTCCGTCGAAACCTTTTTCCAAGAGCTCCACACAGGCTTTAACGGTTTGGTCCAAATCGAGACGCGGATACTGTGAGTAATCTTTCATCGAGGTCATCGGGTCGTCAAACCAAACCACTTTACCATAGGCTTTCGCCAAATTCAGATAAGTCCAGGCTTTAATGCGCAGGGCACCCCCTACCAATCCTTCGTAATGGGTCATATCCACACTTGAGGGATGCTCATTCTTATAGGCGCGTATCTTTGCCAGATAATCGTTGCAAGAGATAATCACATCGTAATATTTGGCCGGGTCGGCATACGCATTGTCTTTCACATTATCTTCATAGTTCGACAAGTTCAGCATCTCCGTATCCCGGTCGGTCGGAATAAAAGTTTCCGCACGGCTATCGAATACATAAATATTATGGTCGGCCAAAGTCTGCATGCGGGTAACGATACCTGCGAAACCGGAATACATCTCACCGGATTCGCCCATGTAATCATCCCCTTTAAGCGCCGTTTTATTCTCCGGTTCAAAGAAGTCGGAGCATGCCGTCAGCAAGCTCAACGCTATACCGACAAACGTATATTTACAAATCAATGTTGTTTTCATAATCAATTAGAATTTCAAGTTAACACCCAATTTCACCGACTTCGGTTGAATCATTTTCGCATAGTCAAGTCCTTGTACCGGGTCGCTGTACGAATAAGCCATCTCCGGGTCCATTCCTAAATATTTGGTTCCTGTCCACAAGTTTTCACCGGTTACATACAAGGTACCCGAACGGAAGAAGTTCCAAATCTTTTTGTTGAAACTATAACTGAACGTGATATTCTTTAAACGTACGAACGAAGCGTCTTCAATCCATCTGTCGGAGAACGAATTGCTCCGATAACCATCGTTATACTGCACACGCGGCATATCCGTTACCTGTCCGTCCATGCTCCATCGGTTGAGCACCGCTACACTCTGGTTTGTTAAGGTATTCATACCTTCCAGCTGGTTGCGAACGGCGTTATACGCTTTATTTCCTTTCGAATAATTGAAATCGGCCGACAAGGCGAAACCTTTATAGTTGATTCTTGAATAGAAACCGCCATAGAAGTCAGGCTGTGCGCTGCCAATAGCAACCCGGTCGCTTCCGTCAATCTTTCCGTCTTTATTCTGGTCCACATAGTGCATGTCGCCACCCCGGAAATAATTACCGTTATCTACCATCAGATGAGCCTCATCCGCCTCAGCCTGGGAAGTAAACACGCCTAATGTTTCGTATCCGTAGAATTCGTAAGGAGAATGGCCTACGGCAGTCACCATGGTGGTTCCGTCGTATGAATTCACTATCTGGTCTATCCCTTCGCCCAACGATTTGATTTCACTTTTATAGTGGGCGATGTTTCCTCCTACAATCCATTCAAAATCGCGTGTACGAACCAGTGAAGCCTGCAACGAGAGTTCCACTCCATTGTTATCCATCTTACCAATGTTGGCATAATAGGGTATGGAACCATATACCGATGACAACGGTTTGGCACAAATCATATCGCTTATCCGGTTATTGAAATAATCGACGCTTATATTCAAGCGGTTCTGAAAAGCAGCCACATCCACACCCACATTCAGTGAAGCATTACGCTCCGGCTTCAATTGGGTATTCGGCACGTTGGCCCGCACAATGGCAGACAAATCCTGGTAAGGAGCCGCCTTGTAATAATACATGCCCATGGTGGAAGCAAAGCGGGAGTTTCCCGTCAGGCTATATTCAGCCCGGACATTCAGCTTATTCAACCACGTTGTATTTTGTAAAGGCTTCCAGCCTTTTCCCAGCCAGGTAAGTCCTACCGAAGGATACATATAGAACCGGTTGGCATCTTCACCGGTGGAAGAAGAACCGTCTACGGCCAGGTTGACCGAAGCCTGCCACTGGTTCTTATACGTGTAATCGGCATGTGCATAGAAGTTCATCCAATTCCAGGTATCCAAATAGCCTACTACCTGACGGCCTACATCGTCCGTACTGCTCAACGTTTGGTAATAGTCGTTCGACGTATCGCGTCCCAAGCCTGCCTCGTATTTGTTACGGGTAGTCAATACCTGTGCACCGGCCAGCGCATTCAGCTGATGAATCTCCTCAAAAGTCTTGGTATAACGTGCGTTCACGTTAAAGAAATAGTTACGTGTGGAAGAAACTCCGTCGCGCACTGTATTCTTCGCCGTTCCATATTCATCGGAAACGGGTACGATTGTCTTTTCTGTAACACCCGGAATAAATAAATGCTCATTATTATAGTTGTAATACATTCCCATGGTTCCGGTTAAAGTCAGTTCCCGAATAGGAGTATAGTTGATACCGCCGCGCAAAGTCAAATCGTACTGACGGGTGGTAGCATCCAGCGTGTTGACAATAGCCAACGGGTTACTAACCTGCACAGCCGTACTGTTTCCGAAATTATAAGAGGAATAGGTGCTCAGCACATTTCCCTGACGGTCTTTATTATAAGGACTCAACACCGGCGACTGTGCGTAAGCTGCCAAAACAGGATTGGTTTCAAGGTTCATTCCCTGTTCTTGCAACGAGCCGTCCATATAGGCGAATCCCAGTGTAGCAAAGATATTCACCTTCGGACTGACCAATACATTGGCATTTAACTGGGTATGATAGCGGTCGAGACTTGTATTCTCATACAATCCGTTATTTTGCGAATAACCCAAGGCCAAATCGTACTTGGCGATGTTGTCACCACCTTCTACCCGGAACAGGTTACTGGTGGTAAAGCCTTTCTTGTAAATCAAGTCCTGCCAGTCGGTCTGGTTGTTGTAAAGATAAGCATCTTTGTTCGCACTGCCATCCGGAGAAAGGAACGGGAAACTGGAATACAAATCATCCAGATTCTTATATCTCGTCATACCGGCATCCATCAGGTATTTATTATAATCCTCCCCGCTCAACACAGGCATGCGTTTGTTGTTCCAGTTCATACCAAACTCACCGTAATAGCTTACCTGGGTTTCCATAGCATCCTGGCTGGCTCCATCGGTCTGTATCAGAATGACACCGTTAGAACCCATTGAACCGTACATGGCTGCTTCAGCTCCTTTCAATACAGTAATATTCTGTATATCATTAATGTTATAAGCCGAGAAGATGTCGCGCGTATATCCTTTTATCAAAGGAGAACTGTTTTTATCAGGCATATACGGCACTCCGTTAATGACCAGAAGCGGTGCATTATCTCCTGTCAGCGAACGAATTCCGCGCAAGTTATAATAACTTCCTTCTTCGGGCATACCTCCCATTCTCGTTACTTGCAATCCGGCCACCTGACCTGTCAGGGCACGGTCTATTTTCTGGCTGGCCGGCGTAAAGTCTTTCTTCGAGATGTTCGTAGCGGCCGTTGTACTTATCTGCGTGGTGTTATCGCCCCGAAAAGGCAACACCACTTCTTCCGTATATTTGTACCGGTCCTCGGGAATCAGCATAATCACTACTTCTTTCCGTCCGTTCAACATCTGCTTAACGGAAAGATAACCCGGCGCCCAGACAGAAACGGCTGTTTCCGGATTTTTCACTTCCACAGCAAACGTACCATCGGCTTCAGTCGTTACATTTACCATTTGGTCTACGGTCACTACGGCACCCTCTACCGGTTTGTTCAACGAAGAGAGTATCTTACCGGTAACTTTATATGTGCCTTGTCCATACAGGACCGTTGCTTGCAGCAACGCTCCCAATAAGACAAGCATGTATTTTAAATTTTTCATAATCTACGTATGTTTCAATAGGTCAATCAATAATTGTTAACTGTGGGACGCAGTGTCCAATGTTCTACGGGAATATCTGCTCCTGTCCCATCATCTCTCCATGCACGGAAATTAATGGTAATCGGTTTCAACTCGTCGTTTTCTATGTATACCGTTCCAATTTCCGGGCCATCCCGGTCGTATTTAGTATCCCATTTGGTATCCCAATATTCCGGATAACCACCGCCCCATCGGTCGCCGGTATTTCCCTTGTAAGTAGAGTTGCTCATTGATGCCACTAATACGCCATTTACAGAGATATCCATTTTGTTTGTAGCTCTTTTCACACCATTCGAACCGAATCCTACATGCAAGGTATATTCACCGGTCGGTATGATATAGTCGTGCAAATCGTAGGTATTATCCGGATATACAGTAAGCCAGTAAGGAGTGAAATCCAATGTAGAGTCACCATCATCCGCATTGGCTACATAAAAGCGACACTCCACATTCGATACATTAGGCCACCCTAAAGCCAGTGCCGCTCCCGGACACCATGGCGCTACATTTTGTTTGGTCAAAGCCGAATGAATCGTTATATTTTTAAATACATAATGTGAATTCAAATCGTCCTTTGTCTCTGCATTATACAGATAAGTAAAGGTTGTGAAACGCTCTTTGTACCGCCAAATCAAGACATCCCGATGCGGTAATTTCAGATTGGTTACATAGTAAGCCGTTCCGTTACTCATGGTTATCGGATTGTTCAAATCGACCTTGTTGACTGTTAAGCGCCACTGCTTGTCGAAAGCCGAAGTGATATCCACATTGCTTCCATTTTCCAATTCGGCTAAAGCTTCCGGTTTGTATTCTGTTTTGAAGAACATCGATTGGAAACACCAGTTCATCAATGTGGAGTCCGGACGGCTCTGCTCCCAGGAAGCCAGTTTGGCTTTGCCTTCTTCCACCGCCTTTGTTATCAGCTCGTTCGAAGGAATAAACACGGTATAGTGTTTGCTATCGTCCATCAAATTGATTCCTTTTGCTTCGAAATAAGGATTCCGAACGGCAAAGGCCGAGTCGTAAAGCGTGTTGCCGCTGGCATCCGGTCCAAGAGGAATACTGTTCGCTTTATCGAACGTTTTCACATTGCGCGATAAGACCATTTCCTTAAAGATGGAATAATCATCTCCCAAGCTTTCAAGCGTTTCAATCAATGTTTTAGGCGTCTTAATCATTTGGTCCAGCTCATAGATGTAGCCGTTCTCCACCTTAATCACCTTCTTTATCTGGCAGTGGTTGTTGGTAAAGGTTATCACATCCGGACCTCCCTCTACTAAGGGAGCGATATGTACGTCCACATATTTCCCGTTCCACATTTTCAGCCGTTGCCCGTCCTGTAAACTGCTGGGCGCTACCGAAGCCGTGGTTATATGTCCTTTTGCCAGGAACTCCGCTTCACTTACCGGAGCCTCCTCTGCAGAGGCCCGCAGTCCTTTTTCCGCTACACCGGAGGCAGTTGCCTCGGTATTGTTTACCACAAACAGGGTATAAGGCAAACTTTGCGCATTCAACTGCTCCAACAAACCGGTTTCTTCCAGTAAACCGTACATGGAGCTATACTCCGAAGCCGCTTGTAAGTAATTGGTTGCGGGCAAATCAGAGATTTCCATCTCTACATTTCCAACGATTGCCGATTCCTTCTTGGAATAGTGTTCATCCCAACTATCGGTACAGGCCGCCGTGATACCTCCTAAAAAGAGAACTGTCGGTACGATATATTGATATATTTTCATAGGTCTAATCATTTATAGGTTCAAATAAAATATAATCTATTTGTACTCGATAATCGGCGGAGTTATTCGCTCCCGGATCATCAATTGTTATTTTAAACGGGTATTCCCGCATCTCTGTCACTTCAAAAGTGTCATACAATACCACATCCTGCAAACCTTGCTTCGTTTTATAGGTAATTTCACCTGTTGAAGCATTGATGCTGGCTATTTCATTGGGCAGACTGGAGTACAGCGCTACCGGTACAGGCGCCACACCGGCATCAGTAAACTGGAAGGTGGTGACACCACCGTTGCTTCCCTTACCAAACCAACGGAAATAACGCATACTGTTTGCATAGAAATAGCGCAATGTTACTTTATATTTGCCCGGAATCAATGCCGGCGAGTTCATTACAAGCGTACCTTTATATCCGATAGCGATATTCAGCAAATCTTCATTAAATACTTTTACCGCCGGGTCTCTGTCGTCATAGTTCATACCCTCTTTGTTACGGATAGTCTGGTAGGCCAGGTTTCCAAAATTAGAAGAAGGTTTGCCTTCCGGACCATACGTAAACTGATAGCAGGAAAGATTCGCCTCACTCAATTCAGTACGCAACTCCTTGTCATTGTCTGCACCTTGTCCTTGTTGGAACAATTGTCCGTCGGCTCCATTGGAAGCAATGTAATTGCCCAATTCCGAATAAGAGGCAGGGTCCCAATAGAACAAGACCGGTTTCAGGTTGGTACTAATAGGCAAATATCCGTCAATCTGCTGTATATATCCGTTTTTACAAGTAAAGTCGGCTCCCTCTTTAACTAAGCGGGCTTTCAAATTCCCCTCGTCGTAGTTCAGATAGAAATTCCCATCCGCTTCTTTCGATATCTTGATAAGCGACTTATCGCAAACAGGTGTCCATAATTTATAAGGTAATGATTCCATTTCGGTTTTCTCCAAATCCGTCACCTTATAACGTCCTTCCAGAATATGGTAAGCCACATAGCGGTTCAAGGCATTTCCTCTTTCCTCATAATCGTTGCCGGCTCCCAATTTAGAGGCCAAATCCTGTACCGAAGCAATTCCCTGTTCCTGATACACAGCATCCGACACCGCTAACAAGGTGTAATAACGACGGGTCACTACCCGAGCGCCCTCTTTCGTATAAGTCGTATCCGCGATGATGTTCAACGAATCGCGCCAGCCGGTCAGCTCTATGGCTTCGCTGAGAATCTTGTTTTTACCATTCTCTTTCATCAATCCATATACTCCCTGGAGCAAGGGTTGCAACACATCGTCGAGCACATAGACCAACCCATTGGAAGTGGAAATGGAGAGTTCGCTTACATGCGCTTCACCGTTTACATAAATAGAAGAACCGAATCCTTCGCCTTGTCCGGGAGTATCCAAAAAGGCAATTTCCAGATGGTCGCCCAACAAGTTGGTTACATCCAACTCTCCGCCGGCTACCAGTTTATCCAACGCCGTGGAGTCGTTCACTACATGGAACTGTACCAGCTGGCGGGCATAAGATTTGTCTAACTCTTCGATGGAAGAGACGTTCTTCTGAGCATAAAAAGCTTTTACCGCTTTATTATTGGGAACAAATGCCGTATAAGATGTACCCGACATATTGATAGCATTGTACATGTCGGCATATTCCAGTACTTTAATCCATTCGGAGAAATCATCCGGCCGTGTTTCCAGGTAAGAGGAAATCGGCTGTTTGTCACTCACCGTAAAGATTTGGTCTTTATAAGGGTCGTCGCACGAATAAAAAGCGACTGCCCATACCAACAAACAAAATTTAAAAATATTCTTCATAGTATTCGTTTTATGCGGTTACACCTGTATAATAAGGATTCTGAATCAATAAAGGATTGACATCCATTTCGGACTGGTTAATCGGAAGGAACCATGCGTCTTCGTTAATCAACGCCGAATGTAACCAACTAAGGTTTGCAGTAATGTTATTGGCTTCGATAAGGCTGATAAAGGCATCTTTATAAATACCTCCTTTACCCCGGGCAAAACGGAGCAGGTCGTACCAGCGTTTTCCTTCGGCAGCCAGTTCCATATCCCGTTCGTGAAGCAACGCTTCCAACATATCTTGTTCTCCGGCACTCGAAGCGTCCAACGATAAATCCGACAGCAATGAACGTTCCCGCACGGTATTCATCAAATCCAATGCATCCTGATAACCGCTCTGTCCTTTCCAAATCAGAGCTTCCGCTTTCATCAGCATCACATCCGCCATACGGTAAACAATCCAATTGGCATCCTGTCCGGTAGAGGGACGTGTGGAAGTCTTGTTATTAATGATTGTACCCTGATATTTCCAGATACAATAATCGGATGTTCCCGATAGATTATAGGTATTGGCAGCTCTCAAACTTCCTTCTTCTTCTTCAGCCAGCAAACGGTTCGCCATTTTGTCACCACTCTCATCCCATACAAATTCATAGGTGGTTTTGGATGCCACTTTAAACAATTCGGAAGGACTTCCGGCCTGCTGTATATCATAAGCATTCTGGTCCCAATTCAATTCAAATATAGATTCGTTGCTATTGCCCGGATAGTAAATGGAAAACCACAGTGTACCATCCTTCATAAACGCCGGACGTTGAATAGCCGTAGCATCCAGCACCATATCGGCATATTGGATACAACCGTCATAATCTCCGCTCCACAAGCAAACATCTGCCATCAGCGCATAAAGAGCCCACTTCGTGGCACGTCCTTTGCTGGCTCCGCTCCAATCGTCATCATCGAAAAACTCTTTCGCTCCGCCGCTCTCTATCGCTACTTTCAAATCTTCTTTTATTTGCGCAATAACCTGTGCTTCGGTAGACTGAGCTATCCGGTAAGGCGCCGAATCGTCTACATAAGGCTCCAGTACCAAAGGTACATCCCTGAAATTGCGTACCAAATAGAAGTAAGTGAGTGCACGGATAAAATAAGCCTCCGACAAATGAGAATTCATGGATTGCAGATTGTAAGTTTCATCTACAGCCTGCGCTTCGGGCGCATACTTAATAACGGAATTGGCCATATTCAATACATCGTACATTCCGGCCCATTTGCATAACGCATCGTTCGGCGTAAGCTGGAAATTCTGCAACTTCTGCTTTGCTGAATTCGAAGGAGAATAAACAGAACCTCCACGCAATTCGCCCCAATCGACCAAAGTCGGCACCATCTTACGCAGACAGTTATAGCCGGAAGCCAACACAGCCTCCACATCTTCTTTCGTTTTCCAATATTCACTTGTCACCCGTTCATTATTGGGGGTCAAATCCAACCAGCCGGAGCAACTGCTGCAAACCAGCCCTGCGACCAATGTGACATATATTATTATTTTTTTCATATTCTATCTTTATATCTTGATTAGAAATTCAAATTCAGACCAAAAGCAAAACGTTGTGATATAGGTGTTGTAGCACTATCTTCCGCCAGTCCTGTACTACCGGAGACTTTTACTTCCGGGTCTTGTCCGGTATAATCGGTCCAGGTAAAGAGATTATAGACGGTTGCATATACGTTTACACGTGTCATACCGAAATGATTGCATAGTTTCTTCGGGAGATTATAACTCAAAGAGAGTGTCTTCAAACGAAGGAACGAAGCATCTTCCACAAAACGGTCGGAACCTAAGAAGTTATAACCATAGTTGTACAATGCACGCGGAATATCCGTCGCATCCCCTTCTTTACGCCAGCGGTTCAGGGTTGCCTTGCTCTGGTTGCGGGAGGTAGTCATGGACTCGTTGTTCATACGTGCCGTATTTACGATAGATTGTCCGAAACGACCGTGCAACGTAGCGCTCAATGATAAATCTTTCCATCTTACATTGAAAGAAGCTCCTCCGGTAACCAAAGGCTGTGCATTACCCAGATAAACCATATCGAACTCGTTGATGACACCGTCATGATTGATATCTTCGTATTGTGCATCGCCCGGGTAACAAGGATAGGTTCCGTTTTTCATTATCACCGGATTTCCATTGGCATCGTTCATTACATTGCCTTTGGAATCCCGTGCATACGTAGCGTCTTTATTCTGATAAACGCCCAGATAGCGGTAACCGAAGAACGAACCGATAGGACGGCCTATTTCTGTACGGGTTGCGTACTTACCATTGGCAAACGAATATTTTTCTTCGCCTTCGGGGTCTCTGTTGTCCGGCATTTCGGTTATCAAGTTTTCATTTCTCGCCAAGTTAAACGACCCGGATACAAACCAATCTTTCTTCTGCAAGAAGATAATATTGGTGCGGAATTCCCATCCCTTGTTTTCACTGGCTCCCGAGTTGTAATAAGCAATAGTCGAATATCCGGTTGTACTGGGGATAGCGTAGTTGGTACGCAACAAATCTTTAGCGGTACGTTTGTACACATCGGCCGTAAATTTCAGTTTACCCTGGAAGAAAGATACATCCAATCCCAAATTGTATTCGGTGTTGGTTTCCCATTTCAATTTATCCAACTGCATACGTACCGGCTTAATACCGGGCATATTCATATAATTAGTACTTGCCGCAAAAGCGCCCAGATAAGAGAGTCCCTTCGGTGCACGTCCGCTCTGTCCTACACCCAGACGAAGTTTCAATTCGTCCAGTCCGAGCCACGACTTTTTGGCTCCGGCCATGAAAGGTTCATTCTGTATGTTCCAGTTGATACCTCCTGAAGGGAAGTAAGCCATACGTTCGTCGCGACCCATTGCCGAGTTACCTTCCGCACTGATTGAAGCCTGGAATACATAACGGTTGAGTAAGGTATAATTAAGGTGAAGAATACCTGAAAGACTCCGACTCTCACTTTTAGAAGAAGTCAATCCATTATCGGCCTTCCCCAGCACATTGTTACTGGTAATCGGTTCCGACAGATTGGAAGAGGCATTACCTGCCGTAATGGAAGAGTAGCTGGAACCTGTTGACTGAGAAGTACGGTATATCATATTAGCAATCAGCTTATGCCGTTCCTGCCAGTTCTTGATATACATAATTTTGTTTTCAGTCTGGATGCCCATGCTCTCGGAATTACCCGAATAAGCCTGGTTGGCCCATTTGCTTCCCCATGACACACCGGTAACGGCCTGCGGCAAGAACTTCGAACGTTCCGTCGCTCCCATATTCAACGCCACATATCCTGTATAAGTCAGTTCCGGAAGAATCTGGTAACGGGCATCTATGGTGAAACGTCCGCTCCGGTCGTTCTTCTTGTTTTCACTTAAGTGAGCCATCGCCACCGGATTATAGTTGCTGGCCGTTTCACTACTGAAATTGGCATTAAATGCACCTTCCCACTTAGAATCCGAAGTATAGGAAGTAAAATAATCTTCGAGCGGGAGTCCTGTTACGTCGTCTATAATGTAAGCCGATTTGTTAGGCATTTTACTGAAAGCCTCACTTCGCACGTCTTTGCTCCAATTGGCTTTCGTATCCGATTCGGTATAACTGAAGTTAGCGCCGAATTTCAACTTCCGGGAGAATTTGTAATCGATTCGCAAGGTAGCGCTCAAACGAGTCAGGCCTGTACCAATGGTCGTACCTCCCTGATCGAGATATCCTAAAGAGAAACGATAGGTCGCTTTTTCACCACCTCCGTTCATAGAGAAACTGTTATCAGACGTCCAGCTGTTATCCCGTACCAAATCCAACCAATCGGTATCTTGGTTAAACTCCTGATAATATTTCCACAAGGGGTCCGGATTGATTTCCGGCGTATTGAAGAGCTTGTCCAGATAGCTTCCTGCCTGGCTCACACCCACTACATTGGCCGTATTCCACAAAGCATCCTGCATCAAAGAGATGTATTCTTTACCATTCAGCATCGGGATAGTGGTAGGTTCCACATTGTACGACCATTTGGAAGAGAACGAGAACTGGGTTTTTCCTACCGAACCGTTCTTGGTTTCAATCACCAATACACCATTGGCACCTTTCGTACCCCAAATAGCCGTAGCCGATGCATCTTTCAATACCTCAATAGATTTGATATCGCTAGGCGAAAGGTTCAGCAACGAACCCAAATCATCTTCATTGGCACTTTCAAAATTAAAATCGCTCGTATCGGTTGTCTGTGGTACTCCATCGATGACAATCAACGGATTGTTGGAACCGTTTAATGAACTGGTACCACGAATACGAATGGAACTTCTTGCTCCCGGGTCGCCGCTCAAGGTGATGTCCACACCTCCCAACTGACCTTGCAAAGCCTCTTCCACCGAGTTAATCGGAGAGGTAGCCACCAATTCGTCCATATCTACTTTCTGTGTAGCCGAAATCATTTCCTGTTGTCCGATACCCAAGCTGTTGCGCTCGATATGCCTTGCCACAACCTCCACTTCGCCCATGGTTTTGGAATCGGATTCCAAACGGACATCCATGACCTTCTGCCCTGTATACTTTTGTTTCACGGATTTCATTCCGATGTAGGAGAAAACAATGGTTAAGTTCTTCTCCCCCGCCGGAATCTTCAGGTTATACTGACCGTTGATATCGGTAATAGTACCTCCCAACGAACGGTCTTGTGTATTGACCACCGTAATGTTCACCCCCATCAAAGGTTCGGAAGTCTTTCCCAACAGTTCCGTTACTTTACCGGAAACCACTTGTTGGACCTGCGCCCATGCTCCGCCTGCAAAGCAGAGAAGCAAGGCCGAGATGATATATGTTCTTTTTATAAAACTCATAACTTTTTTATGATATTCAGATTAATAAAGAAGAGAATTAATCAAGTGGAAACATCCATCGCTATAAGAGAATGGGAAGTACCAATAAGTACCGTCCACTGGACACTCCGTTCCATTCACCTCTTTTTCACGCAGGATAATCTGACCGTTCTCTTCATGGTCAAATTCATAGGTGGAACGCAAACTTACCGAAATGGAAGTACCCTTATCCGTATAGACCAGATTTCCGTTATGTACCGTCTTGTACTCTCCGCTTCTCACCGCCGAGCCGGGATAAGGACAGGTAGTCAGTGTGGCCGCATCCATAAAATAATTCATCATATAATACTTCAGCGCCAATGTATCGTTATGTGTAATTTGCACTTCCTTATTTGTTATATCCTCCAGGGCCAATGTTTCTACGCCCGGAATCTTTTTATCTTTCAAGGCTTGCTCTATCACCTCATTAGTAGGGATAAACACTGCCGCACGGCTACTCAGGAAGGTAAGGGTGTTACCGTTTACCACGCCTGCCCGTTTCAGCAATTGCGAGAATCTGAAATAAGGAGAAGTACCGCCGCTTTGTGCCAAGTGTGCCTGCAAACCTCTGTCGCCCAATGTATTTTCTTCGTATTCGAACAATCCGTTCTTTCCGTCGCTTTCATACGTATAGGCTTTTCCGTTACTCCAAGCCTTTCCTTCATTCGTGATTTCCTTAAAGGGAACAAACACCGATTCTCTGTCGGCTGCATCCATATCCAATACTTGATTGAAATAGTTGCTGCACGTTATCTTTCCGTCTTTAATGAACCAGAAGTTGAATGCCGCTTTCACCGGAACAACCTGTGTACCGCCTGCCGTATTCAAACTGACAGCTTCGCCCAACACCGTATGGGTGTCGACAATACGTTTAGCCACGCTGGCCGGAACCGTTGCCAGTTCTCCTTCATCGTTCAACATCACCAGCGAGTTACCGCTTTCCTCTTCTACAAACTCATATCCGTTTACACTGGCTTCAAACACTTCGTTAGGCGGAACAAGTAAGGTATATTCCGTTTTCGAAGAAGCGTAAGAGTTTAAGATACCGGAATATTGCAAGGTATATAAAAAGTCGAGGTATTTCTTACTACTGAAAGCCGGACCGGTTACCGCACCAAACAAAACAGGTGCTTCTATTTCGTCCAAGCCGTAAAGACTACCATTGGAGCACATCTTTTTATAAGAGACCTGCCAAGGATTAAATCCATAAGGCATGCCCGAATTGTTTACTACTTTACCGGTAGCTATCTCCTCGGGGAAAACAACAGAACCGCTGTAAACAAACTCGTTTAAGAATATCTGTTGTACCATCATATCCAAGTTATTGAAATCGGTATAACCGCTGTTCTTCCAATAACCATTAAAGAAATCGCTCAATGCCTTATTGGTTGGAGCAAACACGCTGTAACTTCTGTAAGCCAGCGAATCGAGACGCTGGTAATTAGAGGTAGGCCATTCCAATGCAATAGGGGCCAAAGGTTTCCGGTGTTCATGCAGGAACAGGGAGTCCACGCCCAAAGAAGAACCATACATGGTGGAAAGGCGCTCATCGTATGTATAACTGCTGAATTGGTTATATACCTTCATAAAATCGGAATAATCCGGATTGGATTTCAGTTCATCATAAATGGTTCCACCCGGTTCGAGCACCTTGTCGAGCACATAAATATAACCATTGTTAGCAGCCAATTCATATTGTTTCACCGAAGCTTCCGCTACATTGAAACCATCGGCTCCTGTCCAGGATGAGTTGCCATAGAAGAATTCATAATTCGATTTGGCATCAATCTTCTTCGAAGAGAAGAAATTATACGAGAATACCGGCAGCAAACGTTCCAAATGATACACGGAACGAGTCTTGCCCGTTTCCGCATCATATTCTTCCGTTACCGGACTTCCGCTACGTGTACGGAATTTGTAATACATTCCCGGGTCTAAGATTTCATTGTCTCCATCTCCGGCTCCTTCGCCTTCGGGACGGAAATTTTCCATCATACCTTTATTATATACATAATAGAGGAGATGAAATCCTACCAATGTTTTCAATTCTGCGGGATTGTTTTTCTGCATTTCGTCTACGGACGCATATCCGTGTTCCTGCAAATAGCTGGTGAAAGCCGCGTTATCGGGTGCCATCACTGTCATCACGCCTTTACCTTCTACAATGTCACGATAGCCGGTCAATTCTATCGCACGAAGGAAGATGGAAAAATTTCCATTCATTTCCTCGCCCGAGAGCACTTCCCACACATTACCTCCTACCCAAGGCTGCTTTTTGTTATGCTCTTCTATTTTATCCTCGCACGAGAATATAAACAGCGAACATAGCAACCAACACAAACATCGGATTGTAAATGTCATGTTTTTCATGTTTTTTAGATTTGTTATTAATTAGGTTATTTATATTTCGAAATCTCACAGGTCCATCCGGACTTTTTATTTCACGACAAAGGAAAATAATTTAGCATTATTCAACAATAGAAAATTAGACATAAACATGTAGATTTCGATAATTGGCGTTTTCGACTAGTAAAGCAAAAAATGGTTTAATCCGACAGGCCGAAAGCATACATTATTCCATGTTTCTACCAATTTTTCCATCTCTTCTATTTCTATCCATCTGCCTTGTTCCGAACTGTTTGCGAAAGAATCCTTTTCAGCTTACCCTATATGGATTAAAGAAAGGCTTTTTTCCTCTTTTTCCTATTTTTCATCCCGTATTTCTTCCTTATTCGTTCCGCTATACAGGCTGTAAAAGGGTGGTCTTCACTTCTTCACCCAAACTTCATCACGTTATAATAAACCAATAAAAGTGAAGATGCCTTTTTTTCTTCTCATTAAACACACCCGCAAAGGCATTCAGTTGTCTTGTCCGGAGCCATTCAGACCCGGGAGTTTTACTCCGACAACACAGCAGAATTTCCTTTCACTTCTTTACTCCTAACGAAGTAAAAGCTCCCTTAACTCTTGCTATGAATCATACAGGTATATAGTTGGACTTCTCTTTTAGTGGTCTTTTAGTGGAAAAACGGAATAAATGGATTCTCCTATCCCTACGGATAGAACTTGAAATATCGTTTTCAGCTTTATTTGAAATAGGAAACTATTGCTTGTGTCCAGACCCTCTTCAATGAGAGAAAAAGAGTCTTTCCGAATTGATTTACAGCATATTGGACGCATAATGCAAAAAGTGTGACAAAAATGTTCGAGAACTCTAAGAGCTAGGTATGACAACTTGGCAGTTTTCAGAGCCAAACTATTGATTGCCAGTTCTGTGACAAAAATATATATACCTTTAGAAACTAACTACTAAATTCAGACTCTCCGATTTGGAAACGGCCTGTTTATTTTGTATCTTCGTGTATTGGCTGTACGCATCCGTTCTTTTGGGTCATTCATCGCCTTTCCTTGCAGTCTGTTCCGGGGCTTTTCCTCTTTTCACGAATACTCTACCTTTTCTTTCGTGTTACAGTACGTCTACCTACCCGACGCTCTACGTCTTATCGCCTAATGCCCTACGTCTTTCGTCTTACGCATCCTTATGTTTTTGCTTAGGTATACAGTCACATGCCCTTACATTCCCTTATCCGTTTGGTTAGCTTCCTATATTAATATTGCAACAGAAACCGCTCTGCTACCTTTAAAAAGCGGTCATGCCCTTTCCCGTTCAGATGCGCCGTATCGGTATTGTTCTTACTCGGCTGGAAATAAGCTTTCCTGAAAGCATCGCCGGTAACATAAATGCCTCCTTTCCGGGCACAGTCGAAAACAGGAATATTATAACGCCCACACACTTCCAACATGGCATCCACTACCTTCTCGGCATTACTTCCCTGAAAGTCGACCGTATTCCAACGGGTAAAAAAGAAAATCTTGGCTACCGGATATTTCGCTATCAGCCCTTCACAAAGAAGAGCCAACCGTTCTTTAAACACCCCGATTCCGCCAATGGAATCCAACTTGCCACAGTCGTTGTGACCGCCCACTACCACTACATAATCCAAGCTGTCGGGCATATCCTTGTAGCGTAGATACATGGCCTCGCCCCACCTCGGACTGGAGTAAGCGATGCTGTTTCCGTTCCGTCCATAATTGAAATATTGCATGCCATGCTTCTTTGCAAACTTATAGTGCCACGTCCGTTCCACCGGTTCCTTATGGTTCTTTACATAGCTATCACCGATAATGCCGAAACGTTTCCCGGCCAGTTCATCGTGTTGCGCCGCGGTAGATTCCTTACCGGCAGTAGCTCGCACCGCCATCGTTCCGGCCAGACGATTAAACATCTGTTTGCCCAGATATTCAGCTGAAGAGGCGGTAAAGTGGAGGCGGTCGCGCTGCAATGTAGCATCGGACATATCCACCAGATAAATTTCTTCTTCTTTTGCCAGACGCTTCATCGCAGCCTCTACTTCGGCACTATAATCTCTATTGGATTGAGCAATCGTACCGAATATAAAAGGAAGTTTCGAATAGTCCTTGCCTGTTTTCTGAGTCAAATGGTTCCGTACGGCAGTAACCACCCCTTTCAAGTTAGCGTAATAATCCTTACCCCTGCGGCTATCACTTTCTCCCTGGTGCCAGAGGAACGCATCGATTTGATACCCTCTTTCCAGTTGAGACAAAGTATGGTCGATGCACGCGTCAATTTCTTGTAGCAAAGAGAGCAGCAAAGAGTTCCCGCCTTCGGCTGTGGACTTTGTCTGCGCCAGCCATTCCGGCGCTGCCGACCAGTAACGCCCCTTCTCCGATTGATAATTCGGTGCAATGGAGGTTCCGCCCACAGCCCATTTAATAACATAAAACTCCTCTTTCAGCCATTGTTCCAATTCATAATAAGTAACCGCATCGTAAGCCCACAGGTTTTGTTTCCCGTTCCGGGTGGCACGAGGCCAAAAAGGAATAAACTTCCCGTTTACGTCATTTTGTGCTATCTTGCAATAACGGTAAGCTCCTTCGGCAAAATGAACCGTATCGGTTGACAAGGCTTTCAGGTATGCAGGCAACTCCTCGTTCGGAACACGCCCGTCGGTATTCGACTGTCCGGCCGTAATCAAGACATGCACGGGATGTTGGGCTGCTACATTCAAACAGCTTCCCAACACGCCTATCAGCATAAATATCCATTGTTTCATCCTTCTATTCCTTTCTATTTCTTTGTTCCCTCTGTCCGGAAAGATGCCAAGGTAACCATTTTCTTTTCCGCACGCTTCACTCCCTGACAGGAAGCCGTCACTTTTACCCCTCCGCTCTGCCGGTTGGAACGTAAAACAGCCATCGCAAAGCCATTGTGTAACGCAATGCTGTTTCCCTGACAAAAGATTCTGTCGGTCAGATGGTCGCCATTGTCCACCGCTATCAGCTTGGCCTCGCCCGATACATCAAAGGTCACTTCCCCTTGATAAGTGGGTACCACCCGTCCTTTCTTATCTACGGCATAGACTTTTACGTACTGTAAATCCATTCCGTCCGCTTGCCAGTCCGCTGTTTCCGTTTCCATTCTCAAAGAGACGGCCTTGCCGGTGGTTTCCAATGTATGATGCGCAACTTCCTTACCGTTACGGCGTGCCACAGCCTTTACCGTTCCGCCTTTTCCGTATGGTACGTCTTTCCAATAAATAATGTTGCGGCGGGTGATGTCGTCCTGCTCATTCTTTTGAATGCCTACCGACTGACCGTTTACAAATAACTCCACTTCGTCCGCATTCGTATAGGTAAAGAGATTCTGTTTGCTATCCTCCTTCCGGTTCCAGTGGGAAGAAAGAGGCATACGGCCTACTATCACATCATTCCACTCGATGCTTTCTTTCTGGCTGTCGACCACTCCGATATGCACCAACGGCTCATCGCAAAAGGCACTCTTTATGAGATAAGCCTGCGGATAAGGTTCCAACGAATGATTAAAGAAAGAGTAGCTCCAGCCTTTTTTAGGCCATCCGTTCGATTCGCCCCAGTATTCAATAGCGCCCCAATAGGCCAGTCCCACCATCTTCTCCCTGTCCATGCCAAAGAAGGGAGCAGTGAGCTCGCTTGTCGTGGCCTCACTCTGATAAACCGTCATACCCGGACACTTCTCCAAGTATTGGGCATAATTCATATAGCGGTAGTTAAAGCTCGAAACCTCCGTTACCGTAGCCAGTTCGGGCGGATAGACCTTCTTATCGAAGTCCACGTCATTCTTGCCGATAGCGCCGGCACGTGCCGGAAACATGGCAACGGTAGTCTTACGGGTATCATCGTAACGCTTTACCAGCACATCAAATATTCTGTAAGTGGTCACTCCCCAATCGCCTGTAGGGAAGCCTGCCAAATCTTCTCTCATTTGCAGTTCATTTCCCAAGCTCCACAAGATAACGGACGGATGATTGCGGTCGCGCTTAATCCATTCGGGAATCATCTTATACCACAATTGGGTAAAGGGCACTCTGCCTCCCCAATAACTTTTATCGCTCCACTTGTCTATCAATTCATCCACTACCAGGATTCCATATTTATCCGCCAGTTTCAGGAACGACTCGGAATAGGGATTGTGCGAAGTGCGGACATGGTTATATCCAAACTTCTTCAGCAATGCAAACTGACGCTCTATGGCACGGTCGAAAGCCGCCGCGCCCACTACACCCAAATCATGATGGTTGGCAATTCCTTTCAAGAAGAGTTTCTTTCCATTCAGTTTGAATCCGAATTCGGGAGAGAACTCCAGTGTACGGATGCCGAATGTTTCGGTTACCTCGTCCACTTGTTTACCCTCATAAACCAACGACACTTCGGCTGTATACAGATTCGGAGTTTCACAAGACCAGAGTTGAGGATTGGGTACTGTTATTTTAGGAAGCGAGACTTCAACCGTACCCGATTTCGACCTTTTAGGAGCCCATTCTTTTGTCTCTGCAACCAACGTTCCGTCGGGAGAGCATATCTTTGTACGGATTTCCACATCCAGATTCTTACCGCGAATCCCTTCCAGTTCCACCTGCACACTGACTTCCGCACGCTGTTCCGTAACTTGCGGTGTAGAAACAAATACGCCATGGCGCGCGATGGCTACCGGATTCTTCACGATGAGATGAACATCCCGGAACAGGCCGCCACCCGTATACCAGCGCGAACCTCCGGTTTTACCTGTAGAGGCACATACGGCCACCACATTCTCTTTGTCGTATGTAAGCAGTTTGGTGATATCCACCTCAAATCCTATATATCCATAATCCGTGCTTCCCACCTTCTGGCCATTCACCCACACGTCGCCTAGAAGCATGATGCCTTCAAAATCGAGCAACACACGTTTATCTTTCCAGGCAGGGTCGGCCTTAAACGACTTCCGGTACCAACCTTTCCCCATTGCTTTAAAGCCGCGCGCTCCTCCGGCCGATTTGTCCCAAGGCTGCTCTATCTGGAAATCATGAGGCAAATCCAGCGTACGCCAACCGCTATCGTCATAATCTGCCGACTGCGCATTCTTTAAGTCACCGGCTTGAAACTTCCAGTCGAAATTGAATAACTGCGTCACACGTCCTTGTTGTTCCTTACCGCTCTGTGCAGAAACCAGCACAGACTGAATAATTACTAAGGATACTAAAATAAGTTTTTTCGTTATCATCATAATAATAGCTTTAAGTATTGCAAAGATAATTCCGGTTTCCATAACAACACATGGAATTTTGTCCGTATACATGGATATATTCACTTCTTATCGATTTTACCCTGTATTTGCGAACAAATTTCCATGTATTCAACCCATTTCACTATTGAACTTCAATGCGTTCTTCTTATCTTTGTGCACAGAGTTTTTCTTTTCTACAAAACATAATACATATGAAACACTATCTATTTACCTGTGGTATCTCCCTGATTTTTTCGATGAGCGTCTCTTTCGCGCAAAAGATGAATCCTCCTTTAATGGGATGGAGTTCCTGGAATACCTACCACGTAAACATCAGCGAGGAGTTAATAAAAAATCAGGCCGACGCCCTCATTAAGCAAGGCCTTAAAGAAGTGGGATACCTATATATTAATGTAGACGACGGATTTTTCGGCTATCGGGATGAAACCGGGAAGATGCACGCCCACCCCGAACGTTTTCCCCATAGTATGCGAGTCGTATCGGACTATATCCACTCGTTAGGCCTGAAGGCAGGCATCTATTCCGATGCCGGAGACAACACCTGCGGGTCTATTTACGATAACGATGCCAATGGAGTGGGTTCGGGCTTATACGGACACGAGCAACAGGACATGGATTTATACTTGAAAGAATGGAATTATGACTTTATAAAAATAGATTATTGCGGTGGCAGGGAGCTTGGGTTGGATGAAGAAGAAAGATACACCAAGATTTGCCAGGCTATCGCCCAAACGGGAAGAACGGATGTTTCTATTAATATCTGCCGCTGGGCGTTCCCGGGAACTTGGGCTAAAAAGCTGGCACGTTCGTGGAGAATAAGCCCCGATATCCGTCCCCGCTGGAACTCTGTAAAAGGTATCATCGAAAAGAATCTTTATTTGGCGGCCTATGCCGGCGACGGTCATTACAATGACATGGACATGCTCGAAGTGGGACGCGGATTGAAGCCACACGAAGAAGAGGTACACTTTGGAATGTGGTGCATCATGAGCTCTCCTCTCCTTATCGGATGCGATATGAACAAAATTCCCGAATCGTCTCTGAAACTCCTTAAAAACAAAGAGTTAATAGCGTTGAATCAAGACCCTCTCGGTTTGCAGGCATACGTAGTGCAGCATGAAAATGCCGGCTATGTGTTGGTGAAGGATATAGAGAAAGATAGAGGATTGACCCGTGCCGTAGCGCTGTACAATCCTTCAGACAGCGTATGTTCTTTCAATGTTCCGTTCGACATGCTGGAACTGGGAGGCGCGGTTAAGGTACGTGATGTCATAGAGCAGAAAGAGTTAGGGATAATGAAGGAAACAATAAAACAATCCGTCCCGCCACACAGCGTACGAATATGGAAACTTACGGCAGAAAGACGGTTAGAACCTACCTCGTACGAAGCCGAATGGGCATATCTGCCGTGTTATGATGATTTAGGAAAGAAGTCCAAGCAGATATACTATGCTCCGTCTCCCGACTGTTCCGGTCAAATGAAAATCGGACATGTAGGTGGAAAAAAGGAAAACTATGCCGAATGGAGTAATGTATACAGCGAAAAGGGCGGCAACTACCAAATGACCATCTTCTATAGCTGCGACAAGACCCGGAAACTGGAAGTATCCATCAACGGAAACAAAACGGAGATAAAGAATCTACATAGCCCTAATCAGGTAAAGTCCGTCACCATTCCGGTTACATTAAAGCGCGGATACAACAAAGTCAGAATGGGCAACAACTTTGGATGGGCTCCTGATATTGACCGTTTTACCTTATCGAAAGAGGTTTCAATTTTCAATTAAATAACTCTAAGATGAAACTAAGAAAAGTAATAATGATGGGAATAAGTTGCGCAACCGCAACCGTTACCCTTGCACAAACTTACCTTCCGCCGGTGTTCGGCAGTGATACGCTCAACATGCGGCCCGATAAAATCTCACAACTGTACATCGCTCCCAGGCGTATAGTCTGGACAAGCGGAGAAACACAGGTGCAAAATCCAAACGTACTATTAAAACTGAGTGACGGCCAATCGGAGATGAGCCGGGTAAACACCTGTCTGTTAAGGTCCGAAGGTCGAGACACCGCTTCCATCCTATTCGATTACGGACGGGAATTACATGGAGGACTAAAACTGGTACTCAGCGCTTCTAACAAACGGGAACCGTCCGCCGTACGCATCCGCTTCGGAGAGTCTGTAGGGGAAGCATGCAGTTCGGTGAAATATGGAACAGACGAAAAAGGGTATGCTACGAACGACCATGCCATGCGTGACTTTATACTGGATATTCCCCGAAACGGACAGATTGAAATAGGAAATACAGGGTTCCGCTTTATCCGTATCGATTTACTCCAAACAGGTGTGGATGTGCGGATAAAAGAGGCTTCCGCCATTCTACGATACCGGGATATTCCTTACACAGGCTCTTTCCGCTGCAACGACGAGCGGTTGAATCAAATATGGATGACGGGCGCTTACACGGTACACCTGAATATGCAGGAATACCTATGGGACGGAATAAAACGCGACCGCCTCATCTGGTTGGGAGATATGCATCCGGAAGTGGCAACCATCATGACCGTATTCGGTGAGAATGAAATAGTTCCCGAAAGCATCGACCTGGCTTGTAAACAATTCCCGTTACCTAAATGGCTGAACAACATGAGCGCATACTCTATGTGGTACCTCATTCTCCAATACGAGTGGTACCTGTATAGCGGAAATCTGGCCTACCTGCGCCAACACCGGGATTACATCACAGGCCTCATCGACCGTATTGACGAATGTGTGGACAAAGACGGAAAAGAACATCTCTCCCCATCCCGTTTCCTTGACTGGCCATCCAGTCCGAACAAAGCGGGTGTGGAAGCCGGATACCGTGCATTGCTTTGCTGGTCGCTCGATGACGCCGAGAAACTATGCGCCGTATTGGGAGAAAAGGATTATGCAGCTAAAAGCCGGGACATAGCCCATCGTATCAGGAAAATAAACAAGCCGCACAATCAGCTGAAACAGGCTGCCGCCTTAATGAGCATAGCCGGAATGATGGATGCCAAAAAGGCTTGTGAGGAAGTCGTTTCGGTAGGCGGTGCAAAAGATTTCTCCACTTTTTACGGCTACTATATGTTAGACGCCTTAGCGAAAGGAGAAAGGCATCAACAAGCCATCGACATCATACGCCAATATTGGGGAAAGATGCTGGATTTGGGAGCTACTACCTTTTGGGAGGACTTCAATCTGGATTGGGCACGCAATGCCGGACGCATTGACGAATTTACGCCCGCAGGAAAAGACGATATACACAGAGACTTCGGAGCCTACTGCTATCCTAGTTTCCGGCATAGTTTCTGCCACGGATGGGCTTCCGGTCCTACCCCATGGATGACGCGGTATATCCTTGGCATTGAAGTATTGGAACCCGGATGCAAAACGATTCGCATCACTCCTCATTTATGTGACTTGGACTGGGCGGAAGGCACTTTCCCCACCCCGCTGGGAACCATATATGTAAAGCATGTGAAACAGGCTAACGGTAAGATAGATACGACCATCAAGGCACCGAAGGGGATTACGATAAAGAAATAATTGCTTTTTGGTTTTATCTCAGTGGATAGTTAAAAAGAACTTTACACATTCTTTAAGTGCACAAATGCGAAGCGTATTTGTGCACAAATCCAAAGTGGAACTGTGCACAAATGAGGATTGCATGATACTTATTTTTGTACTTACAAATGATTTGCCATTTATTTGTATATAAGATGGAATGTATTGGGGTAAAAACAAGCCACTAAACAGATTACTTCTTTTCCATTTGATAAGTGATATGCTTTTCCACTACATTCTCCACATTCTTTACCCTCTTCACAAACTTCTTCACCGTGCCGACTTCTACATTTTTAATGCTGACATTCTTCACCGGCAGTTTGGCATCACCTTTCAGTTCGTAAACCGCATCCGCCGATTCACAAGTCACTCCATCCATGTAGATTCCATCGATGCGGGTAATGCGCTCTTCGTAAGTAGGAACCAGGTCTTTCCATTGATAAAGAACATCCGTGTCTATTTCAAGTACCCGTTGCGCACTATGGGCTTTTACATCTTTCATATAAATATTTTCAATGAATCCGCCTCTACGATGGTTGGTTTTCACAAAGAACACTCGCATCACGGAGTTGGAAACAGCACAATCGTGCATGTAAATGTTCCGTATACCTCCGGAGATTTCACTACCAATACCCAGCAGTGTATGGCCTTTCAATATCTGGCAATGACGAATCACAATATTCTCACAAGGGGTATTCAAACGCCATGCATCCTGATTACGCCCCGCCTTAATGACTACGGCGTCGTCTCCCTGGTCGAAAATGCAATGCTCCACCAAAAAGTTACGGCTCATCTCAAAATCGATGCCATCATTGTTATGCCCGTGCGCCCGGACATCCAGATTACGTACCCATCCGCCGTCGCACATATAGAGGTGAATGGTCCAGAATGGGCTTTCCCGGATTTTAAATCCTTCCAGACGCACATTCTTACAACGGTTGAAATGAATCAGATGAGGCCGCAGATGGTTCTCACCCACTGCCATTTGCCGTTCCGGCACAGGGACATCCGTAGAGGCTTGGGTATAAAGCTCTTTTAAAGCGTTTAAATGCGCCTGCGGACGTTTGAACCAAACTTTCCACGTTCCCATTCTCGGTTTCAGGGTGCCGCTACCGGTAATCGCCACATTCTCACACTCAAAAGCATAAAGTAACGGCGAATAGTTATAACATTCCAGTCCTTCCCACGAGGTCATCACTGCCGGAAGATAAGACTCGGGATTATCTATAAAATCGAGTACCGCATTCTCTTCCAAATACAGATTCACATTGCTCTTGAAATGAATGGCTCCCGTAAGCCAGGTACCTGCCGGAACCACTACCCTGCCGCCTCCGGCCCGGTTACAGGCATCTATAGCGGCTGCAATAGCCTTTGTATTATCCACTTCGCCACCCGAAACGGCACCGAACTCCGTAATAGGGAAATCCCTATCGGGATACACAAACACTTTAATGGGTTGCATAGGGAAAGGAGCTTTGACTTTTATCGTTTCATACTTCTTGTCACCCGCCGACACGGAGATTACCGCAAACAAACAAAACAATAAAGCGGAAAGGACTTTTACTAATTTCATATTCATGTGATTATTTTTAATTACCAGATTTTAATGACCAATGCAAATAAACAGTTAAAGGCTACCACTTCCTATTACCGGATATGTATTTCGACCGTGCCTCCAAAGGGATTGAAATCTAAAACAGCCTTATCGGCATACACCGTAACGGGCAAGTTCTTTTTATCCTGTTTGGCCGATACCTTTTTCATCTGTGCTCCCTTGATAACCAATGTCAAAGGTTCCAAAAAGAGTTCTTTATCCAAACTCAACAGAGGGGTAACATACAGACGTTTTTTCTTCTGTTTCACCTCCAGTTGTACGGCATCCCGCTCCTTCACATAAGAAACCACTTCGCGGAAAGTACCTACCCAAATCCGGTCTTCTTTTCCTTTCACATAATCGAAATGTTCCCAAAGGCGTTGTGGATTGCGAAAAGCATCATAACCATAGGTTAAACCGTGCGTCATGCCTACTCCCCATCCCCGGTTTGCCATTAAAGCATCCACCCAGTTATTCAAATCCTGCTTGGAACGCTTACTGCCTACCGACCATTGTTCCAACCGTGTTCCTACCCGGTTTTGTTCGGCAATACGCCGTCCTTCCGCCTTCTTATTATTGTTCGGATAACAAAACGTACGCGGCATGACTCCCGTATTGGCAAAAATAGCACTATCGTTTTTAAGGATGTCTTCACGAATCTCTTCTATCGGAAAGCGGGCGAAGTTCTTATGTTGCCAGCCATGATTGGATATTTCATGCCCCTGATTCGACATTTCCCGCAGCTGTGCCCAAGTCATCCTTGTTGTATCGGCAAGATGTGCCGGGTCCTGATTGATTTTGGAACCGTTTATCCAGAACGTACCACGCCAGCCACGACTTTCCAACTGAGGCGCCACCAGTGTGTAATGCTCCGCCAGGCCATCATCAAACGTATAACTGACGGCACACGTTTTATCTCCCTTATAGCGGGCTACGGAAACGTCCCAATTACCGGCATGGGTTAGCGCGGCACTGCATAGACTTACCATAATGAATAAAAAAGATTTCATAGTTTTCTCTATATTAGCAGCTCTGTTTATTTTTAACAAAAGGAATGGAGTATTCCACGCCACAAAGATAAGATTTATAGTCCCTCCGTTAAAAGGGAAGTACATGGAAATATTGACTAATACAATGTAATTATAGACATTTCGCCCCATTTATCGCAGGAATTAGGAATGGTTTCGGACTATGCATCTTGTCTCTCTTCAGCTTCAATATCTATCCTTTTATACAGTTGAAGCCCTTTTCCTTTGAAAAAACAACCGGACAAACCCTCCATACCGGTATATCTAAGGAATAAAAAACTGTTTCTACAGGATAAAACAGCCTTTTCACCTCATTTTAAACAAATATTCTAGGCTTCCGTTTTTTTCACCATTTTATAAATTACAAAAGTGCCATACTTTAGCCACCGAAATTTAAACTCTATAGGTAACACATATTTTTAGACATCATGAAACATCACTTTTTATTAACCCTTACCCTAATCCTATTAGGAAACACGGCTGCCGTAGCACAAGATTATAAATTCGATTTCACCCCGGGCAAGAAAGCCAAAGAGGGATATATCAAAATAGAAGCTGGTAACAGATATAATCAGGAGACAAACTACGGCTATGACTTTTTACCTTCACCCGACGGAAAAGAGAATAAGTCCTTTTTCTTTTCGGTGACGGTTCCCGATGGTAATTACCACATTACAGCCGTAGTAGGTAGTAAGAAGAAAGCGGCAGAAACAACTATCCGGGGAGAATCACGCCGGCTATTCTATAACAATATCAAAACCAAAAAAGGAGAATATAAATCTTGCTCTTTCGTGATAAACAAACGGAATCCACAGATTTCAGAGAAAGAAAGCGTGAAGCTCAAAAAGCGCGAGCTAAGCAAACTGAACTGGGATAACAAGCTCACCATTGAAATCAATGGCGACGAACCTCAATTAGCGGAACTCATTATTGAACGGACTGAGTCCGTGCCTACCCTCTTTTTATGCGGAAACTCAACAGTAGTGGACCAGGACAATGAACCGTGGGCTAGCTGGGGACAGATGATAACATGCTTCCTGAACGATAAGGTATGTGTGGCCAACTATGCCGAGTCCGGCGAATCCGCCAACACATTTATCGGAGCCGGAAGATTGAAAAAGGCTTTGTCGCAAATGAAAGAAGGAGATTACCTGTTTGTAGAGTTCGGTCATAACGACCAAAAACAGACTGGTCCAGGAAAAGGGGCTTATTACTCTTTTGCTTACTCGATAAAACAATACATTGACGAAGCGCGCGCCAAAGGAGCCCATCCGGTATTGGTTACTCCCACACGCCGCCGGCACTTTGATACAGACCATCGAACCATCTTGGATACGCACGGAGATTTTCCGAAGGCTGTACGTGAAATAGCTGCACGAGAAAATGTACCTCTTATCGATTTGCAAGAGCTCACTAAAGCGTTGTATGAAGCTTTTGGGGAAGATGAATCGAAAAAAGCATTTGTTCATTATCCGGCCGGAACGTTCCGGGGACAAACCAATGAGTTAGCCGACAATACACACTTCAATACATTCGGAGCTTACGAAGTGGCTAAATGCGTGATAGAAGGTATCAGAAAGGCAATTCCGGAATTGACTCCTTATATAAAAGAGGGGCCGGTATTCAATTCGGCTCATCCGGACAATCCGGCTGAGTTCCACTGGAACCTGTCTCCATTCTCTGAAATAGAGAAACCGGACGGGAACTAATGGAAAAGGAGTGAAAAGCGAAGCGATTTTCCTTTAATAACTGTAATGAATAATGTAAAGAAACGAGAAACAAAAAGATAAATGAATGTGTCCCAACAAGGTATTGCTGATTAAACCGGATTTACACCGGTTCAATCTTACTTAGCAAAGAACCATGAAAATGAATAAGTTACGATAAACGGTGTAACTTACGGCATATTAAGGACTATTCACGACACCGCAAAAAAAGAAAAACGATATGAAAGTAAAGACAGTCTTTTTTTTATTTATAGCAGGAGTGCAACTTTCGGCCTGCCATTCGTCCCACCCTGAAAACAAACATTTCGAATGGGGAGACGTAGCACCACATCCGAACCTGTCGTGGGCCGACAGTGTAGGCAACCGGCACGAGTTCAAGAGCGACGTATTTGTCTCCGCGAACTCATTCGGCGCTGTAGACGATAGTACCGTACTCAGTACGAATGCCATTCAACAGGCGATAGACCACTGCGCCACCAACGGAGGGGGAAACGTCACGCTACAACCGGGAACCTATCTGACCGGAGCGCTATTTGTAAAAAGCGGAGTGAACCTAAAACTGGAAAAAGGGGTTACCCTGTTGGCCAGTACCGATATCCACGATTATCCGGAATTCAAATCGCGTATTGCCGGTGTTGAAATGGTGTGGCCGGCAGCCGTCATCAATATCATAAACGAAAAGAATGCCTCCGTTAGCGGTGAAGGAATCATCGATTGCCGGGGAAAAGATAGCTGGAACAGGTATTGGGACATGCGAAAGGAGTATGAGAAGAAAGGGTTGCGATGGATAGTGGATTACGATTGCAAACGGGTACGCGGTATTCTTGTCGAATGCAGTACGGATATTACACTTAGCGACTTTACCCTGATGCGTACCGGGTTCTGGGGATGCCAGGTACTTTATTCGGACCACTGTACGATAGACGGCATAACGGTTCAGAACAATATCGGCGGACACGGACCCAGCACGGACGGAATAGACATCGACTCCTCCACCCGCATTTTAATAGAGAACTGTCTGATAGATTGCAACGACGACAATATCTGTATCAAATCTGGACGGGATGCCGACGGATTGCGGGTTAACCGCCCCACTGAATATGTAGTCATCCGGAATTGTACGGCTCTCAAAGGGGGTGGACTCATTGTTTGCGGCAGCGAGACATCGGGCAGCATACGCAATGTGCTGGGATATAACTTGAAAGCGCAGGGCACTTCGTGTATCTTACGTCTGAAAAGCGCCATGACACGGGGAGGTATCGTCGAGAATATTTACGTTAACGGTGTTGAAGCCATCGGCAACCGTCAGATTCTGTCGGCCGACCTCAACTGGAATCCCTCGTACAGTTACAGCAAATTGCCCGAATCTTACAACTATGAAGAGATTCCCGAGCACTGGAAAATAATGCTTACCCCGGTAGACCCGCCCCAAAAAGGATATCCGCTCTTCCGCAATATTTATATGTCGCAAGTGAAGGCTACCCAGGCAGAGGAGTTTATTTATGCTTCCGGCTGGAATGACTCTCTTCGTCTGGAGAACTTTTACCTTTACGATATAGAAGTGCAGGCGAAGCATAGTGGCAAGATAACTCTGACACGTAACTTCAACCTGACAAAGATAAAACTGGATATTCAAGATAAGCAACCGATACAATTGGAAAAGAATATTCAAAGCCATATCAACGCTGAATACCTTCCGACTCCAGCGGTTCAGCTTACCGAAAATAAGAAGTAGCACAGAGTTCCGAGCTGTTTGGGGCTGTAAAAGTGAATCATTTGCGGAGTGTTATTAGCCAAGCCTACGATATGTCGTTAGATAGGCCTACGAAGTACCCCTTGCGTAGGCCTACGCAACGACATTAGCCAAGCCTACGCAATACCAGTAGATTCACCCATACAATACAGAACGGATAATATACACTTAGACAGCAGCTTACAACAAACTGTATCAAGTAGGCGCTAACCAAATTTCACCTACAAAGCTACTCCCAGACTTACACCTCAACTAAGTGGAAGAAAAAGCAACTAACCTATCAATCCCGCCTCACAAAGCACCTTCTTTTTCGACGCGTTATCAGGCTTCTTGCCACATAGTTAGTTACGCTTCCCCACATTAAGAGTTATTTTCGTAACATTAACGTGAGTTCGACGAATTCAAAATAGTTTAAGTTGTGTGTCAATAGTTCTTTC
>ERZ839767.699-NODE-699-length-56606-cov-13.387579_pt1 | contig 56606 bp, 39 predicted proteins | sample MGYA00519879_ERZ839767 | MGnify/ENA primary metagenome ERZ839767 (study PRJEB31850, sample SAMEA3708852) | human gut metagenome | biome: human gut; feature: human-associated habitat; material: faeces | place: China | collected 2014 ... | reverse complement strand
TCTGCAAGCGTCCTCGGTATTGTAGCGACGGCGAAACTCTTTGAAAGTAATCTCAGCTGTACGTGCCATGATGATGTTCCCCTTTTTGCTTTTGGGAACATTGTAGCATCCTATCTGTCCAACAAATCGGACTTTGTCAAGATATTGTGGCTTGCTGCGTTAAGTCGATAAGCATTAAATTTTATATTCTCTTTGCCTACAGCTTCCGATAATTAACAATATTACACAAAATTTTACAATCGGAAGTAAATCTAATTGACATTTATTGGGATTGATGGTACATTGTAAGCGAATAGATGGGTGGAAAAGGTCAGTCGAAGCTTTCGTCAAGTTAGTTACTTAGCGAAACGATCAGCCTTTCTCTGTCATTCTGTCCGTCGTACATAGTATGGCACAGAAATTTTCTATTTAACAAGTAAATGCTGCACGGTGTCACGCGTCTGTGGTTCACAGATGTGGAGATCAGGGAATCCGGTGAAATCCCGGTGCTATACCCGTAGCTGTAAGCGCAGAATGTTCGCACCCTTAACGGAGTGATCCGGTCATTGGGGAAACCTGAGAAGGCTGGGTGCGGGCGCTGGCGGAGTTGCCCGCTGTGATGCGCGAGCCAGAATACCGACCGTGTGAGAACCCGGAGCGCGTCCCTGAAATGGGATGAAGGAAGGCAGGATGTGAGAACAATCGGTCACGCTGGCAGAAGTCTGCCCGTGTGGCTTTTTCTTTTGCCGGACAGCTGAATAGGTTTTGTGGCCCGCTTTGCCGCGGGCTGAACAAGGGAAGCCGGTGTGAATCCGGCGCAGACGCGCTACTGTGAAAGTTGATATGGGCTTTGCATTCATGCCATTGCGAAAGCGAGAAGGCGCAAAGCTGACGAAGCCAGGAGACCTACAAAACCAAGGACGATCTTTGGACGCGAGGTACACCGCAAGATCCCACCCAAACGGAGGCACTGCGCCTTGACGATGGAGGGATACGGTGTGAGCAAAAAGGACAAGCCCCATTATTTTGACCCGCAGAAGTGGAAACAGCAGAAGCTGGAAGCCATGACGGACGCTGCCGTGCGGCAAAAGAACGCCGCATTTGTGGCAGCGCACCGGAGCGACACGGACGAGCAGCTGATTGCCTACGTCCGGCAATCAGCTCAGGAGCTGGGACACACGCCCTACCCGAGAGAGATCTTCGGGGGCGCTATGATTTACGAGCGCTTCGGCACATGGTCAAAGGTGCTGAATGCCGCTGGGCTGCCCTATCCGACGCACAAGGTCAGCGAGAGAGGCTGCCGCATCTATCGTCAGACGATGAAAGAACAGGTTCGCGTTTTTGATAAACTGCGGGCTGAAAAAATGGAAACGGTTCAGGCCGCGAGCGCGGAGAGAAACGCGGCGGTGCAGGCCGAGAAACAGGCCCGCATAGAGCGGGACGCCCGGTGGGGAGAAGCCCACGGGGATATGACTGACGATGAAATTCTGGAATACCTTCGCACCTGCGCGGAAGCGCTGGGTCACGCCCCTTATTCCTACGAGGTAGAGGGCGGGCGGTACATTGCGGAGCGGTTTGTCAGCTGGTCGATCGCATTGACCGAGGCAAAGCTGCCGCTGCCGAAGGGAATCCAGAAGCCGAGACGGGAACAGAAATTGGCGTTTCTGGCGAGGAAAAATGGGTGTCAACCGGGGAATCCCCCGGAGACATATACAGGTTAATCCGATTCTGGCAACACAATCAAAACTGAATGTGCGATGATATGAGCGTGTCTTTTTGGATGTGTAACCTCCAATGATTGCCCCACATGATAGGAGCGCTGGATGGGTGCGACCTACATCATTTTGATGCTACCGGCAGAAATGTCGTGAGCATAAATAAAAATCTGAAAGGATGGAAAAATTATGAAGCACATGAGAAAAGCACTGTCCCTGTTCCTGGCACTCGCAATGATTATCTGCTTTGCTGTGCCTGCCTTTGCGGCCGATACGGATACCGCAACCGTAACGGTTTATGTTACGACGGGAATGTTCACGCCGGGCGGATATGACCCTGACCATGGCACTTTTCTGGAGCAGGAATTTAGAAACCAAGAAACTCTCAGTGATCACCTGTTCAATGGCTGCGAAGCTGCCGAACTTGATGGTGTAACGATTGCGGCTATGTTCGAGTTTACCCGGCCAGTATATGGAAAAGAAGCAAATTATAGCGAAAATGCGAATGTGCTTGACGCGATTATTTGCGCATTGATGGCAAACGGTCTGGAGGCCACGGGCGGTTGGGACAGCGTAAATGTTCCTAATGGTGGTTATGTTCACAGTGTTACCCCTGGCGGAATTCCCACTGGCGGGGCGACTACCGAAACAATCAACGGCGTTGAATACACAAAGTACTATGGTAACGGCTGGCGGATTGCGATTGGGCAGAACGGCGTGTTTACTACCCCGGCGCTGTATGGCACATCCTACAACATTGAGGATGGCATGACGATCGTGTTTGACCTGAGCGATTACGTTATCTACGAGTAATTCCTAATCTGACTGGGAGGGGCGGCAGCCCCTCCCAGTTTTTACTGTCAGGGGGGTATCCTACATGAAAAGTGGATTGAAACGCGCCCTTTCCATTCTCCTTGCAATTGCACTGATGCTGCCTAATTTTTCAATCGCGATACAGGCGGAGGAAGTAGGCAAAGCGGAAGTTATTCAGGAAGCCAATTCACGTTCGCAAGATGCGGAATTGGTTCTTGACGACAGCAGCGATGATATAAGGGCATTAAAAAGAACCGATGGATATGTCAGCAACGATGAAATATTTGATGAAGAAGTCAATATTCCCGTAACGGGAGTTTATTTAGATAGAAGCGAATTAAAAGTGAAGCTGGGGGACGCTGCTGTTACATTGAATGCAGTGGTTGAACCGGAGAATGCTTCAGATTCTAGTTTGCAATGGGAAAGTTCCGATCCTGAGATTGCTTCAATTGATCAAGGGATTGTTACTTTCAATACTCTTGGCACTTGCGAGATTACGGTTACTGCGGCGGACGGACAATATAAGGCGACCTGTGTTGTCACCGTTGAGGCAGATGACGAAGTGCCGGCGGTTGAAAGTAACGGTGACGAACTTGTTGCGGTTACCGGAATTGCGTTAAATACGAAAAAACTTGATATGCTGGTGGGTGGCCAAGCGGAAACGTTGACGGTAGAAGTATCGCCCTCCAATGCTTCGGATACTACTGTAATATGGGAATCGTCCGATCCTTCGGTCGCAACTGTAGAAGACGGTGTTGTGACTGCAGTGGGGATGGGCGTTGCCAGTATTTCTGTGAAGACCGCAGATGAAGTTTATGAGGATGTATGCGAGGTAACGGTTTGGAATAGCTGCGGGGATGACGCAAAGTGGCGGGTTGAAAATACCTCGACGCTCATTATTGCGGGTGAAGGCGCTATCAGTGACTCCGCAAGTGCAGTAAAACAGCCATGGGCAAGCGTTAAAGCAAAAATTACGACGGTTCAAATCGGAAGCGGCATCACGGTTATTGGCAAATACGCATTTGCGATGTTCTCTAAACTGGAGAGCTTTGAAATCTCAGAAGACAGTACGTTGACGGAGATTGCGGCAAATGCCTTTATGGCCACGGCAAAACTCACAGAAATTTATTTGCCGAATACCTTAAACAAAATTGGCGATACGAACATTGCAAGTAAAAATATTCATTTTGGTGGAACTGCGTCTGAGTGGGAGGCACTTAATTATACAGGAAAAAAGAAAGTTTACGTTTTAGACGAGACGGGGCAGGAGATCGAGTATACGGCGGATCCTTACAACGGGAAATGCGGAACCAATGCCACATGGCATTTTGATGTTGAAACCGGTGCTTTGACAGTATCGGGTTCCGGACAGATGTCAGACTATACTTCCGCAAGCGGGGCTCCTTGGTATGCATTAAAAAGTCAAATTAAAAAGATTGTAATTTCTGACAGTGTCGAGTCTGTTGGCAACAATGCTTTTCGGGAGTATCCAAACCTTACCGATGTAATCTTAGCCAGTACCGTTACAAAGATTGGAACGTATTCGTTTGCTACGAATGTTGGACTGAGTGAAATAGACTTAGCAAATGTAAAGACCATTGGCGATAATGCTTTTTTGGAATGTTCCGGTTTTACCTCTATAAATTTGCCCAACGCGGACAGCATTGGGGAAAGCGCTTTCCTGAAATGTACGGGGCTGGAAAACGTGATGCTGGGAAGCGCCGAGCATCGCGTGACGAAAATTGGGAAAAGAGCATTTAATATCTGCACGAATCTTAAGAGTATTGACCTATCTCATGTTGACGAGGTGGGTGAATATTCGTTTGAGGAAAGCAAACTTGAAAGCGTTAACCTTGATGGAGTAAAAACCATTGGGCAATATGCGTTTAACAAGTCGGCTGAACTTAAAGTAATCACCGTGGGCGATGGACTGGTATCGATCGGGCAGTCTGCCTTTTCCAAAACAGCTGTTGAATCAGTGAAAATCCCCGGTACGGTAGAGACAATAGGAATTTACATCTTTTCCGGATGTGAAAACCTGAAAAATGTATCTGTTGATGAAGGCATTACATATCTTCCGAAGGGATGCTTTAGCGGAGATATCGCTTTGGAGGAGATATCGCTTCCGCTAACTCTTAAACAAGTTGGGGATTACGCACTTGACAGATGTGAGGCTCTTAGCAAAGTAAATTATTCAGGGACAAAGCAACAGTGGGAATTGGTATCGGTTGGAGAAAACAATGAGCCGCTTATTGCACTGATGGGTCGGCATATTGTCGCTGTAACTGGTATTTCTTTAGATAAACAGGAACTGAAAATGACTTTGGGCGGAAGCATAGAAACACTTATTGCAACAGTGCTTCCGGAAGACGCGGACAATAAAGAGGTCACTTGGAGTTCAGATAATGAAGAAGTAGCCAGTGTTGATCCATTCGGGAAAGTGACAGCGGTTGGCGAAGGTACAGCCAAAATCACTGCTACAACGGTTGACGGCGGATTTACGGCCAACTGCGAGGTAACAGTAGCCAATCCGGATCCGGAAATCGATCTGAGTACATTTGTTTTTACCCTCAGCTATTCCGAAATGTCTGACGAACGGTTTCAATATACGGATCTCCCTATAACAAAGCAGGATGATGGAACGTTTGTGCTGCTGGCTCCAACTTATGTGATTGGTGGTATTCAAGATTATCGAAATTTACCCACGATCACTGTAAAAGCTCCAGAAGAAGTAGGTAAAATATACACGGTTACATATAATGCGTATGATTCTGCTTCGGGGGAGAGCCTTGGCGAAAAGACGGTTACATCCGAAAATGGACAGGTTTTACTGGATGGTTACTATAGCCGCACAGGAAAGCCGGATTATACACGATATGATGAAGTAACAGGCTTTTTTCATAATCTAGAGTATTCCGATTTCGTTTTTAAGGTTGAAGGAAGCGACTACACGTATAGGGCTTGTTTGTCTCTTTATAATGATCTGAAACGGATTTCTGTTACGAATAAAAGTGATATTGTTGAACCTGAACGAGTCATCAAAAAAATTTCGGACGGGACATACGAGGTCGTACTGACAAGAGGAATTAAATACGCAATTTGGGCATCTGGAGGTATTCGAAAAACAAATTTCACCAATAGTATTTCCTATTTCTCAAAAGCTGATGCAGCCGGCGAAACGGCTACCACTGTTGAGTATACGCCTGGCTCTGAAGCAGAAACCGACTTTACTATTCGGATTACGAATGAAGAACCAACCTATAATATAGCGGACCGGACCTATAAACTGCATGTGATGGTGGAGGATCCTCCGGAGGAAAAGGTAGAGTTCGAGGCATATCAATTTTTCGTAAACGATGAAGAAATTCAGGTGACGTACAATGAAAAGCTCAAGGCGTGGGTGATTCCGCAGCTAACCCAATATGATAAGTTTACATTTAAAGCTGCTGTTAAGAACACAGATGATACAGCAGTGTATGAATGGACACGGGGTATGGGTGCCAATCGAACTGTGATAGATGGCGCTACTACAAATGAGGTAAGTGTTGACACCAGTTCTACCAATGTGTTTACGTATATCATAGATGGAAAAGTCACCTGTAAAGGACAAACGATTAGCTTACCTAGGATTAGGGTATCAAAAATCAATGCGGTGGAATTGCCAAAGCCGGAGATCGTTCAACAGCCAGTTGGAGGAGATGTCTTTGTTGGCACGGAAAGCCCCATATCTGTGGTTATTAAAAAAGCGAATGAAGGCGTGCCTAAATTCTTATGGTATGAATGCGAAGACAGTGAAGGAACGAACGGAAAGCCCATTGAGGGGTCTGGTACATGGACATCCGAAGAGACCGGAATAAGAAGCGCTTATATCCCTGACTCAACAAAAGTTGGTACGAGATGGTATTACTGTGAAATTTATCTTACTTACCAAGGAATTGTTGGAGAAAAGGTAACGTCGGCCTGCGCTGAATATACAGTCAAAGCGCTGGAATGGCCGTTGAAGGGAGAGGGATCGGAGAAAAACCCATATATCATCGTAACGGCTGATGACCTCGAAGCGATTCGCTCAAGTGTTGCAAATGGTAATTCTTTTGCAGGTATTTATTTCCAGTTTGCAGACAATGTTACGCTTCCAGAGGGGTGGACACCCATTGGATGCACGAAAGATGGAAGCGACAAAATTGATGCAGGCAATAATCTGAACGCATTTTCTGGGAACATAGACGGAAATGGCAAGACTTTGACAGTACCTGTCGATGGTCTTCCCCTGCTGGGATATGTAAGGGAAGCATCCATTAAAGACTTAAACATCTATGGTGAAAAAATTGCCGGTTATGGACTGGTTAATAATTGCCAAGGTGTGGGCTTGTCCGGCAGCTGTATTGTTATTGACCATGTAACACTTAAAAGTGGAACACAGACGTTAAAATCGGGTCTCGTCGGTTCGGTTTTGTCCAGCGAAAATGGGTTTGCTGGCTGTAGTGCAGGGTTTATGACTACAATCCGCAACTGTGTAGTTGAGCGTGGAGCCGTAATCGGATACACGGGAACAGAAAATCAAATTGGTTCGTTTGCCGGAAAACTGCAAGGTACCATCGAGAACTGTGTTAGTTACGCAACCGTGCGAGGGGCCAATTATGTAGGCGGTCTCGTAGGTGCGAAAGATAATGCAATGGGTACCTGCGAAGTTACGAATTCTGATTTCCATGGTAGTGTTGAAGGAGATTCCTATGTAGGCGGTGTTGCGGGAGGCCCGTATTGGGGTGCTGCCGCGCCGAATGCGTACCGTTTGACAATAGCAGGATGTAAAGTGGACGGCACAGTATCCGGGAAAAAATACGTGGGCGGTATCATTGGTGGTGATACAAAGGTAGCTCAGGCATGGAATAGCTACTCTATCATCGGCAACACATTCTCGGGAACGGCAACTGGCGACGAGTATGTAGGAGGAATTATTGGATATTATGAGAGCTTGAATAAGTTCGATAACATCCAGAGCAATACATATTCTGCCGGTGGAGACGTAAAATCGGGAATCGGATTTGTACATTACGTGGATACAAATTATAAGAATCCCACGCATCCAAGTGGAACGATTGTGTTTAACACTGAGACGGATGTCAGTGGCGCCCCAGCCGTAAACGGCTGTATCTGGCAGAAGAATCACAATCGTACTGATGATCCTCTCGGAAAGGATGCGGACAAGTTAGCAAGAGCAATCGGCGGTGACGCTGAAGCTGTATGCTATAAACTCGTTGCCTCCGGTCAATACAAGACCCAATACGCAGTTGGCGAAGATTTGGATTTGAACGGAATTAAATTGACGGCGTATTGGACAGACGGAAAGACAAGTCAAGTTGATCTAAGCGATGTAGAAATCAGCGGATACGACAAGAATGAATCGGGTAAGCAAACAGTTTTTCTGACGTATAAAACGGCAGCTTGCGAAATTTCTATTGTCGTAATACCCAAGTCAACAAAGATTACAGTTTCCGTGTCTATCTATGGAGACAGCAAGCACGGTGCATCCGGTGGAGTTCATGGACTCGCTATGGGCGGATTAAGTCTATGGGCCAGCGAACCCAATATGGAAGCGGACACAACGGAAACGGTATGGGATGTCTTGAAGCGTGTATTCTCGAAGCACAGCATGAGTGTTGACGCAAGCGATAATAATCAATATAATACCATTTACATTGCGTCCATCAACGGCCTTGGAGAATTTGACAATGGCAAGCTCTCCGGCTGGATGTACACCGTTAACGGAACCCATCCGGATGTTGGCGTATCGGCTCGGTATTTGAAGCAAGGTGATGAAATCATCCTGCACTATACCGATGACTACACCAAAGAAGAGGGTGGAATGACTCCTATTGAGAAACCCGGCACAGCCAAGGATGTCATCGACCTGATCGATAAGATCGGCACCGTGTCCTTCACCGACGCCTGCAAGGCGAAAATCGACGCGGCACGGAAAGCCTATGACGCTCTGAGTACGGAAGAAAAGGAAAAGGTCACAAACTACAAGAAGCTCACTGACGCCGAGGATCAGTACAAAAAGCTGAAAGAGGCGGACGACAAGGCCAAAGCCAAAGCGGTAGACGACCTCATTTCCAAGATCGGCACGGTCACGATCAACAGCGGCGCGGCCATCAACGCCGCATGGGACGGCTACAACAAGCTGACTGCTGAGCAGAAGGAACTGGTCACGAAGCTCTCCACCCTCCAGGAAGCCACCCGGAAGTGGAACCAGCTCAAGGCCGACGAGGTTATCAAGCTTATTGACAAGATCGAAGACCCCGTCACGGAAAAGAGCAAGACCAGTATTGAAGCTGCCCGCAAGGCTTATGACGCTCTGACCAAGGATCAGAAGAATCTGGTCACGAACGTCAAGAAGCTCACCGACGCCGAGACCGCCTATGCGAAGCTCACGGCTTCGGAAGAGGACAAGGAAAAGGCGCAGGAGGTCATCGACCTCATTGACAAGCTGAAGGACGTGACCCCGGATTCCGAAAAGGATATCGAGGCCGCCCGCAAGGCTTACGATGCCCTGACCGACCTGCAGAAGAAGCTGGTTGACAACTACGATGTTCTGACCACCGCCGAGACCAAGCTTGCCATGCTGAAGGCCATGGGCAAGGTCAGCGATCCCTACATCACCACCGGCGACTACATGGAGGCTCTGGGTACGCCCAGCGTCGGCTCCATCGGCGGCGAGTGGATGGTCATCGGTTTGGCCCGTTCCGACCGGAACGTCCCCGGCGTGGAGGACTACTACAAGAAGGTTCTGGAGTACGTGGCCGAGAACATCGACACCGAAACCGGACGGCTCCACAAGGCGAAATCCACGGATAACTCCCGGATCATTCTGGCGCTGACGGCCATTGGCCGCGACGTGACCAACGTGGGCGGCTATGACCTGCTGCAAGGCTTGAGCGATCTGGACTTCGTGAAGTACCAGGGCAACAACGGCCCCATCTGGGCGCTGCTGGCGCTGGATTCCGGCAACTACCCCGTACCCACCGGCGGCACCGTCACCCGTCAGGCGCTCATTGATGAAATTCTGCGTGTGCAGACCTCCGACGGCGGCTGGACTGTCTCCGGCGACAAGGCCGATTCCGACATGACCGGCATGGCGCTGACCGCTCTGGCTCCCTATTACACGAAGGATCTGAAGGTACAGGAGGCCATCGACAAGGCTGTCGCGCGGCTCTCCGAGATGCAGGACGAGGACGGCGGCTACTCCACCTCCTACGACGGCACGACGAAGATTGCCACCAGCGAATCCATTTCTCAGGTCGTTACCGCACTGTCCGCTCTGGGCATCAATGCGGATACCGACCCCCGGTTCGTCAAGAACGGTAACTCTGTCATTGACGCGCTGCTGCGCTACTATGTAAATGGCGGCGGCTTCAAGCACGTCATGGACGGTGAACTGGACGGCATGGCCACCGAACAGGCGTACTACGCCCTGACGGCATACTACCGCTTCCTCACCGGAAAGACCAACCTCTATGACATGACCGATACCATCAACAAGGGCGGCGATCCTGTAGAGGTAGAACCTACCGTTCCTGCCACCACCGAGCCTGCGGAAGTGGAGCCTGCCAAGACCAACTTCCCATGGTGGATCCTTGTGATCTGCGTTGTCGGCGGCTGCGGTCTGGGTATGGTTATCGCAATCGTCATCATTCCCAAGTTCAAGAAGAAAGACTGATTTGACCCCGCTGGGGGTGGGTTATCCTGCCCCCAGCAAAGAAAGAAGTGCTGCTGATTAGCTTACCCCCTACCGCTGGCGGCAGCTCTGCCTGTGTGGCAGAAACCAACTAACCTAACGAAAGCCGGATCATCCCACGCTGCTCAGGATTCCCCCTCTGAGTTTGCCCAGCGACGGATGGCCGGTTTTTGTGCCAATGAGGTGGAACATGAAAAAGAAGAAAACCGCGAACCTGATTATGGTTCTGATTATCGCCGCCATCGCCATTGCCGGTGTGGTGACTGCGTTTATGCTGAAAACCAGTACCGGCGATGGTCTGGGCAGCCAGTATCAGATCCGGGAGCTGAAGGACAACGCCGTCATTACCCCCGGTCAGGAGGATCATGTCTGCACAATCACCATCGTCTGCGACACCATTCTGGACAACACCAATAATCTGAACGAGGAAAAGGCACCCTTCGTCCCCAGAAACGGAACGATCCTCCCCAAGACAAGGGTCAGCTTCGCGGAGGGGGATACAGTGTTCGAGGTGCTGAACAAGGTCTGTAAGGCCGCGGACATCCAGATCGAATACAGCTGGACGCCCATGTACAACAGCTACTATATCGAGGGCATCAACCACCTGTATGAATTTGACGTGGGACCGGAATCCGGCTGGATGTACAAGGTGGATGAATGGTTCCCCAACTACGGCTGCTCCGCCTACAAGCTGCAGGACGGTCAGGATATCGTCTGGTGCTACACCTGCAACGGTCTGGGGGCGGATGTGGGTGAATTCTGGATGGGATGAAAGAAGGTCATACAGTGACACATATATTACGCCGCTTCTTCGGCTCCAACAGCTTCTGCACCACCGCCCACCGCATGAGCCGTCATATCTTTGACGGTGCCATAACTGCGGAGGATGTCATTTATCTCTATAAAGAAAACAAGGAGGCAGCAAAATGAAGAAATCTCACATTGCCACGCTCCTGATATTTCTGCTGGTTATCCCGGCCACGCTGTACTTTGGCCTGCGGTTGACTGGCAGAGCTTACTACCTGACCAGCACTTTGGTCATTATCGAAATCATCATCCCGTTCCTGCTGGCCTTTGAAAGCCGCAGACCACAGGCGCGGGAACTAGTGGTCATTGCCGTACTCTCGGCTCTGGCTGTGGCCGCGCGGGTGGCTATACCGATTCCCAATTTCAAGGCGATCTTTGCCATCATTATGCTTTCGGGTATCGCCTTTGGCCCGGAGGCGGGCTTTCTGGTGGGCGCGGTATCCGCCTTTGCCAGCAACTTCTTTTATGGGCAGGGAGCCTATACCCCATGGCAGATGTTCGCCTACGGCGCGGGGGGAATGCTGGCGGGCTTCCTGTTCGCCAAGGGCAGGCTGCCGCAAAAGCGCTGGGTCATGGCCGCGTTCGGCTTTCTGGCCTGTGTCCTGTTTGTCGGCCCACTGCTGGACACCTGCACGGTATTTCTGACCCTGCCCATTATCAACGCTCAAACGGCATGGCCGCTTTATATCTCCGGCTTCCCGGTGAATATCAGCCAAGGCGTCTGCACGGCTCTGACCATGGTGTTGTTCGGCCCCGCGCTGCTGGAGAAGCTGGAGCGGGTAAAGCTGCAATACGGCATGACGGAGGACGACGATGGGGTTTGAAGCCTGCCATCCGGCGGTAAATTTCATCTTCTTCGCCGCTGCCATCTACGGAGCTGTGAGCTTCAAGCATCCGGTATTTCTGGCTATCGCCTATGTCTGCGCTTTTGTCTACAGCATCAAGCGCTGCGGCAAGCGGGCGGTGATCTTCAGCTTATGTCTGTTGCCGCTGATTCTGGCATTTGCGCTGTACTACAGCTCCTATCACCATTTCGGTGTCACAGTGCTGAGACAGAACTTCATCGGCAACAATCTGACGGTGGAAAGCTTCGTCTACGGGCTGGTGATCGGCTTGCGGTTTGCAACATTGTGCATGTGGCTGGAAGCCATATTCCGCGTGGTGACTTCGGACAAAGTTGTATACCTCTTTGGCAGGGTCAGCCCGAGGCTGTCGCTTTTCCTCACGATCCTGCTGCGGTTCATTCCCAGAGTTGGCCGGGAGGCGAGGAAAATCAACCTCGCCCAAAAGGGCATTGGCCGGGGCAGCAATCAAGGAAATGTCTTCCAGCGGTTCATCAACTGCCTGCGGATATTTTCCATGCTGATAACCTGGATGATCTCGGCTTTAGCGCTGGAATCCGATTCCATGCGCTCCCGTGGCAGTCTGCTCCGGGGAAGGACGGCTTTCTCCATCTACCGCTTCGATAACCGGGACAGGGCGTTTGTGATTACCCTGTTCACCTGCATCACCCTGACGGTCATGGGCGTGATTCTGGGAGCCAGCAAGATGTGGTACAACCCCAGAATTATCTGGCGGCCATTAAACGGAATTGGCATGACAGCGGCCATTGGTTATCTGGCGCTCTGCCTGCTGCCCCTTGGGCTGGAGCTTTGGACGGAGTATCGGTTCAATAAAGCAAGGAGAATTGCATGAACAGAGAAAAGCTTTTCACTATTGTGCTGAACTGGGTGCAATTGCAATTTTGACAATACTCTCACTATGACCATCGCGAATTAAAAGACTCGTAGCATCCGGATATTTTGAGAGCCTGAGTAGCTACGAGCCTTTGCACTTTATGTGATTGAATTGCTGCGTGCCAGACGATACGTGCGGCGGTACAAGAGGTCAGCTAGAAAACTCGCTACATACTCGAATGCTCCAGCGATCTGCGAATGTGCAACCATTCCACTTGCAGCCATTCTTCATTTTTGACGATAACTCGCTTTTGCTCGGGTGCTTTAATTAAAAAACAATCTATTTTCTAACACGAATCTTGCTTTATAGTCTGGCAATCTGTATAATTATAATAAAGACAAGGTACCTTATGAAGGATTATAACAATATTGTATCATTATGGGTTAGGGGGTTCACAATGGAAAAAGAAAACAAGGCAGACTTGTGTTCTGTGCTGGTAAAATTAGGATTAGCTGTTATGTCAGTTGCCTATCCACAGACTGGTTCGCAGGCAAGTCTTGCTAGTGCTGGTGTCGATGTTGTGCTGTCTGTGGTTAAATCGGTTGGCCTATTAAAAGGGGAAAAAGATGACAGTATCGATGGTCAGTTGAAAGAGTGCATAGCGAATGTGCTTGCTCGTATACAAGGCGGTAGACTATCCGATACCCACAGGAAACTGATGGAAAATTACGTGATTCCTCGATATGAGTCCTGGCGGGGGAGTTGCGTTAAGGGAGTTCCAGCGGATGACATCGAGGACCTATTCCTTGAATGGACTAACACTGGAGAGGCGAACCGTGAAATGTATCTGACGGAGTTAGATATCCGTAGTATTGATGATTTATTCATGGTGTTATTTAAAGAAGAACTTCTCAAACACCAAGGGCTTGCTGACTGGTATGAAATGCAGCAGATTGAATCTCTGGATCAGAGATTCAATGAGGTGTGCAATTTGTTTTGGGGGAGAATGGGAACACTTGAAGATCGGATATCCAAATTGGAAAAACCAATAAATCCGAAGATCGAGGAGATATTAAGGAGTAATCCCAGAGAACTGCTATGGGAAGCATCAAAGTCCGTCTATGAGATTTCAAAACAAGAAGGGCAGCGCTTTGCCTATGATATTATTGACCGCCTACTACCGAATGGATATATACCTAAGCTGACTGTGCCGATAGAAGGAAAAACAGAAGGCGGCCAGTCTGCGCCATTAGCAGAGCTATGCAAAGCCATAAATGACCATGTAGCGATAATAGGCAATGGGGGAACGGGAAAGACTACTTTCTTGCACTACTTAATTGAGCAATCATTTGCACAAAGTCCCGAGAAATTCTCCGATTTGCCTGTTTACATTTTTATTGAACTTAACCGGTGTCCTACAGATATCGTGCATTGGCACAACGATCCTTCACGGAAAACAAAATTTATTACGAGATACATTGGTGCACTTCTTGAAAATCATGCTTCTCTCGATACGGTTGATGATAGGATTTTGGAATACGTGGAAAAAGAACTTCAGAAGAGGCCTGACGGTGGAAAGCCACAATATGTATTGTTGCTGGATGGATTCAATGAGGTGAAAATTGATGAGGGATATAGTATCCGCAGTTTGCTTAGCAATGAGATATCCACAATAAAAAAATATGACAATGTCAGGATTATCACAACTAGTCGTGAGACTCAGGCAGCATACTATGCAGCGGGCTTTACCAATATTCGTGTAACCGGACTTGATGATTCGGTTATTATTGAGCATCTTCGCGGGTGTGGGAAACAAGAATATTTCATTGCAGAGGTGATGAATAATAAACATTTGGTGGAGTGCTTAAGAACCCCTCTGTATTTGTGTATGTTCGCATCTAGTGGAGAGAATACACTTCTTCCTGAAACGCAGGGAGAAATCCTTTATTTCTTCTTTCACCGTAACTCTTCTTTTTATAATATCCGAAAAAGAGCTGTAGAAACTCGAACAAACCCTTTAAATGAATTGCAGACGCAGCTGGTATTGGATTTTATTCTTCCATATATTGGAGCTTGCTTTGAAAGTGAGGATATTTTCTCTGTCAACGCTGGCAACTTCGGGCACATGATATTGAAATCAGTAGAAGCGGTTCGAGAACTTTTCTTAGATGCTGGGAGCAACCCTTTTGTGGATTTTCATTATTCCAAGAATTGCTTGCAATCCACACTGGATTCTTTAGTTGAAGGAGATATTGTCAAGACCACTGATGTTATTAAGTGTGTATTTGATTACCTTGGAATTATCTATCAGTATCAGATCAATGAAGGCAGTTACGTTGAACGAGTAAGATACGCTTTCTGTCATCACAGTTTCAGGGATTATTTCTCTGCAATATGGACTGTGCAGTTACTCAGAATGCTTCCGCAAGTGAATCCAAGCAAATTTATAATAAAATCTGAAGAATCGGATGCATCTTACGGTAAAACACTGAATACCAGCTTCTGGTCTTTGGAAAAGGTCGCACTGATTAGTGAAATCCTCATGGAGCATCGAAACAAGCCCTACTTAGAGAAACAGATTGGCAATTGGTATACACCCAAACCGGATAATGATGAGCAGGCTGTTTTGGCAGAGGCTTTAGATGCGTGCCGCAAGCTTTGCGAGAAGACAGACATTCATTATTTGCAGGAGAATTTGCTGTCGTCCATACTCTATGGAAGAAAGGAACTAACATATGTAGATTTGCATGGCCTGGATCTGTCTCATAGCAATTTCTTTAATGTGATTTGCAGCAGAAAGAGCTGCTTTGGTAAAGTAGGCACGAATTTTAGTGGGGCAGTACTGCACGAAGATTGCTTCCATCCTCAGAATCATCAGGACAATATCATCGAGTATATCTATTATGAAAAAAGTGCCTTACTCTAGATGATTCCGGACTGATTAAATGCTGGGATATTGTTTCCGGTAAATTTGAATATGAAATCTATTCAGGGGATCCGGTTGGTAACAGGGATAACTCAACCAGAGGATATATGAAAATTTCTCGAAACAAAAGATGGTTGGGGGTGAAAGTGCAGGAATCATTAAGTAGTGGAATGTCGATTAAACTAAATATATTTGATTTGGATTATCCACAGAAACCTCCCATTTGCATTATTCCTGAAGGGATACACAGCGTTCTGTCTTTTTTTGCTTTTTCCGATGATAGTAAATCTATTGCCCTAATTTGTGATGCAAACCAAGCATTTTGTTATGAGCTGTCCGGAAATTTGCTCTATAAGAAGGTTTTTCACGGTATCTATAGGAATAATGAAGTGTATTTTTCGACAGCGGGGGCACTTGCTTTTATCTTCTCCTATGAATTTGACCCATGTGCGGACTTGGATTTTGACGATGAGGAGTATGACGGAGGTGCAGACGAGGACTGCGATGACATAGCAGCTAATCTTGGGGTTCCATGTTCAATTTGGAAATGGAATATGGAAACAGGTGAACTTGCAGTACTTTATTGTTTTCTCGGTGCAGCTCATATGCATCCGACTGCTACATATCTGACCGGAAAAGGCGCTTTTTTGATACATGATGGTGACAATAATCAAATTAAATACTTGAATTGCAACACTTTAATGGAAAAAGCGGTTTTTGTGCCAATTACAAGAGAGAACCAAGATCCGCCTGCAGCATTTCATCATTATGCGGAGATGCCAGCGATGTGTATGATTATGTATTCAGATTGTTGCTACTTAGTAAACATTGAATCAGAGATCAACGGGAATAACGGTGTTCTGAAGTGTTTTACTATTAAAGGCATAGAAAAAAAGCTGAAAGAAAAGGGCGTGGATACGCAGCTTCATTTTTCAACAAATGTAGCGCCGTCTAGCACACAGTTTCTTGCGTTCGATAACAATGCAAAAACTTATGAGTGGGATTCAGAAAATGACACAATACGTGCTAAGTACAATGAAGCCTATTATGACACGGCCTATTTGTATGTAAGCTCTGACAGATCCAATGCTTTCCTCGTACACGCCTATAATGGTATTTCACAGTTTTCAAGTGAGCCGCTTAAACTGGAATATCAGTATTGCTATCAGGAGCACGACTATACTGTCAACGTTACTGCTTCTGATGAAACGAACAACCGGATAGCACTTGCGTTTGCTGACCTTGGACATGAAAAAGTTATCGTAATGAATCTGGAGACCTATGAAGAGAAAACTATTTTTTCTACAATCATGCCTTCAGAAACAGTAGTTGACTTGTCTTTTAGCCACAATGGGGATTACGTCCTTATTACAACGCAGTATAAGTGCGTAGAATTCAACCTGATTACAGGTGAAGAAATGATTGTAGCTCGGTCAGCTGGGCAGGAACGCTTTTTGTACGGTAACTACTCGGGAAAATGGATTGAAGTAACAGTTACTGAAGGATCAGAGGAAGGACTGCCAACCCGGTGTGAGTTCTATTCCAAGGTAGCGAAATATGCAGGTTTCGAGTTCAGCAAGGAATGGTACTACATTGTTCCATATTTACCGGAAGAGCTGTATACATATTATGTGCACGGAAATGGCGATATCGGTAAAGAGGGACCCCATGACGAAAATGGGATTCAGAGGTACAGACTCACGCGCGGTTTCTTTTTGGAAGACAGGCCTGAATTTGCACGGATATTGAACCCTGAATGTTATCAGGTGGACGGTGACTCCGTTACACCATTATGTTTTCACTTTGGCAAACTTGAGATGATATGTGTACGACACAAGAAGGCATTGGCTTCACAAAAAGGAATGGAGAATCTCATAACCTATATGTATCTGGATGAAAAAATGGGAGAGGCAATTCTGGCTCGTGATAGTGCTGACCTTGCATGGGTATCTAATTTGAGTAGTGCGACTTACGAAATACTATGGGGAGTGTTTGATCGTCATATTGGGAACGACAAGGGGTATTATAGTTGGAACTATGTTGCACCGTGGCAAAACAATAAGATGATTGGATGCTTTGAAACATTCCATGTCACGCTGATAGACCGGGATATAGGAGAGCTATCGGTTCCGGTTGAATATGAGCCTGGACTGGCATTGGCTGGCTGCGATTTCTCAAATATCAGAGCTAATGATAGTGTTAAAGAACTGATAAAAAATACCGGCGGTGTGATATAATTGACATAATGAGCTGATGTAGACTCAAAATTATGAACAAATAGCAGTATATTCCTGTTTGAAAATGTGCTAGCACTTAATAACTACCCATATGCAAAATAGCCAAACCCGAAATCATAGGCTTGCATGTTGGTCGAGATAGTTATGCACATTCCTTTCTAAAAATATTCTAGCTAGAACAAAACGGACTAAGGGGCAGTCTCGTTGGGAGGCTGCCTCGAAAAATACAAGACATGGTTCTTACGTGAACCGGGTCTTGGCTTATGCGTGCATGGTGAGGGTGCATTCTCAAGGGCAAAAGTTCTGAGTTGGACTGGTGACGAGAATGGGAAGGTAGGCTGAAGTTCACTTTCTTTGTTTTACTGTTCAAGCGAGTGCCTTGAAAACCTTGGATAATAATTTCTGGGGTGTCCCGTTAGCAAATCCAAAAAGATGCCATCAAATCCAAAATTATGGTATATACAAGTTAAGGACCTCTTTGATACAATATGAATGTGCAAAACGCACAAAAAATTGAAGGAGGATTTACAAAATGCATACCAGATTTACAAGGGCCCTTGTTGCAGTCATCTGCTGCATTGTACTTGTTGCAAGCTGTGCACGACTTGAAGTGTTTGCAACAAGTACATCAAACACAAAATACAGCAACTTGGACAGTTCCAAATGGAACTTGGTTTGGTCAGATGAGTTTCCTGGGGATTCCGTCGACACAAACAAATGGAGTTTTACAATTGGTGGCGGTGGATTTGGAAACAACGAGCAGCAGTACTACACAGATTCAACGGAAAATGCGTATATCGAAAATGGCTGCCTTGTCCTGAATGCGATCCAGGAATCCAACGGAGAGGAAAATTACACATCTGCAAAGCTGTCCTCTACCTCAAGTTGGACATATGGACGGTATGAATTCCGCGCAAAGCTGCCCGGTGGCACGGGCCTGTGGCCGGCAATCTGGATGCTGCCGAAGAATATCAATGTCTATGGCGGCGAGTGGCCAATTTGTGGAGAAATTGACATCATGGAGTATATGGGCAGCGATCGGGATACTGTCCTTGGAACTTTGCATTATGGAAATCCCTGGGTTTACAATACCGGATACTATGACATAAACGGATCGTTTGAGGACGATTTCCATGATTTCGTTCTGGAGTGGCTTCCGGGTGAATTCCGCTGGTATGTAGATGGAAATCTTTACCAGATTCAACAGGACTGGTACAGTGCTGATTCGAGTGGAACGTATAGTTATCCTGCACCATTTGATCAGGAATTCTATTTAATGCTGAACTTAGCCGTTGGCGGGTTCTTCCCGGGAGATCCGAATCCGGCAGATTGGACATCAACCAAATTCTACATTGACTATGTTCGGGTGTACGAGTATGGTGGCGATTTGACGCCTGATTCTGGAAGCTCTTCTACGCAAACGCCCAATGTGAATCTGCTTCAAAACTCCGACTTTACGACGGACTATGCAGGCTGGACGACATGGAGTGAAAATGGCGCTGTCTTTTCTGTTGCTGATTCTACTTTGAAGGCAGATATTTACACGACGCTTCCAAACACATGGTCTACCCAATTCTATCAAAATGTTGATGTTTACAGCTCTACGACCTACCGCATTTCTTTCCGTGCAAAGAGTTCTGTGAGTAGACCGATTACAATTGGCGTAGAGGGAGTCAACAATGCGGCTCTGTTTAATAGCACTTTTACCGCGACACCAGAATGGCAGACGTACACTTATGATTTTGCACCGTCTGTTTCCTGCGGCGGTGCAAAACTGCTCTTTTTCCTGGGCAATGTAGAAGGAAGTCAGAACGTGGAGCATACGGTATCTTTTGATGATATAACACTCATTCCGCTTCCTGATGATATTGTAACAAATGGCAATTTCGTGAACGATCTTACAAGCTGGTCTACTTGGACAGAAAACGGGAGTACATATTCCGTTGATGCTGGAGAACAGTGCTTTGTTGCCAATATTCCTACTACACTTCCCAATGCTTGGTCGGCGCAGCTTTATCAGGTGATTGATGTGCCAGCTTCTGGGAGCTATCGTGTAACATTTAAGGCAAAAGCGTCTATGAATAGAGAAATCCGGTTGGCTCTGGAAAAAGATGGCCAATCGCCCTTGATGGACGAAACTATGTCTGTGAGTGCTGATTGGACGAATTATTCCTATGATTTCACTGTTAGTTCTGCTGCTTCGGGCGTAAAGCTTGTATTTATGCTTGGAAATGTTGGCACAACAGAAAATATGGCTCATACGATATCCATTGACGACATTTCCTTGTATAAAGTTTCCTGAAAATTACCGGAGGGGATCAAGAATCCTCTCCGGTTTTTGTTCACTGATAGACCCGAATATAGTCTATTTCAAAGATGGCGGGAAATTGCGGGGTTATATTCTGCGCCGACTCCAGATCGAAAGACCCACCAATGGCGAGATTTACCAGAAGGTAAAATGGCTGGTCAAATGGGGCCGGGTATTTTATCCTCTGGTCTATTGAGTCCCACTGGTTTACTTTGGCGTAAGGGACGCCATCTATCAGCCAGGAAATGGAATCTGGTTCCCAGATCAGCTCGTAGATATGAAATTGATCGATCCCTTGCCCGTCCGGTAACTGAGCCTGGTTTTCTGTGTGGGTGTTCTGCGGACAGACACCTCCAAAGTGGATCGTGCCGAAAACGCTTTGGGGCAGACGCCCTTTTGCTTCATAGATATCGATCTCTCCGGAGGCTGCCCAGGGGCCGTAGACGCTATCCTCCGGCAGCATCCAGACTGCCGGCCAAAGCCCGTTTCCCACAGAACATCTGGCGCGGAATACGACCCTCCCGTACTGAAAGGAAAATTTCCCATGGGTATCGATTCGGGCTGAGGTATATGGACAGCGGATCCCAAACTGTTCGGGTGCCTCCTCTTGACGGGCGATGATTTTTAAGGTGCCGTCGCTGACCTCCAGATTGTGTGGCGTGTAGTATTGCTGCTCTCTGTTTCCCCAGCCCGGCACAACAGGCTGCCCATCCGAAGACAACTGCCAGTTACCTACCCGTCGATTCCAATTATGTTCATTCAGCGAACATCCGGGAAAGGTTTCTTCCCAAATGAGTGTTTCGTACATATGCTGCGAACCTCCTGATATTGCATGTGGAATTAGTGTAAATAATACAAAGGATAATGTCAACCAAATCCAAAAAATTGGGATATAATCCAAAATTGATGCGTTGTTTCTGACTGGCAGCTCTGCTATCATGTAGACAGAAGGAGGGGGAGCAACGTGAATCAGCAAAAAGCAGAGAAGAAAATGTCAAACTCCAGTCGATTCCAGCGAGGGATAAGAAGCCTCTGGAAACAGCGGGAACTGCAGGCGATGGTATGGCCCGGATTGATTTGGATGGCAGTTTTCAGCTATGTTCCGTTGGTGTTCCTGTATATTGCTTTTACGGACTACCGTATCAGCACACCGCTGTTTGAGAACAATTTCGTCGGACTGAAGCACTTTGCGGCGTTTTTATCGGATGACCGCTTTTGGCGCAGTGTGTACAACACGCTGGGAATGAGCGCGTTACGGATCACGCTGGGATTTTGTATTCCGATTTTCTTTGCGCTTATGCTCAATGAGATCAAGAATGCTAAGTTTAAGAGATTGGTTCAAACGCTGTCTTATATGCCGCATTTCATCTCCTGGGCAATTTTCGGCGGTATCCTGCTTACCTGGCTGTCCCAGTCCGGAATTATCAATCAGCTTATGATGGCTTTGGGTCTGCAGGACAAACCGATCCTGTATAACGGCGACCCAAAGAAGTTCTGGTGGATCGCGTTCCTCTCCGATACATTGAAAGAAATGGGATGGAGCGCCATTATTTATCTGGCTGCGATCTCGGGTATTGACCCGGGGCTGTACGAAGCGGCTGAATTGGACGGGGCCGGGCGCTGGAGCAAAATGTGGAATATCACCATTCAGTGTATCCGTCCGACCATTGCGCTGCTGTTCATTCTTGCCGTAAGCGGCTGCCTGACCAGCAATTTTGACCAGATCTTCTTCCTGAGCAATTCTGCCAACATGGCACGCAGCGAGACCATCGATTTGTATATTTACAATATGGGCATTGTGTCCGGTCGGTTCTCTTTTTCGACGGCCGTGCTGTTTTTCCGCAGTATCATTGCCTATGGACTTCTCCGCCTGTGCAATTTCACCTCTGTGAAATTGACAGGAGAGAGTATCATTTAGGAGGGACAAAAAATGCGCAAGAAACTGCATTCTGTTACGGCATTCGATGTTATCCTGGCGATTATCATGGTGCTTATTTGCTTTGCCTGCGTGTACCCGATGTGGTATATTCTGGCGAATTCACTGGCAGCGCCGGAAATTGCGAACCGGGGGCCGGTTGCGTGGTGGCCAAAGGCTTTGAGCCTGGATGCCTATAAGGTTGTCTTTCAGAATGAATACATCCTCAGCGGTTTCAAAATCACAATTCTTCGAACTGTTGTTGCCACATTTACGCACGTCTTTTTCACCTCCATGGTCGCCTACGGAATGTCCCGGAAGGACCTGATCGGGAAAAAGTTCTACTTGAAGATTGCAATGATCACCATGTTTTTTAACGGCGGGCTGATCCCCAACTTTATTCTGATGATCAAGCTCAAGCTGTACAACACTTTCTGGGTGTATATCCTCCCCGGAATGTTTACCTTCTACAACATGGTCATTTTCATGAGCTTCTTCCGTTCTATTCCGGAATCGCTGATAGAGAGTGCCCGGTTGGATGGCGCATCGGAATTCACGGTTTATTGGAAAATTGTCATGCCAAATGCCAAGCCGGTCATTGCAACGATTGGACTGTTTACGGCGGTCTACCACTGGAACGATTATTACCAGGGCGTTGTTTATATTCGGGATAAGACGTTGGAACCGTTGCAGACGATCCTCTACAAGCTTTTGGCGGAAACCAGTATGACGGCGCAGCAGCAGCAGGCAATGCTTGCGCTGGGCGGGACAACGACATCGGCTACCGTAAAGTACGCCGCAATGTTCGTGGGAGCATTGCCGATCCTGTGCCTGTACCCGTTTATCCAGAAGTACCTGGTAAAAGGCGTTATGCTTGGCGCAATCAAAGGGTAACCAAAGCGGCTGGAGCTGCTTAAAATATGAAACAAGGAGTGCGAACAATGAAAAAAATAGTCAGTGTCCTATTGGCGGCAATTATGATCTTCTCACTTGCTGCCTGCGCAAAGGGAGGCGGAACGGAAACCACATCCGCAGCGCCTGCTCAGACAGAGGCCGCAAAGACCGAGAATACGGAAGCGGCAGAAACGACGGCAAGCGCAGATGCCCCCGCTTGGGAAAAGGATACCAGCCCCATCGATATGGAGTGGTTTGTAGGCGCGTCCTGGTATGGCTATACCTGGGGCGACAGCCTGTCCACAAAGCATATCACGGAGAAAACGGGCGTGAACATCAATATTGTTACGCCTACCGGAGATGTGTCTGAGGAGCTGAACCTGATGATGATCAGTGGAACGCTGCCGGATCTGATTTCTCTGGGTTCCTGGGAAACCTGCTACAATACGCTCTATGAGCAGGGTTATACTTACGCGCTGAATGAATTGGCTGACCAGTACGATCCTTACTTCTGGAAGGTCGTGGATGGCAGCGTTGTCGCATGGCATACCAAGTCCGATGGCAACCTCTACTGTGTTCCCAATGATGCCTACGGTGCCGAACAGATGGCCGAAACCGGTATGACGGCGGCTGTTCAGACTTTCCTGGTGCGCAAGGATCTGTATGAAGATATGGGCAGCCCGGATATGTCCACGCCGGAGGGCTTCCTGAATACGCTTCGGACGCTGAAGAATGAGTACGCAACCTATAAGGGTGTGGATATTACCCCCTTCTATGCACAGGGCGGTAGCGGCTACGGTCTGACCAGCTACTTGCAGAACTTCCTGGCTGTTCCCTATGAGGAAGACGGCAAGATCTATGACCGGATCTCTAACCCGGACTACATCGAGTGGCTGAAAACCTTCCGGCAGGCTTATCAGGAAGGCCTGATCGGGATTGATTACCTGGTTGACTCTGACGATCAGGTTACGGAAAAGAGCAACAACGGCGCTTACTTCTGCATGTTGCGTGAGTGGAGCGGAATGCAGGAAGCGAATGCAATCCTGGCCTCCAGCGAAAATCCGGACAGCTACTATATTGCAATCGATGGCCCCGCAAATTCTAACGGCGATGCTCCTCTGATTTTCCCGGGCTCTCTGGATGGCTGGATGAGCACCTTCATCAGCAAGGACTGCAAGGACCCCGCCAGAGCAATCGCTTTCCTGACCTATATGCTCAGTGAGGAGGGTCAGAAGGATATTTTCCTGGGAGTTGAGGGTGAAACCTACGAAGTTGTAGACGGCAAGCCCCAGCTGACGGATGAAATGATCGAGCTGATGAACAGTGACCCCAATACCTTTGCTACGCAGTATGGCCTGGTAGATACCTACTGGATGCTCCGCAATAGCGTCATTGTGGACCAGTGGCGTCCGGCAAGTCCCTACTACATCACGGCAATGAGCGATTGGGCAGACAAGAACGCATTTGTGAACGGCGGTATTTATAACAATCTGGAGCCGACTGGTGACAGCGAAGAGGCCATTGCGGCGACCAGAATCAATCAGCGCTGGCAGGAGGTAGTTCCTGAACTGATCACGGCTGCAAGTGACGAGGAGTTTGACAAGATTCTGTCTGACTTCCTGGCAGCACGGGACAGCTATGGCTACGAAAAGGTTGTCAGCTATGAGCAGAACCTGCTGGATGTGCGGAAGGCGCTCTTTCAGTAAGTAGAATTTTGGGCGGTGGGCACTTGCCCACCGCCTTTCCCTTGTCGAAACAAGTGTCAACATGCTATAATGATTTACGCAGGAGGTGTTGTATCGTGCCCAAAAAGAGTATGCTTCCAGGGAAAACCAGATTGGCAGCGAAAATCATTAAAATGTTGTCGCTAATATGGATCATTCCATGCGTAATCATTGCCGCACTGTGGATCAAGGGTAGGATCGAGTTTGTCTATGACAGCTTTGAAAAGGATTCTGCCGCAGCGCTCCAGAATTTGCGCATAGAGACAGCGTCCAATGCGGCCAGAATTGATACTAGCGCGTCTTCAGCGCTCAGCCAGAGGGAATTTGTTCGCTTTTGTACGTCCGATATGGATGCGGATGGTTTGCAGCTGGTAAAGTTTTCTCAAAACGAACTCAAGACGATCCGGAGCATTTTTCAGAGCAATGACATCATTGAAGAGGCAAGTTTTTTCTTTGATAATCCGCAGATTCACGAAATCTGGCCGACAATTTATAGACTGGACAGGCTGAAAAATACGCCTTTTGATGAGATCATCCCCTCCGGACAAAGTGCCGTATACGCTGTAGAGGATGGAGAGGTATACGGGTGCTATCGTATTTACCTGGACATTACCCCTGTGGGGTTGCTGCGGCTTCGCTTGGATTCAGACAAATTCTTTTCAGGCTTCTCGAATGCAAATGCTGCATCCTGTTTGCTTGCGGCGAATGGAGAGCTGTTTTCAAATGAAGAGAATCTGTTTTCAGCGGAAGAGTTGCAGGCGGTGCTGACGGATTCGCCGGATACGCCCTCCAGATCAACCTATCAGGCCGTATTGGAAAAGGACGGAAGAAGCTACCTGGTACGTTACAGCTGGTTGGAGCTGCTGAACGCGTGGGCAGTTGTTTATGAGGATCAGGCGGATTTGCTGCAGCCCGTATATCAAATGGGGGCAAGCGTGCTGGCGGTTATGCTGCTGGGAATGTGCGTGATTTGGGTCCTGGTTCAATACGTCTGCCAGTCGATGCTGAAACGGCTTGCGCTATTGGAGAAGAAAATGCTGGCGGTGCAGTCCGGTAATTTGGATATTCGGATTCCCGAAAGAGAAAACGGCGGGGATGAACTGGATACGCTCAGCAAAAGCTTTAACGGTATGCTGGACCGAATGCAGCAGCTGGTGGATGAGAATATTCAGCGTGGACTTGCGGTAAAGCAGGCGGAGTTGGACGCATTGCAGAGCCAGATCAACAGCCATTTCCTATATAACGCACTGGAGAGCATCCGTATGCTGTCAGAAGTACATGGGGATACGGAGGTTGCGGAAACCGTTTTTTCTCTGGGGAGCCTGATGCGGTATCATATGAAGTGGAAAACAAAAACCGTCACGCTTTCCGAAGAACTGGACTGTATTGATCGCTACATCTTCTTCATGTCCGCGTCAAATGGCACAGAAATCCGCCTGGAATCTACGCTTCCGCGGGAAGTTTTGTATACAGAAATTCCCAAACTGAGTATCCAGCCACTGGTGGAAAATGCAATCGTTCATGGAATGCCGGCGGACAGCAGGCGTATTGTCATCACATTGAAATGCCGCCAGGAGGATGGCCTACTGATTTTGTCCGTTACGGACAACGGTATCGGAATTGCCCCGGAGCGGCTTCATGAGATTCAGTGTGCTCTGAATGGAAGCGGGACTGGGAATATCCGCTCCGGAAAGAACGGCATTGGGGTTGTGAATGTGCATCAGCGAATCCAGCTGATGTACGGCGAAGCCTGTGGGCTGCGGTTTATCAGCTGTGAAGGCCTGGGAACGAGCGTCGAAGTTCGGATACCGGCACGGCAGGATGCTCTGGGAGGATGGTAGCATGAAAATTTTGCTTGCGGATGATACGGAGCTGATTCGGGAAGGACTGAAGAGTATGCTGCTTCAGCTGCCGAATCCGGCAATATGCCCGGAGATCCGAACGGCATGCAACGGTGCGGAGGCGCTGAGTCTTATGCGGGAGCATCCTGTGGACCTTCTGATCACGGATATCCGGATGCCTGATGTGGATGGAATCGAATTGATGAGGCAATGCCGGTTACAGTGGGCCAATACATCCATTGTCGTAATCTCTGGATATGACGACTTCAAGTATGCCCAGCAGGCGATAGAATACGGCGCAAGCGCCTACCTTTTGAAGCCGGTGGATAAGCAGGAGCTGTACCGGGTTGTGGAGAAGGCCTGGCAGTCTGCCAACGCAAGGCGGGCGACCATTGTGAATACCTCGTACTCTCTGTTTGTGAATTACTTGCGGGGAGAATCGTCAAACGCGGGAATATTGGAGCAGATGAAGCGAACGTATCCGTTCCTGTCCGGGGCGTGTGCGCTGATGTTGATTGGCTTCCCGGGAACCGGATATATTGGGGAAGAGCAAAATCGGAATGCGTCGCTTCTGTGCAATAGGCTGGGAAGACCATTCCTTTGTATGGAGGACAGGTCAGAAATAATCGTTTTGGCACCGTATCCTGTGGATATTCGGAAGTATTATCCGAATTTGGAGCAGGATTTTCACGGAATATGTATTGCGTATACAATGGTGGGCAGAGAAGCGGATGCGTTCAAAACGGCGTATCAGCAGGTGCGGAATATCTATGTTCACAGGCTGCTTTACCCCGGGAAGAACGTACTCTGCCAGGAAGATATTGCGGGAATGCGAACCGATTTCACGGTTCCGCACCGGAAGATCGAACAGATGACGGAGCTGACGGGAACAGCGGCGGACGAGGCGCTGACAAAGCGGCTGTCGGAGCTGTTTGACCGTCAGAAGCTGGTACAATACAGTATTGGCTATACGCTTGCGCTCTGCGACACCGTCTATAGGGCAATGCGCCAGACGGCGCTCTCCATTCCGGGCGGCGAAGCAGTGGACTTGGAACGGGTAAAGTCACCGCTTACATTCGCAACCATGCGGGAATATCTCGTAAATGTAAATGAGCGTTTATTGTCCCTGAATCAATTGGCACACACCTATATGCAGAGCCGAAATGATACATATGTCATGGAGCTGGCAATTCAATATATCCGGAGAAACTATCCGAAGCCTATTACATTAGCAATGGTTTCCAATGAGGTTTCCCTGAATTATGCATATTTCTCTACCATGTTCAGCAAATACACAGGAAAAACGTTCTCTGAGTATTTGCGGAATACGCGGATGGAGAAGGCCAAAGAGCTGCTTCGTCAACCGGACATCTCAATTGCCGAGGTGGCCGCACAGGTTGGATATGAAAACTATAAGAGCTTTTATCGGGCGTTCAAGGACGCGGTAGGTACAACACCTGTGGAATACCAGCAAAAGAAATACAGGATCCACAGAGAAGATGAAAAACAGTAGCCAGTAAGGGGTGTATGGAATGGGAAGCGGATTTCTGGACGATATGGGGTCCTTTCGGATAGAGCATGGGGAGAAAAACAGGCTGAATTATTTTCCCCTTGCCGCAGAAAACGGCGTTATGGCAAGCATAACGCCGGAATTAAAGGGTGACTTGAAGCGGGACCAAAACAGTTTTGTGCTGCCGCCGGCCAGTGAAGAGGATCTGCGTTCCGGCATGGCGGGGAGAAATTTTTGGTGCAGATTTGAAAACGGCGAATTGTGGTCGGCAGCAGGAATGAGCGCCGCGCAGATTGCGGAGGAATTTACGCCCGCGGAAGAGAAGTGCATAGTGGAAGCGGGGCTGCTGTGGCATAGGACTGTGCGGGAAAACCGGACTCGTCAATTGCGGGCAGCTGTGACCAGCTGGGTCCCCAGCGCAAACGGAACGGTGGAGATCATGCAGGTAATATTGGAGAATTGCGGCGAAGAAACCCTCCGCTTGACACCGACAGCTGCAATCCCACTCTATGGGCGCAGTGCGGATAATCTGAGGGATCACCGCCATGTGACCTCTCTGCTGAATCGAGCGGAAAGCCGGAAGGAAGGCGTAATCCTCACACCGACCTATTCCTTCGATGAGCGTGGGCACACACCCAATCAGCGAAGCTATTTTGTATTTGGCATAACGGAAGACGGGAAATCTGCGGAAGCGGTCTGTGCGGACCTGGATCGTTACACAGGCGAAGGAAGCCTGATCATGCCGGAGTGGGTTGCCAAAGAGCTGCCTGGTGATTCCCTTGGTGGTGAAACGGCAGGAAAAGAAACAATTGGTGCGCTGCGTTTCCCGGAGACGGAGTTACGCCCGGGAGAAAAGCGGGAATACGATATTCTTGTGGGTACAGCGGAAGATAAGGCAGCTGCGGAGCAAATTGCCGCCGTCTGGCTTTCCCTGTACAGAATCCGGATTTCCCTGGAAGAGACAAAGCTCTGGTGGGATCAGGTGAATCCAATCCGCACCCATACGGGTGATTCAGACTTTGACAATATTCTGCGCTGGATCGGAATTCAGCCAACGCTGCGTAGAATTTATGGCTGCTCGTTCCTGCCTCATCACGATTACGGAAAGGGCGGACGAGGCTGGCGTGACTTGTGGCAGGATTCTCTGGGACTGCTTTTGAGCGAGCCTGAGACAGTGGCGGATGACCTGGTCGCCTATTTTGGCGGAGTCCGTTTGGACGGGACGAATGCCACCATCATTGGAAATCGTCCGGGAGAATTCAAGGCGGATCGCAATGGAATTCAGCGAGTCTGGATGGATCACGGTTACTGGCCGGTACTGACTATCTGGCAATACATCCAACAAACAGGCGATATTGAGATCCTTCTGAGAGTGGCACCTTTTTTTCAGGATGGTCTCGGAATGCGGGGGACCCAGAGAGATGCCATCCAGGCAAAAAGAAGCTGCACAGGAACTGTTGCAGAGCATATGCTGTTGGAACAGCTGACCGCATTCTGCGAAGCGGGAGAACATGGTCTGCTTCGGCTTCGGGATGCGGATTGGAACGACGCTTTGGATATGGCACCTCAACGCGGGGAGAGCGGTGCGTTTACATCCGCTTATGCCGGAAGTATGGAGCTGTTGGCGAAAATGCTGGAAACTTTACGGCAGACCGGAAAATGCAGCAGTATTGACCTGCCAAAGCGTTTTGCAATCCTGCTGGGGGAAGAGGACAATTGGGCTTCCATCGCATCGCGCAGGGAGAAGCTGAATCGGTTCTGCACGCAGTGCATCCAAATTCCTGATGATGACCGGATTCAGATCCCGCTGGACAAAATTGTGCGGCATTTGGACTTGTGTGCGGATACGCTGAAAGCAATCATACGGGAAAAGGCATGGATTCAGACGGAGCAGGACGGATGGTTCAACAGCTACTATGATAATTACGGTACTCCACTGGAATGCGGGACGCCGGGGCAAGAACGTATGATGCTGACGGGACAGGTATTTACAATCCTGGGCGGGGTAGCAACGAAATCGGAGATCCCTCAAATCTATCATGCGGCCAGGCGGCTACTGTATGCGCGGCAGGCAGGCGGATTCAGACTGAATACGCGGCTAAATCCAGAAGATTTCCAAATTGGCAGAATGCTGGCCTTTGCCTACGGGCATAAGGAAAACGGCGCGGTGTTCAGCCATATGAGTGTCATGTTTGCATATGCGCTGTACAGCCGGGGGTATGCCAGAGAGGGCTTTTCGGCCATAGAGCCAATTTGGAGACTTGCGCTGGATTCTGAAAAGAGCAGGATCTATCCGGGGATCCCGGAATACTTTGCCCCGGATGGCCGGGGTATGTACCCGTATCTGACGGGCTCCGCAGCCTGGATGATGCTGTGCGTGGTGCAGGAAATGTTTGGCGTCCGCGGGGAAAATGGAGCGCTGTGTCTGCGGCCTCAGCTGCTGCCGGAACAGTTTGATGTGCGGAATCGAACCAGCATTATTTTGAAGTTTGGCGGAAAGGCATTCAAGATTGTATACACATTGTTGGAACGCCTGGAGCCTTCCGAATATACAATTGTGAAGGCAGAGCTGGACAATATGCCAATAGCGGATGGACGTATCCTGCCTTCTGAAATGGGAGCATTGGACAAAGAGAAAATACATATTGTGGAAGCTTGGCTCGGGAGAAAAGTACAATGATCGATATCATAAAAGACTATGACAGTCAACCGGCATTTGCCGATTTTTTACCAGGAATTGCGGGGGAGAATGGTATCCCCGCATGGTGCTTTTTCGTAAATCGGGGGCAAGGCGTTGCGAGTTTTGGCACGCAGGATAAGGATCACCCGATCATGGAATTTCGGCCGGCGCACACAGCGTGGCAGGATGTCCAGACGAAGGGCTTCCGTACTTTCTTGAAGTACCATGGGCATGTGTCGGAGTTGTTTGTGAATGCACGGGACAAACAGATGCTGCTTGGGGCAAACAGCTTGACGCTTCAGTGCCGGGAAACGGATGCCCCGGTTCGTGCCCAGGTCCAGTATTTTATTTTACCGAATGCGTGCGTTGGAGCGCTGGCAAGGACGCTGACAATTGAAAATACTGGCAACGGCGTATTGGATTTGGAGGTACTGGATGGACTTCCGGCAATTGTTCCCCATGGGATCGGAGACTGGCATTTGAAATGCATGACCCAGACCGCAAGGGCCTGGATGGAAACGGTAGGAGGCGAAACAGGCGTCCCCCGATACAGGGTACGGGCAAGCCTGGAGGATAGTGCCCGGGTCGAGCCGATCACCGGTTTTGCGTTTGGATTTTCTTGTGTGGAGGAAGGAAAACGACTGCCTGTCCTGTGGGACCCGGAAGCCGTTTTCGGACAGGATACTTCCTTTGCCCATCCGCATGGATTTGCGCGGATGGATTTGCCGGAGTTGATTTCGGCACACCAGCGCTGCCAAAATCTGTTCCCGTGTTTCTTTTCAGGTGCGCGGCTCCGACTGAATCCGGGAGAGAAGAAAACGGTTTATACACTGCTGGGGCACGGAAAAACCGGCAGCGGCTGCGGGAAACTGCTGGAAGAGGCGGTATCGCCCGAATGGTTTGCAAGAAAGCTTGCGGAAGCGGAAACAATGGTGGATACACTGTGTGCGCCAATTGCATGCGACACGGCAGATCCCCGATTTGATGAGTACTGCAAGAGGACGTATTTGGATAATTTCCTGCGCGGCGGCAAGCCGGTACGCCTGGCTGGACATACCTTTCACCTGTATAGCCGTAAGCATGGGGATCTGGAACGGGATTACAATTACTTCTCTCTGACACAGGAGCCGCTCTCTCAGGGAAACGGGAATTTCCGGGACGTGTGGCAAAACAGACGATGTGATGTATCGTTTGCGCCTTTCGTAGGCGGAAAAAATGTTGCCGACTTCTATTCCCTGATCCAGCCGGACGGATATAACCCCCTGGTCATCAAACCGGATCTGGTACAGAGTGCCAGTGGAGAGACAATGACACCGGGGCAGTATGTGCTGCGCTATGGGAGACAGGAGGGAATGGCCCGCATAGCGCAAGGAACGGTAAAAGCAGATGCGGACTTCGGAGAGGGATATTGGACAGACCATTGGAGCTATGGCCTGGATCTGATTGAAGACTTCCTGCGTATCTGGCCGGAACGGGAGCAGGAACTGATGCAAATGGAACTGCCCTGGTACCGGCCGCAGGCGCAAATACTGCCCAGAGAAAAACGCTATAGTGTGTCGGGTGGAGAACTGCGGCAGTACCACTTTTTGGAAGAGACACCGGGCGAAAAATGGTGTAGGGATGGGGCCGAGAATCTGGTAAAAGCCACTTTGCTGGAAAAGCTGGTCTGTATGTGCGCAATGAAATTTGCGGCGTTGGATGCCTGGGGATGCGGCATTGAAATGGAAGGCGGAAGACCCGGCTGGTATGACGCGCTGAACGGATTGCCCGCACTGTTTGGTTCCAGTGTTACGGAAGCTATGGAGCTGCTGCGGCATTTGCGGTTTCTGAAAGTTTCTCTTCGGCGCTATGGAGGAAAGGTTTCTTTGCCGGGACCCCATTACATGTTACTGATGCGCCTAAAGCAGAGCGTCGAGGATATTCCGGAGTATACGGGAAATACGGTGCTGGTTGATTTTTGGAACAGCAGCAAATCCGCGCTGGAGCACTGCCGGGAAGAAGTCTATACGCAGGGAGCATGGGACTATGCAGATTGCCAGGCGGAACAGCTGGCTGAAATGCTGGACACATGGGCAAATTTCCTTGGTCAGCGGCTTGCTCTATGCCGCGGAGAAAACGGGGTGATGCCGACCTATTGCCGATACCGTGTGAAAATGGATCAAGGAACGCCTTCGTTTGAAAAGTGTGATATGCCGTTGTTCCTGGAATCCAGTGTGCGGGATATGCGCCTATGTGAAAGTGAGCAGAAACGCGAAAAACTGTTCGAGGCAGTACACCGGAGCGAGCTGTTTGACGGCAAGCTTGGAATGTACCGCGTCAATCAGGCACTGGATATATCCGAGCTGGAGCTGGGGCGCGCGGCTGCGTTTACACCGGGATGGCTGGAAAATGGTTCCATCTGGCTGCACATGGAATATAAATATTTGTTGGAACTGCTGCGCGGCGGATTGTATGAACAGTTTTCGGAAACAATGCGGCAGGCTGCGATTCCGTTCTTAGATCCGGCTGTCTACGGAAGGAGTACATTGGAAAACAGCTCCTTCCTGGTGAGCAGTCTGAATCCGGAGGAGGCGCTTCACGGACGTGGATATGTAGCGCGGTTGAGCGGTTCTACGGCGGAGTTTATGAGCATATGGCAAATCATGATGTTCGGCCAAAAACCGTTTCTGCGCACAGAAAACGGTGTGCAAATAAATCTGCAGCCTTGCATTCCGGCATATTTGATAGATGAAGGCCGCACGATCCAGGCGGCATTCCTGGAGAACAGCACCGTGCTCTACCACTTTGCGGAGTGCCGGGACTATTTCCCCGGAAACTACAGTATTCGTATTCGATCTATGGTGGATGTAGATGCGATTCGTCAAGGTGCGGCTACTGAAATAGTGGCGGATATTTTCTGATTTACGGGGCTACTGTAAACGAAAATACCGAAAAGAGCTTGGGAACCATGCGTACTATCCTGTAGGTCAAACAGGCTACTTTGAGTCGCGGGTAGATTTAAGACTCGCTAATGAAAGAACACCCATTTCTGCATGAGCTGTAGCTTCATAGCAGAAATGGGCGTTTTTTAGGCTAGGTTTCCATGCTTGCGAGGCTCGTCAGAGCCACCCTAAGCTGGTGTATACCACCAAATCAGGAAAGAAAAAACAAAGTATTTGACAAAGTAAATAATTTATGTAAATATATTAACAGAAATGGAGGTATTTATGGCTACTATAAAGGAGATCGCGGAAATTGTCGGTGTATCCAGTGCTGCTGTATCCAGAGTGCTGAACTATGACGAAGGGATTTCTGTCAGTGCGGAAACGCGGGCGGCAATTTTTGCCGCGGCTGAAAAAGTGGGATATAAAAAGAGAATCATTTTTCCCAAAATAGAAAATGTCGCGCTTCTGTACTTCACAGAAGCGGAAGATGAGCTGGAGGATATCTTCTACCAGAATGTTAAGGATGAGCTTCTGAAGCAGGCGCGGAAAATGAATATTCACCTTACGGTATACAGTAAAAAGGATGGGATGGACGCCATACCCAAGGATCTGAACGCATTTGTTGCGGTGGGTTGGCTGAACAGGAAGGAAATCAACAGGCTGTACAGAATATGCAAGAGAGGCGTGTTTATAGGAACTTCTCCGGACGAGAAGCTGTTTGATGCGGTAAGACCCAACATGGATTCTTTTGTGACCCAGATCGTAGACTACTTTATGGAGAAGGGACACCGCACAATAGGCTTTATTGGCGGCCCGGACAGAAACATTGATACCGGGTTGCCCTCTATGGATATCCGTGAGTGGTCCTTCCGGCAAAGCGCCAGCTATTATAATTGCCTGAATGAAGATTATATTCTGATATCCGACAAATTTACTGTGGAAGAAGGCTATCGTTTGGGCAAAGAGCTTCTGACCAAGGAGACGATTCCCACATCGTTATGTGTTGCAAGCGATACTCTGGCCGTAGGCGTCCTTCAGGCATTGAATGAGGCAGGCGTTCAGGTACCGGAACAAGTGGCGGTGTTCAGCATTAACGATGTAAATATCGCAAAGTATCTGTCACCGCCGCTGACCACAATTCACATTGACATTCCTATCATTTGCGAAACCGCATTGGATCTGCTGCGGAACAGAGTCCTGAGCGGAGGAAAAATAACGAAATCTATTTTCGTAAATGGAACGCCTGTGTTCCGGAAAAGCTGCTGATATAACAGGATAGCAGGAGGTGCGTTTTTGCATCTCCTTTTCTGTTTTGCACAAATTACAGTTTCTCTTATAATGTAAACCGCCGAATTTTATTGTGGCTGCCGCGGCTGTATTGACAAGACGAGTTATGAGTGATATATTCTGAATAGTAAATAATTTACTTGTAATGAGATAAATTGTTTAACTATCATCAACAAAGGAGAATATGTCATGAAAAAGAAGCTGTTGTCCATTTTGGTTATCCTGTGCATGATCCTGTCTCTTGCTGCCTGTGGCAGCGCCCCCAAAGCGGAACCGGATGAAAATGGAAACTATGTTGTGAATGGAAGTTTTGAGGATGCGGATTTCACAGGGTGGACTGTTACCAATATCGACGATTCCACTGAGGAACTGGATATCTATACCCGTGAAACGGATTGCTGCGACGGTGTTCAGTCTCTGCACTTCTATTCAGGCTCCAGCAATGTTAACTTTACTGCGGAACAGACCATTTCCGGTCTGGAAAAAGGAAGCTACAAGCTGACCGGTTATATTCAGGGCGAGGCCGCTGGGGACGAGAACGCAGAGGTCTTCTTCTACGCAGTAATCAACGGCAAGACATACAAGGCTGACGCGGAATTGAATGGCTACGTTAATTGGTACGCCGCGGAACTGGACAATCTGGATGTTGCGAATGGAGAAATTACCATTGGCGTGAGTGTGACCACTGCTCCCGGCGGTTGGGGTACGATCGATAACATCACTTTGGTCAAGGAGTGATCTATGGGCTTTGTCAAAGGTATGGATGTATCCATGGCAAAGGCGCTGGAGGCACACGGTGCATCCTACTATTTGGATGGAAAACAGGATGATCTGTTCCGCATCCTGAAAAAATGCGGAACAGACATGATACGCCTCAGGATCTGGCCGGATCCCTATGACGCGTCCGGAGCACCTTATGGCGGCGGAAATAATGATTTGCAGACTACAGTGGAGCTGGCACAGCGGGCAAAGAGCAGCGGGATGGAAGTGCTTCTGGACTTTCAGTACAGCGATTTCTGGGCAGACCCCGCGAAGCAGATCAAGCCAAAGGCGTGGAAATCTCTCACTGGAAAAGAGCTTGAGGCAGCGGTATATCTGCATACCCGTGAGATACTCAAGTATCTGAAAAACCGCGGTATCATTCCTGCAATGGTTCAGGTCGGGAACGAGATCACAAACGGTTTTCTATGGCCGGATGGACATGTCAAAAACTTGGCGGCAATGGCAGGTCTTTTACAAGCCGGAATTTACGCAGTGAAAGAAGAATGTCCTGAAGCAAGAATTGTGCTGCATCTGGATTTCGGAACAGACGCCGAGCTGTATGAACGGTGGTTTGACGCTATTGAGCCGTTTGACATTGACTATGACATCATCGGTATGTCTTACTATCCACACTGGAACGGAGGACTCAACCTTCTTCTTGACAATATGAATCGGGTAAGTCAAAAATATGGTAAGGATGTCATGATCGCCGAAACCTCCATTGGGTACACAACGGACACGCTTGGCTGTACGGGGCTCGTGTTCACACAGGAGCTTGAAAAAAATACCGGATATCCTGCGACAGAAGCGGGTCAGATGCAATTCCTCCGTGATTTGTTTGAAACCGTCCGGAGTGTGTCCGGGGGACACGGAATAGGGGTATTTTACTGGGAGCCTGCATGGCTGCCCATCCCGGCCTGTACATGGGCGAATGCGAATGGCTGCGCCTATATGAACGATCAGGTTGAGGCGGGCAATTCGATGGCAAATCAAGCGCTTTTTGACCGGGACGGGAATGCGAATGCGGCATTGCTGAACTTAAAACAAATGTAGGAGGTAAAGGAATGAAAAGGACAATAGCGTCTGTTCTGACGGCTCTGGTCATGGCGCTGGCGTTATCCGGATGCGGTTCCTCCAAAGAACCGGATACGAAGCTGACCATCTGGACCAACATGAGTGTAGAGGCAGAAACCATTCAGTCCTATGCGGACGAGTGGGGGACTGCCAATGGATATCAGGTGGAAGTGATTCATCAGTCTCCGTCCGTCCAGAAATTTGCGCAGGCAATCAAGAGCGAGGATGGTCCCGATGCGGTTGTGGGAATCCCCAATGACCAGCTTGCCGATTATGTCAACGCAGGTCTGGCGGCAGAAGTTCCCGCAGACCTTTACGCAGACGAGGATTTTGCTGATGCGGCAATTCAGGCGTGCTACGTCAGCGGTGTCCGCTATGCCGCGCCGCTTTCTGTTGAAACGACCGCCCTCTTCTACAATACCGATCTGGTAGATCAGGTACCGGCAACGTGGGAAGAACTGGTTGCAGGTGCGGCGGAGGTTGGCGGAGTTCAGTTCGATGCTACCAGCATTTACTATGATCTCGGATTTGTACGGGCGTGCGGCGGCTATATTTTTAAGTACGAAAATGGTTCCTATGACGTTACGGACATTGGTTTGGCAAACGAAGGCGCCGTTCAGGCGTATGAATTTATAAATGCGCTCTGTAATGAATATGGCCTTGTATCTGCGGATGTTACCGCAGACATTGCCAGAAGTAATTTCCAGAACGGTCAGACTGCTTATTATATTGGCGGCCCTTGGGATATCGACGGATTTACCTCCGCAGGAACGCCCTTTGCCGTTGCACAGATGCCCACCTTTCATGGCCAACCGTTTATTACTCCCGTGGGGACACAGGTTTGCTTTGTGAGCAACGAAAGCGACAGTCAGGAGAAGGCATGGGAATTTATCATGTACCTGATTGATCACGGCGCGATAGGAATGTATGAGTCCGGAGACCGGATTCCCGCAAAACTGACCGATCAGGCGGAGGAAACCATCCAGAGCAACGCCTATTCTAAAGCGTTTATTGCGCAGATACAGAATGGTGAACCAATGCCCACCGTATCCGAAATGGGTCAGCTATGGTCTATTCACACCAACAACATCCGCTCAATGTGGACTGGGGAGCTGTCTCCTGAGGCTGCCGCTGAAAATATGGTAAAGCAGCTGAAGGAAGCTGTTGACCTGATGAACGCCGGAAAGTAGTGATACCATGAGGAGAAAAGACAACGCAAAAGCAATTCCATATTTGCTTCCGGCTCTGGTTTCCATTCTGATCGTGACCTGCATTCCAATCATTTATACGATTGTAATTTCTTTTACCAATTACAACATGTATCACCTGAACGATTTTACGTTCATTGCGTTTCAGAATTACCTCACGGTCTTTTCCGGAAGCCTGAAAGATGTCTTTTTCCCGGTGCTGGGCTGGACGGTGTGCTTTGCCGTGCTCAGTACACTGGGATCCTATACTATGGGACTCGGCCTTGCGATCCTTTTGAATAATCCAAAAATGAAGGAATCAAAGGTCTATAAAACCATCCTGATCGTTCCATGGGCACTTCCCTCTACCATTGCGATTCTGGCGTGGCAGGGGCTTTTGAACGAGCAGTATGGCGGTATCAATAACCTGCTTCATGCGCTCGGTATTACAGCCAATATCCCATGGATGACGGACGCACTCTGGGCGCGGATCGGTATCATTATTGTGAATGTCTGGCTCGGGTTTCCCTATATGATGAATGTCTGTCTCGGCGGACTTCAGGCGATCCCGAATGACTACTATGAGGCAGCCAAAATCGATGGCGCGTCCAGATTCCAGTGTTTCAGAACGATCACACTCCCGCTGGTGACCAAGCTGTCGATCCCGCTGGTCATCTCAACGTTTGCTGCCAATTTTAACAACTTTGGAAACATCTACATGATTACGCAGGGCGGTCCGGCACGTGTGGACAATCAGTTTGCGGGTTATACGGATATATTGGCAAGCACAACGTACAAGATGACAACATGGTCGAACCGGTATGAACTGTCTGCGACTTTCAGCGTGCTGATATTCCTCATTGTGGGAACATTTACGCTGATCAATATGCGCATGTCGGGCGCGTTCAAGGAGGTTGACTGATATGAATCGGAAAATGTCACCTCATGAAGCAAGAATGCTTTGGATGGGCAGGGTAGTAATATGGGTCACCATTATAATCGTTCTGTTCCCGGTTCTGTGGATCGTTATGTCCTCCTTTTCGGCGGGAGACAGTTTCTTCCTATCATCGTTGTTTCCCAAGAAATTCAGTATTGAACATTATACCAGCCTTTTTCAGGAAACGAATTTCATGCTCTGGACGTGGAATTCTGTGAAGCTGTGCCTGATCGTGGCAGCGATCCAGCTGGCTATGACGTCTCTCGCGGCATATGCCTTTTCGCGGCTTCGCTTTACGGGAAGAAAGTACGGACTGATGTCCTTGCTTGTCCTTCAGGTTTTTCCGAGCAGCATGGCTGTGGCTGGCTATTACATTCTGATATACGAATTTGGATTGGTGGACAGCAATGCAGCGCTTATTTTTGTGCTTGCCGGGGGAAGTGCATATAATATCTGGCTGCTGAAATCCTACATGGATGGCTTGCCGAAGGAACTTGACGAGGCGGCCATGGTAGATGGTGCAACGCATTTTCAGGTGTTCCGGAAAATCATTCTGCCGTTGGCAGCGCCGCAGCTGGCGGTTATTTTCCTGTTCTCCTTTATCGCAACTTACAGCGAGTATGTGATAACATCGATCTTTTTGCAGACTCCGGGCAAGATGACCCTCGCACTGGGACTCCAGACGTTTATCAGTGACCAGTTTGCCGCACATTGGACAACATTTTCTGCCGCGGCGGTTCTGTCGTCTATCCCCATAATGATCGTCTTTATGTGCTTGCAGAAATATATCCAGAGTGGACTCGTTTCCGGAGGCGTCAAAGGATGATAAGTAGACAAACCAACTATTTGAAAGGGGCTATTACGAAAATGAAGAGATTATTCGCATCTGTAATTTCATGTGTTCTGATTCTTTCCATGATTTGCTCTGGCTTGACGGTGTTTGCGACCACAATTACGGGAGCAGTTGACACTGACAACTTTGTCCGAGGCGTAGATGTATCCACTCTCGATATGCTGGAAGACCTTGGCGCACGTTATTATCAAAATAACGTAGAGAGCGATGCCCTCACGATTTTGAAAAATAATGGCGCTAACTATGTGCGGCTGAAATTATGGGTAGATCCATACGACGAAAACGGAAATCCTTATGGTGGTGGTAATAATGATTATGCAACCACTTTGGCGCTGGCAAGGCGGGCAAAAAACCTCGGAATGGGAGTGTTGATTGATTTCCACCTGAGTGACTTCTGGACAGACCCTGCCAACCAGATTAAACCCAAGGCATGGAAAGATCTGTCTTACTCCGAACTGAAGACTACATTGTACAACTACATGAAAGACACGCTGAACAACTTTGCGGCGGCAGGCATTGTTCCTGAAATGGTTCAGGTTGGCAATGAGATATCCACGGGCATACTTCATGATGATGGCAAGGTTGGCAACGGAAATGAGGATTTTTCCAATCTTGCCGGACTCCTGGAATCTGCGATTGCTGGTGTTAGAGCATCCTCTGCATCCAATACCAAAATCATCCTGCATTTGGATATGGGAGGTCAGAACTCTCTCTATACATGGTTCTTTGGCGGATTGCTGACGGCCTCCCCCAATCTGGACTTTGATGTGTTTGGCCTTTCCTATTATCCGATGTGGCACGGGACCATGGAGGGCTTGCAGTATAACATAAACTATTTGGCTTCCACTTATGGCAAAGAGGTATGTATTGTTGAAACTGCATATGCATGGACAACAGAAGATGGTGATGGTGTCGGCAATGTATTTATCAGTGGAGATGAAGAAGTCGGTGGATATCCTGCAACGGTTGAAGGACAATTTGCTTTCATGAACGATCTGGAATCCGTCATTCTTAATGTTCCTAATGATAAGGGGCTTGGTTATTTTTACTGGGAACCCGAATGGCTGCCGGTAGAGAATGGAACTTATGCAACGGATGCAGGCGTTGCATACAAGAATGATACCTACACCCCATGTAATACCTGGGACAATATGACGTTGTTCGATTTTAATGGCAATGCATTGTCTTCTATCAAGGTGCTGAATCAACCTGCGGAGAATCTGCTATCAAATATCAGTTTTGAAAATGATGGCGTTACAACCACTCCCGCCGACTGGAATGTATGGCTTAGCGACTCCTCAGATACGGGGACTGTAAAGACGGAATATGGTTATGCATATGATGGTGATTATAAGCTGACATTCTGGGATGATTCTGCCTACTCCTGCTCTGTATATAAGACATTTACAAATCTTCCCAACGGTACGTATCAATTCTCAATTTGGGCAAAGACCAATGGGGATCAGGATGTGCTCCAGTTGTATGCGAAGAATTATGGAGGGGATGAACTGACCACTACTATTACTACAAGTGATATTAACTGGAACATCTTTACCATCGATGAAATAGTTGTTACCAACAACACTTTGGAAATCGGGGTCTATACTGTTGCCGGTGCTGATGATTGGTGCAACCTCGATATGGCTATTCTGAGAAAAGTTGAGTGACAGAGAGCAGTCATTTCTCCAATTAAGCCGGAAATTCTGTAAAATGCAATATGAACGTGGAACAGGGCGCAGGGAGAAATCTATGATGAAAGGATCAGCTATATGTCGACGTTTGTTATAAATATCATCCACCGGCCTGAAATGGTGCCTGAGTATGCCGAAAAGGTCACAGGGCACGGTCAGACGGAGAATATCGGCCGTAAGGCGCTGCTGACCGAAAGTCTGGACATTTTCAAGCTCCAGCAACAGTGCGCCCATGAAAACGGCCTGAAAACCACCATTCAGATGACCTACGCCAGCCTGTTCAATGACGAGGCTGTGGCGCTGGCCAAGGAGCATCATGCGGTCTATGGCGACGAGATCGCCCTGAGCCTGCTGGGGTTGCCCTGCGAGCAGTTCCGGGAGAAATACAAGACGAAGGATTTCTGCATCTGGATGTTCTCCATGGAGGACAAGAAGGCCATCGTCCGGGATGTGTTCGGCAAATTCTATGAGAAGTTCGGATTTTACCCGGAATCCACGGGCTCTTACTATCTGGACGCCGATCTGATCAACTTCATCAAGGCGGAATACCCCAGCGTAAAATGCGCCGTTGCCACCTGCTGGGAGGAAGGCCCCAAAGCCTACCACACCTGCAATAATTCATGGTATACTTTCATGGACGGCGGCCCATGGGCGCCATGGATCCCCTCCAAGGCCAACACCCACGCGCCAGCGGCCAACGAGGACGAGGATTCCGGCATTGTCGCCATTCCGCACCTGAGCCGCGACCTGCTGGCCTGCTATGACGGCAACGGCTCCAACTTCGGCACCCACCCCCAGAATGTGCTTCGCGGTATGATCTATGATACGAAAACATGGGAATATCCCTACCTGTACAATCTGATCGACCAGTACCGCAGTCTGTCCAAGTACAACAACGGCTACGCCTACAACATGATGTTTGTCGGCCCCGGCTGGATGAACAAAATGGGACGCTGGGAAGCGCCCTATGAGCTGCTGAAAAAGTCCTATTGGGATGGCTGCGCTTACTACGGCCAGCTGAAAAAAGAGGGCAAGCTGGTGGATATGACCATGTCCGAATTTGCCGATTACTACCGGGAAAAGAAGACCTACACCGAGCCGGAGTGCGCGCTGTGGCGGGATATTCTCTACGGCAGCAACAAGCAGCTGTTCTGGTACTGCGACCCCTATATGCGCGCAGGCGTGAACATGGATCAGGGCGGCGCGATTTTTGATCTGCGGCCATATGTGGCAAAGCTGCATTGGCCTGTGGGCATTGGCACGCCTCATGTGCAGGACGCGAGCTACCCCTTCCTGATGCAGGAAAAGTACCGCGCCGGTTACTTTACCCATTACGCTGGGGAAGGAACCATCCGCAGTGCCAAAATCTGCCACAACGGCGAGGAAGTGGATCTGTGCCTGTGCCGCACCAAGGCGCATTTCTCTCAGGAGGGCAGAAGCCGCATCCTGACGCTGGATCCGGTGGAGATCGTATTCTCCGACCTGACGGTGAAGCTCCAGACGGTCATCACCTTTGCCGAGGGCGAAAGCAATATCCGCATCGACCGGAACATTCTTTCCATGTCCGACCCTGACGCGGATGTGACCATCAACGAATACATGGTCGGCTGCTACGGCACCACTGAGTACACCGAGGATATGTCCAGCCTGACTCTGGGCGTGGATGGGCAGGCCATCCCCTACGAGTACAAGTGCCGGGAACTGGCTGCGGACAATGCCGGCGAGGTCTGGTGCAAGCTGCCTCCCATCGACACGCTGGTCAGCATGACCTGCGACGGCCGGGAGAAGAAGGGCTATATCAAAGAGGGCTACGCCTTCAGCCCCATGTTTACCCTGAGCTATACCGGAAAACTTCAGCAGAAGGAGGTCTTCACCACATGGCTCAATCTACGAAAGGCAGACTGAACTACCGCTGCCCCTCCTGCTTTATGCGGGATTTGGACATTGACATGTTCTATGACAGCGAGAAACAGGAGTTCTACTGCATCCGCTGCCAGTTTTTCGGCACGGAGGAACAGGTTCTTAAAATGAACGAAATGGTTCGCGTCCGTTATAAGGACATGATGAAGCGCTTTACCGATTTCGAGGATTTTTCCGAATAACCATCCACCGCAGAGCAGCGGCTGACGCTGTCAGCCGCTGCTTTTCCTGAAAAAGAAGATTCCTCTGCCAGTTCATATGGCAGAGCAGATATAAAACGAGGTTCGCCTATGAATACATTTATCAAAGGAATGGATTTGTCCACGCTGCCAGAAGTGGAACGCTGCGGCGGGAAATTCTATGATAACGGCAAGCCCGGCGACGCCGTTTCCATTCTGAAAAGCTACGGCATGAATCTGGTACGGCTGCGGCTGTGGAACGACCCCTACAGCGAAGACGGCGTTCCCTACGGCGCAGGCACCAACGACCTGCCGCGAACCGTGGCGATGGCAAAGCGCTTAAAAGCCGCCGGGGTCGATTGGATGCTGGATCTCCACTACAGCGATTTCTGGGCAGACCCCGGCAAGCAGACCATTCCCAAAAGCTGGCGGGGAATGGAGCCGAAGGCGCTGGCCGGAGCCGTCTATGATTTTACATTTTCCGTAATGACCACGTTGGCAAGCAGCGGCCTGCTTCCCACCATCACGGCGGTGGGGAATGAGCTGTCCAACGGGCTGCTGTGGCCTTACGGCAGGACGCCCAATTTTGAAAACATCGTGCTGTTCCTGAACGCGGGCATTCAGGCCGTCCGGGACGCCGCGCCGGGGGTAAAGATCATGCTGCATCTGGACAACGGCGGCAACAATACGCTGTACCGGACGTGGTTCGACAGCTATTTTGCCAGCGGCGGCAAGGATTTTGATTATATCGGGCTGAGCTACTACCCCTTCTGGCACGGCACCATGGACGACCTGCGAAACAACATGCAGGATCTTGCGCTGCGGTATCACAAGGACATGATCGTGGCCGAGGTATCCACGGGCTTTACGCTGGAGGATTACGCCTCCTACGAAAAGCTGGCGTCGGAGGAGCGGAAGGGCATGGCCACCAAGCGGGAGCTGGCGGAAAAGGTTCCCTATCCCATGACCCCGGAGGGGCAGAGCACATTCATGCTTGACATCATGAAGTTGATCCGGGACGTTCCCGAAAACCGGGGCAAGGGCTTCGTCTATTGGGAGCCTGCGTGGCTGCCCGTCCCCCGCTGCGGCTGGGCGAACGAAGCCGCACTGGCCTACACCGGAGAACAAGGCCCCGGCGGCAACGAATGGGCCAATCAGGCATTGTTCGACTACGACGGGAACGCTCTGCCCGCCCTGAAAACCATCCGTGATTTCGGATGCGACTTTGATTAACGATCTAATGACAAAAGGAGTTTTTCACATGATTACATTTTACAAAGAATACATGATTCAATACAATGAGCGTCCCGTGCAAGATAGTTATTCCAAGCAAAATGAGCGCCCCAAACAGATTGTCGTTACTTCAATCGTTGCAAATGGTAATTTCCATTGTATGTATGGCGAGCGAATCTATGATTCCTTAGAAGATGTCAAACACGACATCGATGAAGGAAGGTATGGTTGTTCAAACCCATTTTCACGCAAAGTATAAGCGCTCAACGACCACCTATTCGGGCAAATTAACAACCTCAGTAACTAGAATTTGCTGTTTAGTCTAGACGGCAGTTTAAGTAGATATCGGAGTTTACCGTCTTACATTTTCCTGAACATGGGGCATCTTGGATGTACGAGCTTCCATCTGTTGAAAAAGTGTGATAAGATACCCCAAAACAAATTTCGGCGGAGTACTAAGTCGGGACTCTGCCGTTAGCCCGCTTGGCGCGGAGCCGGGCGAGGATTATATCATAAGTCAAAGCAATCTAGTGTAGCCAGTACGGTAGAATTGCACTGTTTTCTTATATTGTTGCCTATTCCGAACCTATATCTGCACATATTTTGAAAATGTATATGCAGATAATCCGGGACAGAACCTTGCTATTCTGCATATAATATGATATAATTATATGCAGAAAGGCTGGTGCTGTATGAGAAAATTTGACTACTCCTTTTTGAATAATGGTTTGCTGCCAGCAAATCTTGTGAACCTCACTTCCAACATTGCAGCGCTGAAAACAATGGCGGGGGTGCGCAAGGACGAATATACGCAGATTTTTACAGAACTGGAAGCTGTCGCTAAGGTGCAGTCTATCAAAAGTTCTAATGCTATTGAGGGCATTGTGACCAGCGACGAGCGTATTGCCGCTATTGTCAATCAGAATAGTGCCCCGCTGAACCACAACGAGGCAGAGATTGCTGGCTACAGAGATGCTCTGAATGCAATCCATTTGGGTTATGCGCATATTGATTTTCGCCGGAGCGACGTCCTGCGATTGCACGAAATGATGATGAGCTTTGCAGGCTACGAGTACGGCGGACAGTATAAGACGGATGACAATGTAATTTTGGAAATTGACGCAGACGGAAACCGTCGTGTCCGTTTCCGGCCTACGCCTGCAAGTGAAACGCCGAAAGCGATGGAGCAGTTAGAGCTTGCCTATCTGGATGCCCGAAGCGATGCGAATATCAATCAGCTTCTTTTGATCCCCTGCGTGATTCTGGACTTCCTCTGCATCCATCCGTTCCGGGACGGCAACGGCAGAATGTCCCGTCTGCTCTCGCTGCTGCTGCTATATAAAAACGGCTTTGACGCCGGGAAATATGTGTCCTTCGAGGAACAGATCAACAACTACAAGGCGTATTATTACGAAGCCCTGCGGCAGTCCTCTGCCGGTTGGGAAACGAATGAGAACTCTTATTTCCCCTTTATTGAGAATTTCCTCTCCACCCTCTATATGTGCTATAAGGAATTGGACAAGCGGTTTGCAGTGGTACACGGTAAGAAGATCACGAAGAAGGCCCGTGTGGAAGCGACTGTTCTGAACAGCCTGACCCCGCTTTCCAAAGCTGATATCTGCAAAATTCTCCCCGATGTCAGCCCCACGACCATCGAAGCCGTCCTTGGGGTAATGGTTAAGACCGGCTCGGTAAAGCGTATCGGTGCGGGACGGACGTCGAGGTATATTAAAGCGTAATTTCAAATATGAGGTTTAGGAGATTTACAAAATGGAGATTAAGAGATTGCTTGAAAGTGGATATATAATTATCCCTGACACCAATGTACTTTTGAATTCATATCGATATTCTCCGGAGTTTTCTGAACTCGGGTTACAATGTTTGCAGGAAGTAATCGGTAACATATACTTACCAGCCACTGTACGAATAGAATTTGGGAAGCATTGCCGAGAAGCTTTTTCCAATATGGAAAAACGCATAAATAATGCTGGGAAAAACATCGAGCAGCAAGTTGCAGCGGCAAGGAATAAAATACTGTCCTCCTGCGAGCCGCTTGAACGACTTCACTTCCCTGAGGTTGATGTTCTTCGGAGTGAATTAGAATCTCTATTAAATCGACTAGCCCAAACTGCAAATGAAGTCTTTGAGGAACGAAGAGGACTTGAACTAAGTTTTTGAAAGTATATCCGATTATTTATCATATAATGGAGCGGATTATTGCTTAATGCAGGACTCTTTCCCTTTGCATACATGAAACCGTATGCGATAATTTGACTGCCGGTATTCCGGAAAGAGGAAGTGTTGATGCCAACCATTCAGATGAGGGGCCTGCGGGTTCGCGGTCTCTGAGGAACCTGATATGATGATCCTGATTCTCGGTATTTTAAGTGAAGAACAACAGGCGCTGGTGGAAAAGATATTTCGGAACCACCACGTCTTTTTCCAGCGCGTTTCGTACAGGATCGTGAGATCTGAAGACGCTGCGAAGGACGCAGTGTCCGCTGCCTATCTCAAGATCATGGATAATATCGAAAAAATTTCAGAATTACCCTGTCCCCAAATGACCGCCTTCTGCGTTATGGTAGTGAAGAACGCTTCTTATGACTTGCTCAGGCAGTCCAATAAGATCGTGCCAATTGGTTTGGCGGAAGATATTCCGCAAGAGAAAAGCCCCAGCGCAGAGGAACAGCATATCCGGAATGCCGAAGCACAGAGACTATCCGAGCTGATCGATATGCTTCCGTCGGAGGACAGGCGCCTGATCCATTTGCGCTTCGCTCTGGAGATGAGTTATAAGGAGATCGGCATGCTGCTGGGCATCTCGGAGGAAGCTGCAAAGAAACGCGGGCAAAGGATCGTGAAGAGGCTCAAGTCGATGCATGAGGGGGAGTGAACACGATGGATGTAGGATGGAACGCTTTATTGAATGAGGCTGCGGCAGTCAGCTTTGAGAGGGAAGCTGCCGTCCATGCGAACCGTGCAGAAGAAAACTGCTCCACTATGGATCTACAGAAAGAGGAGCTACGAGCATTGAGTGAGAAGATCCTGCTTCTGCCCCATCAGGGGATGCTTCTCCTGTTCAGCAGATACTGCTTTCATCTATCTCCGGAAGAAACAGAATCTTTCTTTGAGGTTCAAAATGCGAAGGGGCGGTTTCGCTATTACAGGGAACTGCTGTCCGCATGTATGGGGCTGGAGCAGAATCAGGTAATCTCCGACGCATCTTTTCGTGCTGCCTGCAAAACAGCGCTAAAGGAGTATTTGCGTTGCGAAATGGACGAGGAGGAAGCGCTTGCCTCAGATGCCGAAAAACGTTCTCGTCCCAGACTCACTTTCAAAAGGATATGGCGTTCTGTTGCCATCGCCGCCATCATTGCGTGTATGGTGTTCTCCACGGTTATGGTGGCCAATGCCGACATCAGAGAGAAGGTCATTACATGGGTGGTGGAGACCTTCGAGCGATACAGCTTGTTTGAATTGAAACGCGATGATCCCACGTTGCAGGATTTGCGGAGTTATAAGTTTACCTATCTGCCTGAAGGAGTAACTCTGCTTAATAGCACGGAAGATATAAACCTGCTCCAATACGAATATGGGATTGATGGCCTGCCGGCATTCAATTTCCTAATCAGTCAGTCCGATACACGAATCTATGCAGACACAGAAAACACCGATATTCATTCTTTAGAAATAAATGGGACGGCAGTTTTCTGGTTTGAGAAGGAGTCCCTTAAATTCGTTTGCTTTGAACTGGACGGATGCTACTGTTCGATCTACGGTTCCCTTGAAATCAATGAGCTTATAAAGGTGGCCTCCGGCGTCGTAAAAAAATAATTATAATTCTTTCAAAAAATATGTCCCCGATTATCCTCCTTGTGTGTTATATGGGTAGAGGCCCCCAAAAACGTACAAGGAGGATTTTTTATGAGGCTGAAACAAGTAGCAATGCTGGCCATGGCAGTACTGCTTATCTCCACATTAGGGGTAGCACCGGTATCCGCGGCATTGCTCGTACCAGACACACCTGCAGCAACACACGAAGAAGGGGTGCTTGCTCCAAAGTGGGACAGCACAAACATCGTTGTTCCTGCCATTTCCCACTCCGGGCGCAAGATTACCTTGTCTTTGCTGATTGTCCCAAAGAGCAATACAACGCAGTCGCAGGGTACGCTCTATTTGGAGAAAAAGAATGGCAGTATGTGGGAAGAGGTAAAATCATGGCCGGTCAGCGGCACCGGAACGATCCACATGACCAAGACTTATAGAGGAAAAGCGGGACACACCTATCGGACCAGAGTAATTGTAACGACTGGACTGGACTATATTGACGTCGCATCATCTGACATTACGCTTTGAGGCGATCTGCAAAAAAAACAAAAAGCATGTCCCCAACTCCGGGGCTTGCGCGTTATATAGGTAGCAGTAGTATGAGAAATGTGATGAGTAGACGGAGGTTAAGCAACTCTGATTATACGAATAGAAAGGGGGCGGTATAGAGAATAAATGTTTCTATTCAAGGACGTAAGGGAGTGGAGACCAATTATAGATTAATGTGTTTTTACAGCTTTTAAAGGAAGGAGTTTTTGTCTATGTTCGTTAATCGAAACGCGAAATTGTTATCCCTTGTTCTTTCCATCATCTTCATTTTTGCTTTCATTGTTCCCAGTCGTGCTTCGGCTTTTGATAATAATTCCTTGCAAGTGGATACTTGTGATGAATTAAGCATGGAAGAGCTTCAAAAAATGAGCCTTTCAGCAGACGAGCTTCCCCAAATAATTGATTGGAGTATTGCCGAAAAGAACGGAAATGTTTATCGTCTATATTCCCAAGAAGATGATCTAAATTCAGCAATTTTCCAAAATAAAGATGGGTCCAAGACTATGTATTACTTCGGAGAACCCATCAAATACACTGCTGAGGACGGAACCATTCAAGACAAAAGCAATAGGATAGCAACAAGTGCCGATTCATCTGAAGATAATTATACATATTACACACCACAAAATGATATTCAGACCTTTTTCCCAGAAGTCCTTGGGACTGGTGCCGATGTTTTTCTCAAAGCAGAAGGGTTTCAGCTTTCCTTTAGCCCTGTTTCTCAAGGAGCTTTCGCAGGAACACTAACCACTACTAAAGGCTTTGACAGCATCCAGTATCGTGATGTGTTTGGAAAAGAAACTGTGCTGAAATATACGCCACTCTTTTCTGGACTTAAAGAGGAGATTATCTTACAGAGGCCAGCAGAAAACAAAATACAATTTCTTTTGAAAACATATGAAATGGAAGCTGTGCTTACGGATAACGTGATTTCTCTGTTTTCTGATGGAACGAGGTGTGTTGGAGAAATCTCAAAAATAACCATCTACGATAGTTCTGCTATTCCCAAGGTATCTACCGATAGCACGGTAACCCTAACAGCAACTGATAAAAAGGGAGAATACCTGTATACAATTTCTCTTGATCAAAACTTCTTATTACGAGAAGATATTGAATATCCTGTTTATGTAGATCCGACTGTAACTATTTCGTCTTCTGGGTATGGTACGTCAAAAACAATCCTTGATACGCCCGTCTATTCCAACGTTCCTTCCAATTGTCAAGGGGCAAATATATACAATATGGTCGGAAATGCAAATGCTCTAAGCAACAACTATGGTGTGGGACGAACGTTAATGAAATTCCCCGGATTAATTAACCACGCTATTTTCCAGAGCATTTCAAATAGCCAAGTCTCCAGCATGAAACTGCATATGTATTCCTCTTCAGGGTCTGTAAGCCAATCGTCTATTCTTGTCAACCATTATACTGGGTCATCGTGGAATGAAACCTCTACCGCATACAATAACGTATCATGGAACGGATATGGTTTGCTGATCTCGAGCACATCAATTGGTTCTGGAAACCAATGGGTGAGTTTCGAGTTGAAAAATGCTATCCCTACATGGCAAAATAATGTTTCAGCAGCAGATAGGGGCGTTATGCTGCGCAACTCAAATGAAACGAGTACATCAGCCTCGAAAACCCTTTGCTCCACAGAGTCAAGTTATAAACCATATGTTTCTCTAACTTGGTTTGGAAGTGATCCCGCTGGTATTTCTTCTGGAAATATTTATAGACTTCGGAATACCTTCTCCTCAAGGTATCTTAGTGCAAGCTCTCCAACATACTTTCAGCAGGCTATTTCCATGAATACTACTCGAGGAAATGATTTGTGGCGGTTTGATAGGGTATCATCGGGCGTTTATAGGATTGAGTCCTTGGGTGTTCGATGCGATTCTACTGGTCTTCAACCCAGCATGTTGACTGCATCAGCTGGAGGGTCAACGTCAACCAGCGGAACCCTTTCTCTGACAGCATATTCTTCGTCAAATACTCGGCAGTGGTGGTATGTAACAAAGAACACACAAGGGTATAGCTTGGTTAGTTATTATTATCCTCAGTTAGCTATTACTGTTAGCTCGGCAACATCGGCGCCTACACTTTCTTCAAATGCTAACCATCCAAAATGGACAATGACCTCTGCTTCTTTTTCAAATTATTGGTCAGGATCATATAGTGGGGGATCGTCGCCATACACAATTAATGTCATTGTTGAATCTTCTGCAGTAACAGGGTATTTAACACAAAGTGTATATAGTTGTGCAACTGCATGGAACGGGATTGATAGTAATATTTTTATTAGGCATTACCCTTCTACTTATACTGGTTCTTATGCAAGTGCAGATTTCACCGTCAGAGTTAGAGGCGTTAACTCATATGGGAAACGGTTTGGCCGTCTCGTGCCTACTCCAAATAATGTAAATCAGAACTGGACCAGTGCAGTAATCGAAATATCAACAGAATCATCAAGTACCAATAATTCGTCATACACGCACACTGACCGCCAAATGAATTTTTTGCATGAATTGGGACACGCACTGAAACTTGCGCACCCCCACGAATCAGATTCGTCTTGGCATCCGCTTTCTATAATGAATCAGGGGTTACCGAGTACAAGGGATTATATTCCCGGAAGGCCGTCCGGTTACGACAAATACAATCTATCAAGAAAGTGGTGATTTTAATGAAAATCAAGAGTGTTTTTGCTTTATCTTCTTTGATCTGTGTACTGTTTCTACTCACAGCCTGTGCAAACAACATTACACCCCAAAGCGGACTGTATTTCAACAATGAGAAGTATACTGTTGTAGGAGAAGAGTTGGGAGGAAACCGAAACATCCCCTATTCTTTCGAGGAACTTGAGGCTGGGACAAGATACTTGCCAGATGGTTCGCCACACCCATTCGGGCTTATCGTAAAATGCTCCGTTGCCGGTGAGAGCATTAACCGTATTATTGAGCCTTCTGAGAAAGAAAGAGACTCTTCGGTAATCTATGGCCTTAATCATGTTTTGACTCCAGTCAAAATCGAAGAAATCATTTTTTCGGGAGAGGACGTTGATGTCGAGGCAGGAAAAACCTATTACCTCTGTGAGCCGTTCTTTTACATTGACAAATCAACACCTGAGTACTTTGAACGATATGGTGAAGACACGGTTTATAGTGCAGAATATACTCCTATTCAAAAGGGTAATCAATACCTTATGTACCTGACTTATAAGGACGACGAGATTTACAATTTCGACGGTGAAAAGGTATTGGGCACAGTTGGGCTGCAGGAAGCTGTGTACTGTTTGGCTTCCGAGGCAGAGGCGAAAGAATCGGTAATTGCTGGTGACGATAACTATTGGCGACTTTGGAATGACGTCGCGCAGAATTACCGGTAAAGATGCTATATCATCCGGCATCGCTACTCTCCACCGAACCGAAAGGCACAAGTACGCCGGATGATTAGTTTTGAATGTGGGCATTAAGAAAAGGGGTAGTAATAGAACCCATTTGGGGGCTCTCAGCGAAACAGCCCTCAGCTTTTTAGGCTGAGGGCTGCTTCGCTTTTCTATATCGACTTGTTTGCCCTGTCGGTTCAGGTCATTGCCCTATGAGTGGGGGACCCCATGGATGGCCGCTTTTACTCACCGTTTTTCAACTTCTCTGCGCTTTGGCACAATGCAATATACCGCTCCGCTTCTGCATCACTCTTTCCGGCAAAGAAATCTGCCACAACTTTTGGAATTTCACGCGGTTTTTCGTCGTGAAACACCACGGCGTCAAGGCTGATTCTCATCTCCTTGGAAATGAGAGCCACGGTTTCAAACTTCGGATTGCTTTTGCAGTTTTCAATCTCAATAATCGTGCGCGTACACATGTTCAGTTTTTCAGCCAGTCCACGCTGTGTTATCTTCTGCTGGATTCGCTTCTCCCGAAGTTTGAGGGCAAAAAGGTCAAGAAAATTCATCAGAAATCACCTCTCCTATATTTTATGGTGAGTTCTAATTCATCTAAATATACATTCAACTCATGTCAAATGAGTTATACATCACAAGTGCGAAATATGTGAGGATGTCTTATGGGATTGACTGACAATAGGAGGTATCGCTAATGCGGCTATCCACCGCAAAGGAAGTGGATGCAGAACATCTCAAAAAGAAGCAGGTGTTGTAGAGACTTTTGCGAGCTGCACTTATCTATGTGAGTTGCAGCTCGTTTTCTGTGCATTACAGATTATCTGCAATATAGCTCCGCCCAATTATGAAATAGAATTGCAAGGCACTCGTTCAGGCTTTTATGCCTGTGCGGGTGCCTTTTTGTTTGCACTGTTTTTCTTCTCTGTGGGCTGCCGCTCCCCGCCGCCCTTCGTTCAGACCTTTTTACCCACTCGGATCTGAACGGAGGAACAAAATGTTTAATAGGAAAAGCATCTATGCGCTGAATAAGAAAGACCCCGATGCCATCGTTTATATGGACGCCAATGAAGTCATCGTCCGCCTGACCCGCGAGGACTTTGCCAGCGAGGAAGAATTTCTGAAATGGAAATCTTGGTCGGATGGAAACTACCACACTGAGGACAATCAGGATGTGGTAGAGGGGAAACACAATACGTCCATTGACGGCCTGTCCGAAGCCGCATTTTCCATTCCTGCCATTGATGTGGTTATGGATCGCAAGCACGAGAAAGCTGAACGACGCAGAGTGGCTTCCGCGATGGTTTCTCAGATCAGGGACAAGCTGACGGAAACACAGTTCCGCAGGCTTTGGATGTACTACGTTGACGGAATGACCGTTGATGAAATTGGGCGGATTGAGGGCATCAGACACCAGAACATTTCCAAAAGCATCGGCTCCGCAATAAAGAAAATCAAAAAATTTTTCCTGTAAGCTCAAAAACAGGGTGCAAAAATGCCCTAAAAAAGATGATAGGTGAAGGGACATTCTCCACGAAGCCTTTCGTTGAACGTTGAAAACTGAATAGACCATAATGCAGGCACAAAACCCGCGTGATAGCGGCATAAGGTGCGCCGCCACGACGATGGCTTTAAGGAGGTGATTCCGGCCAAGCCATCCGAGCGATCTACGCAGCCTTAGACCCGATTCGGCAAATCGGGCGCGATGACAGCGCGGCGGATAATGAAACTTGCTCACGCCCTCCCACAGACTTGAGGGGGAACCCTGCGGTATGCGCCAGCTCTTTGAGGCAGCGGTATCGTGGAGTTATGACGGCCCTGCCAAGGGCGGCCTGCATCATGCCCACTATCCGGGGCGCGTGGCAAATAGGATGGATCTTCTCAAATGGACAAGCAGAGCGGCTGCGCCGGTATTCGCCATTATGTTATGTGGCTCCAATTCTGCCCGCGCAGCCGCCTCTCAAAGTCAGATACCATGCGCTGACGGCCTTTCCGTCAGCGCATTCATGTGACCTTGAGGAAACCCACCAAACCGAGAAAGGAGATCGCCATGATGCAGCCGACGCCAAACGAAACCCAAATCCACACGGATGAACTGGTGGACATCCGGGAAGTATCTGTTGACAAAAATCTTCCCAAGGAAGAACGCATCGCCGCCTTTATCCGCCAGATCAAAAATCCTTACCGCTTCCGCTGCGGCGATTTCGTGGTAAACGCCTGCTTTGCCGGGAACGGTGTTACGTTAGAGGAATGTCTGCAAGGCATTTTGCGCTAAGCGACATCCTCGCTTTTTTCCGCAGGGAGTGCTATGATCGGTGTGGAAAAGGATGAAAACCTAATAGCCAGATAACCACTCTTTTCATGCGGGAGCAGTCCGGGAGAAAGGAGTGCTTTTTCATGCCTAAATACAAAGCCGCCGCTTATATCCGCCTGTCCTACACCGACGATCATTCCAGCGAGAGCGACAGCGTTTCCAATCAGCGCAAGCTCATTGAAAACTTTGTGGAGCGCAACCCGGATATTGAGGTCGTTTCCGAAAAGATCGACGATGGATACAGCGGCATCATCTTTGACCGCCCTGCCTTCAAGGAAATGATGCAGGATGTCACCGACGGCAACATCAACTGTGTCATCGTAAAAGACCTCTCCCGCTTAGGGCGTGAGTACATCGAAACAGGCCGCTATCTGCGCCGGGTATTCCCGGCCTACGGGGTGCGCTTCATCGCCATCACCGACAGCATCGACACCGCCCACGACAGCGGCGATGATCTGACCGTATCGGTCAAGAACATTATGAATGAAGCCTACTGCCGGGATATTTCCATCAAGACCCGTTCTTCTCTGGACGTGAAGCGGCGCAACGGTGATTTCGTCGGCGCGTTCCCGGTGTACGGCTACATGAAAGCCGAGGACAATAAAAACCTACTCGTCCCCGATCCCTACGCCGCCCGCGTTGTCTGCGACATCTTCCGTATGCGGCTGGAGGGCGCAAGCGCCTCCAAGATCGCGGCGGAGTTGAACCGGCTGGGTATCCTTTCCCCGCTGGCGTACAAGAAGAACAACGGCCTGCCCTACGCGAAAAAGGGCTATGCGGACAAGGCTGACTGCAAATGGTCGGCTACCACCATCATCCGCATCTTGCAGGATGAAACCTATACCGGAACACTGGTGCAGGGCAAACAGGGTACGCCGCATTACAAGATCAAGCAGATGGAGCAGCGCCCCGCCTCCGAGTGGGTGCGTGTCCCGGATGCCCACGAAGCGCTGATCGCCCGTCAGGATTTTGAGCTGGTGCAGCGCATCAAGGGGCTGGATACCCGGACTTCTCCCAACGAGGATACGGTGTACCTGTTCTCCGGTATTCTGATCTGCGGGTGCTGCGGAAGCCGCATGACCCGCAAGACCAACCGTGCAAACGGCAAGGAGTACCACTACTATTATTGTCCCACCGGCAAGAAAAAGGGCTGCGCCCATCCGGTCATGCTGAAAGAAAGCAGCCTGATCGACTGTGTGCGGGACAGCCTGAAAGCCTATATCGGCAATATTGCTTCTCTGGAGGCACTGCTGACCGGCATTGACCAAACCAGCATCAATCAGGCGCTTGCCAAGGAATACAGCGACCACATCACCGACAACGAGCGCCGGTTGGAGCAGGTGCTGGAGTTCAAGTCACGGCTTTATGAGAGTCTTGTGGGGGGTATGCTTACCAAGGAAGAATACGCCTCCTACAAAGCCAAGTACACCAAGCAGGCCGAGGACATCCGCGAGAGTGTCCGCGTTCTCAAGGAAAAACTCACGGAGGTTTTGGAAAACCGGAGTGAGCGCAACCGCTGGATTTCGCAGTTTACGCAGTTCTCCACGCTGGAAACCTTAGACCGCAGGGCGCTCATTCACATGGTACAGAGCATCCGCGTCCGTGGCAAAAAGGAGCTGGATATTACCTTTACCCATGAGGACGAATATAAAAAGGCGTTGCAGCTTTTGGCGCTGGCTGCGCAGCAGAAAGATTACGAACAGA
>ERZ839767.696-NODE-696-length-56914-cov-9.507343_pt1 | contig 56914 bp, 50 predicted proteins | sample MGYA00519879_ERZ839767 | MGnify/ENA primary metagenome ERZ839767 (study PRJEB31850, sample SAMEA3708852) | human gut metagenome | biome: human gut; feature: human-associated habitat; material: faeces | place: China | collected 2014 ... | reverse complement strand
TATTTCACATATCGTATTTCTCTATTCCGAAACCAAAATCTTAATATACAAGAAAAAAACGCCTAGATTTCTCTAGACGCTTCGATTTCTTATTCTTCTACAATTTCACTTAAACGATCAATACCAACCTGGATACGACGCAATGTTTCATCTTTACCTAAGATAAACGCAATTTCAATCGCACCACCTGGAGTAAATTGTTTACCAGAAATAGCCGTACGGATTGGCCATAAAACTTGTCCATTCTTCATTTCTAATTCTTTAGGAAGAGCTAATAAACAATCATGCAACGCTTCCATGCTGTCCCAGTTATCAAATTGTTCTAATGCTTCCTTGCTCGCTTTTAAAGCCTTTAGTGCAACTTCTGGATTTGTCTTCATCTTTTTGTGACGATACATTTCTAAATCATAATCAACCAATGTATCAAAGAAATCAACACTCTCCTCAATTTGAGTCAAGATGTCAATACGAGGCTGAATAATCTTCGCAATTTCTTTTAAATCATATGGTCCATGTACTGCTTTTTCTAAGTATGGACGTACGGTTTCAAAATAAGTTGCTTCATCCATATTTCTTAAATACACACCGTTCATCCAAGTTAATTTATCAATGTCAAAAATAGCTGGTGACTTTGAAATACGGTGAATATTAAATACTTTGATCAATTCATCTAAAGTATAGATTTCCTGTTCTGTTTCTGGAGCCCATCCAAGAAGTGCGATATAGTTCATGATCGCATCTGGCAAATATCCCTTCGCAACTAAATCTTGGAAAGAAGCATCTCCGTTACGTTTTGATAATTTGTGGTGTTCATCCTTCATTACAGGAGGTACGTGAACATAGGTAGGTCTTTGCCATCCATATGCATCATAGATCAAGTTATATTTTGGTGTACTTGATAAATATTCATTTCCACGAACAACGTGAGAAATCTGCATCTGGTGATCATCAATGATGTTCGCAAAGTTGTATGTTGGATATCCATCGGATTTAATTAAGATTTGTTCATCCAATACATCCCCATCAACTTCGATACGACCATATACTTCATCATCAAAATATGTTTCTCCAACATTTTTGATTGTTTGACGAATAACATAAGGTTCACCCGCATCTAATTTAGCCTGTATTTCTTCAGCACTCAAGTGCTTACAAGGATCATTGAATTTAAAAGAAATACCTAAGCTTTCTGCTTCTTTTCTTTGAGCTTCAATTTCCTCTTCACTACAGAAACAATAGTGAGCTCCACCCAATTTAATTAATTCTTCCGCATAGCCTTTATACATAGGCAAACGTTCACTTTGAATATATGGACCAAAGTCTCCACCAATATCTGGTCCTTCATCCCAGTTTAAGCCACATTCCTTTAAAGTTTTATAAATAACATCTACAGCACCTTCTACTTGACGCTCTTGGTCAGTATCCTCGATACGTAATAAGAAGTCTCCACCTTCATGTTTGGCAATTAAAAATTCAAATAAAGCTGTACGCAAATTTCCAATGTGCATATAGCCAGTTGGACTCGGCGCAAAACGAGTTCTTGTTCTATTCATAGTTCATATCATCCTTTCGCTCTTAATATAATAATACGAAACTAATTTTCTTTCAATACACCACGAATCAAGTCTGCCTTTTCTTTTCGAGACATCTGCTTAATTTTATACTCTAACTTCAAGGCCGAAGACTTATCGGTACATTCCACATAGTATACAAGCTTACAAGGCCTTCTTGCCCTTGTATATTTGGCACCCTTACCTAAATTATGCATCTTCACGCGATTCATTACATTTGTCGTGTAACCCGTATAATAAGTAGAATCACTACACTCTAATATGTATACATATTGTCCTTTGATCATGAATTTATTTTAACACAAAAGTAAGGCAAATAAATCGCCTTACTTTCTAAGTTTCTTATTGATAAGATGTAAAATAATCACTAAAGCCACTAAGCCAAGTGTTACATATATATTTCCATGATATTCAATTCCTGTAGGTACATGAATCTTTTGATTTTCAAACATAAATATATTGGATTCTAGCTTTTCATCATCCACGTACAATTCATGATCCTTTACCTCAACACACAACACCTTGTCTGATAAAACATAGCCGCTTGGTGCTTTAGTTTCCTTTATATACATCTTTTGATCACGCATCAACATCGAAATCGTACCATTCCCCTTATAGGTTTTAATTTCTTCTTTACAATCCTTATCCCTATAGCTCGTAAATTCAATCAAATCTAAGATTTCCTGTTTTGTCTTGTGATCTACCTTTTTTAAAATCAACTTCTCAAAAGGACTATGCTTAGGATACACAACCACATGATACACTAGATCTTCTTCATCCCATTCTGGAACACTGACAACCATGGGCTGCATCGTTTCGTATTCATTCATATTTACTGGATCAATCAGATAAAAGCCATCCTCGACATCCATGAGCTGCGCTATTCCATTCTCATCTGTCCTACAGCGAATACCTTCATACTTTTTACTTTTTATTTTTCCAATCAATAGCTCCATTTCTTCTGCCTTTAAATCGCTGTTTAAATCGACATCGATATCTTCAAAGTCCTCATTCCAGACATAATATCCATCGACAAGCTTGGCAACCTGCACAATTTCAAACTCTACATTCTCTTTTGATAATTCATCCACCGAATCCTGCAATTCAATGGTAATTGAACCTAATTCACTAGCCTTCACAGGCAGAACACTACATAGAAGTATCATTAATATTAAACCAATTTTTTTCACTTTCTCACCACCTTAAAAACAATCCATAACACAAAAGGAAGCACTATAAAAAAGACCTCTCTTATTGAATACGATTTTCTTACCCTCTTTTTCTGCTTTTCATGCACTCGTTTTGCCTTAACAACCAACCTTTTGGTGTTGATTCCATAAGGCGTACATGTCACTAGACTTAAAAGATCTTGATTCTTTTCAATCTCTAGCTTTAACACTTCCTCCGGCTCTACCACAAATGAATCGATCACCTCATAGACTAATATTCTCTTACACACATGAAGATAGATACGATCCTTTTTCTTTAATTCATCCAACCTCGTAAATAGCTTGGCACTTGGAAGTCCTCTATGTCCTGTTAAAATACAATGCGAATTTTTTCCTCCTACAGGAAGACTTGTAAATTCAAAATGACCAATACCTGTATTCAATATTTCATCACTCGTTCCATGATATACAGCTAAATCTACATCAATGACAGGAATCTGAATTGTTGCCATGACAGAGGTCGAGGTATAGTTTAACATGTCATCATAGTCTTCCTTTTCCTTTCCTAAATAAAGATTTTCATTGTACAAACGAGCCCTATTCAATTCTTGATCCAACCTTTCTTGACTTGTACGATCCTCCTTTTGATAGAAGCTTGAAATTACATTGTCCATATGACGTTGCGAATATACATTCAACAATATGGGCAACAAACAAATCAAAAATCCAACAAAAAATAAAATATTATTGATCTTTCTTTTTCTTAGAAACATACACCATGATTCCAGCTCCCGTAATCACACAGGCCAATGTGCCAAAAGAACCTGTCACAGGCATTTTCGAACCCGTTTGATTGATTACCTTTAAAGCAATACTCACATCCGACTGACTCGTATTTAAAGCTGTATCTAAACTTGTTGCCTCTAGCTTAATCAAGCCCTCACCACCTGATGTATAGCTATTACGATCTTGTACAAACGTAGGTGTAATCTTAATTTCAATCGCTTCCTTTAATAATCGATATCCATCTGGCGCCTTGATTTCCTTTAAATAATACGTTCCCTGATCCAATCCATTGATAATAAAGGATCCATTACGATCAGAGACAATATCTTCATCTTGACTATTCGAAACAACATATCCATAAACACCCTTCTTTAGCTTGACTTGTTCCTGCAAATTCTTATCACGATATAGCTTGAAGGTTGCTCCCTCTAGCTTAACATCCTTCTCATTGGTCTTTAAACCATTAATGCGATAGGTATAGCACACAACACAATCCCATGGTGTACGTCCTCTTGAATCGCTTTGCGGATCATTTGAGAAGTTTAATCGCACCTTGTTCTCAAATCCTTGATTACTTGGTTTATTGGCCGCCCGATCATTTAAATACGCATCATACGTCAAAAGAATGGGATCATCCTTATTGATTTTAGAGAGACTTTTTAAATTATTAAATTTGATCTTAAAACCATTCACCGTTGTCATAACCGTATAAAGATCTTTATCAATGATCTGATCCTTGATCTTCACCTGAATCGTATTCTCTTTGAAGGATAATGCCTGGTCCATCTCATCCTCAAATTCAAAATAATATGTCTTATAGCCACTCATATCTGGAACTCTTGTCTCATATTTATATTGAATATTTTGACTGATCTCAAAATCTGCGATATCATTCCACCCAATAGTATTATCATCCTCATAAATCTTCTTAATAATACTAGGATAATCCGACTTAATTTGAAGTGTTGCCTTTGGACTTACCGTATTCACCATAGTCAATGAACTTGCCGTATGCATATTCGATACATTGGTTACTTCATCAATCAAATAAAAGCCATAATCCAATTTATCAAGCGTAATATTTCCATTCACATCACAAGAGGTCACATGTACCACATTGGCATCTAACGAAGAAATCGCCTTTTGAATCGTTTCAATAAATGTTCGATATTCATTTTGATTTCCTTCATGGTTTAAAGACATCATGTAGTCTACACAATCTTGATCATCTACATTTCGACTCAACTTTTGACTTACCACATCCTTCATTTTCGATGCGTATGGCGCATTTAATGTATAGTGATACGAACTATTATCACTGGATGTCTTCACATCAAATAGCTTATATACGCGAAATGACTTTCCACTTAAAGATTGATTCGCATTGGCCTGTAGTACAATACTTGCACTTCCCTCATTAAAGGATGCCATGCCATTCACAACCTCTACACTGTTGTCACTTGCGTGTACTGGCGTTGTGACCAGTGCCAACATCAATAATCCTGTATATATTACATTTCTTTTATTCATTTTTACTCCTCTTAATTCCTATGTACATCATTCCTATTCCTAGTAAAACTAACATCAAAGTCTTATTTGAACCCGTATGTGGGAGCTTCGTCATTTTTTGATTCACAAACTCCACTTCAACCATGCCATCCACATAAAAGCCATCCACCTTTTCTTGGTTGATATAGACATCATATTGTCCATTGACAGGTACAAAATCCGTGTTTAAACAATAAACATCCTTATTTTTCTGATACCCACTCGGTGCCTTGACTTCCTTAATGTAGTACATCTCTTTATTCTTTAAATTCTCAAATTGTACAACCCCATCCTTCGTTGTCTTTTGTTCGATACAATCTGTACATTCCTTATCCTTAAACAATCCAAATACAGCTCCATCCAATAACTGTTGCGCCTCATTTTTCTTCACGATTTTTAACGAGTATGGATGAACCTTATTTTCAACACGAATGATCGAATCCAAGCCTGAAATCGAACCATCTTCTAATACAACAAACTCTATTGGCTTGATATCTAAGACATAGCCATCCAAAGTTTTAAATTCTTCCAATGTATGTTTGCCTTTTGATAATCCAACCAATTCAATTTCACCCTTTTCATTGGTTGTTTCTTCAAACGGAAATGGAAAGCTTTCCATCGTATGTTTAAACTTAACACCAGGCAATCCAATGTCTGTACCTTCCTGCACTTTGACAAGCTTCATTCGATTCACTTTGTCTTCTACAGAAAACGATTTAAATATATCAATATGTGCTGATTGACTATTCTTTGTATCTAGCTTTTGAACATAAATACGAGAATCTAATAAATAGCCTTGTGGCGGCTGTACTTCCTTTACCGTAATCGTTCCTAGCGGTAAACAAATCTTTCCATCAAGATCCTTATAGAAGTCATCGCCACTTACTTTATAGCTATCATTCATTAAGATCTGACCCGTTTTATCTGTTTTTAAAGCCCATGTTTTCAATGGCTTTTGATTCTTTGTGGCAGGATCTTCATCATATAAACCGCCATAGAATTTAAATTCATAATGCGCATCCTTTAAACTACCAGTTCCCTGCGGCTTGTCCCCTGTCTTTTCATCCCTTTTCTTTAAAACCAAAGACACTAAATTAGACTGTGGCACATCCTGCACCTGTACTTCAACCGTTTGGTTTTCCTTCACTTCTAGCGAATATACATTCGTATCCAAAACATAGCCATAAGGAGCTGAAACTTCCTTTACATAGTAGGTTTGAAGGTTTAGATTGGATACCACATTCGAATTGCCATTTTCATCTACAATCAAATCGGCAATTTTATCCTTACAGCTAGAATCCGTAAACAAGCCATACTTTGCGCCTTTTAAAGAATACATAGAGTTGTTTTGAATTAAACTTTCTAAGCTACTACGCTTTTTTAATTGCACAGAACCCTTTGGAACATGTACCCCATACGTTAACTTTTGAATCGGTTTATTTACGCCCTGCCAGTTATTGGCACTTCCTGCAATATCTACCATACATGCTTGATAGTCCTTAGGCTCTGGCTTTGATAGAATCTCATTCCAAAGTCCATTTACAGTCGTTTTCCAGTGATAGCCATTGTGTGCTTCCTTACTGACACAAGTTCCACAAAAGGCATTGGAAACAAGCTCATCCGTTAATACAACTGCCCCACTTTCCCCAAAACGTGCTGTTAATATGTCGCCAGGTCCGTTATATCCATAATATAAACACTTTCTAAGATTGATATTATCGACAGTATATGGAGCCGATGTTGGATCTCCTGCATTTGGCTGGGCATTTAAGCCCTCTGCACAAAACGCATAGTGCGAATTGGATAGCTGCCAAAGTCCATTCGGAATCACGTATCCGTTCTTATCTTCAAAACGATGATGAATCAGTTTTGCAACAGTGTTTGCGCGTGGCAGAGTAAATAATTCAACATCGCTATACCCTGCACTATAACGATCCAAAATCATCAATCCATTATGAATTAAATAGGCATCGGCATATTGTATGTAGAAAGCTTCATCTAAAAAATAATCTGAATCACAATAGTCAACTAATCCATATTCTTCTGCCTTACTTTTACGTATTGCGATAAATTCATCACTATTGATATTTCCCTTTTTATATTCCTGCATCATCTGCCTTTCTGTATCACTCAATCCATTCACACCAAGATCTTGTCCATGAACGATTGTCAAAGATAGAAGAAATACCATAAGAATACTCATACATATATAAATCTTCTTTTTCATCCTTTCACCTCCTGTTTATATACTCTTTTCTTCTCACCTACTATTCTGACAATCCAATGTGAAAAAGACATTAACTCTAAGCATTTTCTTACGATTGCACCTATCTGATCTAATACAGAAAAAAACAAGTGTTTTAGATAAAAAACACTTGCCAAGAAGTAGTCTTTAGTGTATTATGTATAGGCACATTGGGGTATAGCCAAGCGGTAAGGCATCAGACTCTGAATCTGACATTTCCTTGGTTCGAATCCAAGTACCCCAGCCATGCCTATTGCAGAGGAGAAATCCTCTGTTTTTTTTATTCTCTGAAACCATTTCTTAATATATTAAAAAAGAGCAAGTCATTTGACTTGCTCAAATTTTTATTTATTAGCGGTTGAAGAAGAAGTTAGGAATTTGTTCGTCTTCACTTGTGTTATTTTCAACACTTGTTACAACACCAGGATTGACTGGTGATTGAATTTTAGGTTCTGTAAACAATGCATCGTTTGCGACTTGTTTTACAACAGGTTCACTACGTCTTTTACGTTGTTTTTCTTTTGGTTCTTCAAATCCAGTAGCAATTACTGTAACGATGATTGCATCACCTAATTGTTCATTGATTGCGATACCGAAAATGCAGTCAACATCTCCACCAGCTGCATCTTGGATAACAGCTACAGCGTTTTGTGCATCGAATAAAGATACTTTATCGCCACCAGTAATGTTTACGATAGCTGATTTAGCACCAGAAATTTGTGCTTCCAATAATGGTGATTGAATTGCTTTTTCAGCAGCAGAGATAGCTTTGTCTTCTCCTTCTGCCATACCAATACCGATTAGAGCACGTCCTTGGTTTTGCATAACGCTACGAACGTCAGCAAAGTCTAAGTTTACTAATGCTGGAACGGCAATTAAATCAGAGATAGTCTGAACACCTTGGCGTAATACGTTGTCAGCAGCTTGGAAAGCTTCTTCGATTGGTTTACGTCCAATTACATCTAATAAGTTGTCATTTGATACAATAATCAATGAATCAACATATTTTTTCAATTCTTCAATACCGTCTTTTGCATTGTTTGCACGACGACGACCTTCAAAAGTGAATGGGCGAGTTACAACAGCAACTGTTAAAGCACCTTCTTCTTTAGCAATCTTAGCGATTAATGGAGCAGCACCTGTACCTGTTCCACCACCCATACCAGCAGTGATAAATACCATGTCGCTTCCTTTTACAGATTCGCGGATCTCTCCTTCACTTTCTTCAGCAGCTTTACGTCCATATTCAGGATTTCCACCAGCACCTAAACCTTTAGTTGTTTCTTTTCCTAAAACAATTTTATTGTCGCAAGGAGAATTTTTCATTACTTGTACATCTGTGTTGCAGATATAGAAATCTACACCTTTAACACCATCAGCAACCATGCGGTTTACAGCGTTGGATCCACCACCACCAACACCAAATACTTTAATATTTGCTACTTGATTAAATTCAGTCATATAATTTTCTTCCTCTCTTTGTTATTCTTCTTCTGCTAAAATAGCATTCTTTAATTTCTTTGTAAATCCACCCTCATCTGTATGAGCCTTTTGATTGATTGCATCGATACTTGCTTCTAATTCATTATTATTAGCACTGATTCGATCATCATGGTGAATACGATTGATATCCTGCCAAGCATAGGCCATACCTAAGCCACAAACAAATGCACCATCTCTAGCACCGATTGCCTGTTCCTGATAAATCATTGCACTGGCATTGAAAGATTTATCTAAATCCTTCAATACAGGAATATTGCTTCCTTGTCCTGTAATGACATATCTTGATTTTCCTTGTCGAACAATTGGTAAACAAGCATCATTAACAGCTTGAATCCATTGACGAATACGAGGCAAACAAGCCTTAGCCAATTCATTTGCAGTGATTTTTACACGCATATCTTCTCTTTGTTCAATATAAATGATCACATCACTGTTTTCATCTTCCTGACCAGAGAAAATATTCTGTAGCAATCTATAACAAACATCATCCGTTAACTTATATTTTCTTTGGATTTCTTCAATGAACCATAAGTATCCATATTCCAAAGTTGTACAAGTCATTAAACGCCCTGTACTAAATAAAGCTAAAGTAGAATGATTTTGTTCCAAATCAATCTGAATTGTTACTCTTTCTGTACTTTGCGCTAATGCCGCTGTTTCTTGACCAATCGCAAAAGAATCTAGACAAAGATCTAGGATTTCTAGATTTGCCTGTTCTACACAACGTGCATAGGAATAGATTGTTTCTTTATCTGCATACAATAAATCCACATCCATAATGAAATCTTCACATTCCTGATTTAATGGAAGCTTTTGACTTACATTTCCATTCACTTCATAAGTCACCTTATTGGCATTGACAAATTCTACATCTTCATTCAATCGTTTTTGAATAGCATTTTTATAGCCTTGCTGAATATGGAACAAACGAATATTCTTTGTACCATCTTCAATCTGTACGCGTACCTTTTGTGAGCTACGCATAACATTTACACTAGGAACAGCTAACAATACGCGCTCAATTCGGTATCCTAAAGCTGCCTGTGCATTCGTTATAGCTTGACGAATGGCTGTAACAATAGCACTTTCATCGACAATCTTTTGTTTTTTATCTACACCTGAACAAGCAACTCGCTCTGTTCTTAAAACGTTGTAACGAGCTTCAAATATCTCTAAAACGATAAGACGAATCTCTTGATCAGCAATTTCGATAGCCGCATAAACTCTTTTCTTACTCATTCGACGTCTCCTTTTACATACTACTAGACAATAATACCATAATTGAATTAAAAATAGAAGATTCTCTTTTTAAATTCCACAATGAAAAAGGGCAGACACAAGCCTACCCTTCTAATTTTTCAAATGCCTTTTCCCTAAATCTTTTCTTACACAAATAATAGTCCACAATCAGAATTACTAATGAAAAATCAACCTGTACAGGAAAAGATATTTTAAATAATATACATAAAATTAAAGATAAAACATCCAAATAGATAAAGTCACGAACCAAATCATAACGCTTTAACGTTCGATATTTCGTTCTCACATTCATAAACGCAAACACAAAAGCTGCACACCCAATAATCGCATCAATACTAAAGTTGACCATAAACTTTTGCGTAAGAACCGCCTTAAAAAAGAACAACGTCAATGTTACGCTCATCACAAGCATCATGTTACAAATCTTTAGCTTTTCATCATCACGAACCACCATTTTTTCCGCGTGCTTCTTAAATGATGAGCTCTTAGAAAACTGACGATATAAACGATCAACCTTCTTATCGAAATCATCCTCTTTTTTATTCTGAATGATTTCAATCATTAACTCCTTTTTGGCCTCGATCAAATCTGACTTTTCTATTCTTTGAATGATTACTTCTCTAGACATACAGATTCAGCTTCTTCAATCTGCACATTTGTTTCATAGAATTCCTTTAATGCGATAATCGCATATTCAGTATCCTTAACACCGGCAGTTTCAAAACAAGAATGCATCGCAAGCTGAGCCAAACCAAAGTCTACCGCATGAACACTTACCTGTGTATTTGACAAGTTACCCAATGTTGAACCACCTAAAATATCGGAACGATTCGCAAAGCTTTGTACTGGAACATTTACATTTTGACAAATACCTGTAAATAGAGCACGACTAAACGCATCGGTTGTATATTTCTGGTTTGCACTTTCCTTAATGACAATACCACCATTCATAGTCACATAGTTAACGGCATCTGTCTTTTCAGAATGATTTGGATGTAGGGCATGCGCATTATCACAGCTAACTAAGAAAGTCTTCGCGATAGCTTGATAGTATTCTTCTTCTGATTTACCTAAACCATTGTTGATACGGTGTAATACATCCTTTAAGAATGTAGACATAGCACCTTGTTTTGTGTTAGATCCCACTTCTTCATTATCGAAGCAGCAATACACATTGACACTCTTTTCATTTTTAGCTTCCATAAATGCCTTTAATGAAACGAATGCACATTGTAAGTCATCCAATTTAGGACTTGAAACAAACTCATTTTCATAACCCCAAACCAATCCTTTTTGACGGTTCACCAAGAATAAATCTTTACCCAAGATATCCTTGACATCCACACCTAATTCATCCGCAACCATCTTGTCAAAAGCACCTTTTTTCAAAGCACCACAAGAGAACATTGGACACAAATCGATTTGACGATTATATTTATAACCATTATTTACTTCACGATTGAAGTGGATAGCCACATTTGGAATCATTAAAATATCCTTATCGATATATAATAATTTAGATTCAATCTTAGAACCATTTCTTACAAGGACACGACCTGCAACTGTTAATGGACGATCAAACCAAGTATTATCGATCATACCACCATAAGCTTCAACATCAAGACGTAAGTATTCTTTTGGTCCTTCTAGCTCAGGTACACTTTTAACCTTGTATGTAGGTGAATCTGAGTGACTTGCACACATTTGGAAGTGATAAGAATCTAAATCCTTTCCCACCTTGAATGCGATCAAGCTTGAGTGGTTACGAATTGTATAATATTTTCCACCCGCCTTGACATCCCAAACTTTTGATTCTGGAAGATAAGTAAATCCATCTTCCTCTAAGTATGTACGAATTGTTTTGATTGAATGGAACATACTTGGACTTGATTCAATAAATTGAATTAATTCATTTGAAATTTCTACTGTATTCATTATAAAAACATCTCCTCAACTATTATTATCTACAAATATGAAGAAAAGGCAAAATTAATTTTTTGCCTCTTTTTTCTTGATTGCTGGTAAAATCAATCCTAATGCTGTTAAAACAACTGGAGTGATAACATTTAAGAATGTTGTGTACATATCGCCAGCCTTGTACATACCTAACAAGCAGCAAGCTGCTGTTAATACAAAGCACCATGCACCAAACACAATCGCAACTGTGTTATTCTTCACAAACTTATAATCACGGTGGAATAAATCTGTTTTCTTACGCAACATAACATAAGCAAAGAATACCCATAAATAACGCATTGGCATTGTTACAGAGTTTAACTGAGTTAACTGACGAAGTACTGTATCTGCATTTGGAACTAAAGCCTGAGCCAAGATGATTGCACCTGCCAAGATATCAACCATGATGATACCATTTGAATATGCACCTGCATCATTTTTGTGTAATAACTTACTTGGAATATATTGACGAGCATCTTCGTTGTCTAATAACATTCGTAATGGAGCATCAATACTAATGACTAATGTAGAGAATTGTCCGATACAGTTACATGCTGCATAAACAATCATCAATACATTACCCATACCATAATATTCACCTAATCTTTGGAATGCCCAATAAGAACCATTCGCATTGTATGAGTCAAAGTTTGCATCGATAACAGCTGGATCAAACATCATACCCATAGCGATTGTACCAAAGATAGCACAGATGATAACCATGATAGCCGCAAAAATCATACTCTTAGGAAATCCTCTTGAAGGGTCTTCTACTTTATTTACATAAGGTGAAATTTTTTCACATCCACCAACCGCAAATACTAAGATGGATAATGAACTAAAATATTTCCAGTCAAATGTTGGAATCAAGTTTTTGAAGCTGAACTCCGGAGTTAAATATCCACCGCTTGGATTAATAGCTGGAGCCGCAAACATCATTACAATATAAAGAATACTCATAACGAACATACTTGTTCCTGCAATTGTAGCCATTTTCTTTAATGGGTTTAAACCACGACTAGCTACATAACTGAATACTAACAATACAGCTAATGTCGCAAACTGAACAGCTTTTGTGTTAAAAGATGCATAAGTTTCTGAGTTTTGGAAAATCATCCAGCTTAATGCTTTCAAACCACCAGAACCCTTTGAAGCAATGTACGTAATGTGACATGCCCAATAAGTCCAACCAGCATAGTATGCAGCCTTAGGACCTGTTGTTTCGTGAATCCAAGAACTTACACCTCCACCTGAATTTTTAAATGCTGAACCTAACTCACCTACCATTAATGCATAAGGTACGAAGTAAAGCACAAACATCAAAATCCAAGAAAAGATAACTTGAATTCCGTTGAAGTACATAAATCCGTTTAGTACGTTTCCAAATCCCCAAAGTGTAGAAAAGCACATAAACGCAAGTGTGTACCACTTCATTTTTTGTGAATCATTCATTTTTACTCTCTCCTTTTTCACTGTAATTTAATTGTGACAAATATATCATTTCTTGTCAATATATATTACATTTGTCATGAATAGAAAAAGAGCATCGCTGCTCTTTACTCTAATGTTAATTCAATTTTTGTGTCCGTTGAAATCGTTGTTCCCTCTTCCACATTTTGACTGGTTACCTTACCATACCCATTCGTTTTGATACTAATACCCGTCAATTGCCAGAATACCGTAAGATCCTTGCGCGTCCACCCCGTCATATTTGGCATGCTGATCTTCGAACCATTTGTCAATACAAATACACGATCATTCGAATTGATTGTCACATTCGCATTTGGATATTGACTCGTTACACTATTTCCATCTCCAATAACTTCATAATGCACCTTTTTATCCTTCATCTTCTCATATGCATAATCCACTGTATGATTCACTAGACTTGGCATCTTGTACGTTTCCCAACTTTCATACGCATCCTGCGTTTCATTGGTTGGATTAGTCGAAATACCATAGGTTTGAATTGTATCACGCATAATTTTTTTAAATGGTTCTGCTGAATACCCCGTGATATTCGTTGAAACCAAGCCATAATAAACCATGACCTTAGGATCATCCGCAGGAGCGGCCGCCATAATACTCGAAGTATGATAATACTCATCATATTGACCTTGATCCTGATTATAAATCTGACCTGTACCTGTTTTCATCAATAGATCAATACCATCCACTTTAAAACGTTCACCACTCGCACCATCATCTGTAACGTGCGACATCAATTCCTGCACTTCTTTAGCTGTCTGTGCAGAAATCGGCGTACCTACAGCCTTTTTCTTATACTTTTTGATCACATTACCCGTATCACTATCCACAATTGAATCAATCACATAAGGACGTACCATCGTACCATCATTAAAGATTGCCGTATAGGCTTGACACAATTGTAAAGCTGTAATTGAACTTGCCTGACCAAAACCAGTCGATAGATAATCGGTTGGCAGGCCAATATTTTTAACTCCCAAAGACTGATCTACATAAGGCGTATCCACATGTTGAAAGAAACCAAACTTATCTAAATAGTCACTAAACTGATTGTAGTTGATATAGTTTGCCAAAAGCTCACAAATACCTACGTTACTTGAAAAGGCTAAACCTTTATCGAAGGTAATATCCCCAAAGTTTTCCCCCAAAGCATCTCCAATATATGGATATGGTGTTTTGGTACCATTTGGAACACGTACAATTTTTCCTGTATTTGCATCATAGTCATACCAGAACTGATACGCTGTAAAAGTCTTATTATAAGGATACACATTTGTATCAATCGCTGTCGCATACGTAAATGGCTTCATTACCGAACCACACTCGTATGTACTTGTAGAAATCGCATCTTGATAGCTAGGAATTTCCTTATGTTCATTCTGATCAAAAGTAGGATAGCTGGCCCAAGCTAAGACCTTACCCGTTTCTACTTCCATCACTAGACACCATGCCGACTTGGCCTTTTCATTATCCATTGTCTTTTGAAGCTGGGTTTCCACTGTCGACTGCAAGCTTGAATCCAACGTTAAGACAACATCCTTTCCATTTTCAGCCTGTTCAATGACCTTCGTCGTTCCTGGAAGCTTAGAGCCATCCACCGTCTGCTGATATTGTTCCTTTCCATCTTTTCCTTTTAACAACTCATTTAAAGATAATTCGAGCCCTAATTTTCCAATAATCGACTGCTTATCCTCATCATAAGCAGCAAAACCAATTAAGTTTGATGAATATGGCGTTGCCGGATAATAACGACTCACTGCATCAATAAAACCAATCCCTGGAATATTGAGCTTCTTAATTTTCTTCATCGTTGATTTTTTAATACGCTTTGTCCCCGCACCCAATTCCGTCTGTGATTTGCCCGACTTTTTAGCTGCCTTCATAATTTTAATTAGCGCCTTCTCATTGACCTCATCCCCAAGAACACTCTTTAGTTTTTTAGCCGTCGCCTTAACATTTTTAACATAGTTTGGATTTCCATTGATATCCACTACACCCTTGTCTAAATATGCAACAATCGTATAGGCCGTTGTTTGTTGCGCAATAACTGTATTATTACGATCATAAATAGTTCCACGTTTCGCCGTGATTTTTTTAGTGACAATACTAGAAGCAATACGTGGATCTAAGACATTTTTTTGTGACCATATATGCTTATGAGAGAACATAGTGAAAAGAACACTAGCAATTACTAATGTTCCAATTAATGTCATTCTCAATATCATTTTTAACAGTTCTTTATTACTTTTGCGAACTGACATTTACATCACCACTCCATCTAGTCATCCATTACATATATATTATTTTCATTATCCGATACTTGATTGTCAAGCATTCCAAGTAATCTTCCCTTTTCCTGTAATGTATTGACCTCGTTTTGAAGTTCCTCAACAGTTTGTTCTTTTTTAGCTATCTCCTGACTCAATTGGTCCTCTTCCATAGAAAGTGAGATATTCCAAGAATTCACACATGTTTTTGATACGCAGTAGAAGACCGCAGATAATGCAAGCAAAGTTGAAACAAGTATTCTTGTTAATCTAAAACTTCTTTGCATATGCATCATCCTTTCTTTTCTATCCCTCTTAGTTTTGCGCTATGCGCACGATTATTATTTTCTAATTCTTCACTACTTGCTAAAACCGGTTTTCGATTCACCAGCTGATATTCTAAATTTTCTGTCCCCACTTGTGGAAGCCGCTTATTAACTTTTTTAGCTACGGCTACCTCTTTAAAAATCTCTTTTACAATTCGATCCTCTAAAGAATGAAATGTAATAACAGCCATTCGTCCATGTGGCTTCAACATGGTTAAGCCATCCTGTAAAACTGTTTCTAGCTGCTCTAATTCATGATTTACTTCAATACGAATCGCCTGGAAAGTCTGCTTTGCCGGATGTCCTTTTTTACGTAAAACAGCTTGTGGAAGTGCCGACTTAATGACATCTACAAGTTCAAATGTCGTTTCAATCGGTGCATTCTCACGTGCCTTTACAATTTTATCGGCAATCTTGACCGCAAACGGCTCTTCGCCATAACGTTTTAAAATACGAATCAAATCTTCCTTATCATACGTATTGACAACTTTATATGCATCCAAATCCTGTGATTGATCCATACGCATATCCAGTCTTGCATTCATACGATAGCTAAACCCCCTTTGGCCATCGTCAAATTGCGGACTTGATACACCCAGATCCATAAAGATACCATCGACTTTGTCGACACCTCTTTGGGCAAGCTCACGCTTTAAATTTTCAAAAGGAGAATGAATCACGGTAAAATTTTCTCCAATCGCCTTTAAACGCGGCATACTTTCATCAATCGCATTTTGATCACAATCAAACGCATATAAATGTCCAGATTTTAAACGTTTCAAGATTTCACTACTGTGCCCCCCTCTGCCCAGTGTGCAATCCACATAAATTCCATCTTCTTTTATGTTCAGCATTTCAATTGATTCATTCAACAATACACTAATATGTTCCATTCATTATTACCCCATGATTTCTGATAAGTGTTCAGCTGCTTCTTCAAAAGATGCACTCTGTTCTTCTTCCAATACTTCCCAACGTTCTTTCGACCATATCTCTAAATGATTCGCAACGCCAATAATCAAACATTCTTTTTCAAGTCCAGCCAAGGCAATTAAAGAGGATGGAATCAAAATACGTCCCTGACTGTCCATTTCACATTCCGCAGCTTTAGACAACATCATGCGCTGATACATACGCGCATCCTTATTTGTCGAAGGCAAAGTTGATAGTTTTTGATACACTTGCTGCCACTGCTCTACCGTATATACATACAGGCATCCATCAAGTCCTCGGTTTACGACAACATGTTCACCTAGTTCCTCGCGAAACTTCGCTGGCATGATCAATCGCCCCTTACGATCGATGTTATGCGCATATTCCCCCATGAACATGTGTCTTCACCCCCCACTCTATGACACGATATGCTACTTTGTACCACTATAATACATCATTAAGCTAAAAAACTCCATAAAATAATGAAATTTGTTCTGCTTTTTTTAAATCTTTAGTTATCATCAAAATAACCACTCATTTGCTAACTTGAAACGCTTACATCCCTATTTTTAGCGATTTCTTTTGACAATCATTCTCACGGGAGTTTAACACTTGCTCATAGTCGAAATAGCCAAATGTCGTTTATGTACGGCTTTTTTTTCGTCAAATTTTTATTTTTAACTGTTGTATGTGTTGTAATTGTGATATAATAGTTGTAAAGGATGGCGCTTCTATGAAACTCTATTATGATAAACGACTTAAAGATCCTACTTACTACATTCAGCAGGGATTTAGAAATGGTAAAAAAACGACAACCAAAAATATCAAAAGATTAGGTAAACATTCTGAGCTTCTTCTTATAACGGATAATCCCTTGGAATACGCTAAAAACGAAGTAAAAAAAATGAATGAGGAATATCGTTCTGGCAGATCTGAATTCATTGTTACTATGGACTTTAATGAAAGAATCCCTTCTACAGATTCTCTTTATTCGAATTCTACTAGTTTGAACATTGGATATCTATATCTTAAGGATATCTATGCCAAATTGAATCTGTCTGATTTTTTTAAATCAGTTTCTTCTGACCGAAAGATCACCTACGACTGTAATAAAATCTGTCAGTTTCTTACCTATGCAAGGATTCTGGATCCTGCCAGTAAATATGGAACATACGATAAACTTGATACATACTATGAGAAACCTCAGGTTGAATACCAACATATGATCCGTTTCTTGGATATTCTAGACAGAAACAGTGACCAATATTTAAAACATCTTTTTGACAATTCCGAAAACATCGTTAAACGAGATACTTCAGTTATGTACTATGACTGTACAAACTATTTCTTTGAAACAGAAAAGCCTGATGAGGAGATTGTTGACGAAGTTACTGGAGAAATTATCCTTGGACTTCGTCAGTTCGGAATCAGTAAGGAAAACAAGACATCTCCTATTGTTGAAATGGGGCTTATCATGGACAGCCGTGGAATCCCTATTTCTATGTGTATTCATCCAGGAAACACAAATGAGCAGCTTACTGCCGTTCCACTTGAAAAAGAAGTTATAAAAATGACCGGAAACAAAAAGTTCATATATTGTGCGGATGCAGGACTTGGATCCTACAATATCCGTAAATTCAATGATATGGGTGGTAGAGCCTATATCGTTACACAGTCGGTAAAAAAACTTGGACAAGAGATCAAAGATATCGTATTCAACGATTCAAACTACCGTCTATTGTCAAATGACGATGCGATCACATTGAAAGAAATGCGAACATTTAATAAAAAAGACGCAAACAATCTAAGTCTATACAATGATTTTGCCTATAAAGTGATTCCAGCCAACACAGCCATGGATACAGGACTTTATGAAGAAAAAGTATACAAGAACGGTCGAACAAAAAAAGTAAAAGCCAAAGGAACATTACATCAATATATCATTGTCACTTTCTCTAGAAAGATGATGGAATACCAAAGGACTATCCGCGAAAGACAGCTTGAACGTGCTAAAAAGTTATTAAGACTTAAAGATCCTGAAAAGATAAAAAAAGGACCCAACGATATACGTCGATTCCTTAAGAACACATCATCTGATACAGCTAATTATGTGTTGGATATGGATAAAATCCATGAAGAAGAAAAATACGATGGATTCTATGCCGTCGCAACAAACCTTGACGATTCAGCCAAAGACATCCTAGCTGTAGCTCAAAATAGATACAAAATCGAAGACTGTTTTAGAATCATGAAGACTAATTTCGATGCAAGACCAGTATTCTTGAGAAAGCCAGAAAGAATACGTGCACATTTCTTGATCTGCTACACTGCACTACTTATATACAGGCTTATGGAGTGCAAGTTGGATGACAACTTAACTCATGTAACAACATCAAACCTAATAAAAACATTACGAAATATGAATGTAGTAAATATGGATGACATGTACTACAAATCCATCTATAGTGGAAGTCAGGCATTAGATGCATTAGAAAGATGTTTCGAGCTACAACTAAACAGAAAGTACTATAGACCAAGTGATTTAAACAAAATAGTAAAAAAATTTTCAAAATAGAAATCACATACAACATTTCAAAAAAACGAAAGTGCTAGATTAAACCTTGAATAAAGGCTTTCTAGCACTTTTTACTTTTTCAACTGTCAAACTTGGGAGATTATATATTGCAAGCAAAAAAACAAATTTTTTTAAAATTATTTTTTTAATTTTATTATATAAATTTTTAAAAATGATATTCCAAAAAGTTTTTTTGGCGATTGATAAATCTATTTTTAGATAAGAAAATAGAGGCTTTCAAAGTACTATATAACACATAACAAAAACGTTGAAATATTGTTTAATGAAGGGCTATATGGCATGGTTGTTGAGCTGATAACAAATAACAATGCATACAAATTTGATAGGTTTATGGTTATATTTATTTAAGCGGTTATAAGTGTGAAATCACTTAAAAAGTAGGGGGATGAAATTTTATAGTTATAAATAATTTATTCAAAAAAATACTTGAAAGCGCTTGCAATCATGTGCTATGATACAGTAGTAAAAAGTCGCATCACATTAAGGGGGATACATAGCTGACATTACAAGTATAGAACAGGTTATATAAATTGATTTCACGACAAATGGCTTTGTTTCAAGTACTACAAATTTATTTCCTATATATGAGCTCGCTTTGAAACACCTAGCTGCCAATCATATTATAATCATGCGAAGTATCCATATGTGAATGTGTCTTATGTAAAAATCTACATTAGGAGGATAATATGAACAAAAGATTTTTAACAATTGCTGCAGCTTTATCTATGGGTGTTGCATTAACTGCTTGTAGCGGTGGAGGAGATGAAGGAAAAACTGGTGGTTCTAGTGTTGCGAATGCTGACAAACCATTAGTATGGTACAACCGTCAACCTTCTAACAGTTCTACTGGTGAAATAGACATGGATGCATTAAACTTCAACAAAGATACTTATTATGTTGGTTTCGATGCAAATCAAGGTGCTGAACTTCAAGGACAAATGATTAAAGATTATATCGAAAAGAATATCGATACATTAGATCGTAACGGAGATGGCGTTATCGGTTACGTATTAGCTATTGGTGATGTTGGTCACAATGACTCTATTGCTCGTACAAGAGGTGTTCGTAAAGCGTTAGGTACTGGTGTTGAAAAAGATGGTGAAATCGTAAGTGATCCAGCTGGTATTAATAATGATGGTAAATCTAAGAGTGTTAAAGATGGTTCATTAGAAATCAACGGAAAAACTTATACAGTAAGAGAACTTGCTTCTCAAGAAATGAAGAACTCTTCAGGTGCAACATGGGATGCTGCAACTGCTGGTAACACAATCGGTACATGGACTGCTTCATTCGGTGATGAAGTTGACGTTGTAGCTTCTAACAATGATGGTATGGGTATGTCAATGTTCAATGCTTGGTCAAAAGAAAACAAAGTTCCTACATTCGGTTACGATGCTAACTCAGATGCAGTTGCTGCAATCGCTGAAGGATATGGTGGAACAATTTCTCAACATGCTGACGTTCAAGCTTATTTAACATTAAGAGTATTACGTAATGCTTTAGATGGTGTTGATATTGATACAGGTATCGGTACAAAAGATGATGCTGGAAACGTTTTAACTGATGATGTTTATACATACAATAAGGATCAACGTTCTTACTATGCATTAAACGTTGCTGTTACTGCTGACAACTATAAAGATTTCTTAGATTCAACAGTTACTTATGCTCCAGTTTCTAACCAATTAGGTGAAAAAGATCACGCTAAGAAGAGTGTTTGGTTAAATATCTACAACGCATCTGATAACTTCTTAAGTTCAACTTACCAACCATTATTAGAAAAATATGATGACTTATTGAATTTAGATGTTGAATATATCGGTGGAGATGGACAAACAGAATCTAACATCACAAACCGTTTAGGAAACCCAGACAAATATGATGCATTCGCAATTAACATGGTTAAGACTGACAATGCAGCTTCTTACACAGGAATCCTTAAATAAATAATTCAATAAAACTTAGGATTAAGCTTATTAGGGAGAAAATATTTCTCCCTAATATTATTTAGATAGTAGTAAAAAATAGGAGAGATTTTATGGCAGATAAGAATGAAGAATTGGTCTTATCTATACGCGGAATGAGTAAGTCCTTTGGACGTAACCGTGTTTTGGATCACATTAATTTAGATTTAAAACCAGGTACAGTTATGGGACTTATGGGAGAAAATGGTGCTGGTAAATCGACAATGATGAAATGTCTTTTTGGGACGTATCAAAAAGATGAAGGTACGATTTTTTTAGAAGGAAAAGAAATTAATTTTTCTGGACCCAAAGAGGCACTTGAAAATGGTATTGCCATGGTGCACCAGGAATTAAATCAATGTCTTGAAAGAAATGTTAAAGACAATTTATTCTTGGGTCGTTATCCCACAAATTCATTAGGTATGGTAGATGAAGACCGAATGAAAAAGAAATCATCTGAGCTTTTTAGAAAGCTTGGTATGACGGTAAATTTAGATACACCAATGCGAACTATGTCTGTATCACAAAGACAGATGTGTGAAATTGCCAGAGCAATTTCATATAACTCAAAGGTTATCGTACTTGATGAGCCAACATCTTCTTTGATGACACAAGAAGTTAATAAATTATTTGATATGATGCGTATGCTGAAGAAACAAGGCATTTCGCTAATTTATATATCTCATAAAATGGATGAAATTTTTGAAATTTGTGATGAAGTATCTGTTTTACGAGATGGAAAGATGGTTATGACAAAACCTACATCTGAAACCAACATGAATGAGTTGATTGCAGCCATGGTAGGTCGTTCATTGGATAACCGATTCCCACCTGTTGATAATGTTCCTGGAGAACCTATGTTATCTATTCAACATGTATCAACAAAATATGAGCCATACTTAAAAGATATAACATTTGACGTTAAAAAAGGTGAGATTTTCGGTCTATACGGTTTAGTAGGAGCTGGACGTACAGAGTTGTTAGAAACGATTTTCGGTATTCGTACAAGAGCTTCAGGTCGTGTTTATTTTGACAATAAGTTAATGAACTTTAATAGTGCTAAAGAAGCAATTGAACATGGCTTTGCCCTAATTACTGAAGAGCGTAAAGCAAATGGCTTATTCTTGAAATGTGACTTAACATTCAATACTACAATTGCAAATTTACCTTCTTATATGAGCAAGGTAGCACTTTCTGATAATAAGATGGTTCAAGCTACTAATAAAGAAATTAAAACCATGAGAACTAAGTGTATGGGACCTGATGATGCAATTACAAGTCTATCTGGTGGTAACCAGCAAAAAGTTATCTTCGGTAAATGGTTAGAGAGATCACCAAACGTATTCATGATGGATGAACCTACACGTGGTATTGACGTAGGTGCTAAATATGAAATTTACGAATTGATCATCAAAATGGCTAAACAAGGAAAAACTATTATTGTAGTTTCAAGTGAAATGCCAGAAATCTTAGGTATCACAAACCGTATTGGCGTTATGTCAAATGGACGCTTAGCCGGTATTGTAAATACAAAAGATACTAACCAGGAAGAGTTGTTAAGACTCAGTGCAAAATACCTATAAAGGAGATAATTATGACAAATACAGTTACAAATATTCTTAGTCATGATGAAGAGCTTGCATTACGTAAACCTATTGAGGATTATGTTGGAAAGATTCAAGCTGAAATTGATGAACTAAGAGAAGAAGGAACAAATAAAGTCTTGGAATATTCAGAAGAAATTGAGGCTTTAAAGAGAGATAAAATTTATACTAAAAGCGAGAAAGAAGCTCGTCTTTCAGAATTAAACAGCAAATTGCAAAAAGCTAAAGAAATCGAAGCTAAAAATAAACAACCAATCAACGAAAAGATTGCTGTTGCAGAAAAATATTTAAAAGATCACTATCAAACAGATTACTACAGCAAAGTAGTTGAAAGTAACAAGTATGAAGTTCAAAAAGCTAAGGCAGACTATGATAAAAAATTAAAAGAATTAGAAAAAGAACACAAAGATATTTTATCAGGTCTTAGTGATAAAGAAGAAATCAAGGAAGAGAACTTCATTTACAAAAACCGTTTGTTCGATGCAAAACTTGAATATACTAAAAATATGCAAGAGGCAAAAGATCGTAAACATGATGCGTTTACATTTGAATATCACTTACTTGACTTGTTGAAGATGTCTAACTTCTCGTTTGCAGAAAAGCAAGCTCAAAAAATTGAAAACTACAAATATTCATTTAATACTCGTGATTTCTTATTGAAAAACGGTTTATACATTGCGATTATTTTTGTATTCATTTTCTTATGTATCATTACACCAATTAAGAAGAATGGTTTACAACTACTTACTGTTAATAACATTTTAAGTATTATGCAACAAGCATCTCCAAGAATGTTCTTGGCATTAGGTGTAGCAGGATTAATCATGTTAGCTGGTACGGACTTATCTGTTGGACGTATGGTTGGTATGGGTATGACAGCTGCTACAATTATTATGCACAATGGACCTAACACTGGTTCAGTATTTGGTCACGTATTTGACTTCTCAACTATGCCGGTTGGTGGAAGAATTATTCTAGCATTAGTTGTTTGTGTTGTATTATGTACATTGTTTACAACGATTGCCGGTTTCTTTGCGGCTAAATTTAAAATGCACCCATTCATTTCAACAATGGCTAACATGTTAGTTATCTTTGGTTTAGTAACTTATTCAACTAAGGGTGTTTCTTTTGGTGGTATCGATCAATCAATTCCAGGAAAAATTATTCCTAAAGTAGGTGGCATTCCTACAATTATTTTATGGGCTGTTGCTGCAGTTGCGATTGTTTGGTTTATTTGGAATAAAACAAGATTCGGTAAAAACTTATATGCCGTAGGTGGAAACCCAGAAGCTGCTTCTGTATCTGGTATTTCAGTATTTAAAGTAACTCTTGGAGCCTTCATCATGGCAGGTATCTTATACGGATTTGGTTCATGGTTAGAATGTATTCGTATGATTGGTTCTGGTTCAGCTGCTTATGGACAAGGATGGGAAATGGATGCGATTGCTGCCTGCGTAGTTGGTGGTATTTCATTTACTGGTGGTATCGGTAAAATTTCTGGTGTAGTAGTTGGTGTATTGATCTTTACTGCATTAACTTATTCATTGACAATTTTAGGTATCGATACAAACTTACAGTTCGTATTCTCAGGAATTATCATTCTTATCGCCGTAACTCTTGACTGCTTAAAATACGTACGTAAAAACTAATTAATTTAAAAAAACTCTTAGTTATTTGCTAAGAGTTTTCTTTATCTTTTCTACATCTTCTTTAGTCGCAAGACCTACTTGGAAGGCACTTGCACTTCCACAGCATAATCCGTTGATGAAGGCTTTTTCGTAATCATTTGTTTCTAAATATCCTGCAAGAAAGCCTGCAACCATAGAATCACCAGCACCTACAGAATTTACAACTGTTCCTTTTGGAGCTTTACTTTGAATTACTTCATTATGATCATTCACGAGTACTGCACCTTGTCCTGCCATAGAAATCAACACATTTTGAGCACCCATTTCCTGTAGTTTCTTTGCGTAAGGAATGACTTCATCTCGTGTGTTTAATTCAACATTGAAGATTTCACCTAATTCATGATTGTTGGGCTTAATTAAAAATGGTTTATATTTTAATACTTTTAATAACAGGTTGTTTGTCGCATCGACAACAACTTTTATTTTCTTTTTCTGAACACGTTCCATGATTTGTTCATACATTGTATCTGGTAAAGTGCTTGGTATACTTCCAGAAATAACGAGGATATCTTGATCTGTTAGTTGATCTAATTGTTTGAATAATTCTTGAATGTCTTCTGGCTGAATATCAGGTCCCATACCATTGATTTCAGTTTCTTCATCTGACTTCATCTTTACATTAATACGTGATAATCCTTTTTTTACATGAATGAAATTCGTCTTAGCTCCATAACTTTCCAAGCGATGTTCGATTTCAATTCCTGTAAATCCAGCCATAAAACCAAGTGCTGTACTTTCGTGTCCTAAGTTAGATAGGACAATTGAGACATTGATGCCTTTTCCTCCAGGAAGGATTTCTTCGAATTTTGTTTTATTAATGATACCAGGCTTAAAATGATCGACTTGAATGACATAGTCTAAAGAGGGGTTAAAAGTAATTGTATAAATCATAATGTTCTCCTTTTCTTTATCTGATTATAGAATACTCCTTTTGTTGTTGTTTCGCAAGTAAATAATTTTTGAAATGACAGTTGACAGCCGAAAATAAAGGTATATTATATAGATGTAGCTTTTGAAACAACAATTTAAAGAGAGAGGAGACTTTTGAAATGAAAGCAAAGGCAGTGCGATTACATGGAGCTAATGATTTAAGATTAGACGAATTTGAATTACCAGAAATTAAGGAAGATGAAATTTTAGTAAAGGTTGTCTCAGACAGTGTTTGTATGTCAACTTACAAATGTGCCATTTTAGGTGTGAAACATAAACGTGTGCATGAAGATGTTGCAGATCATCCAGCTATTATGGGACATGAAATGGCAGGCGATATTGTACAGGTTGGTGAAAAATATAAAGACCAATTTAAACCGGGTATGAAATTTACATTACAACCAGCTTTGAATTATAAAGGAACAATGTGGTCACCAGGATATTCTTATGAATTCTTTGGCGGAGATACAACTTACTGTATTATTCCGGCTGAAGTTATGGAACTAGGATGCTTGCTTGAATATAAAGGAAAAGCTTATTATGAAGCAAGCTTAGCAGAGCCTATGTCATGTTCGATTGGAGCGTTTAATGCAGCTTATCATACTCATATGGGTGTATATAAACATGATATGGGAATTAAAAAAGATGGAAAGTTAGCGATTCTTGCAGGAGCAGGTCCTATGGGACTTGGAGCATTAACATATGCATTGCATAGAGATGTTCGTCCTAAAATGGTTGTGGTTGCGGATGTGAATCAAGAAAGATTGGATCGTGCAGCTCACTTATTCCCAGTTGAAGAAGCGGCAGCGGATGGAATTGAATTACATTTTGTGAATACAGGTAAAATGGAAGATCCGGCTGCTGGATTAAAAGAGATTACAGGTGGAACTGGGTTTGATGATGTGTTCTGTTATGCACCGGTTGAATCTGTAGTGGAATTATCAAGTGCTGTATTAGGTCGTGATGGTTGCTTAAACTTCTTTGCAGGACCTACGGATAATCAGTTTAGTGCAAGAATGAATTTCTATGATGTTCATTATAATTCGACTCACGTAATGGGAACTACTGGTGGAAATACAGATGATATGATTGAATCTTTGCGATTAACAGCAGAGAATCGAATCAATCCAGCTGTTATGGTTACACATATTGGAGGGTTGAATGCGGCTGTTGAAACAACATTAAATTTACCTAAAATTCCAGGTGGAAAGAAATTGATTTATACACATTTAAATATGCCTTTGGTCGCGTTGACAGATCTTAGAAAAATGGGTGAGGAAGATAGTCGATATGTTGCACTGGCAGATATCGTAGATGCTCATAAGGGTTTGTGGTGCCCAGAAGCAGAAGAATATCTATTAACACATTTTGAACAAGAATAGATTTTATTAAACCAAGAATCTTGTGTATACTAAATACAGTAAATACAGGAGGTATTGTATGGAAGTAATGAATCAAAGAAGAAATGAAATTGTTGATTTTGTGAATGCGAATCAAACGGTAACTTTTACACAATTAAAAGAAAGATTTCCTTCTGTGTCTGAAATGACATTGCGTACAGATTTAAAATATTTGGATCAAGCTAAAAGAATAGTTCGAATTCATGGTGGAGCCAAATCGATGGATGAAGTTTCTGGGAATGATGATGTATTAAAACTTCGTTACGGACGGAATGTAAACGAAAAAAAAGAGATAGCGCAAAAGGCATTATCATTTGTAGAACCATCTAATACAATTTTTATAGATTCAGGTAGTACGACTACAATGTTGACGCATGTTCTAAAAGATCAAAACAATATATTTTATACAAGTGGATTAACGTGTGCTATAGAGATGGCAAAACTTTCTAAATCGAAAGTATTTGTGACAGGTGGAAATTTAAATATGCGAAGCTTTAGTGTTAACGGCATGGATGGACTTCGCTGTTTAGAAAAAGTGAATTTCGATGTAGCTTTTATTGGCGTGACTCGATATGCGAAGGAAACAGGATTCACATGCGAATCTTTAGAGGATTGTGAATTGAAACGTAAGGCGATTGAAAGATCTAAAAGAGTGATTGTGTTAATGGATTCTAGTAAAGTAGATAGAAAGGGTACATATACGATTTGTGATTTAAATAAAGTCGATGTGTTAATCAGTGATTCGTTACTTTCAGATAGTTTTAAACAAGAATGTGAAAAGCGAGGACTATCTGTATATTAAGGAAGTCCTAAGAAAGGACAATTATGAAAACGACTCTTCAAAAGCTAGGGAAAAGCTTGTCTGCGATGGTTATGCCCAATATTGGCGCTTTCATTGCTTGGGGATTTATAACAGCTTTGTTTATTGCGGATGGATGGTTTCCAAATGAAAAATTGGCGTCGATTCAACCGTATATGTTGACTTACTTATTACCAGTACTGATTGCAGCAACTGGAGGTAGAATGGTTGGAGGCGATCGAGGCCTTGTGATGGGATCGATTGCGATTGTTGGATGTATTGCTGGAGTTGGAGGAACACAAGGTCAACCAATGCTTATGGCAGCTATGGTCATGGGACCATTCTCTGGGTGGATAATTAAAAGATTTGATCAAATGATGGATGGACATATGCCAGCTGGATTTGAAATGTTAATCAACAATTTCTCAGTCGGCATTTTAGGAATGTTGATTGCGATATTAGGATATTATATTATTGGTCCATTTATGACAGGTGTTTTAGTTGTTTTAACTGCAGGGGTAGATGTGCTTGTAAATAAAGGCTTGATTCCTTTGGTTGCGATTTTTATTGAACCAGCCAAAGTCTTGTTCTTAAACAATGCGATCAATCATGGAATATTTACACCAATTGGAGCTGAACAAGCTGCACAGACAGGAAAATCTATTATGTATATGTTAGAGGCTAATCCAGGTCCAGGCTTAGGTGTGTTATTGGCTTATTGGTTATTTGCGAAGGATAAAGCAACTAAAGACTCTGCACCTGGAGCTATTATCATTCATTTCTTGGGTGGAATTCATGAAATTTATTTCCCTTATATATTAATGAACCCAGTTGTGATCGTTGCTCCGATTTTAGGGAATATTTGTGCAATTGCATTCTATTCTATTTTCAATATTGGTCTAAAAGGACCATCAAGTCCAGGATCTATTATTGCCTTCTTGTCGATGGCTGAAAAGGGCTCAGTGCTTATGACAGCTTTAGGTGTTTTGATTGCGGCTGGTGTATCTTTCTTGGTGACAAGCCCGATTATAAAGCTTGCTGGGGAAAAGAACTTGGATGAAGCAAATAAAAAAATGCAGTCAATGAAAGCAGAAAGTAAAGGAAGAAGTGAAGCCTTACTTGATGTTTCCTTGGTTCGTAAAATTGTGTTTGCGTGTGATGCTGGTATGGGATCAAGTGCAATGGGAGCTACTAAATTTAGAAACCGTTTAAAAGGTGTGCGCCCAGATTTAATTGTAATTAATACTTCTGTGGATAATATTCCAGTCGATTGTGATATTGCGGTAGTTCAGGAAACTTTAGTGGAGCGTGCAAAAAAATCTGCGCCTTTTGCGAAAGTAGTCACAATTTCAAACTTTTTAGCAGATCCAGCCTTAGATAATTTGTTTTTCCAGTTATCTACAGGTGATTCTATTGTGACTGAAGTTCCTGTTGAAGAAAATGAAACAAAGCCTGTTCAAGAAGATGTCATTCAATTGGATGGAATTAAATTAAATCTTCCTTCTGTATCAAAAGAAGAAGCGATTACAGAAGCTGGAAAGTTACTAAGAGAATTAGGTTATGTAGATGGTGCATATATTCCGGCTATGTTGGAACGTGAAGAATTGGTAACTACATACATTGGTATGGGATTAGCTATTCCTCATGGCACTACACATGGTGATGATGTGATTCATAAAACAGGTATCGTATTGCTTCAATATCCAGATGGAATTCAGTTTGGGGATGAAAAAGCACAGCTTGTGATTGGTATTGCAGGTAAGGGTGGAGAACATATGGAAGTGTTATCTAAAATATGTTTGGCCCTTGAAGATGAGAACGTACTTAATAAAATGAAGACAACGAATGATAAAGAGTGGATACTAAAACAATTATCATAATAAAGAAGGACGAGAAAATTTATTCGTCCTTTAATACGTTTGCGATTTCATCGATTGAATCTAAGAAATAGATGTTTTGTTGCTGCTTTGGTGTGGATAATTCACAATCGATCATGTGTTGTAAGAAAGCTTTTAAATGATCATAATAGCCGTTCACATTATAAAAGATGCATGGACATTCAAGTTGGTACAGTGATAGTTTTGATAAGATTTCACTGATTTCTTCTAATGTTCCAGTTGCGCCTGGAAAGGCAATGAAAGCATCTCCAAGTTCTATCATTTTTGTTCTTCGATCGGCAATATCTTTTTCAATGTATAACTTGGTAAGATTATCCATGTGGACACCTTCATCCACAAACATTTGTGCTTCTACACCAATTACTTTACCACCTGCATTCAAGGTGCTGTTGGCTAGTTCTCCCATTAATCCGGTTTTTGATCCACCAAATACTAATGTATGATTGTTTTTGGCAATCCATGTACCTAATTCTATTATTTTTGTTTTAAAGTCTGGATCATTTCCGTATGTTGATCCTAAATATACTGTAATGTTCATAAACTACCTCCTACAATTAGTTTACATTAAAATTATGTACAAAAAAAGCTTAGCGTGAACTAAGCTTACATGGCAATGAATCCAAATGCATTCGCAATTGAACTTAATAAAATAATGAATGCGAAAATTGGACATAAATATTGAATCATGAAATTGAATATTTTCTTACGTTTGAATGAATTGCCGTCCTGCGTAATTTCCTCTTCAATTTTTTCTAATCCAACAATTCTTGAAACAAAGATACAAATCGCAATGGCAGCGATTGGCATCATGACAGAATTTGTCAAGAAATCAAAGAAATCTAAAAATTGCATTCCGATGATTGTTACGTTGGATAATGGGCCATATCCTAAACATGAAAGTGTTCCTAGTCCAATCATAATAATTCCTAAAATGATTGTTGATTTCTTTCTAGACCAATGCAATTCATCTTGGAATGTAGATACAGCACTTTCTGTTAGTGCGATAGAGCTAGTGATAGCGGCAAATAATACCAACACGAAGAAAATAATTCCGATACCTGTACCTAATCCCATACTTGCGAATACTTTAGGAATTGTGATGAACATTAAGGATGGTCCAGCTTTTAATGTTTCCATGTTTCCACCTGAAAAAGAAAATACAGCTGGAATAATCATCAATCCTGCCATAATTGCGATGGCCGTATCGAATATTTCAACGTTTTCTGTAGAGCCTTCAATGGATACGTCTTTTTTCATATAAGAACCAAAAGTGATCAAGATACCCATCGCGATTGAAAGTGAATAGAACATTTGTCCCATAGCACTAACTACAGTCATCCATGAGAAGTTTTCGAAGTTAGGAATCAAGAAGTATTTCACACCCTCAATTGCACCAGGTCGGCTGATTGAATATCCTGCAATGATTACAGATAATACGACAAGAACTGGCATCATAAATTTGGATACTCTTTCAATTCCGTTTTGAACACCTGCATAAATGATGGCGAGTGTAAAGAAAGTAAAGAGTATAAAACATATTTCTGTAGATACTCCGTTTGAAATAAAGTTTGAAAAATATGTGTCAGTAGCCAGTAATTTTGCATCACCTTTTAGATACTCAAATAAATATTTGATGACCCAACCTCCGATTACAGAATAATAGGGTACGATCAAAATTGGAATAATGGCATTGATCCATCCGGAAAATGATGCAAACTTTGTTTTTGCGAAAGTATGAAAAGCTCCAACAGGACTTTTCTTTGTCATTCTTCCTAGAGTTGTTTCGGCTATGATCATTGTATAACCAAAAGTTAAGGCAAGAACAATGTAAATAAATAAGAAGATTCCTCCTCCGTATTTAGCGGCTAAATACGGAAATCGCCAAATGTTACCAAGGCCTACACTGGCTCCGGCGGCAGACAAGACAAATCCTAATTTGCCAGAAAATGTACTACGTTTATTGTGCATAATAAAAACACCCTTCCTCACTGATTTAGATTATATCATTTATGAAAGGGTTTACGCAAATTTATGAAAAAATAAGTGTTAAATTTTCTGAAAAGTATTATAAGTAAAAAAAAGAAGCCCTTTCGGACTTTATTTGAAAAATGGTGACGCGTACGGGATTCGAACCCGTGAATGCATGCGTGAAAGGCATGTGAGTTAACCGTTTCTCCAACGCGCCATGTATATTAAACTTGTCTTTATTGACAAGTGCTCATTAATATTACTACATCATTTTAATAAATGCAAGTATTTTTTTAAAAAATTTGACAGATTGTTTTAAAAGTATATAATGTGAACAGTTAACATCGTTAACAATGGAGGAAATTATGATTCGACTATTAGTAGATTCAGCGAGTGATTATACGCAAGAAGAGATTAAAAATAAAAATTTATATTTTGTGCCTTTACAGATTCAGATTGAAGGAAAGAATTATTTAGATGGTATTGATATTGATAAGGAAACGTTTTATGAGAAGATGATGAATTCAAAAGAGTTCTTTAAAACATCGCAACCATCACCCCAAGAGTTTTTAGATATCTTTGAAGAAGTGAAGGAAAGAGAAGAGACCTTGATTTGTTTAACTTTATCAAGCAAATTAAGCGGAACATATCAGAGTGCTTGTCTGGCAAAAGACATGGTGGATTATGAAAATATCTATATTGTAGATACATTAACTGCGGTTGCTGGAATTCGCTTGCTTTGTGAAGTGGCAATGAATTGGATTGGTGAAAATAGAAGTGTTGAAAATATTGTATCTGGCTTAGAAGAATTAAAAGAGCATGTGCATATTTATGCGGGTTTAGATACATTGGAATATTTGGCTAAGGGTGGAAGAATTTCTAAGACAGCAGCAGCTATTGGAACTTTGGCAAGTATTAAACCAATTATTTGTGTAGACCATGGAGAAGTTGTGGTTGCCGGTAAGACACGTGGTGTAAATAAGGCAACAAGTGTTGTTTGTGATAAAATGCAGTCAGATATTGTTGATACATTGTATCCAGTTTATACATTGTATTCATATGGTTTGGAGAATGTTGAAAAACTAGAATCTAAACTGGATATAGATGTGCAGCGTGTTCGTATTGGATCAACGATTGGAGTGCATATTGGCCCAAATGCTTTTGGGGTTTGTTTCGTCAGTAAATTATAGTCAACTTGTGAAAGTGTATTCATTTTAGTATAATGAATATACTGATTTGCAAGGAGAGTTTTAGATAATATGAAAACAACATTAATTATTATGGCTGCTGGAATTGGTTCCCGTTTTGGTGGTGGAATTAAACAGTTAGCTAAGATGGGTCCAAATGGAGAAATTATTATGGATTACTCAATCTATGATGCGAAGGAAGCTGGCTTTGATAAAGTCGTATTTATTATTCGTAAGGATATTGAAGAAGAATTTAAAGAAGTTATTGGTAACCGTATCCAAAATTATATGGATGTCGAATATGTCTTCCAGGATATCAATGATCTTCCAGAAGGATTTACATGTCCTGAAGGGCGTACTAAGCCTTGGGGAACAGGCCAGGCTGTACTTTGTGCAAAGCGTGTTGTGGATACGCCTTATGTGATTATTAATGCAGATGATTATTATGGAAAAGAAGCATTTGTGAAGTTACATGATTTCTTGATTGAACATGCGAAAATGGGAAAAGAATTTGACATGGGCATGGCTGGTTTCATTTTAAAGAATACATTAAGCGAAAATGGAACTGTAACTCGTGGTGTATGTAAAGTGGATGATAATAATTTGTTAAAAGAAGTTTGTGAAACAACTGGAATCAAGGCTGAAGGGGATAAAATCGTATGTGATGATCCGGAAGTAGAGGCTTGGGCAAAACCAGAAAGTAATGTATCTATGAATATGTGGGCTGGATATCCAGATTTCTTAGAGTATCTAGAAAAAGATTTCAGTACATTCTTATCGAATATTGCAGATAACCCAATGAAGAAAGAATACTTGCTTCCAAATATTGTAGCTGAATTATTGAGGGAAGATCGTATCAATGTGAAGGTGCTTGAGACACATGATAAATGGTTTGGAGTTACATATGCTGAAGATAAGGAATATGTTCAGAATGCATTCAAACAGTTGATTGCGGATGGGGTATATCCTGAAAAATTATGGAAATAGGGCAAATTTGTCCTATTTTTTTTGATTATTTAATGATATAATCCTATCGTGTTTCGTATATGTCGACTAATACGGTGTCGACGTTTCTACCCCTAAACCGTAAATTCAGGGACTATGAATCAACCTACTTTTTTATTGTGTCGCGTTGATTCTCGTTTTTGTACGAGACTTTTTTATTTTCGGAGGAAAAGAATGAAAAAAGAAGATGTGAAAAAAGGTTCTATATATGAACTTGATGGTGTTGTACCTTTAAAAGAGGCATTGCCTTTAGGTATTCAGCACGTATTGGCGATGTTTCTTGGAAATATCAGTCCATTATTAATTATTGCAGGAATGCTTGGATTATCACCAGATTTAAAATCTGCATTAATTCAAAATGCGATGTTTATTGCAGGAGCTGTTACTTTAGTTCAGTTGTATCCAGTATGGAAGATTGGTGCTAAACTTCCAATCGTTATGGGTACGAGTTCTGGATTTATTGGAACTGCCAAAGCAATGGGTGCTCTATATGGTTATGGTGCATTGATGGGAGCAAGTTTAATTGGTGGTTTATTTGAGATGGTTTTAGGTTTCTTCATCAAACCATTAAGAAAATTATTCCCACCAGTTGTTACTAGCTTAGTTATCATTTCAATTGGTTTATCATTACTTCCTGTTGGTATCAATTATTTTGGTGGTGGTAGTGGTGCTGCTGATTTTGGAGATCCAAAACATTTATTAGTAGGTACATTTGTTATTTTAGTGATTATTATCGCAAAACAAATCAAAGGCTTTGTGAATAATGCTTCTATCTTGATTGGTATTATTGCAGGATATATCTTGGCTATTGTACTTGGAATGGTTGATTTTACACAAGTTCAAACAGCTTCTTGGATTGCACTTCCAACATTTATGCCAGTAAAAATGGAATTCAACTTAGAAGTAATTATTGCGATGGGAATTATGTTTATTGCGACAACAGTTGAAACAGTTGGAGATGTTTCTGGTATCACAAATGGTGGCTTAGATCGTGAAGCAACTTCTGAAGAATTACAAGGTGGCGTTTTGGCAGATGGCTTAGGTTCTGTTGTTGCCTCATTGTTTGGCGTTTTACCAAATACCTCATTCTCTCAAAATGTTGGTTTGGTTTCCGTGACTAAAGTTGTTAACCGTTTTACAATTATGACAGGAGCTATCTTCTTGATTCTTTGTGGTTTCTGTCCAAAATTAAGTGCTTTATTTGCGGTTATGCCTCAATCAGTACTTGGTGGAGCTGCTGTCATTATGTTTGCGAGTATCTTAGTAAGTGGTATTCAGTCGTTAATGCGTGTTGAATTCAATGAAAGAAACACTTTGATTATTGCCTTGGCAATTGGTCTTGGAATTGGTATTGGACAAGTTCCTACAGTTCTAGCACAATTACCAAGTTGGGTTGGAAATATTTTTGCACAAAACGGAATTATTATGACGTTTGTGATCGCAACAGTATTAAATTTAATTTTACCTGGTAAAAAAGACTAACAAAGGGTGTTAAACATTATGTTTAACACTTTCTTTTTGTGTTAAAATTTTAGTAAAGAAAGAGAGCGTATCCATTATGTTAAGAATAATGAATTATGCATCGCCAGAATCTTTAGATGAGGCGTATGCGCTACTAACAAAAAATAAGAAGAATATGATTTTAGGTGGTATGATCTGGCTGAAGATGGAAGACATTCAGATCCCAACTGCTATTGATTTGAACAAATTAGGTTTAGATCAAATTGAAGAAGATGATAACGAATTTAAGATTGGAGCTATGGTGACATTGCGTCAATTAGAAACACATGAATCATTTAATAAAGCAACTTGTCATGTGTTTAGAGATGCTGTAAAAGATATTGTCGGTGTACAATTAAGAAATTTGGCTACAGTTGGAGGAAGTGTATATTCACGCTTTAGCTTTAGTGATGTTATCTGTAGCTTGTTATGTTTAGAGTGTGATGTACAAACATATGCACATGGTCGTATTTCACTTGAAGAATTTGTGAGTCTTCCATATGAAAAGGATATTGTGGAATATATTTATGTGAAGAAGACAAACTTGTCTAGTGCCTTTGTATCTGTAAGAAGAAGTGCTACTGATTTAAGTGTATTAAATGCATCATGTACAAAATATGCAGATCACTATCGATTCTGTTTCGGGGCAAGACCTGCCATTGCGAAGGTTTATAATTGTGATTTAGATCATATTGATTTAGATGTATATTGTGCAGACAATATGCGTGGAAGTAAGGAATATAGAGAAAAATTGGTTGAGGGATTAACACAGAAGTTAATGAGAAAGGTAGAGTCTTATGTTGGTTAAAATTAAAGTGAATGGAAAATTAATTCAGGATGATGTACAGCCACAAACTTTATTGTTAGACTGGCTAAGAGATCATGGTTGTTACAGTGTAAAAAGAGGTTGTGATACTGCAAACTGTGGATTGTGTACAGTATGGAAGGATGGAACACCGATTCTTTCTTGTAGTACATTAGCTGTTCGATGTGATGATCATGAGATTACGACGCTTGAAGGACTTCAAAAAGAAGCAAGTGAATTCGGTATGTTTATGGCTAAACAAGGAGCCGAACAATGTGGCTTTTGTTCGCCAGGATTTATTATGAATGTTTTGGCAATGGAAAAAGAATTAGTGAATCCAAGTGATGATGAAATTCGTGCTTATTTAGCTGGAAATTTATGCCGTTGCTCTGGATATATGTCGCAGATGCGTGCTATTAAAGCGTATTTAAGTCGAGGTGAAAATCATGAATAGTGTAGGAAAAGGTGTCATCAAAAAGGATGCGATGGCTTTAGTTACAGGGCAGCCTGTATATTGTGATGATTTAGCACCAAAGGATTGTTTGATTGTCAAACTTTTAAGAAGTCCGCATGCATACGCAAAAATTAAAAGTATTGATACTTCCATTGCGAAAAGAATTCCTGGTATTGAAGCAGTGTATACATATGAGGATGTTCCAACTTCTCGTTTTACATTAGCTGGTCAATCTTATCCTGAACCAAGTCCATATGATCGTAGAATCTTAGAAAATGTAGTTCGCTATGTAGGGGATGAAGTGGCAATTGTAGCTGGAGCTAATGAGGATTGTGTGGATCGTGCTTTAAAAGCTATTAAAGTAGATTATGAAGTATTAGAACCGTTGTTAGATTTTGAAAAGTCAATTGATAATAAAATTGTTGTTCATGAAGAAGATGATTATAAATGTCTTTGTGAGATTGGAAATGATGTAAAGCGTAATATTGTCAGCAGTGGCGAAAGTGTTGTTGGCGATGTGGATGCGGTATTAAAAGAGTGTGATGTGGTCTTAGAAAGAGATTATCATACAAAGGCCAATGCACAGGCTATGATGGAAACAATGCGTTCCTATTGTTATATTGATACTTATGGTCGTTTGAATTGTGTAAGCTCTACACAGATTCCATTTCATGTTCGTCGTATTTTAAGTAATGCTTTGGAAATCCCAAAATCAAAAATCAATGTCATTAAACCAAGAATTGGTGGTGGCTTTGGAGCTAAACAAACAGCTTGTTGTGAGATTTTTACAGCGTTTGTGACATGGAAACTTAAAAAGCCTAGCAAAATCGTTTATACGCGTGAAGAAACTTTTGCGGCTAGTAACTCAAGACATGAAATGAAGATGCATGTTCGTATTGGTGCTAAAAAAGATGGTACGATTGAAGCGATTGATTTATATACATTATCAAATCAAGGTGCTTATGGTGAGCATGGTCCGACTACGATTGGCTTGGCAGGACATAAATCTTTACCTTTATATAACCATGTAAAGGCGAGTCGTTTTACATATGATGTAGTTTATACAAACACAATGCGTGCAGGTGCCTATAGAGGGTATGGTGCAACACAAGGTCAGTTTGCGGTTGAATCTATTATTAATGAGTTGGCTGATGAATTGAATATGGATCCTTGTGAGATTCGTTTTAAAAATATGACACGTGAAAATGAAGTGTTGTCGCAATATTATAATGAAGAATTGAATGCATGTGCATTAGATCGTTGCTTAGAAAAAGCTATGGAAATGATTGACTATAAGAATAAACCTTTAAGACGTGATATGGGTGATTTTGTTCGTGGTTTAGGTGTTTCTTTGTCTATGCAAGGCAGTGGTATTTCGGGTCTTGATGTTGGATCTGTTGAAATCAAATTGCAAGATGATGGATTCTATACATTGAGTATTGGTGCTACAGATATGGGTACGGGTTGTGATACGATTCTTGCCCAAATGGTTGCGGAATGTATGGATTGTGATGTGGACCAAGTTGTAACAAGTGCATTGGATACAGATCATTCGCCTTATGATACAGGTTCTTATGCTTCAAGTACAACGTATGTAACGGGTATGGCTGTAGTAAAGACTTGTGAAAAGCTTAGAAATTCTATTTTAGAAGCGGCAGCCGGATTCTTCAATGTGGATAAAAAAGATATTGAATTTGATGGTAAGAAAATCAATACATTGGATCATGCGCATGAAATGAGCTTGGCTGATTTTGCGGATACATGCTTTAATGGTGGTATCGCAAAAGCCTTAATTGCGAGCGATTCTCATATGTCACCTACAAGTCCACCACCATTTATGGTTGGTATTGCCGAAGTGGATGTAGATAAGTTAACGGGTGAGATCAAGGTTCATGATTATGTTTCTGTAGTCGATTGTGGTACGGTTATTAACCCTAACTTGGCTCGTGTACAAGCAGAAGGCGGTATTGTACAAGGTATTGGTATGGCTTTAAGTGAAGATATTACGTATTCAGATGAGGGTAAGATGCGCAATCGTAACTTCTTACAGTATAAATTGCCAACAAGAGTGGATGTTCCAAGTGTTCGTGTTGAATTTGAAAGCAGCTATGAAGACAATGGTCCGTTCGGTGCTAAATCTATTGGAGAAGTTGTTATTAATACACCAACAAGTGCTATTGCCAGTGCGGTAAAACATGCGACGGGCGTACAAGTTCGTACTTTGCCTATTACGGCTGAAAAAGTGTTATTAGGAAAAGAAGATGAATAATATCTCTTTGATTATCTTAGCGTCTGGTTTTTCCAGGCGCTTTGTTTCTAATAAGCTGCTTTATGAATTTCGTGGTAGGAAATTAATTGAATATGCGTTTGATAAGGCGGTGTTTTTTTCAGATGTGATTGTAGTTACACAATATGAAGAAATCAAAGAAATGTCTGAAGTATTAGGTTATCGTGTTGTTATGAATGATCATCCAGAATATGGACAGGGACATTCTATCGCATTAGGTGTAGAAGCGTGTGAAAGTGATGCATGTATATTGATGGTGGCGGATATGCCCTATTTAAAATTGAATACCTTAAAAGAAATGGTTTCAATTCAAGATGGTAAGCATATCGTAATCTGTGAACATAATGGTATTTTATGCAACCCGATGTTACTTCCAAAAAAGTATTATGAAAAGGCAAAACGATTGTGTAATGATAGAGGTGCAAAACAAATTATTGGGGATGATTTGTTTTTAACAGTATCTTTATCGCATGAAGAATTTATGGATATAGATGAAAAAACAGAGGCAATTTAGCCTCTGTAATGTTTTTCCTTTTCTTTTGCGATGTCAAAATAGATTTGTTCGCCTCTTTGCTCATAAAGCATATTTGCCCAATATCCCCAAAGAATATCTTCCATTCTTTCAAATGCCTGTACTTGTACATCGATCATTGGATCGATTTCACCATCAAAATAGGCTTGGTAGAATTGATCTCTTTGGTCGATATAGTGGATGTTATTTTCTGAAAAGAAGCTGGCAATGTCAAAGCGATAATCATTTTTTGCTGCATATTCATAATCAATCAGATAGTCTTTGGTATCGCTATAAAGAATATTTCCTTGTACAAAGTCATTGTGACAGAGTGCATTTGGTTTATATTCTTTTTTTAATGCTTCTAAAAAGCTTTTTTCATTTGGGAAAGATACAATTGGTTCTTTAATTTGTGATTTATAGAATTCAATCTTTCCAAAAGGATTAAAAATAAATAGGGGTGCTTCTTTTGCGTGTAATGATTTCATTAAGTTTGCACATCTAGCGAATCGATCTTTGTCTTTGCATTCGTCAAAGGTTTTAACATCTTCGATATATTTTGTAACCTTGACACCTTCGTTTTCATCAAATAAAACAGTGGGAACATCTAAATCAGTAACGAGTTCAATAATTTCTTTTTCATGTGCATGTTGTAAACCAAGGGATTCGTGATTTTTTTTAGGAACACGTACCATATATTTATTATCGTTGATAGTTAATAAATAATTGTGGTTACTAATGCCTTTATCTGTTTTTTCTAATGTGTAGTTTTTTGTGTTAAATTTCTTTTCTATCCATGTATTTAAGTTCATGTGGATATATTAACATTATTATTCTTTAAACTCAATGCGGTCTTAGGGCCCCTTTTTTTTGTTGTTCGCGAAATCTGCAAGGGCTCTTATGGCAAAAAAGTGTGGAAGGAGGATAGAAGAAATAACTTTTTAGCTTGCGTTGTTCTAAGAACAAGGCGGTAGATTGAAAAAGGAGTAGTGTGCAATGAAATATAAGGTGAAATGGATTGAAGATCATATGGGAATCACGAGAAATATGATTCGTAGATATGAAAAGAAGGAAGTGATTTTAAAGAATGAAGAAGGAAAAGATCGAGAATTTGATGAAGAAGGGTTGAGACAATTATGGGATATAAGAGTGTTGGTGAGTTTAGGGTTTAGCTTGGACGAAGTTAAAGAGATCATGAGTGAGGGCAATTTGAAGGAGTTGAGCCAAAGAAAGCTAGGTGAGTTAGATAAGAAATGTGTGGATCTACAAAGTAAGATAGATTTATTGAATAGAGTTCAGATAACTGGAGAGTTACCGTGTTGTTTAGAAGATGTGATTGATATTTTTGGAAAGAAGAGTGAATAATAATGAAAAAGTTAATATGTTTATGTTTGGGTTTGAGTCTTAGCGGTTGTACAAGTACACCAACTGCTCAGAATGATGAAGTAAAGAAAGTGAATGTGAATGTAATTGAAGTATCGGCTTCTTCGGTTGATGAAATAGAGGAAATGGCAATAAAGGATGTTGAAGAAACAAATGAAAAGTTGAAAAGTGAAAGGGATGCTTTGGGTGAGGAAATTACAGATTATAATTCATATACGAAAATTTGGATAAGGTAAAGACGTATTATGAGGGGGCTTTAAAGCAGACTGAATTGTTGTCAATACGATTAAGGGAGTATGCTTATAAATATGCTGAATTGATTATGAATGAGGATACATCGTATAAAGTGAAGTATAAAGACTTGAGTGGTATCTATGAGTATATCTATGAGGATGCGGGTAAGGCTATGTATGAAATATATGATAAGACACTAAAAGATATGTATGATGTGTATTATGATGGGATAATTAAGGATGCCTATGATGAAATTGATTATGATGAATGGTATGATGTGCATTCAGATGCATATGATGATTGGTATGATGCAAGAAGTGATGCATATGATATTTGGTACGATACTCGTTCAGATATCTATGATTTTCAATATGATTTAAGAAGTGAAGTATATGATCATGATGATGAAAGAGTGCAGAAGAAGATGGATAAGTTTAAAAAATCAATTCTTCGTATGAAGGAGGATGTAAATGATTAGAGAGAATCAATAATTTTCTCTAATTTTTTTAAAAATGAGCTTGCATCGCTGAATATAGTGGTGTATAGTAAATAGGCATGCGTGGGAGAATGCGTAACTGTTCGTATTACCACAGCATAGGACAAAATATAGGAGGAACGTCTTATGAGCAAGAAAAAAGTTACAAAAGTTTGTAAGTTGCAGTTCCAAGCTGGTGGAGCTAAACCAGGTCCAGCATTAGCAAGTGCTGGTATCAACATGCCTCAGTTCTGTACAGCTTTCAATGATGCAACAAAAGATCGTAAAGGTGATATTGTTCCAGTTGTCATTACTGCTTATGAAGATAAGAGTTTTGATTTCGTATTGAAAACAACACCTGCTGCTAACTTATTGAAAAAAGCAGCAAACGTACAAAAAGCAAGTGGAGATCAAAAAGTAGTTGCTGGTACAATTACAGTTGATCAATTAAAAGAAATTGCTGAGTACAAAATGCCAGACTTGAATGCCAACGATGTAGAAGCTGCAATGCGTATTGTTGCTGGTACTGCACGTAACATGGGTATCAAGGTTGAAGGATTTGAATAGGAGGAACATCAATAATGGCAAAAGTAAGTAAGAGATATGCTGAAGCAGTTAAATTAGTTGATCGTTCAAAAACTTATTCAATTGAAGAAGCTGTTAAATTAGCTAAAGAAACAAGTAAAACAAAATTCGACGCAAGTGTTGAAGTAAGTTTCCGTTTAAATGTAGACCCTCGTCACGCTGATCAACAAATCCGTGGGGCAATGGTATTACCTAATGGAACTGGTAAAACACAACGCGTTTGTGTAGTTGCACAAGGCGAAAAAGAAAAAGAAGCTCAGGCTGCTGGTGCTGATTTCGTTGGTGGTGCAGATATTATCGAAAAAATCTCTAAAGGTTGGTTCGATTTTGATGTATTAGTAGCTACTCCAGATATGATGGGTCAATTAGGACGTTTAGGACGTGTTTTAGGTCCTAAAGGATTAATGCCAAACCCTAAGACTGGTACAGTAACAATGGATGTTGCTAAGGCTATTGATGAAATCAAAAAAGGTAAAGTTACTTACCGTGTAGACAAAGAAGGAAACATCAACTTGGCTATCGGTAAAACAAGCTTTACAGAAGAAGCATTAGTTGAAAACTTCAATGCAATCTTCAACACAATTGCTAAGGCTCGTCCAGCAACTGTTAAAGGTGCATACATGAAAAACTTAGTAGTTTCAACAACAATGGGTCCTGGAATCCACGTTGAAATCGTTAAGTAATTGACAAATCTAGTAAAATAAATTAAACTACAGATTGTTATCAATATTCCAAAGACAGTAACGGCTTATGCTTAATAATGTTACCGAGGGTATGATGCATTGACTTTGCACAATTAGCCCGTCTTTGATGCGGGCTTTTCTTTTGAATATTGTTACAATAGATGAAAGAAGAGGTGGATCGAATGAACAAAGACATCCTTGCACAAAAGGAAGCTGAAGTTATCGCCTTATCTGAAAAAATGGAAACTGCTAGTAGTATTGTATTAGTAGAATACCGTGGATTATCAGTTAAGGAAGTAACAGAACTTCGTCGTGCATTGCGTGAAGAAGACGTTGAATTCAAAGTTTACCGTAACGCAATCGCTCGTCGTGCAGCTGAAAAATTAGGTCACGAAGATTTCGCAAAAACTTTAGTAGGACCTAACGCATTGGCATTTGGTAAAGATCCAGTTGCTCCTGCTCGTGTATTAGCTAAATTTGCTAAAAACCATGAAGCATTAGTATTAAAAACTGGTATCGTGGATGGAGCTATGGTAGACGAAGCTACTATCCAAAAATTGTCTGCATTACCTAACAAAGAAGGTATGTTGGCTAAATTCGCATCTTGCTTAAATGCTCCAGTTATCAAATTTGCTATGACTGTTAAAGCATTGGCAGAAGCTAAAGAAAACGGATCTGTAAAAACAGAAGAAGCACCAGCTACAGAAGAAGCTGCTGCGTAATTAATTATAGGAGGAAAATAAAATGGCTAAATTAACTCAAGAAGAAATTCTTTCTTATTTAGAAGAAGCAACAATTTTAGAATTAAACGACTTAGTAAGTGCAATCGAAGAAAAATTTGGTGTAGTAGCTGCTGCTGCTGTTGCTGCTCCAGCTGCTGCTGCTGAAGAAGCTGCAGGACCTAGCGAAGTAACTGTTACATTAACAAATGTTGGTGGAACAAAAGTTGCTGTAATCAAAGCCGTACGTGAAATTACTGGTTTAGGATTAGTTGACGCTAAGAAATTGGTAGATGGTGTTCCAGCTGCTATTAAAGAAAACGTATCTCCAGAAGAAGCAGAATCAATTAAAGAAAAATTAGTTGCTGCTGGAGCTACTGTAGAAATTAAGTAATTTAAGCTTAATAAGTAATTAAAGCCTTTGTCTTTTGATAAAGGCTTTTTTTGTTCGTTTAATGAGTATGGACTTAAATGATACTATTATGAGACTAAAAAAGACATCATTCTAATTGCAATGATGTCTTTTATATATGTTTATTCGTCTTTTAGTATCTTTGTTACCGCGTTGTAGATTCCATTATCGTATGTAGATGTTGTGGCAAAGTTTGCATAGCTTTTTACAAAGTCGCTCGCATTTCCCATCGCAACACCAATACCTGCTTTTTTAAGCATGTGTATGTCGTTTGTGCTATCGCCAAAACAAATGGCATCTTTCCATGTTAATCCGGTTCTTTCTAGAATCATTTCAATACCTTTTGATTTATCATTATCGGCATTGAAGATATCGAAACAGAATCCATCGGTTTTAACGTTAATCAAATCATTTCTTAGATCAGGATGAGTTTCCATGAATTGATCAACTAATTTCTTATCTTTAGTAAGAACTACGGCATTAAAGGCTTTGTGTCTTAAATGATAAGATTGACTAGGGTCATAGAATAGTGAATCTAGTACGTTACAGTATTTACAGAAGTCATACATTGGATAAAAGTTGTTATAAATGTATGTAGCATCACCAAAGTGAAACATTAATCCTGTCTCATGTTTTTTACTGAAACTAACTAAGTCATTTACGTTTTCTTGTAAGATTGGATAGCTACCGATTTCTTGAAATTCTTTATCTAATATATAGCTTCCGTTAATCAATACATAATAATCGAATTGAACGCGTTGTAAAATAAGCTTCATTTGGTTTAAAGGACGACCTGTAGCCGCACAAACAATATATCCTTTTTCTTTTAATGTCTGAATGGCGTCTAATGCACTTTCTTGAATGATGTCATTTTCGGTTTGGTAAAGTGTTCCGTCCATGTCGAAAAATACAATTTTATGTTTCATAAATCTACCTCTATTCTTGTCTATATTATACTTTAATGATGACTAAAGAGCATAAGAAAATTATATTAAAAAAAATTTAAAAAGCAATTGACAAATCATGCTGAATACTGTATCTTTGTATTGCATGCGAAATTAGGTTCTGAATAAGAGCCTATATTTAATGGATGGGCAGGACCCACCCGGCTTCGTTTGCTTGGAAATTGAAATTTTGAAAGGAGGATCTTATGCCTACAATCAACCAGTTGATTCGTAAAGGTCGTAAGGCCAGTCAAAACGTTTCAAAGTCTCCAGCTTTGAACCGTGGTTACAACTCATTGCAGTCTAAACCAACAAACCAATCAAGTCCACAAAAACGTGGAGTTTGTACTCGTGTTGGTACTATGACACCTAAGAAACCAAACTCAGCACTTCGTAAATATGCGCGTGTTCGTTTAAGTAATGGCATGGAAGTTACAGCTTACATTCCAGGAATCGGACACAACTTACAGGAACACAGTGTTGTATTGATTCGTGGTGGACGTGTTAAAGACTTACCAGGTGTTCGTTACCACATCGTACGTGGAACTTTGGACTGTGCTGGTGTAAATGACCGTAAACAATCTCGTTCATTATACGGAACTAAAAGACCTAAGAAATAGATCAATCGTGAAAGGAGGAAATTAGATGCCTAGAAAAGGACACATTGCGAAACGTGACGTACTAGTCGACCCAATTTATAACTCTAAGTTGGTTACTCGTTTGATCAACAAAATCATGATTGATGGTAAAAAAGGGGTTGCACAAACTATTTTGTACAACGCGTTTGAAATCGTAGAAGTAAAAACAGGAAAAGCACCAATGGAGGTTTTCGAACAAGCTTTAGAAAACGTTATGCCTCAATTGGAATTGAAAGTTAGACGTGTAGGTGGAGCCAACTACCAAGTACCAGTTGAAGTAAGCGACGAACGTCGTTTGACTTTAGGACTTCGTTGGATCGTAAATTATGCACGTTTACGTAACGAAAAAACAATGGAACAGAGATTAGCAGCTGAAATTATCGATGCTTCTAATGGAACTGGTGCCAGTGTTAAAAAACGTGAAGACACTCACAAAATGGCAGAAGCTAACAAGGCTTATGCTCACTACCGTTGGTAAGAGAAGGAGTAAAGAAATATGCCTAGAGACTATGCTTTACACGAAACTCGTAACATCGGTATCATGGCTCACATCGATGCCGGTAAAACAACAACAACAGAACGTATTCTTTACTACTCTGGTGTAAACCATAAGATTGGTGAAACACACGATGGAGCTAGTACAATGGACTGGATGGAGCAAGAACAAGAACGTGGTATCACAATCACTTCTGCTGCTACAACAGCTCACTGGAAAAAGACAGACGGAACTGGTAAAGAATGTCGTATTAATATCATCGATACACCAGGCCACGTAGACTTCACTGTAGAAGTTGAACGTAGTTTACGTGTATTAGATGGTGCCGTAACAGTATTAGATGCTAAAGCAGGTGTTGAACCTCAAACTGAAACTGTTTGGCGTCAAGCTACTGAATATAACGTTCCACGTATTGTATTCTGTAACAAAATGGATGCTACAGGTGCTGACTTCTTAATGTCATGCAATACAATCATCGATCGTTTAGGAGCTAAATCTTGTCCAATTCAGTTACCAATTGGTGCTGAGTCAGACTTCGAAGCTATCATTGATATTATCAAGAGAAAAGCTTATGAATTTAGTGGAGATTTCGGTCGTGTAATGACTGAAATCCCAGTTCCAGAAGATATGGTAGATCTTATGGAAGAATACCGTGCTAAATTATTAGATTACTTAGCAGATTATGATGAAGATTTCATGATGCAAGTATTAGAAGGTGAAGAACCTTCAATCGAAGAAATCAAACGTGTATTACGTATTGCCGTATGTAACGGTGACTTCTTCCCAGTATTATGTGGATCTGCATATAAGAACAAAGGTGTTCAATTAGTATTGGACGCAGTAGTAGATTACTTACCAAGTCCATTAGATGTACCTTCAATTAAGGGTACTACATTAGATGGAGAACCAGATGTTCGTCATCCTGATGATAATCAACCATTCTCTGCATTAGCATTTAAGATCGCTACAGACCCATTCGTTGGAAAATTATCTTTCTTCCGTGTTTATTCAGGTACTGCAAAAGCAGGAAGTTATGTATTAAACTCAACTAAAGATAAGAAAGAACGTTTCGGACGTATCGTTCAGATGCACGCCAATGCACGTAAAGAAATCACTGAAGTTTATTCAGGTGATATCGCTGCTGCAGTTGGTTTAAAGGTTACTACAACAGGTGATACATTGTGTGATGAAGATCACCCAATCATCCTTGAATCTATGGAATTCCCTGAACCAGTAATCGAATTGTCTTTGGAACCAAAAACAAAAGCTGACCAAGACAAAATGGGATTGGCTCTTGCAAAACTTGCAGAAGAAGACCCTACTTTCAAAACATATACAAACGAAGAAACAGGACAAACAATCATTGCCGGTGTAGGTGAACTTCACTTGGATATCATTGTTGACCGTTTACGTCGTGAATTTAAAGTTGAAGCAAATGTTGGACAACCACAAGTTGCTTACCGTGAAACAATTCGTCAGGCTGCTGATTGTGAAGGAAAATACATCCGTCAGTCAGGTGGTCGTGGACAATATGGTCACGTATGGATCAAATTCGAACCAAATGAAGGAAAAGGATTTGAATTCGTTGATGCTATCGTTGGTGGTAGCGTACCTAGAGAATATATCAAACCAACTCAAGAAGGTTTGGAAGCAGCATTGGAAAATGGTATGGTTGCAGGTTACCCAGTAATCGATATCAAAGCTACATTATTTGATGGATCATACCACGATGTCGACTCTAGTGAAATGGCTTATAAGATTGCCGCAAGTATGGCATTAAAGGAAGCTGGAAAGAAATGTAAACCTGTTATTCTAGAACCAATTATGTTCGTAGAAGTAACTGCACCAAGTGAATACTTAGGTAGCGTTATGGGTGACATTTCAAGTCGTCGTGGACAAATCACTGAACAGGAAGAACGTGGAAATGCCATTATCGTTCGTGCACATGTTCCATTATCAGAAATGTTCGGATATGTAACAGACTTACGTAGCTTTACTCAGGGACGTGGAAACTACTCTATGAAGTTCGACCACTATTCAGAAGTTCCTAAGAGTATTGCAGAAAAGATTATTAAAGAGAATTCAAGCGAAAACTAGTTGATTTTCGCTTGGTTCTGAAATACAATATTTATTGTATGAAATATGTTAGCATTTAGGAGGAAATTATAAATGGCTAAGGAAAAATTTGACAGAAGTAAAACTCACGTTAATATTGGTACTATCGGTCACGTTGACCACGGTAAAACAACATTAACAGCAGCTATTACAACAGTATTAGCTAAAAAAGGTATGGCTAAAGCTGAAGCTTATGACCAAATCGATGGTGCTCCAGAAGAAAAAGAACGTGGAATCACTATCAACACAGCACACGTTGAATACCAAACAGAAAAACGTCACTATGCACACGTTGACTGTCCAGGCCACGCCGATTATGTAAAAAACATGATCACTGGTGCTGCTCAGATGGACGGAGCAATCTTAGTAGTTGCTGCATCTGATGGACCTATGCCTCAAACACGTGAACACATCTTGTTAGCACGTCAGGTAGGTGTTAAATATATCGTTGTTTACTTAAACAAATGCGATATGGTTGATGATGAAGAATTAATCGACTTAGTAGAAATGGAAGTTCGTGAATTATTAAACGAATACGGATTCGACGGAGACGAAACTCCAGTTATCCGTGGATCAGCTTTAAAAGCTCTTGAAGGAGATCCAAAATACGAACAATCAATCTATGATTTGATGGATGCTGTTGATACTTGGATTCCAGATCCAGCTCGTGAAATGGACAAACCATTCTTGATGGCAATCGAAGACGTTATGACAATTTCTGGTCGTGGTACAGTAGCTACAGGACGTGTTGAACGTGGTCAAGCTCACTTAAACGACGAAGTTGAAATCGTTGGTATCAAAGACACTCAAAAAACAGTATTAACTGGTTTGGAAATGTTCCACAAACAATTAGACGTTGCTGAAGCAGGTGACAACATTGGTGCATTGTTACGTGGTATTGCACGTGACCAAATCCAACGTGGACAAGTATTAGCTAAACCTGGAAGTGTACACCCTCACACTAAATTTAAAGCACAAGTTTATGTTTTAACTAAAGAAGAAGGTGGACGTCACACTCCATTCGTTTCTAACTACCGTCCTCAATTCTACTTCCGTACAACTGACGTTACAGGTGTAATCACATTGCCAGAAGGAACTGACATGGTAATGCCTGGTGACAACGTTGTTATGAACGTTGAATTGATCGCTCCAATCGCTATCGAAACTGGTACTAAGTTCTCTATCCGTGAAGGTGGACACACTGTAGGTGCTGGTAACGTTACTGAAATCGACGCGTAATTTAACTATGTAACTTAAGACTGATGCATTTGTATCAGTCTTTTTTTTGCGTTATAATTTTTTCGAAAAGAGGGAATTATGGATTACGAAAAATGTAAAGCATTAATATGTTCAATTGACTACGGTAAATTATCATTAGCTGCCCAGCACTTGGATGTTACTACTTCTACCGTAAGTAAAATGATTACCAGTTTGGAACAAGAAACAGGACTTAAACTATTGAATCGTACACGAGATGGAGTAACACCAACTGATTCATGTCTTAAGTTATTAGATGATTTTAGAAAATTTGTTTATGATGGATCTATTTTAGAACAAAAGTCATCTCACATGAATGGAATTGACTATGGTAGAGTGAACATAGGTGTTGCACATCGATTCTACTATAAATGGTTAGCCCATATTGTTAAAGGATTTAAAGAGTTATACCCAAATATTGATATTCAAATTTATCATGGATATAGTACTTTTTTATTGAATTCATTAGAAAAAAGAAGTATTGATGTATGTATAATTTCAAAAAGAGAAGGTCAATATAATTGGATTCATCTAATGGATGATCCAATGGTGGCAATGATACCTTGTGATAATCCTCTCTCTAAAAAGGATAGAATATCGTTAGATGTATTTGGAAAAGAAAAATATGTTTGTTCTTATCCGAATAAGGATACAGATTCGGCAAGAGTTTTTCGAAAGTATAATATTCACCCCAATATACAATTATCGACTTCGGATTCCTATGCTGCTTATACTATTATTGATGAAGGACTAGGTATAAGTTTAGAGACGAAGTCTACAGCTCAGTTTTATAAAGGAAAGAATGTGAAATTGATTCCAATAAGACCGTCAGAATATGTACCGATTGGAATTGCGACAAACAAAGAAATCACTCCAGCTACACAAACATTTATAAATTATGTATATAAGCATTTGCCCGAAGAATTATAGACTTCGGGTTTATTACATGAAAAAATGTAAGAATGATGTAAAATGTTTACATTTAGCGTTGACAATAGATCAATTATAATTTATCATACAAAACATATAAGAATAGTATGAATTAAGGAGAATTGATTATGGCAAAACTAACTAGAGACCAGAGAAATTTTAAATTTGAAACTTTACAATTACATGTTGGACAAGAACAGGCAGATCCGTCTACGGATGCTCGTGCAGTCCCTATATATCAGACATCATCTTATGTTTTTAAAAACTGTGATCATGCAGCTGCACGTTTTGGGTTGAGTGATACAGGAAATATTTATGGTCGTTTAACTAATCCAACTGAAGATGTATTTGAAAAACGTGTTGCGGCTCTTGAAGGAGGGGTAGCTGCTTTGGCTGTTGCTTCTGGTGCTGCTGCAGTTACATATACAATTTTGAACTTAGCTCAAAATGGAGATAATATTGTTTCAGCTAAAAACATTTATGGTGGTTCATTCAACTTGTTTGAACATACTTTACCTCAATATGGTATTCAAACGACTTTTGTAAATATTTTTAATGAAGAAGAAGTTGAAAGTGCAATTGATGAAAATACAAAAGCTTTGTATATAGAAACATTAGGAAATCCGAATTCAGATGTAGTTGATGTTGAATCAATTGCGAAGATTGCACACAAACACAAAATTCCATTAGTAGTTGATAATACATTCGCAACACCATATTTAGTAAGACCTATCGAATACGGAGCAGATATTGTTGTTCACTCTGCAACAAAATTTATTGGAGGACATGGAACAAGTATTGGTGGTGTGATTGTTGATGGAGGAAAATTTGATTGGGAAGCGAGTGGAAAGTTTGACTCATTAACAAAACCTAATCCTAGCTACCATGGGATTAGTTTTACACAGGCATGTGGACCTGCAGCATTCGTAACGAAAGTACGTGCAATCTTATTAAGAGATACTGGAGCAACATTATCTCCTTTCCATGCATTCTTGTTCTTACAAGGATTAGAGACTTTATCATTACGTGTAGAACGTCATACATATAACGCTTTAAAAGTAGTTGAATATTTAAATAATCACCCTCAAGTAGAAAGTGTATCTCATCCTAGTGTATCTACAGATCCAAAACAACAAGAATTGTACAAAAAATATTTCCCAAATGGAGGAGGATCTATCTTTACATTTGATATTAAGGGAGATGCACAAAAAGCTAAGGATTTCATTGATAATCTAGAGTTGTTCTCATTGTTAGCTAATGTAGCAGATGTTAAATCTTTGGTTATCCACCCAGCAACAACAACACATTCACAATGTACAGAAGAAGAATTGCTAGATCAAGGTATTCGTCCAAATACAATTCGTTTGAGCATTGGCTGTGAAAACATAGATGATATTATTCAAGATTTAGATGAAGCGTTTAAGGCAGTTGCATAATTAAAAAAGTCAGAAATTCTGACTTTTTTTGTTGAAATATTATTTTTTCAAGTCTAAGACAACTGGAACTGAACGATATCCAACGCCCATACGATCAATACCCATATCAATCAATTGTAAGAAATGCTCGCGTGTACGAATGCAGCCGCTGCCCTTAACTTGACATTTATCTTTAACTTCTTCTTGCATAACTTTAATGATTTCTGGTGTCGCACCATGTGATTCAAATCCAGTTAAGAATCCTGTTGATGTCTTTACAAAGTCAGCATTTGCATCCATTGCACAATGACATGCTTTTCTCACTTCTTCTTCAGTTAATGCATCGGTTTCAAAAATAACTTTTACAGGAACATTTTTTTCGTGACATACATCAACAACTGCTTTAATATCTGCAGTAACTTCATCATATAAACCAGCACGGATTTTACCAAAATTTGATACAATATCTAATTCGCTGATAACATCTGCATATTTATCAACTAAAATTTTTGCCTGTGCAACTTTTGATTCTGTAGAACTTGTTCCAAATGGAAAGTCACAAACTGGACATAATTTAGTTTTACTTCCTTCAACATATGGCTTACAAAGTTCCATATATCCAGGGTTGATACAGATTGAAGCGCAACCAAGCTGCACACCATCCTTGGTAAGTTCAATAATTTGTTCTGGTGTAAATTCTGGTTTTAATACGGAGTAGTCAATATAACTGGCTAGTTCCTGTGTAGTCATTTCTTCGGCTTTTTTTTCTGGATGTTTCATATTAAATCCTCCTAAATATCCTTTTTACATAAACATTATATGCTCATATTCTTTCGTTAACAAGAATAAAATGAAAATAAAAGAGCATATATTGCTCATATGAACATTTATGATAAAATATATGTAGTGGAGATGAATATATGCTAGGAAAAGAAAGAATACTTTATTTATTAGATTGTTTGGAGAAAAATAACATTTTAAAGGTTAAAGAAATTGCTTCAGAATTAAATATTTCGGAAGCAACAATTCGACGTGATTTATCTGAACTTGAAAAGCAAAACAAGCTAAAAAGAATTCATGGAGGAGCTATTAAAATAGATACAAATCAGATTTTATCAGAACAAAGAGAAGTAAGGATGCAAGATCGTTTTCGTATCCATTATGAAGAAAAAAGAAAAATATGTGATAAGGCTTGTTCGATAGTACAAGAAGGAGAGTGTATTTTTTTGGATGGAGGGACGAGTATTGTTCCTATGATTGATAAACTACAGAATCTTAATATTCGAATAGTTACACATAATCATTTAATAGTCTCAAAACTAAAGAATCCTAAAGCGCAGATCATCGTAATTGGAGGAGATTATATTTCAAAATATGCGATGAGTGCAGGCGCTTTAGCCATAAATACATTAAGTCAATTTCAGTTTGACCGCTGCTTCATTGGTTGTGCAGGGGTTGATGTCGATGAAAATTGTTCATACACAGCGGAAGCAGAAACTAGAGAAATGAAGAATGTTGCGATGAAAAACGCAAAACAATCCTATTTGTTGATAGATTCAAGTAAAGTAGGAGTCAAAGGTTTTTGTAAGTTCAAAACGCTTGATTGTTTTGATAAGATATATTGCGATAAAAAAGATAATAATTTAGAATATCCAGATAATTTTGAATGGGTGTAATTGGAGGATAGCTTATGCATGATTTTATAGTATATGAACCAAAAGATATAAACATCGTTCGTTTGAGGCATTTGCAAAAACGTATGCAAAATAGAAAGGCGAGTATTTGTTCACAAAGAGCTGTGTTATATACTGCGTCTTTTAAACAAAGTGAAGGAGAGCCTTATATTTTAAGAAAAGCCAAGGCGTTTGCGTATACACTAAGGAATATGGATATTTACATTGAACCAGATTCACTTATTTTTGGAAATCAAGCAAGTCGTAATTTTGCAGCACCAATATTCCCTGAATATTCAATTGATTGGGTGATTAATGAATTGGACGAATTTGAAAAACGTGAGGGGGATGTATTTTCTATTGATGAAAAGACAAAAAGAGAATTACGTTTAATTGCTCCTTATTGGCATGGGCATACACATGAAGATGATGTAAATAGGCATATGATCGATAATGTTCTTCTTGCTGAAAAACAAGGTGTTATTCATCGTGGTGGAATCAGTATGAGTGGTGATGGACACATCGTTCCAGATTATCCTACATTATTGAAGAAAGGTTTTCGACAAATCATTAATGAAGCTAGAGAAAAAATGAAAGATGGTTCTTTATCAAAGGAACAAGAATATTTTTATAAATCTGTAATAATAAGTTTAGAAGGAGTTCTTGATTTTTTTAAGCGTTATTCAAAGTTAGCGGATGAAGAAGCAAAAAAGTGTAATGATTTAATTCGTAAAAAAGAATTGCTAGAAATTGCGGATATGGCAAGTGACATGATGGAACAAGGTGCGCGTAATTTTTATGAGGCGGTTGAAGTTTCTTATATGGTTCATATGCTTCAAATGATAGAAAGTAATGGGCATTCTTTCTGTTATGGAAGATTTGACCAATATATGTATCCGTATTATAAAAAGGATCTTAAAGATGGTAAAATCACAAAAGATCAAGCACTCGAAATTATTACACATATGTTTATTATGAATTCTAGTTGTAATAAGGTGCGCCCATATGGTCACACTAAGTTTTCGCAAGGATATCCATTATACTCAAACCTAGTGGTAGGCGGACTAAAACCAAACGGGGAAGACGGAACTAATGATTTATCTTATTTATGTATTGAAGCAATGAATTTAACAGCTCTAGCTGAGCCAAATTTTTCTGCACGTATTCATGCGAAAACCCCAAGAAAGTTTATTGAAGCTTGTGCCAAATTGATTCGTACAGGGTGTGGAATGCCAAGTATGTTTAATGATGAAGTGGCTTCCAAAGGCTTAGAAGATCTAGGAATAAGTCATGAAGATGCTTTAGATTATTGTCCAATTGGCTGTGTTGAGACGGGCGTTCCAGGCAAGTATGGGCATAGAGCAACAGGTATGACATATGTCAATTGGGGAAAAGTGTTGGAAATTCTTTTACATAATGGGTATGATCCAAATACAAAGATACGTTTGTTGAAAGTATCGGATTCAGAATCGATGCATTCAAGTTTTAAAAACTATAATGAATTATGGCAAACATGGGAGAATTTCTTAAAATATTATTCAGATTTGTCGGTTGAGTGCGATAAGATTTGCGATACGTATTTAGCTAAATATGACGCCTCTCCTTTTGCAAGTTGTCTAATTCAAAACTCAATGAAATTAGGGAAAACATTAAAAGAAGGTGGATGTAAGTATGATGTGATTAGTCAGTCTAATATTGGTCCTAGTGTTGTTGGAAATAGTTTGATGTCAATTAAAAAGATGGTTTTTGATGAAAACAAAATAACATTTGATGAATTGTTAGATGCGATGGATGATAATTGGACGAGTAAAAAATCTCAGTATATTCGAAAGTTATGTATGAAAACCCCTAAATTTGGAAATGATAATGATGAAGTGGACAATATCGTCAAGGATATATTTAACTCGTATTTAAAATTATTACCAAGTTATAAAACATTAAGAACAGGAAAAGGCCCTGAAGTGAGTTGTTATACGATGTCAACTTCAAATATAACATCATATGTCCCAAATGGTTTTGTCGTAGGGGCTACACCAGATGGAAGAATGGCAGGATCACCCTTGAATGAGGGTTGTTCTCCAACACAGGGAACAGATAAAAATGGGCCAACAGCCGTAATAAATTCGGTTTCTAAGTTGCCTAATGAAAAGGTGGCTGCAGGTCAATTGCTAAATATGCGTTTCTTGCCAGATTCTTTAGAAGGAGAGGAACAATTGAATAAATTTATTGACTTCTTAATCGTGTCCCAGAAAAAAGGAGTATATCATAATCAGTTTAATGTAATAAGCACAGAAGTTTTATTGGATGCCAAAAAGAATCCGGAAAAGTATACGGATTTGATTGTACGAGTAGCTGGTTATTGTGCACAATTTGTTTCTTTGATGCCACAGGCTCAGGATGCAATCATTGCAAGAACACAAAATGAAATCTAGGGTAAATTCACTCTAGATTTCTATTATATATTATTACTTTTTTTGATAAAATGATTTCGTTTAAGAAAGGAAGATAGTTTTTGAGTAAAAAAGGGATTCGATTTTTATTATACTTTGTTGGTCTTTTTATATTAGCATTGGGGTTAACTTTGAACACAAAGGCGAATTTAGGAGTGTCTCCAATTATCTCAGTACCTTATAGTATATCGCAGATAACTGGATATAATTTTGGGGATTTAACTTTTGTGATATACGCCATATTTGTAATGGTACAAATAGCGATTCATGTTAAATTGAAAAAGAATAAGAAAATAATGTCAGATCTATTACAATTACCACTAAGTTTAGTGTTTACACGATTATTAAATATATTTTTTGCATATATACCAGCTTCACAAAATTTAGGAGTTCGTTTAATAGTATTAGCTTTTGCGATAATTTGTACAGGTGTAGGAGCAGCCATGTCATTGAGTATGCAACTTGTTCCAAATCCTGGAGATGGTATAGTACAGGCATTGGCTGAAAGATTCAATAAGAGTGTAGGTTTAACCAAAAATTTATTTGATTGTTTAAATCTATGTATTACGTTATGCATAAGTTTATTCATTGCTCACCGAATTGTTGGTGTAGGAATAGGTACTGTGGTTGCAGTATTAGGTGTGGGGCGAGTGATAGCTTTATATCATCATATTTTTGGTTTTAAGATTAAAGATTTGATTTAGGAATGAAACTGGATAATACCAGTTTTTTTAAAGTGGGTAATGAAAGCGTATACAGTAATAAAAATGAAAAAAGTTAAAAAAACATTTGACGAAAGGGGAAGTATTTGGTAATATAGATGAGCACTGCTGAGGTGCACATGATCTTTGAAAACT
>ERZ839767.694-NODE-694-length-57091-cov-5.984431_pt1 | contig 57091 bp, 58 predicted proteins | sample MGYA00519879_ERZ839767 | MGnify/ENA primary metagenome ERZ839767 (study PRJEB31850, sample SAMEA3708852) | human gut metagenome | biome: human gut; feature: human-associated habitat; material: faeces | place: China | collected 2014 ... | reverse complement strand
CAAATGAAAAGCGCCCATACAAATCATTTTACATGATTTGATGGGCTTTTTTTATACATTAATAGCTGCGTGCATTCCTAATGCATCTTTTTCTTTAGCTAGAATTGGATCAATGAATTCTTTGAAGAATTCTTCTGTTTGTTGAACCGAACGTCCTACGAAGTTTTCTGGTTTCATGATTGAAAGAATTTGTTCTTTTGTCATGCCAAACTTAGGATCAGCGGCAATACGATCGATTAAATCGTTTGGTTTTCCTTCTTCTTTAACGACACGTCCAGCTGCCATTGAGTGTTGACGAATCAATTCGTGCAATTCTTGACGGTCCCCACCAGCTTTAACAGCGTCCATCATGATGTTTTCTGTTGCCATGAATGGCAATTCTTTTAATAGGTTAGCTTCCACAACCTTTGGATATACAACTAGACCATCACTTACATTTAAGTAAAGATCTAATAGTCCATCTGTAGCTAAAAAGGCTTCGGCAATAGAGATACGTTTGTTTGCAGAATCATCTAATGTTCTTTCAAACCATTGCGTACTTGCCGTGATTGCTGGGTTGATTGAATCGGCAATAATATAGTTAGCTAAGGCAGCCATTCTTTCTGAACGCATTGGGTTACGTTTGTAGGCCATTGCACTTGAACCAATTTGCGATTTTTCAAATGGTTCTTCAATTTCTTTCATATGTTGTAATAAACGAATATCATTACTGAATTTGTGTGCACTTTGAGCAATTTGAACTAATACTTGTAAAACTTGTGTATCATATTTACGTGTATATGTTTGTCCACTTACAGCGAAGTATTGGTCATATCCAAGTTTTTCACAAATCTTTTCATCTAAAGCTTTAACCTTGTCTGTATCACCTTCAAACAATTCCATAAAGCTTGCTTGTGTACCAGTTGTACCTTTACATCCTAATAATTTCTTATTGTCTAATAAGTGTTGGATTTCCATGTAATCCATATATAAGTCTTGTGCCCATAGGCTAGCTCTTTTTCCAACTGTTGTTGGCTGTGCAGGCTGGAAGTGTGTAAAGGCAAGACATGGCATGTCTTTGTATTTTAATGCGAATTCTTCTAATTTTTCTAATACATTGACAATTTTCTTTTGTACAAGCTCTAAAGCTTCGTGCATAATAATCAAATCTGTGTTATCACCTACATAACAGCTTGTAGCACCTAAGTGAATGATTCCTTTTGCCTTAGGACATTGTACTCCATATGCATATACGTGTGACATAACGTCGTGGCGTACTTCTTTTTCTCTTGCCTTGGCAACATCGTAGTTAATATCCAATGCGTGTGCTTTCAATTCTTCGATTTGTTCATCTGTGATGTCTAATCCAAGTTCTTTTTCTGATTCAGCAAGAGCAATCCAAAGTCTTCTCCAAGTCGTAAATTTCTTGTCGTTTGAAAATAATGCTTGCATTTCCTTTGATGCGTATCTCTGTGAAAGAGGAGATTGGTAATATTCGTTCATTTGTTCCACCTATTCTAGTTAGTTTTTCTCTAACAGTAATATTATATGTGTTTCAATTTTTAAATTCAACTTCAATTGTTGTATAATAGAATGGTATGGAAAAGGAGCGTTTATGAAAACTTTATCTATATTATCTACAAAGCTAAGTGCTTGGGGCTTACACTTAATTGGAAGAGGTGGATCGATGCCTGGTTCTATTGGTTGTAAGGTCGATGCGAATATATTAACAAAATTAAAATTCAATGGTCCTGTGATTCTTGTGACGGGTACTAATGGGAAAACGAGTACAGCCAATATGATTACAGACTTGTTTGAAAAGGCAGGCTATCATGTTATTTCCAATCGTAAAGGCGATAACTTAAAAGCTGGTATTGTGACTACTTTACTTACGAATAGTAAATTAAACGGCGAAATCAAGGCCAATGCGGTTGTACTAGAATGTGATGAATTAAATGTAAGACATATTCTTCCATTTATTCCGGTTACGGATTTTGTGGTCAATAACTTCTTCCGTGATCAATTGGATCGTGCTCGTGAAATGGAGCAATTGATTGATTCGATTGAAAAGGTGTTGCCAGAATATAAGGGGCGTTTAATTTTAAATGGAAATGATCCAAATGTTGTACGTTTAAATTTAGTTGCGAAGAATGCAAGTATCTCTTATTTTGGTATGGATGAAAACAAGTATTCGGTTAAAACTACAAAAGAGGCGAGTGAAGGAAAGTTCTGTCCAAAGTGTGGAGCTCGATTGGAATATGATTATTATCAATATTCTCATATTGGTAAATTCCATTGTTCTAAATGTGATTTTGAATCACCTGCATTAAATACTTGTTTAAAGGATATTGATTTGGATAAGGAAACTTTTGTATGTGATCAAACAACATTTAAATCTCCATATGAAGGTATGTATTCTATGTATAATTGTGCGGTTGTATTGAATATGGCTAAAAATTATGGTATTTCTCTAGATTGTGTTAAATCTGTATTTAGTCATGCTCCTCAGCCTGCAGGAAGAAATGAAATGTTTAAATCGGAGGATCAGACTTGTATTTTAAATTTAGTTAAGAATCCTACGGGAGCTAACGAGGTTATGAAGGTCATTGAAAAGGATCCTTCGGATAAAACGATTGTGATTGTATTAAATGATCGTGAGCAGGATGGAACAGATGTAAGCTGGATTTATGATACTTTCTTTGAAAAAATTATGACGAATAGCACAAAGGAAATTATTTGTACAGGGCTTCGTGCGAATGATATGGCATTGCGTATTTATTATGGTGGATATGAGGGGCCATTAAGTGTTGTTGATACGTTGGATGTTGCAGTTAAAGCAGCTTTAGCAAGTAAGCGTACAACCTATGCGATTGCAACATATACGGCATTATTACCTACGCGAAATGCAATCAAAAAGGAGATGGGTCTATGAAAGTAGTTTGGATGTATCATGATATCATGGATCTATATGGGGATAAGGGAAATATGATGGTTCTTAAAAAACGTTGTTTAGACCGTGGTATTCCTTTTGAACTGGATACTTGTGGTATTGGTGAAGAAAAAGATTTAAGTGAATATGATTTGATTTTCTTAGGTGGTGGTGCAGATAAGGAACAAATCAGTTTGATTCCTGATTTATTATCGCGTAAAGAAAACATCAAGAAGGCTATGGACGAAAAAACATTTGTGCTTTTGATTTGTGGTGGTTATCAATTATTTGGTCAATATTATATAGCTGCCAATAATGAAAAGATTTCCGGTTTACAGTTTTATGATTATTATACAGATACAGGAAAAGCGGGAAGTCGTTGTATTGGAAATATTGTGATTGATGCAAACCTGGATGGTCTTCAGACGCGTATTGTTGGTTTTGAAAACCATGGTGGTCAAACATTGAATGTCAAACATCCTTTAGGGAAGGTCGTAAAAGGTTATGGTAATAGTTTTGGCGCTGGTTATGAAGGATTTTATGACGGAAAAATTTTAGGTACTTATTTACATGGTCCATTGCTTCCGAAAAACCCAGAGGTTGCTGATTTTGTCATTTCAAAAGCGCTTCAAAAGAGAAATCCAGATTTCAAATATAGTGATTTGAAGCCTTTAGAAGATAAGTTTGAAAAAATGGCTCGTGAGGCTGTGTTTAAAAAACTAGAAATATAAAAAAAGATGTCAAATGACATCTAAAAACATAGTACTAAGGGGTTTTATTATATTTTGACTCGAACGAATGATTGTGTACTATGTTTTTTAACACTCACTCCTTTCATGGTTTTAGTATATATATTAAATTGACATTATATATGTCAATATAGTGAGGGCTTATATGAAAAAATTAATATTATCAATTGCGTTGATATTAATGAATCTAACTACGCCTATATCGGCTTATGAGATTGATTCCATACCAGATTATGATGGGGCTGCCTATGTTGAGATTCATGATAATGAACCTGAATTTGATGCGAAGGATATGAATAAGAAAAGCTTTGAATCTTATTCAAATCTGGATGACTTAAATCGTCCGGGTGTTGCGTATGCGAATGTTTCCAAAGATTTAATGCCAACCACGAAGCGTGGTAGTATTGGTATGGTAAAGCCTGTTGGATGGCATACAATTCGTTATAAGGGAATTGATGGTAAGTACTTATATAATCGTTGTCATTTAATTGGATATCAGTTAACAGGTGAAAATGCGAATCGGAAAAATTTAATAACGGGAACGCGCTATTTAAATGTAGAGGGTATGCTACCTTTTGAAAATGAGGTTACGCAATATATAAAGAAGACGAATCATCATGTGCTATATCGGGTAACACCAATATATGAGGGTGATAATCTGATTGCGGATGGTGTTCAGATTGAGGCATATTCTGTAGAAGATAAAGGCCAGGGTATATCGTTTAATGTATTTTGTTATAACGTGCAGCCAGGTATTACGATTGATTATAAAACGGGAGATTCAAGCCGCTCGAAAGAGAATATTATAAAAGAGTATGAGGTTAAGGAAGATACAACGTCTTATATTTTGAATGTGAATACACATAAATTTCATAATCCAACATGTTCGAGTGTTCGATTAATGAAAGATGAAAATAAGATTGAATCACATGATTCTAGAGATGCATTGATTCAGCAGGGGTATGCTCCTTGTAAAAACTGCAATCCATAGGAGATCAAAATGAAAAAAATAGTTACAATGCTTTGTGTATGTGTTTTATCTTTATCATTATTTGGTTGTTCAAAACCAGAAAATAATGTGGAACTAAAAAAGAATGTTTCATGTCAATTATTAGATGTTTTAACAATCACAAATGAATCTGATAATTCTACTTACTATTATTATTTAGCTAGTATTGAGAATAAGGGAAAGAAGCCTTATAATACACAAAATCTATCTTATCGTGTTACGGATGATAATGAGAAAGAAATTAGTGTCATTGATAAATATCAGTCAACACCTACATATGTGATCAATAAAGGTCAAAATACGTATATCTATGGTTATATTGGCTTTCCGAATAATGACCAGAAAAATTTAGGTATTTCTTTCAACAACAAGAAGCAATTTTTGCCTTTTAAAGCTTTCAAGATTCGTAAGGCAAGTGATAAAAATGTAAAAGATTCGAAGGAATTAAAATACACTTTCTTTGAGGATGACACGTTAAAAATGGATGTGGATGCTTCAAAGGCAAAATATGTGTATGAAAATAATGAAACAGTATTAAAAAATGTAAAGATTACATATAAGAATAAAACGGATTCTCGTATTATTGTTCCTTATTTAACTCCAAGTGCAACTCTAGAAGGTATTGATTTAGAGGATAAGGGTGAATTTAAAAGTATGGAAGAAATTCAAAAGCATGATTTTACAACGAATGGTATGGCTCCTAAAACGCAAAGCTTTAAAGCAAGTGTCACAGGATACGTGCTATATTTCTTAGATAAGAAACAAACTGTAAATACCGAAATTGAATTCCATTTTGGCAATGCAGCTCCGGATTTCACAGATAAAAATACAAAGCCATTTATTGTACATATGAATTCAAAAGCGTTTGGAAAATCAAATACATTTAAGATTGGACTTGAATAAAGTCCTTTTCTTTTTAGTTCACATTGTTGTATAATTTTTGCGGTGATTTAAATGAAAGATAAAAAAGGTTTAGTTCTTGAAGGTGGAGGCTTTCGAGGCATGTATACTTGTGGTGTCATTGATGTATTCATGGAAAATGACATTGAATTTGATCATGCGGTTGGTGTAAGTGCCGGTGCCGCTTTTGGATGTAATATTAAGTCGAAACAAATTGGTCGTGCTTTACGCTATAACAAGCGCTTTTGTCAGGATCCAAGATATTCGAGTTTAAAAAGTTTTATTACAACCGGTGATCTTTACAATAAAGAGTTTGCGTATGGAGTTGTACCTACATTATTAGATCCGTTTGATACTAAGGTATTTAAAGAAAATCCATTGCGTTTTACGCTTGTATGTACAGATATCCATACAGGAAAGCCAGTATATCATGATATTGAAGATGGGGATGCTTTAGATATTGAATGGATTCGTGCTTCGGCATCGATTCCTGTTGTATCAAAGCCAGTAAAACTTGATGGGTATGAATTATTAGATGGTGGTGTCAGTGATTCAATTCCAGTTGAGTGGATGTTGCAGCAGCATCCAACAAAAACAGTTGTTGTTTTAACACGTGATAAAAGCTATCGCAAAGAACCGATGAAATTTATGGGTATTATAAAAAGGACGCTAAAAGAATACCCTAAATTAATTGAGTCATTAGAAACACGTCATAAGCGTTATAATGAAACGTTAGAAAAAATAGATCAGCTTGAAAGGGAAGGTAAAATATTTGTAATCCGACCTTCTAAACCGATTGCGTGTGCAATGATTGAAAAGGATCCCAATCATCTTCAAGAAATTTATGATATTGGAAGATGTGATGCATTGAATTGTCTTAAAGATTTAAAAGAATATTTGTGAAGTACTTCACAATCATAAAAGGGTATTTTCAAAGTTCATAAGTTTTGATAAACTAAAACAAATTTAGGAGATGGTTCAATGAAGTTTTTTAAAAAGCCTGGGCGCATTCTATTAACGATTATGATTATACTCGCAATGATATGTCCGTATCGTGTTCATATGTATAAAACTAAAATTGAAGAAATTCAATCTGGTAAACTTCAAATTGAAGATATGCCATATGCAGCATCGGATCTTCATCCGTATTCTGCATATTTGATGGCAATCCCATATATCATAATCGAAGTGACATTATTATCTTTATATTACGTAAGAACCAGAGATGCATAGACTCTCTGATTTAACGTGAAAACAAAAAAGATGAACAACTATACGTCTCGATTCAAATCAGAAGGTCGATAAGTAAAGTAAATTTGAAGATTCATAATATAAATATAGGTTACTATTCAAATTTATATTTAATTAGAACAATTTTATTATATATAGATAAATTAAAAGCAGATTTTGTTGATAATCTTATATTATCCAATAATACTGCTCTTTTTTATAATCCATAAATATTACATAAGGTACATTATGCGAAGTACTTGCTCCTTTAAGATACCTATTCATTTGCTCTATTTGAAACAGAGAAACTAAGCATCACCTAAGTAAAACTAAGCATCACTTATAAGAAACTTTCGTGTTTTTACTTAACTAAACTAAGCATCACCTAAGATAATGTTTTGTCTTTTATAAGTATATTAATCTTCTTAATAAGTATATCTTATATAATTAGACTTAGGTTAATTTATTTTACTTGACATAGTTTGTATTATATAAGTTTGTATAGTATTAGTTCTTATAGAAAATCAATACAGTTCTATGCAATCAAACTAAAAGGTTCTTATAGAAAAGTGTTGTGTATTCCCTATGTCAAAGTAAAAGGTTCTTATGCCTTGGTGAGCATAAAAAAACAAAGAAACATAGAGTCTCTTTGTTAGTTATCATCTGTAATGTAATCACAGATGTTCTTCGATGCAGGAGTTTTTCTTGTAGCCTTTCTCTTTGGCTTTACAGGCTCCTTATTTAGAATGGCAATCACCTGTTTAGCTACTTCATGTGGTTTCAGACGATGATTGACATCTTCTTCTAAAACCATTCGAGTTGCTCTGCCGATTGAGTCAGAGTCAAACTCTACATAGATTTCACGTACCAAGTCGATCACCTTTGTCATCATCTTGCTCTCATAAACCATGTTGCTGATGTTGGATTCAGGCATTTGATATTTGTTCTTCTCTTCCTCAGCAATCGTAAGAATACGTTCATCTTCAAGTTCTTCAGTTCTTGCTTGATTAACAATGTCGATAGCGCCTTTCAACTGCTTGAAATGCTTGTTGTTAACACGCACAATGAACTTCTTGTCGATGGTCTCAATCTTCCCTTTGGACTTACTGTCAATGTATTCCAGCATGATCCATTTGTACAACCAAATCAGCATGTTAATGATACCACCTGAGCACTCATACAAAGTGTCTGAAAGTTCCTTAGACCATTGAATCGGTGTATCCAGCCATTGCCAAGTCAAAAGCATATTCACCAGCATGTTGAAATAATCCTTGTCTGTCGTATATGCAGAAGCGTCAATGAAGTCGCCTGCTCTACGTGCATTTCTCAGCATCGTAAACAGCTTCTTATAGGCTTCATCTGTTCCAACTACACTCAAGGCAACCTTTGTCTTATTGACGATACCTAAAAGGCCTTCGTAGCTATTTTCTCTATTGGTATTGAAGTCGATAAGTTGGATTTCGTCCATAACGATGGTTCCAATCGAGAACATTTCGATAAGCTGGCAGACTTTTAATTGCTTGTCTGCAAGGCTTTTGCACTTCTTGTTAATCATTACTTCATAGATAGGTTCGGGATTTCCTAAAGCATTATCAATGGCTTCTCCAATCTGTCTATACAAGGTTGAAAAGTTGCTGTTTGGCATACAACTTACCACCAGATATGTAATCTGTGGAATCGAAGTTCCTGGATCTGGATGGTGCATGATTACCTGTGGGATGTTATCGAACAACTGCTTTAACGAAGATGATTTTCCACAACCTGAATAGCCTAGTAAAGCAAACCCAGATGGAGCACTATCTTCGATTTTACCCTTCATTTTGATGAGTTTCTTGTCAGTTGACTCACCAATAGCATTTGTGTCCCAGACATAGGATTTGCGAAGCATATAGGAGCTAACGATTACATCATAGTTGATGAATTCCAGCTGTTTTTGGAACGATAAAGGCAGTCTTAGATTTTTCAAGCTAACTACAGTTGCCTTTTGCTCGTTCACAGACATCTTGCTCAAATCATCAGCATCCAAACTTGGAATAGGTACTGTATATGCGTTCAAAAGGACGTTTCCATCTCTTGGTCTTGGAAGTGCTTCAATGAACGGGTTGTTGTTAAAGTCCCTATTGGATGATTTTACATATTTAGCATCAACAGGACCTACACGAGTACATTCTTCATGGGTGTATTGATTTTGGTCTTTCTCTACATTTGAGTAGTAGTAGACCCAGTTCAGTTCTCTCATAACTATACCTCCTACATTTTCTGTTTAATCTTTTGAAGGGCTTCTTCAAAGGTCATACTTCCAGTTTCTTCATTTGATTCAGGCTCTAACAAGGTTTCAGGTTCAGGTTCTGCATTTTTCAAAGGAATCAGAGATGGTGCATCATCTGTGTTCAAACGTGCTCCAATAGAATTTGCCTCTAATACAAGGATGCTTTCTTCTTTACGGTTACGGCGGATATTTTTGGTCTTGTCATCATTTGGTGCCGCCTGATTTGCAACTCTAACGGCATCATCCAAGGTTGCCTGCATTCCCATACGTCTTGCACAGCGAATCTCTTGGTCTTCCTGAGCTTTCTCCATTACAAGCTCTTTTTTCTTGGTCTTGTATTCTTCGTAGTTGCGAAGTGACATACCGTTGAACTCATAGTTTCCTGCTCGATTCTCATTCAAGGTTGCTTTTACAAGGCGATTGTCTGCAATGTACCATAAAGAACCTATATTTCTTTCATCAAGACGACATTTCAAAGGCACCGAGCTTCTTCTCGTCTTGGTGATTTGTTCTGCAAGCCAAGGATCATTTGCAATGTAATACAAGCCATTCCATTCAATACCTTTACGAGTTATACGAGCACGTACTTCTTTACGAATTGAATACTCAAACTGGTCAAGGTTGACAATTGGTCTTGGAGCACCATATTTAGTGCAACCGTAGTCCCATAACTCTGACGGAATGGGATGTACTGACTTCTCTAACATATCCTTTGTCATTGGATACTGGCTCATTGTCATCATGTTGTGAGCAATTGTCTGGTTGATTACGAATACCCAGATATCATCCAATGTAAGGACCGCATGTCTATGGTGGTTCGAATCATGCCGTTGGGTAATCAAACCTCTGCCTTCAAGCAAATCATTCTGTACCGAATGATACTGGTGGAATAGCTGTTCTACCTGCCCTTTCAGTGACCCCATAGCTGGTGGCACTAGCTCCAGAGTGATGTTCAACTCGTTGCAGATACGTTTGACCTCTTTGGAACGATATTCAGAACCACGGTCACTGCGAAGTCGGTTTGGCAAAACATTGATGTCCCATAAGCCATCTTTTAGCTCCAAGCCGTAACGCCTGCAAAGCTGTTTATTGTCTTCACCAAGGTTCAAAAGACAGTTTGTGAAGCCAAGTACTGAGTTATTCTCCAAAGAAACAGATACTGCCGTAATCATTCGTGAATAGACATCAACTATTGCATGCACGATTGGACGTCCGATTACCTTTGTTGGATCAACTTCACTGACAATGGATACATCCATTTCAACTTCATCCATTTCGAATAAATCTCCAGGGCCATGCACATTAAGAAGATTGTCTGAAACAAGCATACGTTCATTGTTTCTGTATTCACGTTTGGATGTTTTGCATACACGGCGTGCTTTAGCTGATGTATGAGTAACAATATAGTTCTCCATTTGGCTTTTAGTAGGTCGCTGGTCGATTGGCAGCAGCTTATTCTGTACTACTACACCTTTGCTTGTCTGTGTTTCTACACGAGCTGTGAAATATTTTGTGAGCATCCAGTCATAAGTTGTTGCATAAGACTTTTCTCTGCCAGATAAATAGTGTTTACAGCAGTCATCAAAGATTTCACGCAGTTCATCAGTTAGAGGGATACCCTGTTCAAACATAGGTGGACGACCTGTTTTTGTAGAATAATGCATATTGGCTTTACTTTTCTTTCCAATTTGTGGAAGTAAAGCGAATGGATCAAGGCCGTTTGTCAGATATTGTTTGATTACATAGAATACAGTCTTTTTAGAGATGTTGTATTTATCAGCAAGTTCCTGAAAACACGGTTTAGGCTTTCTGGTTCCTAAGCAAAAGTAGCACGGTCCGTAGATATCTCCGACTGTTTCAACAATATCTTTGTTGCGTAGATAGATTTCCTTTGTTTTCTCTGGTAATGAATCAAAGTCAAATACTTTATCAAACTTGGGTTCTCTAACAGCAATTTGTTTCTTATTGACAAAATGCTGAAGTGTTTGAATATGCCATTCGTTGATTTCAGTTTTCTCTTTAATTCCATTGATGAGAATCGTAACAAAGTAATCTTTATTCATGTAGATTACTCTATGATCAATGTTTAGTTCCATATCATGAAGAATGGAACCTACTTTCAGGTTTAATGTTGTGAGCATACTAAGCTGCCTCCTTTCACTTCGGGTAATACATCCCTGTAAATCTCAAGCAAATACTGGAAATCAAGCGGTTCTGATTCCATATCAACTTGGATTTTTTTTGTTGCAATATAATGTTTCAGCATGGACATTTCATCAAATACACTGGATAAATCGTAGAACATACATACCATACGTATATTCTCTGCTAAAACAATATTCATTTCATCCTTGTAGACGATTTCAAACGGTACATGTCTGAATTTTTCCCAGTAGACCTTTTCGACAGCGAGCTTTTCCTTGGCACGCTTTTTTTTCAACACATTTCTTGATGGTTTCACACTGAACACTTTTTCTTTGCCATCCTTGTATGTGACGTAGAAATCAGATGTCATATACGTATGACGGTTTCGTGGATGTTTCACGTTATAGTCGTCACAGATTTCCAATGTCGTTTCAAGGTCTAAAGGATACTGTTCACGAATATCCTCGATTTCATCATTCCATCTCAGGATATGCCAGTAATAGGCTTCTCCTTGTGATAGAAGTTCAACAGTGCGTCCTGTTTTCCAGTCCTTTGGGTTAGAGCAAGTCCCAACACTGCTGATTTCTCTTGTCTGGATCCACGGAAGATAGGAGGCTCCAGAGCCTTTACCCCTACCCTCGTTTATTTTTGTGTCGTTTTTTATTGACAGCACGGCGGATTCTCTTTCTAGTGTTCTTTCTATAACGTCTTGCTCTACGACGTTGTTCATTGCGAACAGTCATCAAAAACATTCCATTTGAAACTTTTCTACGTCGATAACCAATCATATGTACTGGATCAATCTTGGAAAAGAACGAAACATAACGTGGATAATCATCGAATAAAAGCTGAAGAAGTACACGCTGTTCTCTAAAGGTAAAGTAGTCTACACTTTTGGTGTGAATCATCTGTACCACCTTCATTGGCAGTTCTTCTTCATCTCCTTTACATCTAAAGGCTTCAACTACTTCGTTGTCTTTCAGATGCTTGTCACGCATAAGTACTTCAAGCTGGTATCTTACGATTTTGTAGAAGATAGAACCCTTGGAATAGCAGGTCGAATACATCTTGAATTCAGTATCTCTGTCATATGAGCCTTTGATTGGGATGAATTCCATTCGGTTCATATCCTGAATAAAACGCTGGTCAGGCTGTACATATTCCAAAATACATTTGTGCTTCCAGCATGTAAAAGAACCTGGATACTGGTGCTGAAAGTGATAGACAATGTGTCCAAATCGAGTCATATCTTCTTTCATACATTCTGGACATACGCATAGATGTTCATCATTGTGGTACGGAATGATGTCGTACTGGTCTTTAACATCCTGCTTGTAGATTGAAAGTATACTTTTTGACCAAGTATTGTCTGAAATCAATCCAAGCACTTTCGGGAAATAATCAAGATGACGAACGACTTTCTTTCCATCAATAATACGGTAACTTCTTAGCATATCATTGACGTCTATAAAGCCATTTGCAAGAGCTAGTCGATTCATCCAGCTAACAGGAAGTTCATCAACATCGGGTAAAAATTCTACAGGTAACATATCTTATTCCTCCTTTGTTACTTCTCAGAGACTTTCTCATCCCTGATCACATCTTCATAATAAATCAAGAATAAGAAATTAACCGTATTGCAAAAATCAGTGTTTTTGTATGTACAAGGCTTCTGAAAACTGTTATCATATAGTTGTAAATAGGAAGATGAAGGAACAAATATGCAGATCAAGATTAAAGCTTTGGCCGATATTGAGTTTCTTAGTGCCAAAGTAGACAAAAAACATAATATTATTCACGTACAGGCTAAAAATCTTCTGGACTCTACTGGAAAAGACTGTGATTCTGATGGATGTACAGGCAAATATATAGCTCATGGCTTTGTTGAAACTGTTTATGAGGATTTGAACATTGATGGTTATCGAGTATTTATCCACTTAACAACAAGACGTGCCTTCTGCCCTAAGTGTAATAATGTTGTAAATAGCAAGCCTGCATGTCTTACAAGAGACTTTGTTCCAGACGAGAATGAAGAAAGCTGGTCTGGAAACCATAGAACAACAAATAGATTCCTTGACTGGATTGAGTATCTGGTTTTCAAATATGGAGTTGATGTAACCAGTGAAATGACAGGGGTCAAACCTAGAAGGCTGTATTACATTCGTCAGGCTTATCGTGACAGAAATACGGATATGCACATGGGCGAACGCTCATTAGTAATTGCCAAGTCTAGACACAATAGCAAGAATTTTTATCTCGTCATTGATACGATGTACGATTCAGAGTTGCTTAACTATTTCAATTCGCCTAAATTGGCTTTAAATTACGTTCTCGTTCTAAAACGGAATAATCCTGCAATTCGTAAGGTAACTGTACCTGCGGGTTTTAAATACGTGGATGTATTAGCTCGCGTATTTGGTCAAGATAATGTGCAGTATGATTTCCGTTCCTTGCAGTCAATGATTACTACAGGCTGTTTCAATGCGTATAGAGAGCAAAGAAATTCGGATGATGAATCATCTATAGAAACCGAAGAGCATCTTTTCAGAACCCCAAGAACTCAGCTGACACATGATGAGCAGATTCAGCTTGATAATCTTCTTAGAACATCCCCTGTTTTCCATGATTACTATTATTTACAGCGTGATTACTGGTATTCACTGGATGAAAAGGTTGTTTTAAAGGCTAGAATCAAGAATGCTGATGTTATTGATGAAATCATGAAAGATAAGAATCGCATCAGTAATCGTGATAAAGACAAATCAATTGATGATATTGCGTATGAGCTTGGATGCAATCTGGATTTGAACGAACGTAAAGAATATATTCTATATAAGATGAACAAGTCTTGCAAAAAGTATGAAGAAAGTCAATATGATGAAACAGTAGAAGTTGATGTGGATCAGGAGGATGCTTATGAATAGATTTAATCTTGGTGATACTGTCTTTTTCATAGCCAACGGATATCATATTCGAGAAGCCACTGTAATACGCACTGGCTCTGGCTTTTGCACAATAAAATTCAACGACAACGAAACTCCAGCAGGAACAAGAGTTCGAGAATCCAAGTTATTCCAAACTAAGCAAGAAGCTGAAATTGTAGTTGAAAAAACACATAACACACTGTTATACTAGGCTTTATTGGATTTGTTAGCCACCTTTTAGAGGTGAGAAAATGAAAGAACAATTACAACTGAAAAATCACTTAAAGGAAGTTCGCATAGAAGCAAATCTTTCTCAAGCTCAGCTTGCAGAAATGGTAGGAGTATCAAGAAATACCATTAGTTCTATTGAAACAGGACAGTTTAATCCAACTGCAAAATTGGCTCTAATTCTTTGTATTGCATTGGACAAAAAATTTGAGGAACTATTCTATTTTTAGGAGGTCATTATGGAAAATATTATAATGTTGATTTTGGGAGTGTTCATATCTGTTGTGGGAATTGTAAATATCAAAGGCAATATCAGCACAATTCATTCTTACAATAGGCGAAGAGTAAAAGAAGAAGATATACCAAAGTATGGAAAAGTTGTTGGAACAGGAACACTGATTATAGGAATATCTCTTGTATTAGGTTTTATTGTTTCGTTTCGGAGCGAAGAAATTATGGGATATATCATTCTGCCAGCGATTATTATCGGATTAGGTTTAATTCTTTATGGTCAATTCAAATATAATAAAGGTATTTTTTGAGTAGTAGATACAAAAATATTAGACAGAAAAACATCGTAGCAATACGGTGTTTTTTGTTACTGTTTTCATGAAACTAAGCGTTACGTTTATAAAAATAATCTGTTCTCGTAATCTTAAACTAAGCGTTACGTTTACGAAAAAGATTTGTTTTCACTTCATGAAACTAAGAACTTCCAAAGTTTACTTCGTTTGTTTGTGAAAGCATAAAAAAACAAAGAAACATTGAGTCTCTTTGTTCTTAGGCGTCCGAGATGTAATCACAGATGTTCTTAGATGCAGGTGCTTTCGATGAAGGTCTTCTCTTTTTACAACTTGGGCAAACCATCCACACAGAAACCTCCAAAATACTCCCCATAGTTAAATAGAAGGCATAAAAAAAGCGGGTAAATTGATGAGGTTTACCCGTTACTAGTTTTGTCTATACATCAGCGTTTCGACAACTATTTTCTTTCCTTTGACACCTTCTCACTTATTCTCTGATAGATTTCCTTTGTCTCTGCGTCATTTTCCCCATTTACAACTAATATTTTTCCATCTATGTTCATGACAACATATGAATGGCAGGAAGCATGAGTGTAGCGGATATAATCTCCGAAGATATCGTTGTTGAAGTTTCCCATAGCATACTTCAGGTTTCCAAAACCATTAGTTCTGTGATCATTATCGTTCTGCAATACATTTACTTCATAAGAAATGCTGTCAATTTGCGAATACTCCCCTGTATAATCATTCCATCCTTTTGCTTCAATGTTAAAATCACGATCATTACAACGAATCTGAATGCTTCCACAAAACAAATTCCATATAGTAAACACAATAGTGGGAATTGCGATGATCAGATATATCACACTTTTTTTTGTATTATACTGAATTTTTAAGCCTTTTTTTTGTGTCTTTTTATCCATCATTGTCTTCTCCATAAATTCCGATTTATATATTTATTTTAACACAAAATATAAGTGGTTTGTAGAGAGGAAATATATCGTGTTTAATTTTCATACAAAAAATTTGTAACACCATCATATTACCAATAAAAACTTATAAAAACCTATATTGCTTTATAACACCACCGTAATACTGTGAAAAACTGAATGAAACCGAGCTAAGGCAAAACCTAATCATAAACAAATCATCAGATATTGTTGATAACTTGGAAAAGATTCGAGATAATCAATACTCATTATATGAAGTCTTGAAAGATGTAAACCGAACTATTAAGACACTTTCTGAAGAAGCTCGAAAATTGAACGATACTTCCAAACTGACTCAGTACTATGCTGAAACAGCTGCTAAAGCTGCATCGGCTCCGAAAATTGTGTAAGCTTATACTAGAGAAATCGGATAAAACACGATATAACACATTAGGATTCCTTAAATGGAGTCTTTTTTTATAGCCTTCTCTTTTCTCGAATCCTCTCACAACGCTCTCGAAAACCGACAACGACGAATTGCACACTTTGGTAAATAATATTTTCGTAGGATTAGTTATAAAAGTAACTTTCGTTCTACGAGAGCGTTCTTAAAACAATCGAGAAATAGTTTAGCTTTTCCAAGAAAACAAAAAAGACTTGCCTGATATCGTTCCTATCAAACAAGTCATAGCCTTTATTGTTCTGCAATCTTTTTTCGTAAGCTGTCATTTGTGGTTTTTAAAACTTGCTCGGCCATATTTCCGCCGTTGTTGGTAATATCCTCAATGATTTCATTACTTGAATAGTCTATGGAATACATGTAAACGGTGTCGTCTGTTTTATAAATATAGTAAGTAAAATCAATATCCATATCTGGCGTCAATAGATAAATGTTATTACCTTGTAATGAAAGTGTACATGGAATTGATTCCTCATCACTCTGTCTTTCGTAATTGAAAGTTGAATAGGTTGCTTCATTTGTATCTTTATCAATACTTAAACAATCAACAAGTGTATATCCTTTTGCGTTGATTCTTTGTTCTCCATAGTAGTCTGTAGAAGTTGCGGTTTCCTCCTGAATCTCATCTATACTTGGAATATTCAAATCCTTCATTTGATATGGTAGAGGATCAAAATCATATTCTTCATAATCGATATCAAATTCTTCCTGGAAATCATCAATTATTGTACAGCAGCTTTGGATTGCTTCATTTAAAAGTGGAACATTATCATATGTAATGCCATCTTTATTGATTGATATTGAGCCAGTTGCGTCTTCTCCATATGTGTAGTTTCCATTCTCAAATTCGTAGTAATTATATTGGATATCATACTTTGTATATTTCTTATTCGTTGAATTAATAGTTATTGTCTTTTGATATTCTTTTGTATCTTCAATTACATCTGTTGTATATGTATAGGATATATATTCTTTATCATTTTGGTTTTGCAAAGCAAATATGGTAGTAGTTGTTTCATTGTCGTTTTCTACGATATAGCGGGCAGCCATATTTTGATGCTTTTTGCCTTCATCTGAACTTATACCAATATTCCAGTTGTTTTTTAAGTACGCATTATCTTTGGATTTGGATTGAACAGCATCAATGGTAGCTTTCCAAAAATCTTGCTTTTCATCTTGGTGACAAGCTGTTAAAGATATAGCGCAAAATAAGCAGAGAATATATTTGAATAATTTCATGATTAAAGCCTTCTTTCTTTATCAAACAATTTTGGATGATAAATATCCTGAATTAGTGTATTTAAATACAAGCAAAAGAACATCTATATATTTATGTTTCTAATTCATGGATACTATAGTTCTTAAATAGATGAAAATCAAGAATATAAAAAGCCAAACCTGATAAAGATTTGGATTAAAATAATAAACTTCTAGGTCTTAGGTTTTTTGAATTGAGAAATTGCTCCATTTTTTCCAATTCATTTGAGGACATCTTATCAATAGAAAAATAGCATCCATAAAATTTTTTAATTTTTTTGTTAGCTCCATATAAAAAACATATGTTATCTATATATGTATAATAGCTTAAATCATCATATGATGAGACTTCTGGATTTTTTTTATACAGAACATGACTGCAATATTCTTGATTCAAGACAGAAAACAAACAAAATCCCGTTAAACCCAAACAATTTCCCGTCTATTAATGAGTTTACGCTGGCATAAAACCTAAAAACAAACATTTTCCCCGCCCTTTCCATTAGTTTTCTATTCATTTACACATTTTGTATAGTAATGTTTTGATCTGGATATAGATTCGAAGGCTACGAGAAGGTCTTTCAGAAGATTTGACGTGGATTTTAATTGTATTGCAAGGATTTTGTTTGTGTTTATCCATAGAAATGACGAGAAAATGTTTGGATTCGAATTGTGGTTCAATGTAACAGTAAGGAGGTATTTGTGATGAGATGAAAAGCATGAAGAAATTTATAACATTATGTGGTTTCTTAATCTTAGGATCAATTGCCTGTGGTGATGTAGATATTGTAAAAGCTGAGGCTATCAATAATCAGGCAACTGATACGTCTGGTTATACGATTACAATCCCATCTGATGTTGATATAGATAAAGATAGTGGTAAAGGCTCCTTTGCCGTAACAGGCAAAGTAAAAGCCCAGTCAACAATTGATGTATCAATACAATCAAAGAATGGGTACAAACTCAAGGATAAAAACGGAGAACTTCCGTACAACATAGACAAGAAATCATTCTCAATAGATAACAGTCGATCAACATCCGACATTCCCCTCAACGAAGAGTTCAATATCGTATCAAAAACGAATACGAAAGTCAGTGGATATTATACAGATTCTTTGACGTTTGGTATCACGGGTAAGAAATACGAATAACGACTCGATGTTAACGGGAGTCTCGATGGAGGAGGAGCTGGTGATGGATCGTTGTCGGGTTATGGGATATTTGATGTGTATGTAGATGGAAAACTCATAAAAAAAGATGTTGATGATTTTTGTACTTGCATCCCTTATGGTTCAACTTGGGAATTAAAGAATATACGAGGTTTAGATGGATATCATTATGAGGAATCTCTAAAAGGTCCAACTAAAGGTGTCGCAGGTGAAAACATTGAATGGGAAGGTTATTCGGACAAGTTTACTGATAAAACAACTATTTGTAGATCAGCTTATACAACTCTTAAATTCTATACGAACAAACTAAAGATTAATTACTATCCAAATGGGGCTCAGAAATACAATTCATCAGAGGAAGATTATACTAGTTCAAACAATGATTTTAGTATAGACCCTAATAATACTTATATGATAAAAGAATACAAATATAATGCAGATTTCCCTCAATATGGTTTAGATGATGCAGATCGTTTCAAACGTACAGGATATACGTGTAACAACATGTATCTTGTAGGAAGTTCGACAAGCACAGTAAAAGTAAACGCAGGAAGCAATGTGTATGCAAAATCACAAGACTTAGCTGAAGCAGCTAAAGTACTTTCTGAGTTTAAGAAAAATGATGTAACGATAAACTTGTATCCAGACTGGACTCCAATCCAATCACAGTTGAATCTGAACGCTAACGGAGGCACCTTTAGTGATAACAGTACTTTCAAAACAGCTACTGATAAGTTAGTGTACGACAGTACAGCAAATGTCAATATAAGCTCCTATACTCCTACTCGTAAAGGGTATGATTTTGACGGATGGTATACAGATGAAGCAGGTGGAACCAAAGTTTATAATGCTGATGGTTCAGCTGTAAATGGAACACAGTATTGGCAAAATAATGTATATCAGAACATAGAAGGAACAAACATTCTTCGTGGTGATGCCGGACAAAATATGGCAGAATATCTTTTTTACGGTAATAGTTATAATGGTTTTGATGAGAAAATTACAGATAATGATTGGGTCAATGATTCATCCTTAAAGTATGGCAAATGCAAAAAAATAACTATAAGTCCTGCACAAGTTGAAAACAACAGCTATAGGGGGTCATATTCGGGCGTGCTTTATAATTATAGTTACAGAAGTTCATACCCTATTGCTGCATTATGTGGTAAAAAAGTACAATTGTCTTTTAAAATCAAATCAGATTCTCCCATGACATTTGATTGCTGGGGACTTGAAAATACCACGGCACATTCACCATATGAGTTAAAAACAGATTCAAAATGGAAAGCTATCACTGTTTATACCACATTAACAGACGCTATATTATCTGGTCCTTGTTCATTAGTTTTTTATACATCAAGCTCGGCAGGAACTTATTATGTAGGCGATGTATTTATTACACTTGATACAGATATTGAACTGTTTGCTCATTGGACTAAGAAAAACTATTCTACTGGTACAGTTCTAAATATTGAAGGCTCTGATTATATCGTCATGTCTCAGACTGATGATGGCAAATATTTAGTTATGAGAAAAGATAGCATTGGAAATAGAGCATTTCAATCATCTGCTCGTGCAGACGGTCAAAATTTCAACACATATCAAGGTAGTGAAATTGACAATTACCTAGAAAACAGTTGGTACAGTGCTTTATCTTCTACAATGAAAACAGCTATTCAACCGACAAATATCAAACAAGCTTCATATTCCAATAATTCTCCAGATGCTAAACAACAAACTGGATACAACGGTCAAATGTACAGCACTATCAACCGTCATGTATATTTACCTAGTGTAGATGATATTGGAAAAGTTGTAGATTTAAATAACTCAGGTAAAATAACATCATTCTTGAATGACACTTCAATTTGAACAAGAGACAGTTATCAACGTAGTGCTCTTCCTGTAATGATTCTGGATGCCGATGATGGTTATTTAAGCAACAACGACGTTCTTTTTTTTATACCTCTGAGAAATCCCTACGAAAACTTTTCAACCTCAAATTGCGGTTACGCATGTAAAACGCATGTGCTAGAACAAATGAATATGAGAACGATGTGGTAGTTATCGAAGAATTATCAGATAATTACCCAATAAACTTTAGCCTCTGCGACACCTCTCTTGAAAAAGCCTATAAAAACCTTTGGAACTTCTTAGTTTAATGGAAACATGTCAAATCACTGTTTCACTTTTCTAAACGTAATTCTTAGTTTAACCGTTTTGGTGCCAAATCACTGTATGAGTTTTCTAAAAGAAGTTTTTAGTTTAAGGAAAATGTGGTCATTTCACTGAATCAGTTTTATAAAAGTAACGCTTAGTTTAAGGAAAACGAGCTAAAAGGCATAAAAAAAAGACCAACAATGGAAGTTGTTAGTTTTGGAGAGACATTACCTGTTTTCGTGAAACTAAGCGTTACGTTTACAAAAAAGATTTGTTCTATCTTCATGAAACTAAGAATTACGTTTACTTATTCGTGCTCAATAAAGCACAAAAAAACAAAGAAACATTGAGTCTCTTTGTTCTATGCATTCGAGATGTGATTACAGATGTTCTTGGACGTAGTTGATTTTGCTGATTGCATTGGCGTTAGAAATAGAAACACAAAACATATTGCCACCGCAACAGTAATTACTCGACCATACCTTTCAAAAACCCATCCAATTTATTTCTTCCTTTTATCTTGAATGGCAAACGATTAACCTTTTCCTATTTCATTCTTACCACTATATCAGTCTTCTGTATGCTTTTTATTTTTAATAAAGATAATCAATTTCCATTTTAGATACAAAAAAGACTGCAAAATGCAGTCTTTTCGTTCTATTGATTACCATCTTTATTATAATAATAATTCATCATCTCTATTGAGTAATTATTTGGAATGTATGAATCCCCACAAATAGATTTATCGTTTGCTAGCTTATATGTTTCATATTTGATTATAAGCATTGTCTCTGCATACGAGAGAAAGAATTGTCTTTGTAAGCCTGTCTCTAAACGTTCAGGTGTTTCTACTAATATTTTAAAACTGAATGATTCCTTCACTGGATCATCATGTCTTATTAATTCTTTTGCTCTTCTAAGGTCATCATTGTTTAATGATTTCATGTGGTCTTGTATTCGTTTACCTAAATTTATCGTACTTCCAATTCGAATCAAAGTCTTTTTCGTATACAAGCCATATACACATGGTAAGCCGTTGTATCTATCCAAGTCATCAAGATTAACAAGTTTGTCTTTTTCAACAATTGTCTCTTTAGGTCCTTTATTTTGCAATGCTAGTAAATCTCCAAGGACTTTTGCATAATTTGTCCTATTAGTTGTATCTCCTCTCGTAGCAAATGACATTCCTGAGAAGATAGCTGCTTCAAATAGTTCATGATCCTCTATTCCAAAAACCTTTCCTAGGGCACGTTTAAAAGTCTCCATTTGCTTCTCAATAAACGAGAACATCTTTGAATCAATTTGATAGAGATACTTCACATATTCTGCTCTTTCACTAAGTAGACTAGATAAATCATCTTGCTTTAAATCTACATCGTTTTCAACAGTTTTGTCTATTAAATCTTCATTGTGTATACCTAATGCTTTACATATTTTCGTTACCGTTGATGGATAAGGATCCGCAGTTTCTAATGTTTCAAGCTTATTGATTGTGACCACTGACACATTCGACTTTTCAGCTAATTCTAGTTGACTAACCCCTAGTTTCTCACGATACATTTTTAATTTTGCTCTATTGATCTTCATATAAGACACATCCTTTCTGAATTATATTTACATATCATTTATATTATAGTTACATTATAGTTTGAAAATAGGGTGATGTCAAGTAAAATTTAATTCTTCATTCATTATCGTTTAAATGTTATTTAAGATGTGATAAATTCAAAAAGAAGCTTCTAAATGAATCAAAGATGGAGATGCTGTTGGATTTGTACGGTACAACGAAGAAGCAAATATAACAAAAATTGTCTTTTATGGTAGTACAATTATTCAATAAAATCCTGTAAACATACTTGTTATTCTAGTTATAACAGATGTTTCTTTCTTAATTCCCTTTGATTTGTACTTTCTGTATCGACTTGTATTTGTCTCGTTCTTTTTGTCATACCTTTTCATCACCCTTTCATTTTGTATTCGATACAGCATAAAACATCTGTATTTTTGAACACTCATTCCAAAATAATCAAAACATTATAATATTATTTTATGAACAAATGATAAATTCTATACAAAAAATCATCATCTGTTATTGAGAAAGCTGGGCTTATAATGGTATAATGCGTTTGCTGGATGGAATTTATACTCAACTAATTACTTATCCAGTTTTCCTATTTCTAGAGCTGAACTATTTAACCTCATCCTATAGTTCAGCTTTTCTTTTATTTAAAATTGGAAATTCTATTGGCTTAGTGATATAGTACTCTATGCGAATACGGATGAAAGGTCGTTTTTAGGTTTATTTATGAAAAGTAAAATATGGTTAGGACGAATTATCCCCTTAATTATAATTGTTTTAGGTGAACTCGGATTGTATTACTTTCTATTTGAATGGTTAACCACATCCTTTGTATTAGTAGAAGTTATTCTACACATATTGTCAATTTTAATTGTATTAAACATTGTACGTACCAGTAGACATCTATCGAGTGATTTGATGTGGATCATATTGATTATGCTTTTCCCTGTTTTTGGTACCTTTGTGTATGTATTAATGCTTTTAAGTCTTTTATTTGGTAAAACCTTTCGAAATATCATTATCGAACAAAAAAAGGCTGCAAACTATTATGAGCAAGATGAAGCTATTATTTCAGAAATTAAATTGGAAAATCCGGATTATACTTCGCATTTGGCATTTCTTCAAAAGGAAGGATTTCCCTTCTATCGAAATACAGATTTTGCTTATTATGCATCATGCGAAGCTGGGTTTAAAACCATGCTGGAAGAACTACGTAAAGCTGAAAAATACATTTTTATGGAATACTTTATTATTGAAGAAGGAATGATGTTTAATTCCATCCTTTCCATTCTAGAAGATAAAGTAAAACAAGGTGTAGAAGTTCGAGTTATGTATGATGATATGGGCTCATTAGGAACGCTTCCTGCATCCTATGCAAAACAATTAGAAAAGAAAGGAATTAAGGCCGTATCCTTTAATCGCGTCTCTCCTATTATTAATACGATCATGAATCATCGTGATCATCGAAAAATATTAGTAATTGATGGTAAGGTTGCCTTTAGTGGTGGTGCTAATCTAGCTGATGAATATATTAATAAGAAAGTTAAATATGGCCATTGGATGGACAACATTTTCTGTGTAAAAGGAAATGCCGTTTGGTCTTATCTAGTCATGTTTTTGACAAACTGGAATGCCTTGCGCCATGAAGACTTTGACTATTCTGTATTTAAATGCACAGATCCAATAGATGAATCGCAATATGATGGGTATATTGTCCCTTACGCAGAAACACCATTAGATGAAGAACTAACCGGTCAATCGGTATATGAAGATTTATTAAACAGTGCTAATGAATATGTATATATAATGACACCCTATTTGATTATTGATTCTGAAATGATCAACACATTGATTCATACCGCAAAAAAAGGTGTGGATGTACGTATTATTATGCCTGGGATTGCCGACAAACAAATTGTTCATGATATAGGTACAACTTATTATGCTCAATTGATTCAGGGTGGAGTGAAAATCTATGAATATGAACCTGGATTTGTACATTCTAAAGTCTTTATTTCCGATGATACGTATGCGACTGTAGGAACTATTAACTTGGATTATAGATCTCTTTACTTACATTTTGAAAATGGTACTTTATTATATAAATCTAAGAAGATTATGGATGTGAAACAAAACTTTTTTGATACACTTTCACATTGTAAAGAAATTCAAATCGAAGATACGCACGTCAATATTGTAAAAGGCTTATTCTTAAGCATTATTCGTATTTTTTCACCATTATTATAGAAAATAAAAATGCAAGGTTTTAACCTAATGGTTAGCCTTGCATTTTTAGTAGAATTAAAATAATGATTTTACACAGCCATACATTCCAGCATCATTTTCAAGTTTAGCCAAAACGATTGGTGTATTTTTACATGCATGGAATGCATACTCTTTAAAGAATCTACCACTTGTTTAAGTAAATCATCCACAATCTTTTTTGTATATCTTTCACATCCATATGGAGTTCCATCACATAATGCATAATTACCTGAATATTCAATAACTTTTCCACTTTTTAGATGCAAAATATATGTACTACTGCAATCACCACACAATAAGGGTTTGTATGTTCTCTCATTACCTAAATTCACTTCTATCTCATCAAAAAAGTCATTGACCATCGATTCTGAAACATGAATAATTTCATCATCTGTATGTATAGTTCCATCCATACATATAGACATATGGTTACTTTTGACTAGTGGTCCACCAAATGGCTCATAATCATTGAAAATACAATCGATTTGATTAATTTCTTCATTTGTTAAATCATGAAACCATTCTGGTTCTTTAAAATATAGTGGTTTATGAAGATACTTATCCATATCTTTAGAATCTAAAAATTCAAGTTCAACTCGGATATAGGCTTCATTTGTCTTTGAATCTATCTTGCAATCAACTATGCTAAATAATTCAACAAATTGAATATTTCCATCTACATCATAAAGATTGAGAATATCATGATGCGCTTTTGTGAACGAAAAGAAATTCGTAATATATGTTTTATACATAGAACCATCCGATAAGGATTTGTTGATTTTTATCTCTTCTAAAGTTAAATAATAATCTGACATTTTGTGAGTAGCTCCTTTACTATATCTGTACAATAATCGCTATGATATTTAAAAATATTCCCATTTTCGCAATACAAAGTAAAACTTCGATTCCATCCACCAACATATGTAGAATCATAAGTGGTTTTACCTCCAAGATTCATCTTTATAACCTCAAAGAATTGTTGAATATTGGATTCTTCAACTTGATATGTAAAAATTAAAGGGTCATGATTTTCCTTTACATCTTCAATTTGAATCGTCCCATCATTAGATATGGATATATTTATAGTTCTATAGACTGGTTCAAGTATATTCCAATTTGCATACATAATTTCAACTTCAGAATCAGTTAGCCCATTCCGAAATACTTGTATTTCTTAATAAATAGATTCTAAATCTTTATATGCATATTTTTTATTTTTTCAATCAAACAAGGTAGTTTTTGCCATAAAAAAATACCTCCTTACCTATATAATACCCTAAGTAGATAAGGAGATTCTTGTTTTTTTCTTGCGATTGTTAAATAATATCCAATATCAACTCTAAAAGAATGACACTTACTACAATAAAAGCTACAAAGGCTGGCCTTTTCGCAAATGGTACATTTGAATAATCCATCGCATTTGATAAATTTGACATGTCATACTTTCCTAAATATATATAAATAGGATCTCTTGAATTCTTAATGCATTTTAATTTACGAGACAAGAAGATGTCTTCTAATTTTCTACAAAACGATTCATCCTCTAAATACGGCATGATTTTGGGATTTGTAAAAACTTGTACGATCTCTTTAGAACCAATCTTTTTAGGCAAACTTTTTTCAATCGAATTTAATATATCTTGATAAACAACTACATCCTTTTCATTCTTCACAAACAATGTCTCTACTTTAGGAACAGGCGGAGGAACAATTTCATTCTCTTCCCTTATGGAAATTGGTTCTATTTCCATATTTTCAGTTCTTTCTTCTTGTTTATATGAAACAGATTCTATGTCTTGATCTGGATGTAGACACTGTTGATAAGCTTCTTGGATCTGTTTGAACTCTTCTGGATTTTCTTCCGGATGATACTGTTTTAAAAGCTTGGCATAAGCTTTCTTGATTTCTTTTTTATTTTGCGTAGGCTCAATTCCTAATACTTTCCAACAATTCATGCCAAATATTCTCCTTCTTCATCCTCTTCTTGACTGAAGATATCTAAAGAATCTACATCTTGGCATGCTTCAATTTGATCTAAGATTAAAGATACTTGATGAATAAGATGCTTTCTTTTTTGGATATTGTTGATCAAAGTTTGCATATCTTTTGTAAAGTCTGCATGAAGTCGCATCAAATACTCTTGTGTTTCTTCATCCACTTCTTGATAGATTCTTTCAATACGAGCAAGTACGGCATCCACTTCATTATTTTGATATAACGCCAAAGATACTTCTTTGATGGAATCTAAACGAACAGAAGCATCCACCTTTTCTAACAAATCGCATTTCGATACTCTAAAAATATAATGTTCTTTCGTTGAATGTACAATAGCTTCTACATACAACATAGAATTGATGTCATACGAATAGATCAAATCAAACGATTCATAATCATGCATATTTCTAGGAACATGAATAAAAGCTTGGCCTAAAAATAAGTTTTCTTTCGCATACATTGCCTGCCCTTGAAACACACGAATATTGACTTTGGTTTGTCCTTTATGTACCGTACGTAGAGTCATCTTTTTACTTGTTGGCAGAACCGAGTTTTTAGGGATAAGCACAGTCGATAGTTCCAAATCTGGATTTTGTTCATTATATGTAGAAGTACTTAGTGAGAAAGGACAAATATCGGTTACTACCAAGTCCTTAATACTTTCATCCCTTTGTTTAATACCAATATATTTTCCAAGTCCAAGCACGACTAAAGAATCCATATTTTCTTCTTTTAATACTGGAATATTTAAAGCGTCTGACAAATAATGTTGAAGTACCGGCATCTGACTAGATCCACCTACAAGAATCAGACTATCGAGTTCACTAGCTGAAAAACCACTATCTTTAACGGCTTTACCAATCACATTCTTACAAGATTCTAGTAGAGAATGCGTAATATTAAATAATACATTTTCATCAAATATACAATTATAATTCTTGTTTAAATGAACTAAAGATACTTCAACCACACTCTGTGTACTTAACTTGATTTTGGCTTGTTCACAAGCACGCAAAATACTTTGTTGAAAAGAAGAGTCTAAGACATCATAGTTTAACCCATTTTTCAAACAAAAATATTCGGCCATAGCTCGATCAAAATCTGTACCACCCAAATGATTGTTTCCACTAATCGCATTGATACTAATCACATTTTCAAAACAATCGACAACAGAGACATCCAATGTTCCTCCACCAAAGTCAAAAACAACAAAGGTTTCATATTCATCATCCATATGACATGCGATTGCGGCAGCACTTGGTTCGTTGATCAAACGCTCCACTTTAATTTCTAATAATTCACCAATACGCTTAGTATCCTGTCTTTGACGCGCATTAAAATAAGCAGGCACACTGATCACAACCTCAGATATTTCTTCATGAAGATAATTTTGTGCATCTTCAATCAGTTGTTTCACGACAAAAGAAGAAAGTGTTGCTGAATCATACTCTTTCTTATCTAATGTGTAAGTAACATCCGTACCCATATTTCGCTTAAACAAAGATGCACTGCACTCTGGATGTGTAATCAATCTTTCCTTTGCCAATTTGCCAACAACAATCTTTTTATCCAAGATACTTACTGCACTTGGAGTTACATACTCGCCATACGCATTGGGAATCAATACGGGTTTTCCTTCTTTATAGACAACTGCTAAACTGTTTGTTGTTCCTAAATCTACGCCTAATATTGTCATATTCTCTCCTAACAAAAGTTTAAAATAGCTAAAATGATACTAAATACCAATGAAATACTCCCATATACAATTAGGAAATATTTTAAAACAATGGATAATACATGTTTATAGCCTTCTGTGTATTTAATGAAAACACCTTTTTTGCGTAATACAAAATAAAGAATTATACATACAATGCCGACAATTCCATTATATATGATCAATAGAGGAATCAGCATGGATAGAAAGAACACACATAAGATCCATCCTACACAAAACATCATCAGTAACAATACACACAATCCGCCCATATAATCGCCCTCTTTAATTCAACTATAACACAGTAAAAGCGGTATTTCTACCGCCTAGAAGTCTTGGTGAAACTTACCTCCATAATGATGATCTTTGTAGTTTGTTACATACAAATATATAAGTAAAACAGCAATCAAAATAATACCAACAATGAACAAAGAATGAGCTGACATCTTTCCATATAGAAACATGCATCCACATCCAATTAATAATAATACATCAACAATAATGATAACCGGATCTAATTTCTTCATATCTTTACACTTCCCTTCAATTTCTTGTTATAATAGTTTGGTATGAAAAATAAAACAATGATCGGACATATTTTAGCCTTTGCATGCATTATGATTTGGGGTTCTACCTTTGTATCGAGTAAAATTCTTTTAGATACATTCACACCCATTGAACTGTTGTTTATACGCTTTTTGATAGGCTTTCTAACACTATGCATCTTAAGTCCTAAAATATTAAAATTAGAAAATAGAAAAGACGAAATATGGTATATCCTAAGTGGATTAACTGGTGTCTTCTTATATTACTTTTTAGAAAGTACAGCATTAGTCTATACATATGCCACAAATGTAGGTGTCATAATATCCATAGCACCCTTCTTTACTTCTATACTTGCCTATTTATGTTTTAAAGATGAACCCTTTAAAATCAACTTTGCGATTGGATTTATCGTGGCCTTTATTGGAATCTTCTTTATTAGCTTCAATGGAAAACAAATGCACCTATCTCCAAAGGGAGACATTCTTACGATTGTGGCAGCCATGATGTGGGCTATCTATAGTGTTGTATTAAAGAAAGTAAATGAATTAGGCCATACTTCCATTCAAAACACAAAACGAATCTTTGCGTGGGGCCTTTACTTTATGGCTTTAAGCCTTCCTTTTCTAGGATTTGACGTATCTACGAATGATATTCTAATCCCAGTCAATCTATTAAATCTGCTTTTCTTAGGTGTAATAGCTTGTGCAGGCTGTTTTGTGATTTGGAACTATTCTTGTTCCATTTTAGGAAGTGTACGTACCAATCAATATGTATATTTAAACCCTATCGCAACCATTATCTTTTCAGCAATCATTCTACATGAAAGAATCACACCATGTATTGTTCTTGGAACCATATTAACCCTTTCTGGATTAATTATTTCTGAATACAAGAAAAAGGAATCTTAACGGGTTGTTTCTTTTATTTTGGATAAAATAGATTCAGCTTCTTTCAAATCACTTAAATACTTATCACTATTAAACAATACCTTTTCATTCGATACATAGATTGGTAAAACTGTACCATCCTTTAAAGTCACTTTTATTCCCACATACATCATGGGTTCTACTGCACCAGCCATAAATGTGGTTCCAACAAGAATAGTATGAGTAAATGGTTTTGTATTTCCTTTAAAATGGGCATCTTCATTTTGAATGGAACATTTTAATATATCAGAATACAAACATCTTTTACCGTCAACTTCTAAATATTCATCCTTAAATTTTACACACATTTTTCATCACCTCTTTTATTTTTTCTGCAACCTTACGATCTTGAATATATTGATCTGTATTGACCATCGTCTTTTCTTTAGAAATATAAATAGCCAATACTGTTCCATCCTTTAATACAACCTTAACTCCAACAAATAGATATGGATCTTGTAGAATTCCAGCTGGCAATGGGCCACTAGGAAGTATAGCCATAAATGGAACTCCCTTTCCCTTATACTTTGCCTTTTCATTTAATACAGAAACACGAGCTACATCGCAATAAGAATATGTACCGGATTCAATCGCAAATTGTTTATTCAAATCATCAAATCTAATATATTCATCTATGTTCATGATTAAACCTCCACATCATTAAACAGCCAATAATCAAAATAATACCACTAACAATTAAACTTGTATTTCCAGACAAGTAATAATAAGTCATACGATTTCCTGCCCAAACTAAAATTATGATTAAACAATTTACAAATACCCTTTTATCCATACATAATCTCCTTATCTTCATATTAGTTCTTTAGTTGTTTAGATTCAAATGTATTGTCAAAATAGGTCGTTTAAAAGGAAAAAAAAGTAAGGTCTTGCCTTACTCAAATCTTTGGTTGATATCGCATATCTGATACATTATATACAGTAATAAATGCCTTTGGATCTAATATATTAATGAATTTCATTAGCTTTTGATATTCCGTTTTATCTACGATTGTGATGATTTCATGACGCTTTTCCATATTGTATGCTCCATACGCTTCATACACGGTTGCCCCACTATGTAGTTCATGAATGATAAATTCACGAAGTTCTTTTTCTTTTGGCGTGATGATACAAACTCTTCGTTTAATATTATGATCAAAGATAAAATGATCTAGAACAATGCCATTAAAATAAGTACCCAAAATACTTAACACAACCGTCTTCTTATCATAAACAAGAGCTGCGGATAAGGCAACACACATACCCGATAACGACATGGCTTTTCCTAGTTCCATATGCAGATATTTATTCATGATTTTTGCGACAATATCAAGCCCGCCTGATGAAGCATTTCGATTAAATAAAATACTCAATCCCACGCTCACTACAAGAATGTAGCACAATACATCCAATTCTTGACTGTTTGTGAAAGATACAAAATTTGGAAATATGATTTCAAAAAGTGCAAGAAAAATAGGAAGCATAATACTTGTATAGACTGTTTTTACACCAAATTCTTTGCCACAAGTTAGAAAGCCAATAATTAATAAAACAACATTTAAAATCATTGTGATGGCAGACAGTGGTAATGGTACAAAATTAGATAGTATGATACCTAATCCAGAAATACTACTTACAGAAGTATGACTGGGAACTAGAAAAAAATAGACGGCTGCTGCAATAATTCCAACCGCAACTGTCAAAATCATGGTTTCCTTTATGATATTTGTATAATTATATTGTTTATTCATGAAAACTTTCTCCTAATAATTCGCTATTACTATTATTTTATCAAAAAGTAATAGTTCATTCCATGCTATTGTGAATACTGATCTTGATCCAAATCAAAAGGAATCCTAAAATGCATGATTATGGATTCCTTTTTTAAATTAACACTCAATGGCCACTTTAATTACACCATCACGTTTGTTTTCAAATAATTCATACCCGTCAGCAATTCTACTAAGAGGATAAGTATGTGTAATCAAAGGTTCTGTATTGATCTTACCTTGTGCAATCAATTGTAAAGTCTTTTCACAATCACAACCATCAACTCCACCTGTTTTAAAAGTTAGGTTTTTCCCATACATGTCGGGAAGCGGTAAAACTTGTGGTTCATCATATAAGGCTACAATTGTCACAATCGCATTCGCTCTTGCACATTGCCATGCAAGCTGAAAAGTAGATGGTACACCCGCAACTTCAAGAACAACATCCGCCCCACCATGATCACTATGTTCTAGCACAAAGTCTTGACATTTTTCTGGAGTTACTGTTAGGACTTCTGGATAATGTTCATGGATAAAAGCAATGCGAGATTCATCTTTTTCACACATAATTATTCTCTTTGGATTTTTCAGCATGACACAAAGCAAAGTACAAATACCTGTTGGACCAGCACCAATAATCAATACAGTATCCTCTTCCTTGATTTCAGAAATTTTAGTTGCCCAATATCCTGTAGCTAGCACATCCCCTACAAACAGAGCTTGTCTATCGCTGACGTTTTTGGGAATCTTATTCAATCCCTGATCTGCAAAAGGAACACGTACATATTCTGCCTGTCCGCCATCAATTCGACATCCAAGAGCCCATCCTCCATTATCATCCATACAGTTATTTACATAGCCGTTTTGGCAGAAAAAGCATTCACCACAAAATGTTTCCACATTCACCGTTACACGATCTCCTGGTTTTACATGAGTTACTTTACTTCCAACTTCTTCTACAATACCCACCATTTCATGACCCACTGTAATACCAGGCACGGCACGAGGAACACTACCATGTTTAATATGGAGATCACTTGAGCAAATGCTCGCAAGTGTTACTTTTACAATCGCATCCCTTTCATGAAGAAGGACTGGTTTTGGTTTTTCCATCAATTCAAATTTCCCTTTTTCCAAATACGTATATGTCAACATATTTTTTGACTCCTTTTCTATTTATACTGTCCTATTCTTTCTGATCATAATCAATTCTTTCAATCTTAAAAATGACAGGCCTTGTTCCATCCGAACAGCAGGCAATCATTTCATTTTCCTTTTTCATCCAGCCTTTCATAATAGAACCACCTTGTAATCTAGTATAAATATAGCGTGAAAGCACATCCCATGCTTCAGAACAGAACGGCATTTTCAAACCGCCTGCAACGGTATCTGCATCACCACTATAACTAATACTGTGATAAAGAGTCCTATATTTAATCAACAATTGTTTTGTAATAATCACCAAAGTCTGCCAATGCATCAATAATAGGCATCATTTCTTTTCCAAGGTCTGTAAGTCCATAATAAACTTTCGGTGGATTCTCATGATAATCATTTCTGTATACAAGGCCATCATCTATCATTTGTCTCAGACTATCCGTTAGTACTTTTTGAGAAATTCCTTCTAAATCCCTCTGAAGTTCATTGAATCTCCATGGACGACTTCTTAAATTTCTTATTATCAATAACTTCCATTTACCACCTATCAAGGACACTGATGTTGCTACAGGACATGCTGGAAGCTCTTCTTTTGTCTTCATGTGCAGTCACCTCACTTCATATACATTATGGCACATTCATTTTATTGTGTACAGTTACAAAAATGTGCGTACTATTTTTTGAGTGTGTAAATGATTATACTATAATCAAGCAACAAGGTTGCGAATAATAATGGAGGTAATTCAAATGTCAAACTACACAAAAACGAATGTTGGTAATGAAGGTCGTGCAGAACTTCATGAAACACTTTCTTTAACGGGAGCTGAAGTAAGTATTAATTCTCTTCCTGCTGGTGCAAGCGTTCCTTTTGTTCATTCTCATAAGAACAATGAAGAAATCTATGGGATTATTGACGGAAAAGGAACGGCTATCATTGATGGGGATACTGTCGAAATTACTGCTGGTGACTGGTTAAAAATCAGCCCTGCTGCAAAGCGTCAATTCTTTGCTGCAAGTGATTCAAGTATCACTTATATTTGCATTCAGGTGAAAGAAAATTCACTTGACGGATTCACAGTTGATGATGCGATCATTTATTAAAAATATTGCATAACTGCACGAAACCCTCTTGACCATGATGGCCAAGAGGGTATTTTATGATTCAATGATACTTTTCAAAATTTAGGAATTCTTGTCATTTACAAAGATTAAGAAGTTCAAACTGGCAGTTATCTCTTCTTTAACCATTCTTCTTTCGTCAATGCATTGACATGACCGGTCCGTTTCTCATGCATCAAAGGGACATCAATGTCTTCGCTCGTCCACTGATATTTAAAACCGACCTTTTCTTGAACACGCTTCGATTTGATGTTGCCTTCATAATATCCGCACCAAACTTTACTCATACCGATATCTTCGAAGGCGTGGCGAAGAAGCTCATTTGCGGCTTCCGGCATCATTCCTTGCCCCCAGAAAGGTCTTCCAATCCAGTAACCAAGTTCGCATTCATCGTCTTTTTCGGTCATATCGGTATGACCATTTAATTTCAGTTCAATAGCACCTATAACCTTACCATCTTCTTTTAGGCAGATTGCATACGCCTCTTTGCCATTGAAAACATTTTTAATTACATCTTTGCTTTCATCTAAACTCTGATGTGGTGGCCATCCAGCAATCGGTCCCACATCTGGATTGCTTGCATATTTATATAAATCCTCTGCATCACTTTCTTCCCAGCGGCGCAGAATTAATCTTTCTGTTTCAAATATCATACTTCGTCCTTCGTTCTTCTTTTTCTTTCAGCTGCTTCATGAACTACCACACCTGATATATGGTTGGGATCACTGTGATGGACTCTTCTCAATTGAAATTTGTATTACCACAGTGATTTTGATTTATGCAGTACAACATGTACACACATTACATCTAATTCATCTCATGACTAAAGTCACGAGCGTTCTGACTTCAACAGTAAATCACAGATTGTAATCTTTATGAATATCTGCAAAAACTACATTCGCTTCTCTTGTTCTTCCCGCTTTGATATCCGCATATCCTTTCTCAAGTTCTGCACTCAGTTCTGTTTCTGATAAAGAGGACATATCTACAGGACGAGATGATGGAATTTTCACATCAAACGGAAGACCTCTCTGAAGAATAATCTGTTTATAAAACATATTGATAGCATTGGAAGCAGGGATGCCCAGTGCTGATAAAATGCTTTCTGCCTGTTCTTTCACTTCCGGCTCAATGCGTGCATAGAGATTCGCTGATTTTGTTGCCATATAAAGCACCGCCTTTCAGACACTTTCTTAATCTTGTTATACATATATGTGAGTACAACAGCAATACATTTCGCAAATTTTACAATTTATTCATCAAAACTTATCAAAGTCCTCCTGCGTTGCAATGCTGAAAATTCTGAAAAGCCCTTATTTCAAGCCTTTTCACACTTTTACTTATGTGTTTTAGTCAACAGAACCACGCTTCCACACAACTAGCTACAGGAAATGTTTCTATATACAACCCTTACTTGAATGTTTCAATAAATGTATGCTTACCATGATTCGATTCATAGACACGAATCTCACAATTGTTAGGCTTTGGTCTCCACTTAATACCATTTTTACGATCTTCTAGATAGCCACATAAAGAACGAATGATACCACCATGACATACAATCAATACATTCTCATAGTTCTTCTTTTCAAGTTCCTTTAAAAAGGATTGACTTCGTTTGACCATGCTTTTGACAGATTCAACCGACTTAGGATTTGGCAACAATTCAGGAAAAGTCCAATAGGAAGTCATTTTTAATCCTAATTTAAAGTAGTTACGAAGCTCGTAATCCCCAAAATCAACTTCAATGATACGTGAATCGATTTTTACATCTTTTTGATCTACATTGCCAATAATCGAAGCTGTCTGAATGGCTCTTTGCAAAGGACTTGCATATACGGCATCAAAATGAATATCACCAATCTTTTTTCTTGCCTCTTTAGCTTGTTGAATCCCTGTTTCATTTAAAGGCTCATCTGTGAGTCCCTGCATTAATTTTTGTTTATTTAAAGCCGTTTGGCCATGTCTAGTAATCCAAATCTTCATTCAATCATTCCCTCAATCAAAGTCTCTACGAGCATATAAGACTTTTCCAATAACCTTTACAGGAAGTTCTTCCACTTCTTCAGGTGTAAAAACCTTTGTATCAATTTTAGGATTTGCAGCTTCTAAAATCATTAAACCCTTTTTATATAAAACACGCTTTAATGTCGCTTCCTCACCCACAAGTACAATCGCAATACTTCCTGATTCCACTTCATTCGTCTGTTTCACAAAGACAAGATCCCCCTCATAAATATGGGCATTAATCATAGAATCCCCTCGCACACGTAAAAAGTAATCGCCCTTTTTGCCATCATGACGATTTAATTCAATATAGCCTTCAATATCTTCCAAAGGAAAACCATCATATCCAGCTTTTACACTACCCACGATTGGTTTGATTCGATCTTCCTCTTCAATGATACTTTTAACATCGCAATCCAACATATCCGATAGCTTCTGTAAAGTATTTGCCTTTAAATGTGTGCTTTCACCCTTTAACCAGCGAAAATATGTGGCACGACCAATTCCTATTCTTTTGGCTGCCTCATCATGCTTAATATTATTTTCAATCTCATATTGTAGTAATAATTGTCTTAACTGCATAGTTACACCACCTTTATTTATATAGTATCAAAATATTTCATAATTACCAACAATATTTTTATTAACTTTTTGAGAAAGTCTCAAATCTATCTTGAATTTCTATTTCATTTTGACTATGTTGCTTATACGAATGATAAAGGGGCTTGGAGGAATATATGCAAAAAACATATTTATGTATTGATTTAAAATCCTTTTATGCATCCGTTGAATGCGTTGAACTTGGCCTTGATCCATTCAAAGTCAATCTTGTGGTGGCCGATCCTACACGAGGGGGAGGTGCCATTACACTAGCCGCAACACCTGCTATAAAAAAACTAGGCGTATCGAGTCGAGGTCGTATTTTTGAAATTGATCCCACAATTGAATATATGATTGCGCCACCAAGAATGCATCTATATATGGAATATAGTTGCAGGGTCTATAAAATCTTCTTAGAATTTATTGCCAAAGAAGATATTCATGTCTATTCCATCGATGAATCCTTCTTAGATATCACAAGCTATTTAAAGCTCTATCAAGTCAATGCCAAAGAATTGGCAAAAAAAATGTTAGATCGTATTTATGAAAAAACCGGCCTTACCGCAACAGTAGGTATTGGAACCAATCTCTATCTAGCTAAGATTGCGATGGATATATCCGCAAAACATAATGCCGACCGCATGGCTTTTTTAAATGAAGACTTATATCGCCAGACATTGTGGCATCATACACCTATGACCGATTTTTGGATGCTTGGAAATGGAACCGAAAGAAGATTACACAAATTAGGAATTTATGACATGTATGACTTGTGTCAGTTCCCTGTTGAAATATTATATAAAGAATTTGGTGTCAATGCCGAATATATCATTGACCATGCCTGGGGTAAGGAGCCTACCACAATTCAGGACATTAAAAATTATAAATCGAAACAACATTCCATATCCAATTCACAAATCTTATTTGAGGATTATTCCTATCAAAATGCCTTTGTAGTCATGAAGGAAATGGTGGATCAAAATGTATTAACACTTACTGAAAAGCATCTTGTGACCAATCAAATCTCTTTAATGATTGGCTATTCCAAGGATTGTATCAAACCAAGCTGTGGTTCATGTAAGATTACAAATTGTACAAATTCCTATTCCATCTTATTAGAAGAATTCAAACGACTCTATATTCGCATTGTGAATCCAAACTATCCAATTCGACAGATTGCGATTAGCTTTCAAGATGTAAAAGATGAATATTATTATGAAAACTATGATTTATTCACAGATGTAGAAAAAGTAGAACGAGAAAAAAAGCTACAAGAAACCTTAGTTCAAATTAAGCATCGCTATGGCAAAAATGCCATTTTAAAAGGAATGAATGCCTTAGACTTTGCGACAGCTAAAAAACGAAATACATTGATTGGTGGTCATAACGCATATTAGAGGAGTTTTCACTCCTCTAATTGTATGTAGCTGATTTGTTTTAAATTGATCTTCGTCTTTACGATTTGAAGTATTTGCGTATCCAGATTGATTTTAGAAACTACACCTGTGATTCTTTTATAATTGATACGATCATAATATTCAACTGTGACAAGTTTTCCCTTTTGAATTTCATGCACTCTTTCATTTAAGATTTCATAATCATCCTGCGATAAAATTCTAGGGCTTATGATTTCCACTTCACATTCTTGAATCATTTCTTTGAAGCCTTTTAAAGAATCAAAGCTTTGAAAAATCTGTGCTCGATTTTCTTTTTTTTTAAATTGAATCTCATCTAAAGTCATGATATCACTCCTTATACGGATATGATACCTATTTATTATATAAATTCAAGATAGATTTGAGACTTTCTTTAGAAATTTTCTAGAATGTATTTTTGCGTGTTCAAACACTTTCTTAAACGTACCTGTGTATTGTCTTCACTCGTATCATTTTGTTTAAAATGATTTGAACTTGCCAAGCGAGAATAGTAGGCATCTAAATAATCTTGTAATTCCATATATTTATCTGTATCCAAATTTAATTCAAAGCCTTCATGACTCGCCTTAAAATCATTCATTTTATCTAATTCAGCTAATAAGCCATCAATGATTTCAAGTGTTAGCTCATCTTTTTTTGCGGCCTTTAAATATTGATTTAAACGCTTTTTAAAAACCATCGTATTAAATGTGCCATCCTCTTTCATTTTCTTTACTTTCTTCTTAAAGAAATAAGATCCAACAGCTAAAGATGCGGTTGTCGATAGTAACGCAATAAATTTTATTTTTTGTTTTTTTGTCATAATTAAAACCTCGATTCATCTACTCTTATTTTACTTTAAAATGAAAAAACATTCCACTCAGGAATGTTAAAAACGAAGCATCTGCATAAATGTCGTTACAAGCATGGAAAATACGATGAAGACAATTACGAGTATGATGCATAAACTACGAAATTTTTTTCTCACATTAAGCTCCTATAGAAATTTGAATTTCTTTTAATCTGTTGATCCACTTCAGAAGCTTGTAAAGCCTCTGTAAGCGTAGCTTGATCACTAAATAGGTTTGTACCTAAGCCAAGCTTATCGCCCTTAATTTTATAGCCTAAAGCCGCTAATATTGTAGGATAAAAATCCATTGTCGTAAAGTCACGATTTTTTTCTTTTTGTGGCTTTGCTTGCGAATGAATAAACGTATTCCATACACGACGATCATAAGCTGAAGAATATGTATCATGAATATATTCAGCAGCCATACTTGTATGATCCCCTTGAATCACAATAACCGTATTTTCATAGAAATCCTGTTTCTTTAACCATTCCATGAAATCCTTTAGATTTTCGTCTGTATGATAAATCGAATTCGATAACGATTCTTTAAATAGGTTTTTACAATTTTTAGATTGATACCCATAAGGATGGTGTGTATCCACTGTCAACATTTCAAAGTCAAAAGGCTTGTTGGATTTTGAAAATTCTATAATCTTGTGTTTCGCAAATTCAAAGAGCTTATCATCCTCAAAGCCCCAGAACTCATGATAATCTTTATCTAGAATTCCCTCTTTTTTTAAGGAAACTGTATCTTGAATATCATAATGTCCATGTTGTTCAAAATAGCTTCTTCGACCTCCAAAGGATGCATCTGAGCCAATCATAAAAACACGATTATAGCCATCCCTTTCAAGGATATCACCAAGCGTATTTACGTTAGGCATAAAGGGCACCTTGTCCTTACAAAATTTATGCTTCAAAGAAAAAATCAAAGGAAGCCCCGAAGTACTAGCCACAATACCTCCTGTTGTCCAACCAGTTCCAGTTAAAACTCTAGCTCCACCAATTTTTTCATTTTGTGAAAATGAGATGTTTTCCTTTGTGAGCTGTGTTAAATAAGGCAACAGATCCTCTTTGGCATCCCCACCATCTTCTCTTTTCGCATATGTTGTTTCCATTGATTCTAAATAGATATGAATAAAATTCATCTTATTTTTTGGCGAAATAACTACTGATTCTACTAAATATTTTTCATAAAAATCTGTCTTCTTAAATTGGTCAAAAGCATACGAAAAGAAATGTATCTGGCACAAGCCATATATACAGCATAAAATAAGAATCAATTTAGACATCCAAGCATTTGTCCAACTAAAAACAAGACCGAATATAATGCCTGGAAGTAAACATTTTTTCATCCAGCCAAAAATAAATTGGGTATTAGTTCCCTCTAAAGGAACCTTAACGTGATATACGATTTGTTCAAAGCTAGAAAGTCCAAAATATGAATAGGCCCACTTACTGGAGATAGCTAAGGTAAATCCAATCGATACAATTAAAAAGCTCATATTACCATCCTTTCAAAAGACAAAAATAGGTCATACGACCTATTTGTTGCATTTATTCTTTAAAGTCTGACTCGGACGAAACTTTGGAAGCTTTGTAGCAGGAATCATCATTCTTTCTTTTGTGACTGGATTGATTCCCATTCTTGATTTACGATCAAAAATCTCAAACTTACCAAAAGCAGTGATATCAACATGACCATCATTTGCCAAGGCTTCGCTCATTTCATTGAAAATCAAGTCAACTGCAAAAGCAGCATCTTTTTTAGAAATATTTAAATTAATTGATAAAGTCTGTGTTAAAGACTCTTTATTTACATACTTTCCCATATTAAAATTCCTTCTTTAAATCTCTAATCATCAAGTCAGATGCACAAGTACTTGGAAGCTTTCCATTAAATAAAATTTGGTAAACCTCTTCACAAATTGGCATATCAATTCCATGTTCCTTCGCAACACGATGAACGATTTTTGCGGTACGAACACCCTCCACTGTTTTCGTATTGTTTTTAAAGAAATTCTCAACTGAGTTTTCTTTACCAATTTGGTAACCCGCTTCAAAGTTACGAGAGTGTACACTCGTACAAGTAACAATTAAATCTCCAATTCCAGTTAACCCCATAAAAGTTTTCTGGTGACCACCAAAATGAACACCATAACGAATCATTTCTTGTAACCCACGTGTAATTAATGCAGCACGCGTATTATCCTGATAGCCTAGACCTGATAAAATACCAGACGCAATCGCCATAACGTTTTTGATCGCAACACCAAGCTCAGAGCCAATCTCATCATTTCCAGTATAAATACGTAGATATTGATTTGAGAATAAGTTTTGTACGGTAACCGCATCATCATTGTTTAAACTAATCGCATCAATCGTAGTTAATAAACGAATGACAACCTCTTCGGCATGACTTGGACCAATCAAGCTTACAACGGAGCTTAATTTATCTTCATCAATACAACGACGAATCACTTCTGACATTCTTTCATTTGTTTCTGGATGGAATCCCTTTGAAACGTTAATGATGATTGTCTTTTTATCTAATAAATCATTGATCTGATGACAAATAGGATCAATGGCAATTGTAGGTACTGCCAATAATACAATATCTGCACCTTTAACACATTGAATATCGGTTGTTGCATGTAATTCAGGATTTAATTCAACATCCGCAAAATATTTAGAGTTTTTATGGTTGTCGTTGATGTCATTGACTTCCGCTTCTGCAACACCATAAATCATAACCTCTTGATGATTATCTTGTAATACTTGAGCTAAAGCTGTTCCCCAGCTTCCACTACCAATCACAACTGTACGCATATTTTACTCCTTTTATCTATGAACGTTTACGAGCCAAAATCTTAATTGGTGTACCCGTAAAGCCAAATGCTTCTCTTAATTTATTTTCAATATAACGACTATAGCTAAAGTGAAGTAGCTCTGGATCATTCACAAACAAGACGATTGTTGGTGGCTCTACTGCTACTTGAGAAGCATAATAAATCTTTAATTGTTTTCCTAAATGAGGTTTAGCCGGATTCATCATCTGTGCATCCAAAATAACATCATTTAAGACATTCGTTGGAATACGCAATGTGCAAGCGTCATGTACCTGATCGATTAAAGGAATCAATTGATTTACTTTACTTCCTGTTAAAGCCGAAGTAAACGCAATTGGTGCATAACTTAAATACAAGAACTGTGCACGAATTTCCTTTTCTATCTTAGACATGGTCTTTTCATCTTTTTCAACCGTATCCCATTTATTGTAGACAATGATAACACCCTTACCAGCATCATGGGCAAGACCTGCAACATGTTTATCCTGTTCACGAATTCCTTTTTCTCCATCAATCAAGAATAATACTACATTACTACGATCAATAGCGCTTAAAGCACGTAAAATTGAATATTTTTCAATATCCTCATAGATTTTACCCTTTTTACGAATACCAGCCGTATCAATGATCATATATTCTTTATCATCTACGAAGAATGGTGTATCGATCGCATCTCTTGTTGTTCCTTCAACATTGGATACAATGACACGGTCCTCTTTTAAAATTGAGTTTACCAAGCTTGATTTTCCAACGTTTGGACGACCAATACAACAGAACGAAGTAATCCCTTCATATGGCGCAATATTCTTTTCTGGAAGCTTTTCCATGACTTGATCTAATAAATCACCTAGACCAATTCCATGTGCTCCACTAATTGCGACTGGATCACCAAGTCCTAATGCATAGAATTCATATACATTCATCTGCGTTTCTGGATTGTCTACCTTATTACAAGCCAAGATGACTGGCTTTTTACACTTTTGAAGCTTTCTTGCGATGACTGTATCATCTGTCATGACACCTTCCTTAGCCGATGTTAAAAAGACAATCACATCCGCTTCTTCAATCGCAATATCTACCTGCATATTGATTTCCTGGGCAAAAGCCTGGTCCTCAATTTGAATACCACCCGTATCGATCAAGCGAAAAGTTTGTGTCAGCCATTCCACTTCACCATAAATTCTATCTCTTGTTACTCCGGGCGTATCATCTACAATGCTCTTTCTTTGTCCAATCAAGCGATTAAAAATCGTTGATTTTCCGACGTTTGGCCGACCTACTATGGCCACAGTACCTCGAATCATATTGTGGTCCCCTTTCTACATTATTCGACTATATCCAATACTCTTGAAACGACTTCATCAATTGTTAAATTTGAAGTGTCGATTTCAATCGCATCCTCTGTTTTAATAAGAGGCGAATTTTCACGATGCGTATCCTGATAATCGCGAGCGACAATATCCTGATAGATCGTTTCATAATCTGCATCGATTCCCTTAGAAATATATTCATCATATCTTCTTTGGGCTCTTGCCTTACTAGAAGCACTCATAAAAATCTTTACTTCTGCATCTGGCAATACAACAGAACAGATGTCTCTTCCATCAACAATAAAGCCTTTATTTGCGCATACCTTTTGTTGAAGATTCACTAATTTTTTACGTACAATAGAAAGCTGGCTCGTTTTACTTGCCTGCATAGATACATCATTCATACGAATTTCTTTGGAAACATCTTTTCCATCTAAATAAACATGGTTGTCTTCATCAAAGTGGATTTCAATCGAATCCATTAAATCCGACATTGCTTTTTCATCATGAATATCTACATGATCTTTTAATGTTTTATATGCCACACAACGATACATAGCACCTGTATCTAAATGAGACATATTTAATTTTTCAGCTACAATATCCGCAATTGTACTTTTACCGACCCCACTAGGGCCATCAATCGCAATATTAATTTTTTTCATATCTATCCTCAATTTAAAATTCCACGAGCCATAAATACTAAGTAACCAATAACGGCAACTAATGCTAGAATCAAAATGCCTAATACAACATTTAATACGATTTCTGAGCTATTCTTTTCTTTATGGTTGCTTGCCTTTTCAAAATCTGACGTTTTCATACGCATCTTAGCACTTGGCATAGATTCAAGCTCATCACGCTTTTCTTTTTTACGTTTTGATTTTTTCTTCTTTTCCTTTTTAGGCTGTTCTTCCGTTTTATCAAAGTCATCATGTGAAAGATACATTAAATCCAAATTGTCATCCTCTGGTTCTTTGACATCCTGTACATCCTGACTTGTTAGTACAATTTTTTCTTCTTTTGGTTCAACACGAGCTGTTCTTTCAAATTCAGGCTGTTTCTGTTTTGAAATTTTCATTGTTGAGCCAAGATCCTCATCATCGATATCCATAGGAATAACATGCTGATTACGTTTCTTTGTTTCTGTAGTATCTAACTGTTTTAAAATATTGATCTGCGTATCATCTGTAATACGATTTCCATTATCAATATTATACTGCTTAACCTCACCCAATAAATCTTCCATAACTGGTGATGTTGGCATTTCCTTAACAGTTGGTGAAACACATACTGTATCATGTGGATACAATGGTTTATTGGCATGTGATAAGTTGTTATCAACACGAGACAATCTTTGCAATTTAACAGGCTGCGCTTGAGCGGCCGTAGTTTCTTCATCTAAACGATCTCTAAGTTCTTGATACTTTTGTTTTCTTGAAAGTTGAGTCATAAGTACCTCCTAAACATTCTATACTATTATACACTATTCAACAAAAAAAGAAAAATAGGCGTTTGCCTATTTTGCACGTCCTGAGTATTTTCCGTCGTTTGTATTTACGACGATCATTTCATCCTGGTTGATAAATAAAGGAACCTTTACCTCAAGTCCTGTTTCTAACACTGCATTTTTACTTGCAGATGTTGCTGTATCACCCTTTACAGCTTGTTCACATTCAACAACCTTTAAAGTCGCTTTATCTGGTAAGATAACACCTAAGATTTCACCTTCATAGCTAGAAATATTTACATTTGAATTTGGAACAATAAAGTTTCTTTCCCACTTCAAACGATCTGTAGGAATCTCAACCTGATCATACGTTTCATTATCCATAAATACCATCGCATCATCTGTATCATATAGATATTGCATTTCTCTTTTTTCAATCTGAGCTGGTTCTACCTTTTCTCCACCACCCCAAGACAATTCAACATTACTTCCAGTACGAATGTTACGAACCTTAGCCTTAACAACCATCGCACTACGAGCTGTTTTATTTTGTGAAGCTTCTAAAACCGTGTAAATTTCACCATCCACTAAGATTGTTAAACCTGGTTTTAAATCATTTGAACTAATCATTTTCTTACTCCTTTTGTTTGTATATAGACGCTAATTATTTTATATCACGCAAAAAAATTGTCAAGAAAAAGAAAAAAAGCACCGAAGTGCTTTCTTTCATCGAAAGGATCGATAAAGTAATTTCTTATGTGTTTTTAAGGAAGGATATATACACACAAGATGGATTTTGAGTCGAAAGGTGAGCCATACTTTCTATCTCTTACCACCCATATAATACGCCTAAACCGTAAACTTGTAAACCCTTCCACCTAATTTTCGTAAATTAAATCAAAATTCGTCATTTGCTTTTGATCACTCACGCCTAAGTTATAATTGCGGTCCTTGAGCAACAATAATAGATCTGCATCTAAATCTGGATTTTGACAAGCCGCTAAAAATAAGCGAATAGCTTCCAAAGCTAACAATTGTGCTTTATCATATAGATCAAAGAAACTTTCTGTAGAAACAAATGTATCATCGCTTGGATGTAGCCAGCGATTATGTAAAAGATTCATCACATCATATGGATTATCCGGTTCATTAGGAACGATATAACCTGACAAAGAATTATAGGCTTTTGTGAAAGTCTCTAAACTCTGCAAAGATTTTAACTTATTGCCAGAAGCGTCATAAAATAAGGTTTCAATAAAATGCCAGTCATTCAAGCTTTCTAAAATTTGATGCGGCTTGATATCAAAGCCTAGAATTTGACGAATTGCCGGAACATAAATACGTGCAATAGCACGAGCCTGCTCCTTAGTTACATCACAGACTTCGTAGAACTTAAAGTCTTCAATCGTACATTCCCTTTTTACCTTCAACATGATCGCATCTAATAAAGACTCAAAGCGATGGTGATACCATGCACTTTTTCCTTTACAAGGTCCCGTACGATAGAAAACATAAGGATGTGTAGTGGCATCCAAAGCCCAGTGACACAAATGACCACAAACATAAGTTATCATATCCTTTTTGATTTCATTATCCTGTTCATTGCGAATGGAAATCAAAGCTTTTTGATAAAATTCATTCACATGTCCCGCATGAAACATAGAACCCGAAATTCTTAAATCACTTTTTTTGTAGAAATCCTTTGGATTCATTCCATGAAAGAATAAAAAGTCTGGACCATTCGAACCAATTTCCAACAATTGAAGTCGTGGTTCAAATAAATCATGTGTACTTTCATCCACTTTATCAAAGATTTCCTGAGCAAATAAAGTATGTGTAATAATATTAGGCATCTTCTTCCACCTCCCGTAACAAACCATGATACACAACATATTCGGCATACGTATCCATTTGGCAATATGTTGAAATGGCTTCTTTTACTTCTTTTTTCTCTTCTTCATTTTTATCATCATATGTACGATACGCAAAAACTGCATTCAATCCATTTTGAATATCCAGATTCTTATAAGAAAGATCCTTCGAGAAAACTGGCAATATGTTCTTTAATGAGTAATGACCTCGCATTTTTGAATTGTAGTATAATCCAGCTTCAAATGGCTTTGATAAATCAACCATTCTAGCACAGATAGCTTCTAATTCATCACGATATTCTTCAAATTGATTCGCTAACTGTTTCAGTCTTAACTTTTCAGCCCCCTCCATATTATATACAAGAATCGTTCCTGTCTTAGGAAGGTCTTGAATCAATTGTTCTACAAAATGGCGACGACAATCCTTAGATTCAAAGAAGTTATAATGTTTTAAAGCTCCATCCTTACTTTCTACGTGCAAGCTATATTGGAAGCATAAAACATCAAATGGCTTCATGTTCTCATAAGGTGGTACGGCAAAGGTATCCCATTCAAAATCCAAATAAGAAATTGGATACTGGATTTGTTTCATCCACACTTGTAAAGCTGCCTTATCCATAAATGGCTTTTGCGTCTTACTCGCCATATATTGGGCATATTGAAGACGGAAGCCTTCAATTTGGTTCAATGGCAATTCATGAATATGACGAATCCCTTTTTCATAGGCATCCAGCTTATGCTGGTTCGTTGTAAAGAATAGAATGGAATCATCTGGTTCATTCGATTCATCAAAACAAATTGGATAATAGCTGCAACGTCTTAAAGCCGTACATTGTTTAGTACGAACAGGAGTAATGCTTGGTTTGTTTAAGATTCGTTTGGTTCTTTCAATCCAGGCATCTAAATCAATATCGATTTCATCCATACATTCAGCAATCGTTTTAGATAAATGATTACGTTTATTAAATAGCTTATCGCTGGTTACCAATAAAGCATTTAAATCCAAACTATCCTTACGAACATATTCCTTATTTAAATATAGAATATGATTTTCAACAACATGCACACCACAATGTGCCAAAATGATTTGATTGACTTTCATAATCAAAGCTTCATTTTCTTTTGGGTATGCACTTAAATGAGGATAGATAGCCATATATCCATTTTCTAATTTCTTTAGATATGGAATTTTTGTTCGACACTCCTTGTATTCAAAGCGTGCGAAGCATACGACTTCATTTTCCTCTAACAATTTTAAAGATTGTTCATTTGTATCCATAGAATGACCTAATGCACAATCATTGGCGTGTAAGTAGGTCTTCCATAAATCGGAAAACGGACAATCCATCTTATAAAAACTTTCCTGGTGAAGTGAATTATGAGCACAATTCCAGCAGAAACACTCACATTTCATTTCACGCATTAAATCTGATACATGTAACATAAAAAATTCACCATTACTATTGTACTTCAATTTTAATATCTTTTCATCCCTTATACGCGTTAATTATTTTTTCAACTCGATTCAAATATGTTTCTCTTACATCATCCGGACTTAAAAGCTTTACCTGATCCATCATAGAAAACAAAGACTGATATAGGTTAGACATGTCATCTGTATAGAATTCAAAGTCGGTATAATCATCTTCTTTATGGATAGGCAAAAGCTTGTTTCCCCAATACTTTTCTTTAAATAAGCGAAGACCATTCTCTTTATGATAGACTCTTACAATCACATGTTTTAAATCTAATGGAATCAAGGAATGCTCTCCAATGTAGTTACTTAAATGAAAATGATTGTCATGAATAAAGTGTCTTGTTGAAATATCACATTTAAACATACGTTCAGAACTAAAGCGATACATACGATAATCTTTTCTTAATAAGGAAAAGCCAATTAAATAATATGATTTATGGTAGTGGATAATTTCATAGGGTTCCACTTCAAATTCAATAGGTGTTTCATCCTTTAGAGATTGGTAGGACAAAACGACGCAAAGTCCATGGTTCATAGCCTGTTGCGTCTTGTCAATCATACTCGAAATCTTCTTATCCAATTCTATTGAATTCGACATATAGTGTAAGGAAGCATTGGATGAAATTTTACTTGTGGCAATAATTTTATCCATGGCATCACAATATAAAGTTAAAGGTTTAAAATCCTTTTGTGTACGCATGAACTTATAGGATTGAACCAACGCATCCTTTTCTTCATCACTAAAAATCGTTACAGGAAGATCATATTGATCATTTAAAATATAGCCTCCATAACGTCCTTTTACTTCTTCTACATTATAACCTGCAAGCACGAGCTCCTTTTTAAATTCACGAATATTTCGCGGATTGACCTCTAAAGCGTCTGCTAGTTGAGTTGTATTCATTTTTCCTCTAGCCTTTAATAGTTGCAGCATGCGAATGCATAAGTTCGTTCGATTCATTTTCTATTTCCTTTCAGTGTGTACTACAAAATCTTTGTGGGTAATAACCAAAGCCTTTGCGTGGCTCGAAATGTTTAGGAACAATACCACGAAATACCAGCGGACGTATCATTTGTCCAATTCCTCTTTCAAGTGCAAAGCCTAAGGCTTCCCCTTGTTGGATGGCTCCGGCATCAATTAAAATATTAACAATTTCTTCGTTTCCAATGCTGATGGCATGCATTAAAATAGGATATCCGTTAAATACCCAGCTTGGACTTGCGCCCATCTGTAAACAATATTTTACTCCTTGCACATCTTCTTTCCATACAGCATCTAATAAATCCATCGCAATTTGTCTTTCAGCGTTCATATTGTATCCTTCTTTCTTTCTACATCTAAAGAATACAATTGATATAGACATTATTTATGTCAATTAATCTGAAACTTCCTTCACCGTTTGAAGCCGAGACAATACATCTTCACTTACAAGCTGGTAGATGCATGAACAAATTGGAATAAAGATAATAATCCCAAAAATTCCTGCAACATTGGCACCAATGGTGATGGCCACAATAATATACATGGGTGGAAAGCCTACAGATTTACCAACAACATGTGGATAGATAAAGTTTCCTTCCACCTGCTGAATACAAATAAACATAATAATAAAAGTGAGCCCTTGCACAGGGGATGCCATCGCAATAAAGAAAGTACATAAAAGGGCGGCAACCAAAGCTCCAAACATTGGTACTAAAGCACCAATGCCAACGACTAGTCCAACTAAAAAGGCATATGGAATCTTTAAAATCAATGCTCCTGTCGTTACTAAACTTGCAAGAATCAGGCATTCTGTGCATGTCCCGCCTACGTAGCTTGTAAAAATACGAATGATCAGCTTTAATACATGGCGCGTCTTTTCATAATCCCTTTCAGGAAGATAGGCCTTCAACAAAGATATCGTTTCTCGTTTGACTTGTTTTTTATTAAACAACAACAAAAAGGAGAATACGATAGTGATAAAGGCTTGCGCAAACCATGAGAAGGTAGTAGATAAAATATTGAAGATAGATCCAAAAATATCATTTGCACCTCCAGAAACTAGCCAAGAGCTGATTCTTTTACTGACATTATCGATTGCATAGGAGCTAAAGGCATTAATATCTAAATTTTGTAAGAAGTTATGAATAGCATCTACAGGCTTACTAATGTCCAACAGCCAAATATAGAATTCGTAAATCATTTGCGGAAAGTTTGACAGCAGCAACTGAATTGAGAATAGAATTCTTGGAATGACTATACCAACAAAGGCGGCAAACACGGCAAACACAATGAAAATAGCTAATACATTGGATATAATTCTTTTAATTTTTGTATCTTTGATATTGAACCATTTAATTAAATAGCGCATTAAATTATTCGATATGATATTAAACACAAAGGCAAGTCCAGCACCTAGTAGAAATGGTAAACACATAGTTGAGATCCATCCCAAAAAGCCAATGATTTTTTCAAAATAATAGATGACCATTCCAATTAAGAGTGTAAAAACAATAAGTCTTTGATACATTTTTTCTTTTTCATGAAGGTCCATTCAAACCACCTCAAATCGAATTTATTATACTATTTTTTACATTGAAAATCATTTTTTTAAATTTTTTATTTACATCTTTTTTTCATAGGTGTAAAATTGCCGAGTTAAAGAAAAAAAGAAGAGGTGAAACAAATGAGTACAAAGTACATTTTCGTAACGGGAGGTGTTGTATCTGGTTTAGGAAAAGGAATCAGTGCAGCAAGTCTTGGCCGTCTGTTAAAGTCCCGTGGCTATAAAGTCACTTCCCAAAAATTAGATCCCTATATCAATGTGGATCCAGGCACAATGTCCCCTTTTCAACATGGTGAAGTTTATGTCACTGATGATGGATTAGAAGCCGACTTAGACTTAGGTCACTATGAACGTTTCATTGATGAAAACCTACACACGTATTCCAATCTTACCACTGGACGCGTATATTGGAACGTCATCAACAAAGAGCGTGATGGTAAATACCTAGGTGAAACCGTTCAGGTTATTCCTCATATTACGAATGAAATTAAAAGCTTTGTGATTCGTGCAGGAGAACATGCCGCTGCTGATGTAGTAATCACAGAAATTGGTGGTACAACTGGAGACATTGAAAGCTTACCATTTCTAGAATCCATTCGTCAGGTTGCCTTAGAAGTAGGTCGTAAAAACTGTTTATTTATCCATGTTACTTACATTCCTTATATTTCTGGTTCCCAAGAATATAAATCAAAGCCAACACAGCATTCTGTAAAAGAATTACAGTCATATGGTATCAATCCAGATATCATTGTGGCACGTTGTGATGAAACTATTCCACAGTCTGTATTAGACAAGATTTCTTTATTCTGCAACGTTGAAAAACGCTGTGTGATTCAGAACAAGACACTCCCTTCCCTTTATGAAGTACCATTCATGTTAGAAGAGCAAAATCTTGCGGATATCGTCTGTGAAAAAACAGGTCTTGAGATTCGTAAACCTGATTTAACTGAATGGCAACAGGTTGTTGACAATATTAAGGCAAGTACTAAGCCTGTCAACATTGCATTAGTTGGTAAATATGTTGCCTTACATGATGCATATTTATCTGTAAGTGAAGCATTGTATCATGGTGGTTTTAAAAATCATGCCAAAGTCAACATTCAATGGATTGATTCTGAAAACTTAGAAAATGCCAATTTAGATGAAGTATTTAAGGATACAGATGGAATCATTTTACCAGGAGGATTTGGTGATCGTGGAATTGAAGGTATGATCAGTGTAGCTACATACGCAAGAGAAAAACAAATTCCATATTTAGGTATTTGTCTAGGTATGCAGATTGCTGCCATTGCATTCGCACGTAGTGTTCTAGGTTATGAAGATGCGAACTCTTATGAATTTGACCCACAAAGTAAACATACGATCATTGACTTTATGGAAGATCAAAGCAATGACATTCGTAAAGGTGGAACAATGCGTCTAGGAGCTTACCCTTGTTCATTAAGAGCAGATACAAAAATTTGGTCTTGTTATGAAAAGGACATGATTGATGAAAGACATCGTCATCGTTATGAATTCAACAATGACTATCGCAGTGATTTTGAACGTAATGACATGATGATTGTGGGTACAAGTCCAGATAAACAATTAGTTGAAGCTATTGAATATAAAAATCACCCATTCTATATCGGTGTACAATATCACCCTGAATTTAAGTCTAGACCAAACCGTCCTCACCCATTATTTGTAGGCTTAGTAAAGGCAAGTCTAGAAAACAAAGAAAGTCACAAATAGTGGCTTTTCTTTTTATATATATTTTTTTTCAATTTCATCCAAGGACATGTTTAATATGGAAGTTATTACATCTACCTCCATTGTACCAGATAGGCGAAGTGGCAATTTAAAAAGTAATAAATCATCTTTTCCTGTTCATTCATTTCTTCAGGTGGCTTGTTTACATCCAACTTTGCCATTTCAACCGTTCGTATCTTCATACGATCTTCTGTTTCCTTCACAAAGGACAAGCCGTCCTCATTTCTCAATGTGAATGTGTTATACATTCTATCATTATCAATCAAATTCACATTGAAGAACACCAAGACAATCGTTTCCTTTAATTGACTGTAGCTTTTCCCTTCCATATCTTGTGAACCATGAAAGCTAGCCAGATAATAAGTAAAGCGATTGCGTAAATTATCTTCGGTTTGTTTTAACTACATTTCTAAATCCACTGTTGTACAATCATCAAATTCAACCAACAAATCCAAACGAGGACTTTTCATTTTACTAAAGTCTTTTACCATTTCTAAATTCTTTACAACTACGCGATTGACCTTTCTTTCTAAGAATATCGTAAGTTATGATTTTAAGGTATCATTCGCTTCTTTACAATCTTTGCCAAATACATATTAAAAGGCAAAATCATTTAATACATTTGTGCTTCTCATGAGCACCTTCTTTCTTGTACTTTTTTCTACATACTCTTATACGTAAAAAAATGAAATATTTTCATATAAAGAAAAAAATTTTTAACTTTTATAAAATAATTTGTGAAAATAATGATATTATATACGAGACAGGAGGATACTAGAAAAATGAAAATTGTCGATGAATATTTTGGATGTGACGTATTCAGTACATCTGCTATGCAAAGATACTTGCCTCATGCCGTCTACAAACAAATGATGGATGTGATGGAAAAAGGAAAGGAACTTCCTAAAGAAATCGCAGATGTTGTCGCAAATGCCATGAAAGACTGGGCTATGGATAAAGGGGCAACTCACTACACACACTGGTTCCAGCCAATGACAGGTATTACGGCTGAAAAGCATGATGCGTTTATCAATCCAACAGGGCCAACATCTGTTATTTCAGATTTTAGAGGGAAAGAATTGATCAAAGGTGAACCCGATGCTTCAAGTTTTCCAAGTGGTGGATTACGTGCTACTTTTGAAGCCAGAGGATATACAGCCTGGGATCCAACTTCTCTAGCTTTTGTCAAAGAAAAAACTTTATATATTCCTACATTATTCTGTTCTTATGATGGTAGTGCTTTGGATAAGAAAACGCCATTATTAAGAAGTAATGATGCTTTAAATAAAGCAGCTGTTCGTTTATTGAACATTATGGGTTACAATATTCATAAAATCAAAACAACAGTTGGACCAGAACAAGAATATTTCCTAATTGATGAAGAAATGTTCAAGGAACGTTTGGACTTATTAGTAACTGGAAGAACCTTATTTGGTGCTGCACCAGTAAAAGGTCAGGAATTAGATGATCACTACTTTGGTAGCTTGTCAGAACGCGTAAAAGCCTATATGGAAGAAGTAGATGAAGAGCTATGGAAATTAGGTGTGTATGCCAAGACAGAACATAAAGAAGTGGCACCTTGCCAGTTTGAATTGGCTCCTGTATTTACGACAACAAATATTGCGAATGACCAAAACCAATTGACTATGGAAGTTCTACAAAAAGTAGCTTCTCACCATGGATTGGTATGTTTACTTCATGAAAAACCATTTGAGGGTGTTAATGGTAGTGGTAAACACAACAACTGGTCTTTCTCAACTGAAGATGGTGAAAACATCTTAGAACCTGGTGATTCTCCAAAAGACAATATTCGTTTCTTAACAGTACTAGCTGCCATCATCAAAGGTGTTGACGAATACCAGGATTTATTAAGAATCTCTGTTGCGAGCGCAGGTAACGACCATCGTTTAGGTGCCGATGAAGCTCCTCCAGCTATCATCTCTATTTATTTAGGAGAAGAATTAACTGCCATTCTAGAAGCAATCGAAGCTGGAAATGAATACGTAGATACAATCGATCGTAAATTGGAATTAGGTGTTAGTACCCTTCCTCCAATTGCCAAAGATTCAACAGACCGTAACCGTACTTCTCCATTCGCATTTACAGGTAATAAATTCGAATTCAGAATGCTTGGATCTAACCTTAACATTTCTTGTCCAAACACAATCTTAAATACAATCGTTGCAGAAGAATTAACACAATTTGCGGATGAATTAGAGTGTGTAAAACAAGAGGATATGACAAAAGCCTTGATTGCGTTGATTCAAAAGACTTTAAAGAATCACAAGCGTATCATCTTCTCTGGAAATGGATATTCGGATGAATGGAAAAAAGAAGCAGAAAAACGTGGCTTGTTAGAATTGAGAACCACAGCCGACGCTCTTCCTCATTATACAGATCCAAAGAATCTTCAATTATTTGAAAAACACAACGTATATTCAGCAAGTGAATTGCATGCTCGTGAAAGTATCCTTTTAACAAACTACTATCAAGTTGTTCAAATTGAAGCAAAGACAATGGCTTATATGTTAAGAAAACAAATCTTACCTGCTATCTTTAGTTATGAAGCTAAATTAGCTCAAATCATTCAAACAAAGAAATCATGTGGTATTGAAGCTCCAATGGAAGTGAAGATTTTGAAAAACATCAACACACCATTAGAATTAGTAACAAATCACTTGGATACACTAGAAACTTTGATCAATAAAGAAACTACAACAGAAAAACAAGCGGCTCGTTATGCGGCAGATGAATTACTTCCATTAATGGAAACAATTCGTAAGTTGACAGATACAATTGAAACCAATGTTTCTAAAGAAGACTGGCCTTTACCAGACTACAATGACATTTTATTTAGATCTATGCTTTAAGAGAATCCAAGTGATTCTCTTTTTTTTCATTTCTTTTCAGTAACCACTTGCATATTCTTTCATCTTGGTACATAATCTAGATAAGTTTGAGTAAAGGAGTAAAGTTTATGAGTAAATTATTTGTACACGCAAAAACTTTGATTGATGGTGTGAGTGATACACCTAAAACAGATCAGTTGATCACATGTGAGGATGGAAAAATCATCGCCATTGAAGATTATCATGAAACAAATGAACCAGTTGTAGAGGCTAATGTAGTTACACCAGGATTCTTTAACTGTCACGTTCACATTATGGAGCCAGTTGGTTTTGGAACAGATAAAGAATTTACATTTATCGAAAAAACATTCTATACCCAAAAACACCTTGAAGATTATATCAATAGTGGTGTTACCTTCATTCGTGTTCTAGGTACAGAAAACGATTATGATATGGATATTCGTGACTGTGTAGATGCTGGAATTGTCAAAGGTCCACATATGTTATGTGCTGGACGATGCATCTGTATGACAGGTGGCCATGGCTGGCAAGGTGGTATTGAAGCCGATGGACAAGATGAATGTAGAAAAGCTGCTCGTACATTATTAAAGAAAGGTGTAGACCTTGTAAAAATCATGGCTACAGGTGGTGTAATGACTAAAGGTGTAGAACCGGGCAGTGCACAGCTTACCCAAGAAGAAATGGCTGTTATTATTGAAGAGGCCCATAAAGCTGGAAGAAAAACGGCAACACACGCTCAAGGAACGCAAGGTATCAAAAATGCCTTATATGCTGGCATTGACTCTATTGAACATGGTATCTTCTTAGATCAAGAATGTATTGATTATATGAAAAAGCATGGTACCTATTTAGTACCAACGTTAGTTGCTCCTCAATGTATTGTTGAAAATGGTGTAGAAGCCGGTATTGCGGACTACATGGTTAAAAAGGCAATTTACGTTAAGGATGCGCATGTAGAAAGCTTTAAAAAGGCATATGCCCAAGGAGTAAAGATTGCCTTAGGTACAGATGGTGGTACCCCATTTAACTACCACAACAATACAGCGTATGAATTTGAATTAATGGAAAAATATGGTGTAGATCGTATGGACATCTTAAAGATAGCCACACACAATTCAGCCGATTGTTTAGGCGTTTTAGATGATTATGGTACTTTAGAAGTTGGTAAACATGCAGATTTGGTTTGTTTAAAAGAAAATCCATTGGATGCCATTTCAAATGTTCGTAAAATCGATAAAGTTATTAAAGATGGAACAATCGTCGTAGAATAGGATGAGACTATGTCTAAGCTTTATATATATGCACATACATTGATTGATGGTGTAAGTGAACAGCCTAAATATGAAAAGCTTATAACGATTGAAGATAGTGTCATCACAAATATCGAGGATTATCATGAAATAAATGAAGAAGCAATTGAAGTTAACACTTTAACACCTGGTTTCTTTAATTGTCACGTTCATATTTTTTATCCTGTTGGCTTTAATTCGAAGAAAGAATTTACTTTGATTGAAAAAGCTTTCTATGCCAAGAAACATTGCGAACAATATCTAGAATCGGGTGTTACCTTTATTCGTGTTGTAGGTACAGAAAATAATTATGATCTACAAATCAAAGAAGCCATTGAAAATAAAGTGATTGTAGGACCTCATATGTATTGTGCAGGCAAAGTCATTTGTATGACAGGTGGTCATGGCTGGCAAGAAGGAATCGAAGCAGATGGTAAGGATGCCTGTCGCAAAGCTGCTCGCCAACAATTAAAGGCGGGAGTTGATTTAATTAAGGTTATGGCAACTGGTGGTGTCATGACAAAGGGTGTTGAGCCTGGAAATGCTCAATTGAGCGTAGAAGAAATGAAGGACATTGTCGAAGAAGCGCATAAGGCAAATCGTAAAACAGCCTCACATGCGCAAGGTTTACAAGGAATTAAAAATGCATTGTATGCAGGTATTGATTCGATCGAACACGGTTGCTTTCTAGACGAGGAATGTTTAGAGCTTATGCAAAAACAAAACACATTCTTAGTCCCTACCCTATGTGCTCCACAATGTATTTTAGATAAGGGTGTAGAAAATGGTGTAGCCAAGTATGCGGTAGATAAGACTTTAAAGGTGACAAAGGCTCATGTTGAAAGTGTGAAAAAGGCTTATGCGAAAGGCATT